>Ga0335072_10014266_pt1 | contig 11287 bp, 15 predicted proteins | sample Lox_Sample_21_FD_206725 | JGI IMG/M metagenome (GOLD analysis project Ga0335072, IMG submission 206725) | Soil microbial communities from Loxahatchee National Wildlife Refuge, Florida, United States - Lox_Sample_2.1 | ecosystem: Environmental > Terrestrial > Soil > Wetlands | place: USA...
GACAGCAAGCCAGGTTAGTATATCCGAGGTTGCAGCTCATTATGAAGACTTTTCATGCCCTCCCTAGGGCTCTACAGTCGCTCAACATATTCTTTGAAGACGTTCTCGGTCGGCGCCACAACTTGCCATAGCACTACTTCCAGCACTAGAGGGTAAGTTACCTAGACTCTTCATATGCTGTCAGAAGTCTAATAGACATAGACTTTTCAAGTCATGTTGGGAAAGGAATTCGAGGACCTTCCCGGGAAGAAAAGGTAAAAAGAGGCGATTTTCGGATTATGAACGCGCAGTCCTACAGTCGGATCCTGACAAAAAGAAACTGGGAAGAAAGTCTCTCTCCCGGGTCACAGATCGTGATGTCAGTCTTAATGGAATCGCTTACAGTTAGATATGATCGTTGTTACCGAGATGGGTATAGTGGAAAGCTAGACAGGACTTGCCCTTCACAGACTAGATGGTGAGCATCCTTTCTTGACGAAGTAGGGGAAGATATGATTTGTCTGACTACAGAAAGTAACACTTGCCAACTGGAGATTGCCCTTCCTAAATCATACTGCGGTATTAAAGAGATTAATAAAGGGTCTACTAGGCATACCTTGACCGATGTCGCCGAGACAACAGAGGGCGTTATAAGACAAGACACTTCTGATATTATAGGGTCGGTCGCACCTCTGAGTGACCGGGCACCTATTCGGCACAGAAATCCCGGACTTGGTCAACACCTGATTCTGACACAGCCGTTCCAATCCGTAGAAATAGATGAAAAGATCATGAAGGAACTTGCTGACCGTGCTAAGGAGCGTATCAGCGGAGAGTTGAAGAATCTACTTCGACTGAAAGAGCAGAGAAAAGCGGAAGCCTCCACGTTTCGACGAATATATCCTCTTAGTGAAGCCTCGCTATCCGACTCTGATGACGATACTAAGTCTTGCAGATTTGGAATTAAAAAAGAGATTATAGCCCCGCTATTCAACTCTGATGACAATACCAAGTCTTCTCAATCTAGAATTGAAGAGACTATAGGTATTCATATCCCTGAGGAGAATGCTATTCATATTTATGAGGAGACAGATCCCTTAGCCCAAATTAGGGACGACTCTATATGGAGAGAGGGAATATCTAGGTTTTACTAGGAAGCGAATCAGCATCCTAACAGATCTGGACTTGAGTGGGTTTCATCCAGACACGAGTACGTCAATCTCTGGATACTAAACAAGCTATTCTGTTCTCGTACCGAAATCAGCTTGTTCTATCGTTAGTTAGTGAGCTATTATGACGTCGACCTTAGGGAGAGCATCGTCGAAGCAGCATTGCGCTTCTGGGACTTTGATGAGGCGGCGAGACAAAAATGGCCAGGGAATGAAGAATGGGACAAATCTGAATGTTGTTCTTTCAATCTAATGGATGCGGAGACTTTTACAACCGACCTTGGAGATCGGGAAAGCTTGCTAGAGCGCCTGATATTGGATATGACTTGACACTTCAACCATCCCTGGTGGTATGCAGGTCATCACCTAGAGCAATCTTGACGAGATCCAATTAGAAGAACTTGTTTCACAGGCTTTATGGTTGTCAAGAATTGTTAAGGTTGAATTACAAGGCATTCGGGACATATGAGAACGCAAATGAGAGATCAGGGAACGTTATATTCAGCATGATTGTTTGCCAATGTTATATCTTCGAGCAATAGCAAGCGTTAGAAGACCAACTATATATTTCCAACCCCAGACCGTCTCTAAAATCCATTCAACACACCTTCCCATCCCCAATTCTCCACCCTAACCAATCGGCCATTGCCCTTTAACCTTCTCCGTTAACCCCGCCCTCTTAACAACCTCATGGCCCCTCCTCTCCGCCTCTCTCCAAACCTCCTCCTCATTCATCGTAACTAACTTCCCCTCCTTAACAATCACCGTCCCATCTACAACTACCATCTCGACATCTCGCCCCGTAACGCTATACACAACCGCGCTCACAGGGCTATAATACGGCTGCAAATGTACTTGCCTCATATCAACAACCACAAAATCAGCTTTCTTCCCAACCTCTAAGCTCCCAATCTCACCCTCTAGACCTAGCGCTTTCGCGCCATTGATAGTTGCCATCTCGAGTACTTGCTCAGCGGACACAATCGTTGGGTCATAGCTGGCGGCTTTGTGAATGATAGCCGCGAGCTTCATCTCCTGTAGGAGATCATTCGTGTTATTGCACGGCGCGCCATCCGTCCCAAGCCCCACGTTAACGCCTGCTTTCAGCAGATCCGGGACCCTGCAGATCCCAGAGGCGAGCTTGGCGTTTGAGGTTGGGCAGTGCGCTACATGCGTGCCTGTCTCAGCGAGTTTGGCGATATCACTGTCGTCCAAGTGGACCATGTGGACGAGGACTGTGGACGGCCCCAAGAGGCCTACGGATGAACAGTAGGACATGGGTGTTTGCGGCGGCTCGAGGGAGGAGAAGAAGGCGCGGTCGGCACGCACTTCGGCGCAATGCATCGTGATAGGAATGCTCTTCTCCTTAGAGAGGGTAGTCATTTCCTTGTACAGCTCGTTGGACACCCTATTCTCATCAGCCGTTCACATTTCTAACAAAATCCCGTCATAGTCCCCTGAAGCCAAACTCAAAATTAAGTCATAATCAAATGATAGAATAAACTTACCCTCCTGGCGTCCTGGCCCCAAACCACACCCTAATCCTATCATTCGCTTTCCCATCCCATTTCTCATGCATTCGCAACGCCCCGAGGAGGCTCGTCTCCCGATCCTCCACAAGGCCCGGATGCATGGCCCACTTTGGATCTTTCGCATACGTCGCTATATCCATGACAATTTTCCCCAAGCAGCCTCTTATCCCGCTCTCTTCAACAGCGCGACAGAGGCCATCGAAGCCGTAACGGTCTGCAAACTGCCATTTCGTTCGTGTTAGCAATAAACCAATAATTGGAAACGCAATGGGGACCGAGGCGCAAGTTGAACGCACCATGCTCTCGAGAAAACACGTCGTCCCGGTCTTCAGCATCTCCGCGATGCTGACTCGCGCAGCGGCATAGCCATCCTCGTGGGTGAAATTGCCCTGTAGCACCCAGATGCGCTCGCATAGCCAGCCTACGAGTTCGAGATCATCGGCTGCACCTAGGAGAATGTTAGTTTACTCCAAGCTTGTTCTCATAGTCAAGTTGGACAAAAAAGAGTTCGGGAATGTTGGATGAGAATTGAAAATACTCACCTCGTAACAAGGTCTGCGCAGTATGCATATGCGTACTGATCAATCCCGGGATGACAATTCTCTCTGACAAATCTACTATTTCCTCATGGGGGTATTTAGTTGTAAGAACCTCGGTCTTGCCAATATCGGCGATTTTGTTGCCCTCCACCAGGATTGCACCATTGAGGATTATTTCTCGGGATCGATTCACCGTTACGATTGTTGCGTTTGAGTAGAGCATCTTGAAAGATGTCCTGTGTAAAAGGTAAAGGTATGTTTCTATCTTGGTAGTTCATGTTACTATCTCTCATATCTTTATATATGAAGGCGACGTCGGAGACCTCCGAGGACTAGTAGTTAAAGCTGCCGGCTCCGCTTGAGTTTCTGTTGCTTATCGCCAGGCTTCCACGACAGGTTGATATTGGCTAAGAATGCTGAAAATCGACTCTTGTGCGTATCGACAGGGTCGTGGCATATGTGATGATAAAAATAGATACTGCTCTCATTGGTCCGGTCTAGTCCTTATCCACAGAGAATGAAAGCCCGCTGCTGTATGAAATACCGCTGCCATTTCCAATGTTGTCATCATATAAAACGAGCAATTAGTAGTAATTTCCTCACTTCTAGTTTGACGTTAAAGAAATCACATCTCAAACGGAACCTACATAAGCTTCAAGATGCATTGATACCTTACAACATTTGCGCTAAATGACACGCATTCTCTATACTCCGACACCTTTCCATTCCTAGCCACTCAAAGCTATGCTACATACTCCATGTCCGTTTAAATGCAAATACCATTCCAAATTTGGAACCCCTTACGGCTCGCCAAGGAGGCGGGCTGTGATATCTCCCATATATGCTTCTTCGAGCTCGTAATCTTGACCGTCATTCCGATCGATGCCAACGAAGTTGAAGGCTTCAACCACTCGATCAATCTCAAATCCCATGTTAACGAAGCGGTCAATGAGGTCTTTGTTGTACCCTTGATACCTATTGACTGGTAAGTATGTCTCATTCAGTTCTTGGCATATCTGTCATACCTCGCTATTTGTTCTCTCATTTCTTGCTCCCTAGACTTTTGTGTCTTCGGCTTCGCGGGAACACTGTGTGCATAGCTTGCTGCACCTGCTGTGAGAAGTGTCTTCGGCGCCCCAGCGTGCTTCACAGCCCATTCTCGAGCTACGCGATCGAATTGCTCAGGGTGGTTCATTAACATGCTGGCAACTTCAGCATCTTGTGGATCCTTCGGCTCGGGAGTGCTGAGAAGGGATTGTAGGGAGAGGAGAGCGGATTTGATTGTTAATACCGGAGACCAGGCCGTGCCTAATGTATCGAGACAGATTGCACCCTTTTACGAAGAGTTAGCTATCTTAGCTATGACTGTAGAATAAAAATTTTGAGGGAATACACATACAGTCTGACTGCTAACATTTGGATGCCAGAGCTTGGTCTCAAACTTCATGACTGGCGGTCGAAAAGGATATTCCTGAGGAATCTTTATATCCACGACGTATGTACCACCCTCATACGGAGTATCAGGAGGCCCTGGAAATGAAGCTCTCAGATGTGAGAGATCTTCACCACTTCCAGCAGGTTGGGCGATTATCTGAGACTGGGAATCTTTCTGGATATCGCCCAGCTCTTTGATTATTCGACGCATCCGATTAGACGTCATGTTGTCGGCGTAGCTGTATATTTTCACTACTAGGGACTTATTATTAAACGTCTCGGGTATGAGTGCATCCAATAATGCAGTCTTTGTAGTCTCGATGTGGTATGACGAGTGGAGAGCAGGTCAAGGCTATCACCAGCGCTAAATGAAACACAGTGTTAGCAAACTCCTCGTAGACAAGGCAGACACATGCAGAGTCTGTTTCAGAGTAGAAATGAGTCTTAGAATGTATATAAACAGGCATACACACCGAAAGCCTTGCCTGCTGAAAAACTGCCAGCACTTGGCGGGGTCGTTCGGGGCTGCTTTGTTGAGCCTCGTTGAGGTGCTGGCTTGAAACGTGGCAGTTTCTCCGAAGTCTAAGCAGTAACCAGTAAGACAGAAGCTCAAGCAGTGGTCAGAAACCCGGAGCACAATTGTCTGATCTAAAATTATTGAAAATAGAATTAGAAAGGGGACGTTACTCTTTACTCATGAGGGGCTTCGAAGAGGTTCGCCTATTCCCATTCTAACCACTACGTACTTGATCCGTGCATCGGCGCTAAAACGGCAGCTTTCGCGTCGTTGTCGCCTGCCGAACTGAAGTTCCTTTTCGTGTGTTATGCAAGCCGGAGCTATTACAAACACCATTTCCATCAACATCAACTTGCCATCAACCACAATAGAGTGAGGGTTGTCGGCGACCTCTCCATCCTACAAGTCGACCACCAGTCCTCTCTCCTGTACTGCCTTGTGGTGTTTTCAAGATGGTTAGTAGATGTTCAAAGCTCTCCTTGAAGGCAACGCCTGTATCGTACTAATACCTGCAACAGGGTAATCAGCAGTCCTCTGGTGCTGGGGGCCCCAACCAAGGAGGAGATGATAAGGATGCGAAAGATAAGAAGGTAAAAGCTAGTGATTACGATGCATCTGAAGTGCAAGTGAGGTTAATCTCAAACAGAAGGATAAGCCCAAGTACGAGCCTCCGCCACGTCCAACAACCCGCATCGGGCGCAAGAAGCGTAAGGCTGCTGGACCGAATGCCTCTGCGAAGCTTCCCCAGGTCTATCCAACTTCTCGATGCAAATTAAGATATCTGCGGATGCAGCGCATACATGATCATCTACTCCTCGAGGAAGAATATGTCGAGAATCAAGAACGTTTACGCAAGGCTAAGGCAGTCAAGGAGGGTAACGCGACTGTCTCATCTGTCGGTGACCCCGATGCACCTGATCGAAATGCTGATGAGCGTGGCCGTGTGGATGACATGAGGGGAAGTCCAATGGGCGTTGGAACACTCGAAGAGATGATCGATGATGACCACGCTATCGTTTCCAGCACGACTGGACCAGAGTACTACGTCTCCATCATGTCCTTCGTAGACAAGGACCTCCTCGAGCCCGGTGCCAGCGTCCTTCTGCATCACAAGTCTGTATCCATCGTCGGTGTCCTCACAGATGATGCCGATCCACTCGTCACAGTTATGAAGCTTGACAAAGCTCCAACGGAGTCCTACGCCGATATTGGTGGTCTCGAATCACAAATTCAGGAAGTTCGAGAGTCAGTAGAATTACCGCTTCTGCATCCAGAGCTCTACGAGGAAATGGGTATCAAACCTCCGAAGGGTGTCATTCTATATGGAGCACCAGGAACTGGAAAGACTTTACTTGCTAAAGCCGTTGCCAATCAGACCAGCGCTACATTCCTCCGTATTGTTGGCAGTGAATTGATTCAGAAATATTTGGGCGATGGTCCACGGCTCGTGAGACAGCTTTTCCAGGTATGCTAGCTGCTTCTCAATAGGGATCCAAATACTAATTTCTCAAGGTCGCTGCTGAAAATGCACCGTCCATTGTCTTTATCGACGAAATCGATGCTATTGGTACAAAACGATACGAATCTACATCAGGTGGTGAGCGTGAAGTTCAGCGGACTATGTTGGAGCTCCTGAATCAACTGGATGGTTTCGATGATCGCGGGGATGTTAAAGTTATCATGGCCACAAACAAGATTGAAACACTGGACCCAGCCTTGATCCGACCAGGTCGTATTGACCGAAAAATTCTTTTCGAAAATCCTGACCAAGTAACAAAGCGCAAAATCTTTACCCTTCATACCTCGAAGATGTCTCTAAACGAGGATGTTGACCTCGAGAAGGACGACCTTTCAGGTGCGGATATCAAGGCCATCTGCTCCGAAGCAGGCTTGATGGCGTTACGGGAGCGTAGAATGAGGGTGCAGATGGCGGACTTCAGGGCTGCTAGAGAGCGTGTCTTGAAGACAAAGAGCGAGGGCGAGCCGGAAGGTCTGTATTTGTAATGGGAAGGAATAATAGACTTGAAAGTGAAGGTCTGTAAGCTGCTTTATGACTTGTCACTTGTACTTTAGAACTGGAATCGAGACGATTATTGGAGAGTTATGCCTGTTCCATTGATTGATTGACGGAAAATATTTTTTGTTGATCCACAGTTATTGATAGGCTGTCGCTATTCATAGGAAATGTTGAGACGAGAAAATCGGACGTCATGCCACAGGTGGGGTAAATTTCGCCGGAATCCTTCCCCGTCCCCACCTCACGAAAACTATACTCCATGACTCCCTTTCATTTATAAGCACTACACCTCAATTAATCTTTCCAGCTCTCTCTTACGATTTCTTTGTCCTCTATTGTGCAATCTATACTGTATTATAATATAATCGTCATGGCAGACGAGAAGGTCAACGTCGGTGTCATAGGCTATGGGTATGTCCTCCCTTCCATTCCGCATCATCAATTGCAAGCTTGCATGAAACTCGGAACAAGAAGAGCTGGAGCAGAACAAAGCACTGACATCCCCTAGCATGTCCGCGAAAGTCTTCCACATCCCCCTCATCCTCACCACCCCCTCCATGACCCTCCACTCCATCGTGCAACGCACGCCGACACCGACGAACTCTGCCGCGAAAGACCACCCAGATGCCAAGATCTACCATTCCACGGAAGAAATGCTCGCAGATCACGAAGTAGACCTCGTAGTCATCACCACTACCCCCGACTCCCACTTCACCCTCTGCGCCGCGGCCCTCCACGCCGGAAAACACGTCCTCGTCGAAAAGCCCTTCGTCCCCACCGCCGCAGAAGCCAAGGAGCTCATCGATGTCAGCGCTCGGGCGAAAAGGCTGATTTGCGTGTACCAGAACCGGCGATGGGACGCGGATTTCTTGACGTTTCGGGCCCTGCAGGCCCAAGGCAAGCTAGGGCGGATCGTAGAATTCGAAACCCACTTCGACCGCCACAGGCCGATGCGGCCGGTAGATACCTGGAAAGGGACTCTGTCGATGTCCCGCGGCGGCGGCGTGATATATGATCTCGGCACGCATCTTATTGATCAGGTTGTGGCGGCGTTTGGAATGCCGCAGCGCGTCACGGCGGTGTTTCAGAGCCAGAGGCAGGATGGGAGCGAGGAGCCGGATGCGGTGACGGTGTTGTTGGGGTATGAGGAGGGGGCGAATGAGGGATTACTGGCTACGGTCAAGGCGGGCGTTATTAGTCTCGAGACGCACCAGTTGAGGTATTGGGTCAGGGGGACGGAGGGGTCGTGGATGAAGATGCATGTGGATGTACAGGAAGATCAGCTGAAGGCGGGAATGAAACCTGGTGATAAGGGGTTTGGGGTTGAGCCTGAGGAGTGCGCTGGCTGGCTGACGAAAATGGAGGGAGGGAAACCGGTGAGACATACCTTGAAGAATGTAGAACCTGAGACCTATGGTGCGCTATATGGTGCCTTTGCAGATGCGATACAGAGAGGCGACGAGGAGCTCGTGCCGGTTAAGGCAAGTGAGGCGAGGGACGTGTTGAGGGTCATTGAGGCGGCGAGGGAGAGTGCTGAGGTGGGGAGGACAGTGGTATTATAGGAGAATAAGAAGTATTCTTGTCTATAATTCTGAAATTTTAAATCCCACATATCGCTATTGAAAAGACATTTTGGGTGGTCTTGAGAGCAGCATGTTTATAGCAATCCCATCTAAGTACTTATAGCATAGTTTTGTCTCGGAGGCCTGTTTTTCTTCTGCAGTAGTACAGAATGGCTATATTATACAAGGACATGGATATGCATTTCCCAGCCTCTTCTGTGGCCCCAGCACAGATTATATGATCCGCTCCAGCACCTGCTTCCTGGAGAAATTGGTATTTAAATATCTAGACATGAAATCGTCCCGGTTGACTTGGAAGAGTTAGTATTTTGGTACTCTGGTCAATAGTGAAAAGACGCTCACTGTAGCCACCGCACATCCTTCTCTTACCCGTGAATGCGGATCTTCCGTGCATGACTCTCCAGTTGTCGAATACTATGCGGAAGATTAAGTACTTGACTGCGCAGTGGGAAGTTCATTACGATGAATGAGAGAAATGGGACATACTCAGTGGCCTACCGGGCACGAGCTGTTCCCAGTACTCATTGTCTTTGTCCTTGACTATTGAGTTCCAAAGCCTCGCCGCATCATACCACTCGTCGATTTTGATGCCACGAATAGGTTGGGAAGGCATCGTGGCTCGGTCGTCGTTATTCCACCTTACCTGGATAAGTTGCTTATGAAAATCATTATCTTCACTCAGATTAAAGACAGGAAATTTGTGCGCGGGAGATATCACTATGCCCTCGTTACCACTAGCGTGCCATTGTACAGGGTACGTAGAGAGGATTTCATAGGCTCTGGGATCAGCCTTTTTGAGGATTTCGGCGCAGTGGAATCCATCGACGAGGAGGGATGCGCCACCTGTGCCGTCCGTGTGCGAAAGGAGATGAAACATCTGGAGTCCAGAGGGGTCGGTGAAGTATGTATTGTCGGTGTGGGCTGGAAGTGCGAGACTGGTGTATGCAGTATCTTTCATTGTAAGATCCGAGGTGAAGTCATAAAAGCCACCTTCGACGATTAATCATGTTACTAAACTGAAAAAGATGCAGAGCTCACCATAGTGGGTAATTCGAATGAATGCGATGCGCTCCAACAGTTCCTGTGTCTTCTCAGGAGATTTGGGACAGCTATCTACGAAGCAGAATCCATACTCCGCCTGTTCCAGTTATTAGTCACATGAAAATTTAGACCCGGGGAGAATATCATACAATTTTCGACGTCCATAGTCCCACGCCGGTATCATTGGCCATAATCTCGTCATACTGGACCGATGGAGGTTCGTTTTTGATCTCAGAGCCCCAATACTTGTGCCTAAGGCTTGTCAATAGCCTCTTGCTTGTAATCTACGCAATATAATTACGCACTTCACCACGTATAGCTCATTGTCTTGATGTCGGAACAACCAGTCCCAGGAGTATTCGCTGACATGTTGATCCTGCCCTAAAGATGCGGTTAGACATTTGGTTATAGAGTTGGTAGCACCTACATTTAACCCAAAGGCCACGATCGTTCGTGTTATATTGTGCACCTGCATCATACGGCACCTAATTCCACAACCTAAGTATAAATTCTTGTAAACTTGAGACAAAATAATACCGTAAATGTGTCGAAGGCCCTTTGCATGGTGTCTTTGTTGACACAATGCTTACAGTGGCAATGGTCTCTATGAACGGTCAGCCATGACTTAACCACTATACAATAAGATGAAGAGTTAATCTATACCTCAACCATAACAAGGATCTAAATTTATCAAGATGAGTTTCTTTGCAATAATTTAATACTGGGGAATTTCTCACAAGTTCAACTTCTTATCTTCTTGGGTGGTTATCTCAATTTCCTTTTGGCCTTGTGCCGACACTGCAAGCAAACGCCGTGCATGGTGAAACAACTTTCTATAAATTGTTCAGTTTACAAGATCGTCAAGCTCTGCAGGTTAAGGTTGACCAACCGGCCTAAAGGGTATCCAGGCTGAACCCTCCGGATCTCGCAGGCCATCCGCCGCGAGAAGAGACGCTTAAGAGCAAACATGGCAGGTTGAAGCGTGGATATGGTAACTTCTGCTATTGCCCTCGTAGGATGTCAGTGGTCAGCCCAAGATCTTGGAGTTGTGATGTTTACTTCGATCCTCCGAGGCTGTGGATTTTCGCGATCAGCCGCGGTTTGCCGAGCGGAGTGGAGCCGGTCAACCACACTGAAGCTTTGTAGCCGTCGCATGGAGGAGTGGGACTAATTTTGGGGGCAAATTGAATTGAATTGGGTCTGTAGAATAGCTATTTAGAGGTAGGGCACTATATAGGGGTAGGAATAGGAGTTCGGAGATTACGGTGCGTCTGGAGTGATTCCTGCTACTTCTATGATGATGTACTGTCATGTGACAGTAGCCTTAATGCTTACCTTATACCTTAGAGTGAAAATTCGATGTATATACTCTCTTCTTATTTTATACAGAGTAAACAGGTACTCTTCATTGATCCTACAGCCTGAAGTAGCCAGGATCCACAATGCTTTCGGATTCAGCACTTCTCTAAATGTTGC
>Ga0335072_10014267_pt1 | contig 11286 bp, 10 predicted proteins | sample Lox_Sample_21_FD_206725 | JGI IMG/M metagenome (GOLD analysis project Ga0335072, IMG submission 206725) | Soil microbial communities from Loxahatchee National Wildlife Refuge, Florida, United States - Lox_Sample_2.1 | ecosystem: Environmental > Terrestrial > Soil > Wetlands | place: USA...
CGCTTTGGCTTTTATTGAACCGATCCACCAGCTTGTTGAGTTCGTCGCCCAGCGGAGGATTCATCGCATGCCAGAACTCGATCTGGGTCGGTCCGGCCGCCAGGGCCGGCTGGGTGAGCGCAAGCGCGGCGGAGCCCGCAAGCAGCGTGCGACGTTTCATCTGAAAGACCCCCAAAGGTTGCTGTGTCCGTCGCGTCAGGTTGCCGGCTCGACGACGGCGGCAGGCGCGGTTCCGCCTTGCACTCGACCCTAGCAGTGCCGGCAAAGACGGCCAAGCGGCGGCACTGTTACAGCATTCTGACAGTTTCCGCTTGCGTCACCCCCCGGTCCTTCCACCCACCTGATGGCGGGCGGTATATCGCGACCCCATGACGAATCCGGACATAGGCAGCCCCGACATTGCCACGCCCGAGATGGACCGCCTGATCGCCGGCGCCGAGGCCGCAGCCGACGTCGCCGGCGCCGTGGTGCGTCCATTCTTCCGCGCCGGCCTGGCCGCCGACCTGAAAGCGGACCGTTCCCCCGTCACGACAGCCGACCGCAGTGCGGAGCAAGCAATGCGTGCGGTACTGGCCGAACGCTTCCCCGACCACGGCATCCATGGCGAGGAATTCGGCCTCGACCGTCCTCAGGCCCGTTTCCGTTGGGTGCTGGACCCGATCGACGGCACCCGCGCCTTCATAACCGGCCGCCCCACCTTCGGCACCCTGATCGCATTGCTCGACGGCGACCGCCCCATTATCGGTGTGATCGACCAGCCGGTGACGCGCGAACGCTGGATCGGCGCCCCCGGCCGCCGCACGACATTCCGAGGCCCCCTGGGCGGCCGAACCGGCTGCCGCCCCTGCGCGGCCCTGGCCGAGGCGGAACTCTCCTGCACCAGCCCCGAGATGATGGCCGGCGAGGCACAGCCGCGCTGGCAACGGCTGGCGGCGTCGGTACGGCGCAACTACTGGGGTGGCGACTGCTACGCCTACGGGCTGCTGGCGCTGGGCCAGATCGACGTGGTGGCGGAATGCAGCATGAAGCTGTGGGATTGGGCGGCATTGGTGCCCGTGGTGCAGGGCGCCGGCGGCCGCATCACCGACTGGTCCGGCGCACCGCTGCGCCCGGACGGCGACGGATCGGTGCTGGCGGTCGGGGACCCCGCGCTGCTGGCGGCGGCGGTCGCCTGTCTTACCGAAGCGTCAGTTGCCCCCGGGCCCGTGTAGCCCCAGTTACCGCGCATGGTTGAAGTTGCCCCAAACCGTGCTTTTCATAACCTTGCTCGCGAAGCGAGGTTGGGCCGCGAAGCAGATCAACGCGAGCTGCGCGGCACCGAGGGTGAGGGTGAGCCGGAGGGCAGACCCTGCGCCCCACCCTCCCGCTCACCCTCGATCGACACCCCCTCGGCTTCGCCCGCGTCGCAGCCCAGGCTGCCCCGTCGCACCATCCTCGCCTCAATCCTCTCCCTCCCTGCCCTAAACGCCCGTGCCGCCGAACCCTCACCTCCCGTCACCCGCAGCCACGCATTCGCCGTCCTCGGTGCCCCTGCCCTGCCACCCAACTTCCCATACTTCCCCTACGTGAACCCCAACGCCCCCAAGGGCGGCACGGTGACGCTGGCCTCCATCGGCACTTTCGACAGCTTCAACCCCTTCATCCTCCGCGGCACCGCGGACAACGACACCGTTGGCCCCTGGGTCATCATGGCGGGCGGCGCAGGCGCCGGTTCCACCGTCGGCCACGTCTGGGAAACGCTGCTAACGCCCTCCGCCAACGAAGGCGCTGTCGGCTACTGCCACCTGGCGCAGGTCATCGAGACCCCCGCCGACCGCATGTGGGTCGCCTTCGAACTCCGCCCCGAAGCAAAATTCTCCGACGGCACGCCCGTCACGGCGCAGGACGTCGCCTGGACCTATCGCACCTTGCTCACCCAGGGCAGCCCCGGCTTCGCGATCCAGATGTCCGACGTGAAAGACGTAGCGGTGGAATCGCCCCGCCGCGTGGTCTTCCACTTCAAAAGCAACACCAACCGCCAGCTTCCCCTGATCCTCGGCGGCCTCTCCGTCCTGCCAGAGCATTGGTTCAAAGGCCGCGACTTCACCCGCCCGTTGCAGGCGGCACCGATCGGCTCCGGCCCCTATCTCATCACGCATTTCGAGCTGGGCCGCAGCATCACCTTCGAGCGCGATCCCAACTGGTGGGCCGCCAAGATGCCCACCGGCATCGGCACCAACAATTTCGGCCGCGTGCAAGAGGAATACTATCGCGATTCAACCGTCGCGATGGAGGCATTCAAAGCCGGCTCGGTGGACGTGAGATCGGAGAACATTGCCAAGAACTGGGCCACCGCCTACGGCTTTCCCGCGGTCAAAAAGGGCCTGGTGATCAAAGGCGATTTCCATCACCATCTGCCCACCGGCATCCAGGGTCTGGCCATGAACACGCGCCGGCCGGTGTTTTCCAACGCCCTCGTACGTCAGGCAATCGGCTGGGCCTTCGATTTCGAATGGACCAACAAAAATCTGTTCTATGGTGCCTACACCCGCACCAAGAGTTATTTCAGCGACAGCGACCTGGCATCGTCAGGCATTCCGCAAGGCGATGAACTGAAGCTGCTGGAACCCTGGCGCAGTGAACTCCCCCCTGCCCTCTTCACGCAGCCCTTCACCCTGCCGGTGACCGATGGTTCAGGCAACAACCTGAAGGAACTCATCTACGCACTGAAGCTGATGGAACAAGCCGGCTGGACGGTGAAGCAACGCAAGCTGGTAAACGCCGCCGGAGAGCAGATGCGATTTATCATCCTGGTCGAAGATCCATCGCTGGAACGCGTGGTCCTGCCCTACCAGCAGAACCTGGTAAAGCTGGGCATCGACGCCCAGGTGCGCGCCGTCGATCCAGCACAGTTCCAGCACCTGACCGAAGACTTCAATTTCGACATGATCTTCCAGATCTATCCGGAAGGCGACGTCCCGGGCCCCGAGCTACGCGACTACTGGTCATCCGCCGCGGCGAAGGTGCAGGGCAGCATGAACACGCCCGGCATCAGCGATCCGGCGGTGGACGCGCTGATCGAGAAGGTCATTGCCGCCCCCGACCGTCCCAGCCTGCAATCCGCAGCGCGCGCCTTGGACCGGGTGTTGCTCTGGCGCTGGTACATGGTGCCCAACTGGGAGAATTTGGTGTTCCACGTCGCCTATTGGGATCGCTTCGGCCATCCGGACAAACCCATCCGCGAAGGCTTCAACTTCGATCTCTGGTGGGTAGACGAAAAGAAAGCCGCCGCTACCGACGCTGCGAGGAGCGCGTGACCGCCCGCGCCGACGCAAACATGTCATTGCGAGGACCACCGGGACGAAGCAACCCGGGTGGAAAGACGCACCAACCGTGCGGACGTCTTGACCGAGGTTGCTTTGTCGCTGCGCTCCTCGCAATGACATAGGAATAGCAATGACGCCAATGCCATGACCGCCTACCTGGTCCGCCGCCTGCTGCTGGTGATCCCGACCCTGTTCGGCATCATCGCCATCAACTTCGCCGTCATCCAATTCGCCCCCGGCGGCCCGGTAGACCAGATCCTCGCCAACCTCCGAGGCCACGGCGGCCTGTCCACCCGCCTCGGCGGTGCCGGCTCCGACCTCGCCTCCCCAGGCAGCTATCGTGGCGCGAGCGGCCTCGATCCGCACGTTATCGCCGACATCAAGAAAATGTTCGGCTTCGACAAGCCGCCACTGACGCGCTTCCTCGACATGGTCGGCGGCTATCTGCGTTTCGATTTCGGCCGCAGCTTTTTCCGCGACGAATCCGTCTTGCACCTGATCGCACAGAGAATGCCGGTATCGATCTCGCTCGGCCTGTGGTCCACGCTACTGGTTTACACCATCTCGATTCCGCTCGGCATCGCCAAAGCCGTACGCGACGGCTCCCGCTTCGACATCGCCAGCAGCGCCGCCGTCCTGGTCGGCTACGCCATCCCAAGCTTCCTGTTCGCTATCCTGCTGGTCGTGGTATTCGCCGGCGGCAGCTACTTCCATTGGTTCCCGCTGCGCGGCCTCACCAGCGAAGGCGCATCGGATTGGAGCCTCCCCGCCCGCATCGTCGATTATTTCTGGCACCTGGTACTCCCCACCATTGCCATCGTCGCCGGCGGCTTCGCCAGCCTGACGATGCTCACCAAGAACTGCTTCCTGGAGGAGATCCGCAAGCAATACACCGTCACCGCCCGCGCCAAGGGCGCCAGCGAGCGCCGCGTGCTGTACGGCCACGTATTCCGCAACGCCATGCTGCTGATCGTCGCCGGCTTCCCCCAGGCCTTCATCAGTATCCTGTTCACCAGCCAGTTGCTGGTAGAGATCGTGTTCTCATTGAACGGCCTGGGATTGCTGGGCTTCCAGGCGGCCATCCAGCGCGACTACCCGGTGATGTTCGGCACGCTCTACATCTTCACATTGCTCGGGCTGCTGATGCAGATCGTTGGCGACACGCTGTACACCGTGGTGGACCCGCGTATCGATTTCGAGTCGCGGCAATGACTCTCGCTTGCAGGAAACGAGGCAACCACCATGGCATCTCTGATCACATGTCATTGCGAGGAGCATAGTGACGAAGCAACCCCGTTCGAGTGGCAATCCGAACGCCCCAGCGCCTTCTCGACCAAGATTGCCGCGACCCCTTCCGGCCTAGGAATGACAGGCGCCCGGCCATGTCGCGCTTCGCCGACACCGGCTGCTAGAAAAGCAGCGATTGTCATACAGCTTTTATAGTTGATTAAGTGTTCCCATGCCCCTCTCCCCCGCCACCCGCCGCCGCGTCGCGATCTTCCGCCAGAACCGCCGCGGCTACGTCTCGTTCTGGATCTTCTCCATTCTCTTCATCCTGAGTCTGTTCGCCGAATTCATCGCCAACGACCGCCCGCTGCTGATCCGCTACGACAATCATTGGTATGTCCCCGTCCTGCGCGACTACAGCGAGGACCAGTTCGGCAGCGATTTCCTTCCCACCGAGGCCGACTACACCGACCCGGAGGTGCAGAAGGCCATCCGCAAACATGGCTGGATGATCTGGCCGGCCATCCCCTACAGTTACGACACCATCGTCAAAAACCTCCCCTCGCCGCCGCCCTCCCCGCCCACATGGCAAAATCTGCTGGGCACCGACGACGAGGCGCGCGACGTGCTCGCCCGCGTGATCTACGGCTTCCGCCTCTCCGTCCTCTTCGGTTTCGCGCTCACCGCCGTATCGTCCGTGGTAGGCATCGCCGCAGGCGCAGTGCAGGGATTCTACGGCGGCCTGACGGATCTGCTGTTCCAGCGCTTCATCGAAATCTGGAACGGCATGCCGCAGCTCTACCTGCTGATCATCCTGGGCAGCATCATCACGCCCGGCTTCTGGGTCCTTCTCGTCTTCCTGCTGCTGTTCTCCTGGATGAACCTCACCGGCGTGGTGCGCGCCGAATTCCTGCGCGGCCGCAACCTGGATTACGTGCGTGCCTCCAGAGCGCTCGGCGTCTCGAACACCGCCATCATGTGGCGCCACATCCTGCCCAACGCCATGGTCGCCACGCTGACGTTCGTACCATTCATCCTGTCCGGCTCGGTAACCATCCTGGCAAGCCTTGATTTCCTCGGCTTCGGCCTGCCGCCAGGCTCGCCGTCACTGGGCGAACTGGTGGCCCAAGGCAAGGACAACCTGCAGGCTCCCTGGCTGGGCTTCACCGCGTTCTTCGTCCTCGGCGGCCTGCTGACGCTGCTGATCTTCATCGGCGAAGCGGTACGCGACGCCTTCGACCCCCGGCGGTTGCCAAGGTGACGATGATGTATGTCATTGCGAGGAGCGAAGCGACGAAGCAACCTCGGTCACATGGACCCACGCTGCTTCGTGTACATCTTGACCAACGCCCGCCAAACGGTCCTGTACACTGGCGTGACAGGCAACCTGAAACAACGCGTTTTCAACCACCGTACCCACGTCATTCCGGGTTTCACCAGCCGCTACAACGTGGACAAGCTGGTCTTCTGCGAGGAACATGCGACTGCCGCATCGGCAATCGCACGAGAGAAGCAGCTCAAAGGGGGCTCCCGCCGCAAGCAGGTTGCGCTGATCGATTCGATCAACCCCGACTGGCGGGATCTGTGCGAAGACCTGTTGTGATCGGGGTTGCTTCGTCGCTTCGCTTCTCCCAATGACATGCGTACGAAATTGCAATGACATGCATAACGCTATGACCCGCGGCCCCCTCCTCACCGTCTCCAACCTCTCCGTCGCGTTCGGCGATCGGCGCGTGGTGGACGGAGTCTCCTTCACCCTCGATCGCGGCGAGACTCTCGCTCTCGTCGGCGAATCCGGTTCCGGCAAATCCCTGACGGCGCTGTCCCTGCTCCAGCTTCTCCCGCATGGCGGCACCAACCCCACCGGCCGCATCGATCTCGACGGCGAGCAAATGATCGGCGCACGCCCCGCCATCCTGCACCGTGCACGCGGCGAAATCGCCGGCATCGTCTTCCAGGAACCGATGAGCAGTCTGAACCCCCTGCATCGGATCGGCCGTCAGGTGGCGGAAGCGATCACGCTGCATCGCCACCTGACACGCACCGCGCTGCGCGACCGTGTGATCGATGGTCTGAGCCAGGCGGGTTTTCCCGATGCCAAAAATCGCCTCGATGCCTTCCCGCACCAGCTATCCGGCGGACAGCGTCAGCGCGCGATGATCGCTATGGCGCTGGCCAACGATCCCGCATTGCTGATCGCCGACGAGCCCACCACCGCGCTCGACGTCACCATCCAGGCACAGATCCTCCAGCTTCTTACGAAACTCAAAACCGAGCGCAGCCTCGCCCTGTTGCTGATCACCCATGATTTGCAGATCGTGCGCCGCTACGCCGACCGAGTCTGTGTCATGCAAGACGGACGGATCGTCGAAGCAGGCCGCGTCGCCGATATCTTTGCCGTTCCCTCGCACCCCTATACCCGCATGTTGCTAGCTGCCGTCCCGAAGGGCGCGCCGTCACCCCTCCCTAACCACGCGCCAACGGTGCTGCAAGCCGACGACGTGCGCGTCCACTTTCCCATCCGCCGCGGCGTACTGCGCCGCGTGGTTGGCGCGGTCCGCGCATGCGACGGCATTTCCATTGCGGTGCGCGCCGGCGAGACCGTGGGGTTGGTAGGAGAATCCGGTTCCGGCAAAACCACGATGGGCCTCGCGGCGCTGCGACTGGAGCAAGCGCAGGGCCTCGTACAATTCGAAGGCACCAACATCGCATCCCTCAACCGCCGCGCCCTGCGCCGCCTGCGCGCCCGCGCACAAATCGTCTTCCAGGACCCATTCGGCAGCCTGTCCCCGCGCTTGCCGGTAGCCGACATCGTCGCCGAGGGCCTCCGCGTGCACGAGCCCAGCCTGTCGCGTGCAGAACAAGCCGCGCGCGTCGCCGCTCAATTGGAGGAAGTCGGTCTCCCCCCGGACGCCGCAAGTCGCTATCCGCACGAGTTCAGCGGCGGCCAGCGCCAACGCATCGCCATCGCCCGCGCCATGGTGCTGAAGCCGCGCTTTGTGGTGCTGGACGAACCGACCAGCGCGCTGGACATGTCGGTGCAGGCGCAGATCGTCGAACTGCTCCGCCGCCTGCAGCAAGTGCACGGACTCGCCTATCTGTTCATCAGTCACGATTTGAAAGTAGTGCGTGCGCTGGCGCATCGCATTGTCGTGCTGCGCGCCGGCCGCGTGGTGGAACAAGGCGACGCGGACGAAGTATTCGCCCACCCCCGTCAGGATTATACCAGAACCTTGATGACGGCGGCGTTCACTCTCGAAAGTGTCAACGGCGGGGTGTCGGAAGAAGCGCTGCACAACCCGCACCATGTCCCATTGCGAGGAGCGCAGCGATGAAGCAACTTCGTTCGGGAGCCCCCTGACCGTCCGTGCGACCCACGACCGTGATTGCTGGGTCGCGTTTCCTCGCAGTGACATATGGGCACCCACACCAAAGCACCGCTGACAGCGGTTACTCGCGCTACAACAGCCCGACACGCCGCAAGAAAATCGGCGCCGGCGCCACCATCGTATCGCTCGCATCGCTAACAAAGGCCGCAAGCTCTGCCAGCGGCACGATCCGCAGCGTCGGATACTCGCCATTGCCGTGCCTCGCGTGCGCCTCGCAGATCGCTGCTCCGTCAAAACGGCACCGCAGTCCCATACCGAGATCGGAAACATGGCTGCCCGGATGCTCCACCACGCACAGTGGCACCGGTGCCTCCACATCGCCCGGCAGCAGACCCACTTCCTCGCGCAGTTCGTTCAGGACCTGCCGTCCCGGCAAGACGACGCCATCCGCATCCACGGCATGAGAATCGACACTGCCGGCCGGCGGCAATTGCCACATGTCCGCCTGATAGACCGCCCCGGCATGACGACGGCCGAACACCACGCCATCCGGACCGTATAGGACACCGCATACCGCCAGCGGCCGGACGCGCAGCGCATCGAACATGTCGGGATGCTCCATCTGTGCAACAATGCGGCGGAACTCGGTCAGGTGGCCAGTAATGGTTGTCGGCGTAATCACGTCGGCACTGAACACGCGGCCATTGAAAAGCTCGCCAGCCCCGCCGGCGGCCACCCGAGCAAAAGCCGCGCGCCAGAGAGCCTCCACCGCCGCGTCCAGCGCCGGCGGCAGCGCCGGCATCTCCCGCGTCACAACGACACGCAGATCCGGCTGAACATCGTGAACGGTGAGGTCATCCATGCGCGCCCGCATATGGCATCGGGACGGCGCGCGGAAGCGATATTCCGGGCCAGATGCGCGTTCCGGCCCTTGCGCGTCAGAATTTCGCGTCAGAATTTGATGATGGCCGCCAGGATCGCGATGGCAACAGCTATCATGCCGCCAAGCCCTACCGTCATGCGAAGCGATGTTCGGTCAAGCGCCGCGTCCAGGTCACTTCCAGCGGCGGCGACGTTACCCGCATGGTTCCATGCCTGGTTATGGGCCTGCTGCGCCGGGAAGGGCTGCTTGCCGACGATAGCCAACGTCAGTGCCATGATCGCAGGCGCCGTCACCGCGCGACCCACCGCCGCGGCAAGTTGCCCGCCCAGCACCGCGGCAACGCTGCGTGCCGGCAGCAGCGCGAGCGTCCCGGCCACCGTCGCAACAACGGATGCGGCCACCCAGAACCTGGGGCGGACAGAGCGGTCCACCAACGCGCCGGCGGGTGCATTGCACATCAGTCCGACCAAACCGCTGATTGTCATCACCAGGCCGATGCGCGCCGGATCCCACTGCGCCCCTTGCGCCAGCCAGATGGCGAGGAACGGTCCCAAACCGCCCTGCACATCCGCCAGGAAGCAGTTCAGTGCTGCGAGGCCGGCCAGAGCGCCCATCCCGTCGCATGTACCGCGCCAATGCGGTCAACCAAGCCGCACCGGCATAACAAGTCCGACGGGGCGTGCCGAATGCAGCCGCGCGCAAAGCCACCCCGCGCATCAACGCGGCGCCTACAACCCGCGAGACATTCGCGTTGACAAACAACGCCATCATCGACCATCGTAACGAGACGCAGCAATGACAGTATAGGAGCACGTCATGCAGAGCATCGCATCACGGTCTCTGTGGCTGATCGCTCTGCTGGCGACCTTGGTAACCCAAGCTGCGGGCGCGATGGCGCAACAGTGCCTGCCGCCGCCAGGCACACACTGGCCGCCGGACAACGGTTGCACGCCGGGCACAGTCAGCGAAATGACGCTGCCAACCGGGACGGAACTTGACCGGTACGGCTCACCAACCGGCAGCTATTTCGCGCCGACGCGCACGCCGATTCCCGCGCGAGCAATGGCGTGCGATCCGGTGGCCATACACCTGCTCCACACCTGCTACGTACTCGAAAAACCCGCGACTTTCGAAGCCTGCGAAACCGCCGCCTGGTTCGGCCAACCCGGCGGCGGCACGCAGTTCCATTCACAGCAAAGCGCCGCCAACTTGAAGCAGGCGGGCTCGCTCCAGCAGGTTCAGTGCCGATAGGCCCTGCCCGCTACAGATAGTGCTCTGCCAGAGGCGCGAACCCGTTGAAGCGCTGGCTCGCGTACGTCGTCACGTAGGCACCCGTGGACAACAGCTCTACCCGATCGCCGGAGGTCAGTGCCAGCGGCAAGCGGTAGTTCGACTTCTCATACAAGATGTCGGCACCGTCGCAGGTGGGGCCGGCAATCACCACCGGACCCATTTTTGTGCCGTCATGCGGGGTGACGATGCGATACTTCATCGCCTCGCCTTCCGTTTCCGCGAGCCCGCCAAAGCGCCCGATATCCAGATACACCCAGCGCACCGGATCCTTCGGATCGCGACGGCTCACCAGCACAACCTCCGCCGACACCAGGCCCGCATCGCCGACGATGAACCGGCCCGGCTCGATCAGGATCTCCGGCAGCGCATTGCCGAAATGCGCCGTCATCGCGCCCATGATCGCGTCGCCAAAGGTGTCGATCTCCGGCACCGCGTCGCGATAGCGCGTCGGGAAGCCGCCGCCCAGGTTCATCATGCGCAGGTTCACGCCGGCCTCGGTCAGATCGGTGAACAGCATGGCGACCTGGCCGATGGCGACTTCGTAGGCGCGCGTGGTGGTCTGCTGGCTGCCGACATGGAACGACAAGCCAAAAGGATCCAGGCCCATGTCGCCGGCGCGCAGCATCAATTCCCGCGCATGCTCGATCGTGGTGCCGAACTTGCGCGACAGCGGCCAGTCCGCGCCCTTGTTCTCCACCAGCAGCCGGCAATAGACACGCGCCCCTGGCGCGTGCTTCGCCAGCTTCGCCAGCTCTTCCGCGGAATCGAAAGCGTACAGCGACACGCCGCGTTCGAAGGCACGCTCGATCGCCGATACCTTTTTTATCGTATTGCCGAAGCTGATCGCTTCCGGCCGCGCCCCAGCGTCGAGGCAGGCCTGCACCTCCTCCCAGCTCGCGGCATCGAAATTGGAAGCAAGCGTCACCAGCCGCGCCAGCACCGGAGCAGCAGGATTGGCCTTCACCGCATAGAAGATGCGCGCCAGCGGCAGCGCATGCTGCAGTGCGCGGAAGTTCGCTTCCACGCGGTCCACATCGAGCACCAGGCACGGCGTTCCCGGCTGTTGCTCTGCGAGAAAACGGGCGATTTTGGGTGTCATCGCACCGGCCCCCCTTCCTGAAGCGCTCACCTATCCAGGCGATGAGCGGAGTTGACGAAACGGTCGAACGAACCAGCGACCTAAGCGAGTTGCCAGAACGCTTGACGTCGTTGCGTAACCACGAGGGGCCAGAGGCACGTGCGTTGCTGC
>Ga0335072_10014268_pt1 | contig 11286 bp, 11 predicted proteins | sample Lox_Sample_21_FD_206725 | JGI IMG/M metagenome (GOLD analysis project Ga0335072, IMG submission 206725) | Soil microbial communities from Loxahatchee National Wildlife Refuge, Florida, United States - Lox_Sample_2.1 | ecosystem: Environmental > Terrestrial > Soil > Wetlands | place: USA...
CTTCGTTACAAGGGCATTACATACTTTCAAAAGGCAACAGCAAAGAGAATAAGTCACGAGAGAAAGGAGTATATGACTACGAAAGTAATGTGCGATGATAATCCCTTATCCTATAGGGGAGTCATGCCTAAAGCTAAGCCACTCATCCATTTCGAGATTTTGCTCGCCAAGCCCATCTCCATCAAATCCACCGCCTACAGCGGTTAAGGACTAGTAGAAGAAGGGGGAAGGAGGGAACAGACAAAAGATGGTGGGAGAGGGAGGCTTTTTACACCTATGTTTACAGCCTCATCTCACTACCAAAAAAAATTTTCGTCTCAAGATCTATTTACACCAAAAAGAAATGGCTTGTTTAGGGCTTTAAAACTTTAAAATAAGCCCAGAGTCAAAGGCCTTTGGACGAGTATTCATCAGGATATTCCATGGCGTGGTAGTGGGGGGATGGGGTTAAGTTAGTAACTACTAAACCTGCGGAGGGTGGTTTAGTGATTAAAAGTTATATGGAAGTACTTTGGTAATTTCACAAGAAATAGAGGGTAGGTTAGACAATTGGCCGATGTATATATAGGAGCTGGGGTAGACTGCGGCATGTAGTGGAGCTTGTCAGTGTTACATGAAATCAACATCATTCGCTCAATGGGCGCTTATACTTTTTTGTTTCTATTTTCACTTTGGCATTATGAAAACACTTACTGCACCATCCACCTACACACCTACTCCCTCAATTTAACCTTAACACCATTTCCACTGCAGTTAATAAGCGTAAGATTATGATAGACACGATCAAAGTCACGATTCTCGATCATGGAAAAGCGCTGTAGAAGACGAACAGTAACGTAGCCTGCTTTCGTAAGGGCAAATTGCTGGCCGATGCAGATGCGGGGGCCGCCATTGAACTGTTATTGCGTTAATTGTACTGGTGCACAGTAGAAATGACGGGAAACGACAAAGCACTTACAGGAAGATATTCCCAGCCTACTTTCCTGCCTTCCCAACGCTCTGGGATGAATTCTTCAGCATCTGGACCCCATATGTCCTTTCTGAGATGCATGACATGCACGCTATATTCCACTTGCGTACCCTTAGGAACAAAGATCTTGCTCTTTCCATCTGGTCCGCCACCGCGTGGAAGAGTCGTATCTTTGTTCGCTCTCCGGGCATTTACTGCTACGACAGGGTAGATGCGGAGTGTCTCATTCATGCAGTGCTGGAGATAGGCGCAGCTCTTGAGCTTGGCAAAAGTGATGGGCTTTGGGTTTTCATAGGTTCCGAACTCTTCTAATATGATGTTGCGGAGCTTGGTGTAGCGCGCTGTGTCCCGCGCGAGACAGTAGAACAACCAGCCCAGAAGCGACGCGGTGGTATCACGGCCTGCGAGAAGGGTATGGAGGAGCTGGGAACGCAACTCAATGGGGTCACGCGTCTGCTGGGCGAGGGCTTCGAGAAAGACATATTTCTGTTTGCCATCTGTACCTTTCTCTAGCTCTTTCTCGCGCTGGTCTTTGCTTAAGGCAAGTCGGACGAATTGGTCGATGAATTCATGGCAATCTTGGCAGCATTGACGGAAGACGGCAGGATTGTAGAGAAAATAGAACGTTTGTAATCGAGAACGGGTCGCCAGAATCGCTTGCCCTTTATCAAAGGCATAGGCGAATTTGCTCTCCTCAGCACCGTGATCAGCCGCAAATGGGCTGGACGAAGGGAGGGCGCTAAGTTGACTGTCAATCGATTTGCCAAACAGGAATTCTGTGGCAGAGTCAAGTGTCAGGCGAAAGAAAAGGACTTGGAGGTCAACCTCATCTGTCCACCCATCGCCTGGCTTTATGACTATTGCTTTCATCAAGTTCTGGACATGACGCTCTTCGAGCTCGAGGTCGCTGACGAGTTCCCTGGCAAATTGAGGTCGCATCATCGCCCTTGAATGTTCCCATAGTGCACCGTCCTGAGTGAATATGCCATTGCCTAGAAGAGGGAAGAAATTCCCTCTCCGGACCGGGCCTAAGTCAAAGTCTGCAAACTGGGTTGCCAATATAGCTTGAATATTCTTCTCATCCACAGTAGAGACGTTTGTGGAGCCGAGTGTGCTGTATTTGTATGTAAGGGCTCCGACTTTTTCAGTCAGTTCAATGCAATAAAGGGGAAAGAGCATCTCTTTGTCGGACTTTATCGCCTGATGAACAAGATCTATACCGAAAGGTAAACGACTCTTCAATACTGGAGGGTCCTGTGTGTTCCATTTTCTGGCTAGTGCTGCATGTCTCCACGATCGGATGAAGCTGTTGAGTATTACATAAATGACATAGGATACGGTAACCAACGCCAAGCCGGCAATGGCGTAACGAATCTGCATGGCTGGTTGCGAAGACTACAAATACCGATGGCTTTAAAGCTCAAGGTATTTAAGGCTAGTAGAAATGATGTATGATATGCTTTATTCCTTTATTAAAAATTGATATATGGAGAGTTATATATTGATATATAGAGAGAGAGAAAAAGAAGGTATACGGAAGAAAGGAACATCAGATGTAAATGACATAGACGAATAGCAGAAGGAGACAAAACGAAAAATATTGTGGCGGAATGCTGAGACATGATTTCACACCATGTCCGACCCTCCTGCGTTCGATGAAAGAGGCAATCGTCGTTAAGTGTGGGGTAGTGCACACTAGACAAGAGCTCGTAACCTCGGCAAGAAAATAAGACGGCGACGGTGAATTATGACTCCCGACCGGGCGTAATGTTGTCGATGAGAAAAGAAAGATATGGATAGGAGCCGAGAGTCTGCCGTGTAGATTCGTCTTGATACATATGAGAGCCAGATGCAGACATGCCGGCGTCTAGTTGACTTTTATGTCTCATCGGCATCTTATGCGCTACTCGTTACGGGAGTGATACGGGAATCTCAACTCACCACTGACAAATGTCTATGAAGCGACTTTGAAGATACTGAGGTAAAGTAATGCAAAGACGTAGTCTTGTCTACACACTTATCGTTAATTTTTGAAGACTTCATGTGTAATATGAAGTGGAGATTTCACCGCGGCAACGCCCTATGTATCGCCTGTGTGCTGTGATAAGCTTGCTTCTGATTGGCCATGGCCAAAACGCGAAAATGTCGCGGTCGCGAAAACCCGCAACGCGTCCTAGCACTGGGGCTTATCCTTCCACACATCCTGTCAGTTGCAAGTTATCTTTGAACCATTGAATCACTGTTAGATGATATCGCCAGGCAAGAAAATTTCATTACGTCGAACTACCCTCTTGTAGTCCTCAACTGTTGTACATCCCGTAGTCATGCAATGGGTGTCAACAAATCCGTCCGATAATGGAACTATCCATACAACGTGAAAATTAGAGCAATGAAATGCATTAGGATGTCGTAAACGTCATATACAGCGTATCCTCCATACAGTCAATGCCATTACGTGTAAGAATTTGCTAGACACTGGCCTAATTATCCACAGGCAAGTCGAAAATTTAGGAAATCAGGTCCCCTCCAAGTTGCATTCCCAGACCAGTTTGCTTCGTAACGCCGTTGATTCCTGGAGAACCAAGTCCTGGACCCCCGTTCGGTGGAAGGAAATTCTCAAACGTGAGGCGTCGCCGGGCAACAGTTAGCGGCGTCTTAACTGTACCAGGAGTTTTGGGCCAAGCGTTCTGAGCGGGGCTCGGTGTGATGTTAACAAAGTCGGCAAAGTCGAACGCCTGAGATGGTGTGTTTGGTCCTCCAAACCCTGGCATGAGGCCTCCGCCACCAGGTGTAGTCATCATTGACGAAGGTAGGGCCATGTTTCGAGGTGGAGGTGTGGATGGTGGATGAATGCGACTTTTGCCGGCCGGATTGGCAGGAGACGGGGAAGTAGCAAGATACAATAATAGATCTGCACCTTCTTGGCCAGATTTGCCATTGTTATTCTTGAAAGTATTGTTGGGTCCTGAGGTCGCACGACCGCGACCGGAAGGTGGAGTACGAGGTGGGGAGGAACCCATGTTCATGGAAGTCATCTTGAATGAATGTACTGGCAGTAAGTCATCTTCATCATCAGATGCGGACATGAAATTGTGTGTGTGATTGTCACCTGGGAGGTTGGAGGTCCCGCGGAATAGTGATATGTCTGGACCGGCTGACGTAGTAAAGTGTGAGTATTTTCTTGGCCTGATAGGTGAGGATTGAGCCAGTTGGTGTTGGTCTTTCCAAGCCGTGTGGCTCGCATCAATAGATCTACCGGCTGTGGGCGAAAATCGAAATCGCTTGCGAGAGCTTGAGTTCGAACTCGGGTGCTGGAAACTGCTGTGATATGTACGCTTCCTGTGACCAGAACTGCTGCTGCCTGACCCTATAGCCTCCGAAAATATAGGCGCCTTCAAGGGAGACGAGCTTAACAGGCCTCTTGGATATTGTAATTCAGACGCACTTGATGAGGAGTCCGAGAGCATGTCACCACTTGAGGATGGGCGCTTGCGTCTGAGCTCTTCATCAATTTTTGGTTCAATGATGTCCAGAGTGAGGTCTTCCCAGCCTTTCTTCGCCTTGAAGTGTGCAAGAGCTAGACGATTCTGCAGCTTGCGTGCCATCTAGTGCACCAAGTTAGCTGTTGTCTTTATATGCCACAAAAAACATGAAAAGTTGGCAGTCTTACCTTGCTTACTTCAGCTCTCCGTAGAACCGTATCGGCCACCGCCTCTGGCTGTTTCTTTTTCCATGGTGAAGACATGGCCGATCCCTAACAGAAGAATGTCCGTTACTTTGCAGAGCTAGTTTGGAAGCTGGAAGTGAGATGGTTTATGAAATTGCCTGAGGTTGAAGTTGCCCAATCGGTCTTCCCGTAATGTAGGGTTGGCGGGCGTTAAATGAGGAGATTTGTATGGCGTTCACTTGCGAGAGCTCGGTAACTGGCTGGGTAGGGCTATTGGGAAACCGGAGGGGCTTTTTGTTAAGGAGAAGGGCGGAGTAGTCGGATAGATTCAGAAAGGTGAAGCATCCCTGAGATTGTAAGTGATATTATAAGTGGTTTCTGGCGATCTCATGAGCAGATCTCAGCTTCGAGTAGTGAAAGTCAGGTACTAGAGAGGAGAATGCAAGCGATGTTTAGATGACGGAAACGCTTTTGAACCAATCAATGCCCCGGACGCTAATGCTTATGGCTGCTAGCATTCCCCAATCAGCGCACATTAATAGCTGTATTGCTGCGGTAGAAACTAATAGCCATTGAAATGATAATGAGTTGGCAGTTCCTGACGCCTCCGCTTCTCATTACAAAACGTTTGTACTTCGTACCTCTCTCTCGCTGGCTGGCGCCTTTCTAATCCTTATCTTCTTTCTTCCTTCTCCTCTAAGCTAGCCAACCCAATTCAGCGCTTTGGTGTCTATTTCAGGAAAAGCGGGCATTTGGTAACGAACGAGATGAAGCCGCCCCACCGCCACAGTCAATGTTTCCTGCTGCTCCAAGACGCTGCTAGCTGAGCATCCATCAATTCGAGGACTGACCGGCATGGGTACCTTTTGTTTCAGGAGAGTGCCTGCCGTCCGAATCGTGCAACCGCGCTTTGGTAATATTCTTATCGATGACGGAAGTTCCTCCGAGCTCATCTCAATGATAATCCTACACCGGTCTCTTCCCACCTGGCACGTTTTAGGTGGATTGCCCCGAAGATCTTCAAGATTACCATGTTGTAAACCGTGTTTTGGCCGCCTCGACCCACATGCAGGAGCTCCAATTATCAAGGTTTCCCATTCTCCCATATTCTCAATTCGGCACAGCGTAGGCAAAACCTGCTAAGAAAGTATACGAGGTCAAGATTCTCTATTGGCGAGGTCCAACTTTCCTTCCGACCTTGCGCATGCCACTAAGCTCCGGCATGTGGTAGTAGCTCGACCTTTTACTGACAGGTGTGCCGCTGCGACGACTTTGTTGTTCAACCATTTCGGGGTTGACAATATTGTCCCTCGCTGATAGAGTCTTTGAATAGCAGCTCATGATTTTCAATTTACTCTCACTGATCTCTCTCGTTAATCCTTGTTTCCACAACGCTCGCTACTCTACCGCTTCCAATCTCAGTAAGGCAGCGTCATTATCGGCCGCTAAATAAAGCTGTACACGCTGAGCCTCTTTGGCGACTCAATGTACGTCTCTCCACCCAATTGCCAATGTCTGGATTTGCTCTGACTAACAGTCATCTTCAGTGATTCGCCATGGCCCCTTCTTTCCTTAAAGACTTGCGGAGGCGATCTAGAGCAAGCTTCCGCACCGACAAATCCACCGAGTCGAGCAATGCAAGCAGCGGCACGGTGCCAACCATGAAGTCGACTTCTACTCTCAATTCAACTTACGGATCTCAAACACCACCATCAACCCTACAATCTTCCGGTTCGTCTTCAAACCTTTTCAAAGAGCAGATTGGTCAGCCCCCTCCAGTGCCTGTCAGACCACAAATCTCAACCTCGAGATACTCAACTGGAATGTATGGACTTGGTTCTCCCTCTTCTGCAAATGGCAGTACCACCTTACCTACTTCTCCGTATGCACCGCACATCACTTCCATTCATGATGGTGCCTGGGTAGGTTATTTGGCTTATGGCATTCCAAGGAAGGTGCTTACTCGAATGGCAGGTCAGTCAGAAGATCCTGTTAATATATGGGATGATTGCGGACCCTCTATTACATGCAATCGATGGCAATCTGACAGTAAGTCGGCTGGATGACGATTTCCCACCGACTTACTGGCCTGTTTGCGACTCTCATTTCAAAGCATTGGTATACCTTAATCCCGGACCAAATAAATTACGACTAGACTTTTCTTCACCCAAACTGGCAAACAGCTCCAGCTCTAATCCTATACATTCGTCCTACTTAACACTCCATATGGTGCCCATGATACACTCCCCACCACTGCAGCTAGTGATTCTTTTAGGAAAAGACTCTCCGGGAACTTTCGACGCAGTTCCAGCTCGCATAGAGAGGGAGGGTAATGGCCTTGACACCGCTATTAAGAAATTCCGAATGGCTGCATATCTGTGGCAGGCATTCACAGCAGAACAGATGTGGCGCAATAAAATGGGCCGCCGAAGTTTCCGCTTTGAAGAAGAGTGGCAGACTGGGACATCAAATTATCGAGATCGCCAATTTGGAACAATGCGAAACGAAGCTAAGATACATGTTGTGAGAACGGAATTGACTGTGGCGGAGATTCGAGACCTGGACAGAGCTCAACAGAACCCGAACGCGAAAATGCCTGGGGACTTATTCACCATAGCTGGAGATGCGGTACGAGAGTACTTCATGCCTTTACCAGGTCAAAAACAGTATGTTTCTGTCTTGATCTTAGACACACACTGGGATAGAGAAGTGAAGACCATCAGAGGTCATGCAGCTCTGGGCGGTGGTGGAGGCGAAATTCAGCTTGCAATATTTGGTTCGCACGCCTTGCAGAGCTATCCGTCGAGCATCGAAGAAGTTGTCCCAGCTTTTACAGACTGTACTCGGACAGATCTGAATTATGTGGCGAATGATTGCAATGAATCAGGCAGTAATTGGGAAGCTGCGAATATTGGGATTGGCGCTCATTTGCACGAGACAGGCCACTTATTCGGGTGCCCCCACCAAGAGAGTGGAGTTATGTTGCGTGACTATGTCACTCTAAGTCGATCCTTCATCACCCGCGAGCCTTACTCGACACGAAGGAATTCGAAAGGAGGCTTGGTCTTGCAGAAAGATGAATGTACATGGCATCGTTTAGATTGTCTACGGTTCAGAAGCCATCCATGTTTTAGACTTCCAGGGGATTCTCCTCTCGGCTCAGACGATACAGTGCAAGTCTGGCCAGTAGAAAATGGTAACGTGCTTGTTACGGCAGTTACAGGCGTTGCATACATCGAATTATTTACGGAAGGCGATGAGGTGTGTCATACCTGGGTAGAGTACGGAGATGGGAATGGCCATGGACCGGTTCAGCGTCTAATAACGCTCACCGAGCCAGACCTCCGAAGTCGTCTGCCGGAAAATCGTAGGAAAAGCAAGATTAGGCTGTGTATCAAGTCTTTTGGAGGTGGCAATCAAAACGTCGCGGATTTCGGCCTATTAACCTCGAAGGCTTCGAGCCTGAAGCTAGCGAATGGCAAGATGGCTTTCCGCGGTAATAAGTTAGGTCAATCACAATTGCCAGGCTCGGAACCTCATGAGGTCATATTTGAGAGTGCTTTGAAGAGGACGAAAGTACTTACACATGTGAAAGTCTACCATGGTTTTGCTGTGGATGGACTCGAATTTGTATATGACGATGCTTCGACCCAATTATTCGGAAAGAGAGGCGGAAATCCTGGCGGATCAGAGTTTGCTTTAGGTAAGTTTCGTTCCGTTGAAAATAGAGAATTCAAATATTGAGGAGTAGTTGACTAATCATTTTTCACAATAGATACACGGCGCGGAGAATGTATCCTAGGATTCTATGTGCGATCAGGATTCTGGACGGACGGTATTCAGATCTTGACGACTCTTGGCAGGAAATCCGAGGTTTTTGGTAACAGAAATGGTGGTTTGCCGTAAGTCCTTACCTATCATTCATTCGGATTGCCCCGGGGTACTTACTAACACTTGCCCAGATTCACTCTTATACCCCCACGAGGCTATACCATTTGCGGTATTTCTGGCTCCTGTGGACAGTGGATGGACGGCTTTTCCATCATCATCACTCGTTGAACTTAATTATATTCGATATATGGAAAACTAATAACAGACAACCCGAGACTTGTCACAAGTTCAGGCATTTTTGGCGCCAATAGACGGTTGGAGATGGCTCGAATGTAATAATCGAGCTAGTTATACTCGTCATGCCCCGGAAAGTTTATGCTACGGACTGACATGCTTTCAAATAAAGAGGGGCCTTTGATAGCTAGTAGTACATCGTGTTGGAGATGTAAATATCACCTGTAGTACAGTACAGTACATATGCAGTTTCAGGCCGCAGTTAATAAGGAAAGGGCCTAAGCCAATCCCAATTTAATCCTCCGTGAGAACAACTCTGTGGTATTCTTCTTGATTTATTCGGTATAATATTATCTTTGATCCCGGACTTGGTTGCTCTTCAAAATTAAAACCCATAATGAGCTTTGCTGGGGGATTTAAAGTTGGTCATAGCTCCGACCACTATGACCTATGACGTGGGAAGCGAGAACCGGTTCAACAAACATAGCCCAGCTTAAATACAGAGCAGGCGGCGAATATCCATCCTCCTCGAGCCGTTTGCCAACCGTTTCATTTTCCTTCTCACTTCGCCATCTTAATCATTCCCGGAAGGTTTACTCATCCGAGACTTATCTCAGATCATGTCAAAAAGAACTACTTCATCTGCCAATGGTGGCGCTGTCAAGGAAGCAATTGCATCTGAGCCCGGTAAGCTTCAACTGCCTCGTACCTATATATTCTTTACTGATAGGTTATAGCAATGGATAAGCAGAAGATGTTACTTGCCTCAGACACTGGACATTTCTCGTTGATCAAAGCCCTGCATCTCGCCGATCTGATCACCGAGCTGAACGGTATAAGATCCGCCCCCGTCCTGCCTATGGATATTTCGGTCACTGCGGTAGCGGAGAAAAGTCCGGGCTTTGAGACAATTTGCTGATAATTAATTCCTCTAGGTTTCTGTGGCATTATGTCCATCTTCTCATCCATGCGGTATTGCCTCGGCGAGCCGAATGGCCACGCTAATATCTGGGCTGCACTGGCGTTCATGCCCTTCGGCTTGTTCTTTGACTTTATGGATGGGAAGGTTGCGAGATGGAGGAAGAAGAGTAGTCTGATGGGCCAAGAATTGGACTCTCTAGCTGATTTGGTGTGTCTTTATTTTCTCTCTGGTTCTTGCTTTGCTTCAACGCTATTTTCATTACTCAAAAATATTTGAATATTCCAAGTCTCCCGCTCACGACGAGAGATATGATAGCTAATAAGTTCGTTACCACAATAGATCTCTTTTGGCGTGTCCCCTGCCGTCGCAGCGTTTGCCATCGGCCTCCGCACCCCTGTCGACCACCTCATACTCACCTTCTTCGTCCTATGCGGCCTCACGCGGCTCGCGCGATTTAACGTTACCGTCCAAGCACTTCCCAAGGATGCGACTGGGAAGTCAAAATACTTTGAAGGGACGCCAATCCCAACGACGCTGAGCATTGCCGCACTTATGGCGTATTGGGTCTATCAAGGTTGGATCTTGGATAATCTGCCGTTCGGGACCTACGCAACTGGGACGTTATTCGAGTTTCATCCTATTGTAGGACTCTTTGTGATCAGTGGTTGCCTCATGACGAGTAAGACTATACATATTCCGAAGCCTTAAGGAAGCGTTTATGAGGTGATGATGGTGAAAAGAGGATAGCGCTCAATAAAGAAGGATCGACTTCAATCATACGCATAAATAGGGCTGTCCGAGGAAAGAAGGTGTGACACAGGGCACATTATGATGGTTATGGCACCTTGGACGGTGATTTACAGCATCGTAATATTAAGTGCTGTGGACAACTTTTAACTATCATTCTAAAAATCGCAGATGTGACTTACCGTACTGTCCGCAAGGTCACGGGTACGGTGAACAGGCTATTCCTATCAGTGATAGGGACTCTTGTCGCCAATCGCTTTCCTGTCGCTGCGAGCTTCCTGTCGGCAAAATTCTTCTTGCCGCTGAAAAAGTTCATGTGGCATAAGCCTGCTCAAACCCCTTCTTCTCTCTGACCCATCCTCGATCAAACCCATTGTATTTTTCCTTGTGTTCAGTCCGCCATCTAGCAATTAAGTCAGTCAAAGATCTACTCAAAGCATTTAGAATTTCCTCTATAGATTCGTCTTACATAAGTGCCTCCTACTCTTTGTTGTTGTCTTCGCCAAAGTTGGTGGTCTGCCAGTCCTCACCGCCCCTGTCGATCATCTGCAGCCCTGTCATGCAAAGGTTTGGCCCCGTGGGCGGATCTTCCACCAAGAGAGGCATCCCAGGTTGCCAAAGACTGTGCACCTGCTCAAAATGGCTGAAGCTGCCAAATGACACATTGATCTGTCAACCTAAAAAAGGTTACCTGCTATCCACTGCCTGATCTTTATTAACTAGCAGGATCCCCTTTTAATTCTAGAGCTTTTGTTTCTTGTCAGCCTTGCGAACTCACTCCTATAATAGTCACCTAGATCTTGAATACCCAAGAACGTACTCGACCATGGCTTCAGATCCACTGAATCGCATTTATGCTAATGAGATGCAAGACCACCCCTACGGCTATGCACTCTACCAGCCCGTCTTTAACAA
>Ga0335072_10014270_pt1 | contig 11285 bp, 12 predicted proteins | sample Lox_Sample_21_FD_206725 | JGI IMG/M metagenome (GOLD analysis project Ga0335072, IMG submission 206725) | Soil microbial communities from Loxahatchee National Wildlife Refuge, Florida, United States - Lox_Sample_2.1 | ecosystem: Environmental > Terrestrial > Soil > Wetlands | place: USA...
CTGCAACGACAAATGTAGTTCCCCGAGATTACGCGCGTGACGAACCGTCACACCGAAGGAATGAGCAAAATGTTGAGGATTGAAAAAGATAGCGGTGGATGCGTCAACAAATGGCGGCTGAGCGGGCGGATTCAGTCGGACCAAATCCCGAGCATCGTATCGGAAATGGATTGCGATTGCCCAAACAAAATCTTGGACTTGAGCGAAGTTACACTAGTGGACCTCGGGGTGGTTCAGTTCCTGATTGCCTGCGAAGATGAGGGCGTCGAACTAGTCGAATGCCCTGCCTATGTCCGCGAGTGGATGCTTCGCGAACGTGCCGAGGAAGCGCAGCCCGATTCTCCGGACACGGACTGACATAGTCGCTAACCGACCTCGGCGCCTGCCCTGTAGTGGCCACGCCGAAAGGCGGCGCTCAGGGTTTTACTGGGTAATACCAAGGTACAGGCCGTACCAATGTCTAATTGTTTGGGACCTGCGCTCGTGGCTTAATCAGTTCTGTCTTTATGCGTTCCCAAAACCCATGCCGACTCGCGGGATTCGCCGTATGAGCGCGACTCAGAACCTCCCGCGCGATCGGATAGACCCTCGCACCATCCCAGAAGCTATTCGCCAAGAGGTCGTGCTTGGCGGGCTTTTTGCGAGAGTGCCGGAAGCGATCGTCCTGCTCGACACAGATGACCGAGTCTTGCAGGTTAATCGCGAGTTCACCAAGATTTTCGGCTATGCCCAAGAGGAAGCCTGCGGGCGTCTCATTAACGAACTCGTCGTTCCCGAAGAACTTTCGGCTGAGGCGGACGAATACACGCGCCGGGGTCTTCGAGGGGAAAGCCTGGAAGTTGAAACGGTGCGGAAGCACAAGGATGGCACACGCGTTCATGTCTCAATCATCAGCGGGCCTGTGTCGATTTCGGGAAGCCAGGTTTCTGAATACGTAATCTATCGCGACATCACCGAACGCAAGCGCGCGGAGAAGGCTCTGCAGTCGAGCGAGCGCAATCTTGCCGCCATCATCAACACGATCCCCACGGCGGCGTGGACTACTCGCCCGGATGGCTACTGTGACTTCATCAATCAGGTGTGGCTCGATTACGTGGGTATGACGGCAGAACAAGCGCAGGGCTGGGGCTGGGCGGAAGCGATTCATCCGGACGACCGTAAGAGACTTATCGAGGAGTGGCAATCGTGTCTGGCCTCGGGTACCCCGGTCGACTCTGAGGCGCGGACGCGTCGTTTCGACAATTCCTATCGCTGGTTCCTCATTCGCGCCAATCCACTGAAAGATGAATCAGGCAATATCCTCAAATGGTACGGGACCAATATAGACATTGAGGACCGCAAACGCGGGGAGGAGAACCTACGCGCGAGGGAATTGCCCTGGCGGGAGATCGTCGATAACATCCCTGGGTTGGTGGCGACCATGGGCGCAATGGGCGAAGTGGAGTTTCTGAACCGCCAGACACTAGAGTATTTCGGTAAAACGAATGAGGAGTTGAAGAACTGGGCCCTGACTGATGCCATTCACCCGGATGATCTTCCCCGCATAATCGAAGCTCGCATCAAATCGATCGAACAAGGGCGTATCTATGACGTCGAACACCGCTGCAGGCGTGCCGACGGAGTGTACCGATGGTTTCAAGTCCGCGGTCTCCCAGTGCGAGATACGGAAAACAAAATAACCGCGTGGTATCTCCTTCTTACAGACATCGATGATCGCAAGCGTGCCGAAGAAAAGTTAAAGCAAAGTGAGGAAGACCTTCGCACGATCACTGACACTATTCGCCAATTCATTGTGGTGCTAGCGCCGGATGGGACGACACTCTATGTAAACCAAGTGGCTCTGGATCTCACGGGATACACCAAGGACCAACTGGATGAGCAAGGTTTTTGGGCTCGAGTGGTCCATCCCGACGACGTAAATCGCCTCCGCGACGAGCGTAGAGACAGACTTTTGCGTGGAGTCCCATTCGATCTGGAGTTCCGCGCTCTGTTCAAGAGCGGGCAGTATCGCTGGCAGCTCATGCAGTACAACCCGCTAAAAGACGAATCTGGCCAGATCTTTCGCTGGTACTCTACTGCAACCGACATCGACGATCGCAAGCGTGCCGAGGAGAAGTTAAGGCAAAGCGAGGAAGAACTTCGCACGATCACCGATACGATTCGCCAACCCATTGTAGTCCTGGCGCCAGATGGCGCGTTGCTCTATGCGAACCGCGTGGCGTTGGACAATTCCGGACGCACACTGGACGAGTGGAAAGGTACTGGATACATAGCACGGATTCTCCATCCTGATGACGCGGATCGCGTCGTCGACGAGCGTAGCGCAGGACTTTCGAAGGGAATTCCGTTCGATTCGGAAATGCGCCTGTCGTTCAAGAACGGGCAGTATCGCTGGCAACTTGTTCAATACGACCCGCTAAAAGACGAATCCGGCAAGATCATTCGCTGGTACGTTACGGCTACTGACATCGACGACCGTAAGAGAACAGAAGAACGACTTCACAATGAGAACGTTGTGCTGCGAGAGGAAATCGATCGCTCTTCAATGTTTGAGGAAATTGTCGGTTCCTCGAAACCCATGAGCCATTTGCTCAAGAAAGTGGAGAAGGTTGCGCCCTCTGATTCGACGGTCCTCATTCTAGGCGAAACCGGAACCGGAAAAGAGCTGATTGCGCGTGCATTGCACCGGAGATCGAAACGCGCAGGCCGGGCCTTTGTAAAAGTAAATTGTGCTGCGATTCCGCAATCGCTAATCGCTTCCGAGCTTTTCGGGCACGAGAAGGGCGCCTTCACCGGCGCGTTACAACGCCGCGTTGGGCGGTTTGAAGCTGCGAATGGCGGTACGCTGTTTCTGGATGAAATTGGCGAACTCCCGATGGAGACGCAGATCGCGCTCCTTCGGGTATTGCAGGAAAAAGAATTTGAACGGGTGGGCAGTAATCATCCGATCTCGGTCGATGTCCGTGTGATTGCGGCCACCAACCGCGATTTACCCTCTGCCGTGGCGGCCGGAAGCTTTCGCCAGGATCTTTTCTACAGGTTGAACGTCTTTCCCGTTGCAGTTCCTCCGCTGCGGGAGCGAGTGGAAGATATTCCGTTGCTCGTCGAATACTTCGTCGGGCGTTTTGCCAAAGACGCCGGCAAAGACATTCGGCATATCCGCAAGGAGACACTCGAGCAGTTACAAAGGTGCCGTTGGCCGGGCAACATTCGCGAACTGCAGAACGTCGTGGAGCGTGCAGTGATCCTCTGTGAAACCGATACCTTCGTTGTGGATGAAAGCTGGCTCGAATCTGAAACGGAAGAGTCATCGCGGGGTGAAGCCCTTTCGGCATTGGACGATCCTGAACTGGAAATGATCAAAGCTACTCTCGCCGAGACCCATGGCCGGATTTCAGGACCATCCGGAGCCGCCGCGAAACTCGGGATGCCTCGCACGACATTGGAATCGAAGCTCCTGCGGCTCGGCATTGATAAATACGGCCAGAAGAGATCCGCTTCTAAATAATCTTACCTCCTGCCCTCTGTTCACAGTTCGTCATTTTGCTGAGCATGCCGCTCTAAGCTGCTGCTGACTCTCTTTTACTTTCAGCGCGTTCCGGATGGCGAGATGTTTGCATTGTTCCATCGCGTCGGTGTCGAACGAGAGGAGAACGACAATGATGCACACGGCAGCATTAGAGATTGTTTGGCGGAACCCGAAACCGCCTCAACGCCAGCAACGTTGGGAACAGGTCACGCGGGATTCAACAACGGGTCATTATTTGCTTCAGGAATTGATATCCACTCCAGTGGGATCGTTCTGGGCCACGACATCTAGCTTGGAAATACTTCGCGGCGGTCGAGCCGCTTAGTCGGCTCTTGCTCATGGTTCGTCACTTTGCTGAGCATCCGGGGCGATTCTGATTGCTCACTTTCTTTTCTTTCAAAGGTTTCCGGTTGGCGAACCAATTGCATTGTTGTCTTGCGTCGGTGGTCGAGGAGGAAGGACCTCGATGAACTTCGCGTTCCAAAGCATTACGGTGACCCAATGAGCCAAGGATCAAACTGGAATCTCATAGATCGTTACGGAGAATCCCTGCACTCTTCTGAGGTAGTTAACTCACGCGAACTCAAATTCTGCGAAGGATGCGGAGTCTTGCTCGTTCGCCTGCGGGGATCGAAGACGCAGTTTTGTCCTAGCTGTGAAGCACCGGTGGCGATTGCCATGGGGAGGTTGTAATGATCACTCTTTCCAATAAACGTCAAGGCGCAGCGCTGATGTTGCACCACCGTCGGTATAGCCGTCTGTACCAGGCCGTAATTCTTCGCGCCGTGCAGGACTTGGCGCAAGAGGAACACCAGCACGAGGCCCGGGAATGGTTACTCTCTCCTGACTCTGACCATGCCTTCGCCACGGCGGGGATTAGCCCGAATAGCATACGCCAGCAAATGATTTAGATCGTCGAGAAGAATGAGAGCTCGGCCAGAGCAAACGAGAGGAACAGCTATGTTGAGGTTCGTGACTATCTTTCTTGTGTGTCTGACAGCACTTCCAGCGTTTAGCCAGTCCACATCGAAGTGGGTAGTAGGCACTATCACCGATGTTAGGATTCACCAGACTCCCGGCCCTGACGACTTCGGCACCGTCAGCTATGACGTTTCCGTTAAGGTGGGCAACACGGTTTATGTTGTGCTCTACACGCCTCCTCTGGAGGAGGAGACTGTGAAATACGCTGGCGGTCGTGACCTGCTAGTGCTCGTGGGCAAGAGCACAATTCGATACAACGATATGTTGGGGCAATCGCATGACGTGCCTATAGAAAGCCAAAGATCTGCCGCCAAACCCACATCTCCAAGGCTGGCCTCTCCGGGGGGACAGTAAGCGCGAACTCTGTTAGGGGTTATTGGGCGCACAAGCATCGCGAAATGCACAGCCTTCGTGGCCGAGAGAAGATCGTGAGGCCGGAAGCGACCTAATTCTAAACAGTAGCAAGCCTCGACCGCCAAAACTTATGTATTCGATTGCAGCCAAACTACTTTTCGTCTTGGAATTCGGAAGAGTCGCTTGGCGAAGTACAGCCAACAACAAAGGAGAAAATTGACATGAGCACGTTCACTACGAAAGACGGAACTCCCATCTTCTACAAGGATTGGGGTAAAGGGCCAGTCGTAACTTTTTCCCACGGGTGGCCCTTGAGTTCTGATGCCTGGGATGCCCAGATGTTATTCCTGGGACAAAACGGGTATCGGCTGATCGCTCATGATCGCCGCGGTCACGGCCGTTCTGGCCAAACCTGGCAAGGCAACAACATGGATCAGTATGCGGATGATCTCGCGGAACTGCTACAGCACCTGGATGTGAAGAACGCGACCATGGTCGGCCACTCCACCGGCGGAGGAGAAGTGGTCCGTTACATCGCGCGGCATGGGCAGGAGCGCGTAGCCAAGGTCGTTCTCATTGCCGCAGTTCCGCCCCTCATGGTCAAAACCGACAAGAACCCCGGCGGTTTACCTCTATCGGTTTTCGATGAGATCCGTGCAGGAGTGGTCAACGACCGCTCCCAGTTCTTTAAAGACCTTAGCCTCCCTTTCTATGGTTACAACAAGCCGGGCGCGAAAGCCTCCGAGGGAGTTCGCGAAGAATTTTGGCGGCTGGGAATGCAATCCTCGATCATCGCGTCTTACGACTGTATCAAGGCTTTTTCCGAGACGGATCAGACCGAGGATCTGAAAAAGATCGATGTGCCTGTACTGGTGATCCAGGGAGATGCTGATCAGATCGTGCCCATCGACAACTCCGGCCGCCTCAGTTCAAAGCTTGTGAAGAACGGGACGCTGAAAGTGATTCCCGGCGCTCCACATGGGTTGTGCACGACGCATGCAGGTGTGATCAACCGAGAGCTTCTAGCATTCCTCCAGAACGAGCCTCTCGCGCGTACCGCCTGATTGAGGGATGGTTTGCGTGACCCTGGAATGGGGCCCTTGCTCATGGTTCGTCATTTTGCCGAGACGGCGGCTTGAGCTCTGGTGAGCACTTTCTTTCAGCGGTATCCGGATGGAGAGCCGGTTGCAGGTTCTTTTGGTAGGTGTTCGAGGCGAAGGCAACGACAATGTGCATTATGAACGAGCCCAGAAACATCCACTTCCACCGGATAACGACGTTGACGCCGGACCTGTTCGTCGATGGACTCACCGACTTCGGACCTGGTCGGTCAATGCTCTGTGCCAACAGTGCTGACGACTACCTGAAGGTGCATTATCGGGGCGCCTTGGAGGCCGACGTCACCGAAGGCTCACGGGGCATTTGGGAACGGGTGTACTACGACTGGTCCGATCCCAACTGCGTCGTCGTCACAACGACCGACTCCAACGTTTGGGATGTCGCGTCTGGCCGCACCTATACCTTTACGCGTCAGCCCAACGGCAAAACCGAAATTCACCTCACTGTCGTACGCGAAGGCAAGAACTTCAAGGGATGGGTGCTCGGCCTCGTGCAGCGAACCATAGGCAGGCGCGTATTGGAAAAAGCTTTTGAAGAGTTCGTCCAAGCCATCGAAGCCCGGAACGGTTTGGGCAATTTAACGACTTCACCAAATCGAACTGACAACGAACTAAGCAGTGAGGAGCAGCCAAGCATGCCGCGCACCGTACTCAATGCCAACGAAGATCTCGATATCGCTGTGAGCAAACGCGATGATAGCAGTATTGTGCGATTGCGTGGTCGCGTCAACGTCGATTCCTCGCCCGCCCTTCGCGATCGACTCATGGGGCTGCTGCGAGCACAGTCGCCGAAGGCTGTCATCGTTGATTTGAGTGATGTCTCTTACCTTGACAGCTCCGGCCTTGCGACCCTGATCGAAGGGCTGGGAGTGGCACGCATGCGGCAGACGACACTGTGCGTGCAGGGTTTGCATGGACGACTTCTCCAGTTATTTCAGGCTACGCGCTTATCGTCTCTATTCGAAAAGAACGGCTGCGAGGGCGCTTCGCCCGTAGCGCAGGTGTCTTAATGGCGAATGTTCTCGAAAACGTCGGAAGGAGGTCGCTCAACGAACTCGATTATGTCGGGAGCTTGAACATTCAGTTGTGGTCGACCCTGCGTGCCATGAAGAGTGCGTTGCCACTGGTCGGGAACCGCTATCGCTGGCAAGCGACGGTGCGGCAGATGCTTGAGATCGGGTACGACGCCCTTCCGATGGTATCTGTGATCGCGATTTGCACCGGCTTCATTCTTGCCATGCAAGGAGCCTCCGAGTTGCGACGCTTTGGGGCCCTGCACTACGTCATCGAGCTGGTTGCGGTCGGCTTCACACGCGAACTCGGTCCGTTGCTGACAGCGATTGCAGTGAGCGGCCGGTCGGGATCAGCCTTTGCCGCCGAGATCGGAACTATGAAGGTGACCGAGGAACTTGATTCTTTGCGGGTCATGGCGCTGGAACCGATCGAGTTCGTGCTTGCACCAAAGTATCTGGCCGCTCTGATCACTATTCCATGTCTGACTGTGATTTCCAATGTTTTTGGTATTTTCGCGGGCGGATTGTTCATGTTCTTCAGCACCCGGCTCGCGCCGTTGTTGTACTTCCGTTATGTGATGGAATCCATTGCTCTGCGCGACGTGATCACCGGTCTGATTAAGAGCTTGGCCTTTGCCACGATCATAGCTCATGTCGGCTGTCTGGAAGGATTCCGCGTTCGGGGAGGACCGGAGTCCGTCGGTCGCTCGACCACCAGCGCGGTGGTGAAGTCAACCTTTCTCGTCATTGTGGCCGACGCGATCTTCACCGCCATTTTCTACTTCACGGTGAAGCCCTGATGCCCATTATTTCCATTCGCGACTTGGTAGTTGAATACGACGGTCGACGAGTTTTGGACGGGCTGAATCTCGACATCGAATTCGGCGAAACGATGGTCCTGCTCGGTGGGAGCGGCTCTGGAAAGAGCACGCTTTTGCGTCAGATCATCGGACTCGAGCGGCCAAACTCCGGCAAAGTGATCGTCAAGGGGGTTGACATTACCCGTTGCACGCCTGTGGAGCTGAAAAAGATTCGCCATTCCATTGGCGTTGCGTTTCAAAGCGCGGCTTTGTTCAACTCGCTCTCGGTCAAAGACAATGTTGCATTGCCGCTACGGGAACATACGAGGCTCGCGCCTTCCATCATCGACTTGATGGTGTGGATAAAGTTAGCGGTGGTCGGTCTGGCAGATTCCAGCAATTTACTCCCACAGGAGCTGTCCGGCGGCATGAAGAAACGTGGTGCCGTGGCTCGCGCTCTCGCACTCGATCCTGAGATTCTGGTGCTCGATGAGCCTTCGGCCGGGCTTGATCCCATAGTGGCAGCAGAACTGGATGAACTCATTCTGCTCCTGAAGGAGGCCTTTCATATGACAGTGATCGTCGTGACCCATGAAATGCCGAGCGCCTTCCGGATCGCAGACCGTATTGCGATGCTGCACCAGGGCAAGTTCATCTCGGTTGGCTCTAAGGACAAGATCAGGGCGACCCAGGATCCTCACGTCCGACACTTCCTCGATCGCGTTCCCGAGCGCATGGCGAGCGCGACCTCTGTAGCCGCACACTTCGAAAAATACTTGCACAGCCAGGAGACACAGTGACAACGGAAGCAAAAGTCGGTGCATTCGTCTTAGGATGCTTCGCGATCCTGGCGTTCACGATCACCTATCTTGTGAACGCCCAGTTCAGCGGCAATACCGTTCCCTATCGAACCTATCTGCGCTATGCCGGCGGACTTGAGCCGGGCGCAGACGTGCTCTTCGGCGGAATCACCGTAGGCAAAGTAACGTCCGTTCGGCCATCCACGTCGGACCCTACGAAGATCGAGATTCTGCTAAGCGTAAAAGAAGGAACACCGTTGAATCAGGCATCCGTGGCCAAACTGGGAATGACCAGCGTCATGAGCGCTGCTTCCCTATCCATCACTACCGGCAGCAACGATGCAAAGCGTCTTCCACCCGGATCGCCTATCGCATCGCAAGAAGTCCCCAGCATGGATGAACTCGCCAGCAAAATGGCCACGACCGCGGACAACGCTAATGACTTGCTCGTACAGGTGCGGGGAGAGTTGCAGGGCATCAACAGCGACGCGCGAACTCTGTTGGGCAATCTCAACGCCGTGACTGGCCCGCCGACTCAACAAAAGATCCAAACTGCCCTGGACCACGTCGACACATTGCTGGCGACTGAAGGCCCGAAGATCGATCAATTATCCGATCAGCTCATCGCCCTCAGCCAACACGCCGATCAGACTATTCAGAATGTGAATGGCACGGTCAGCGACGTGCGCGAGCCAATCCGTACGGACTTGGTTGACTTGCAGAATACTTTGCAGCAAGCCAAGCAATTGCTCGGCGACATGCAGGTGATGGTACGAGCGAATGACGACAAAATCGACGACACGATGGAAAACCTCCGGGTCGCAACCGAGAATCTGGATCAGCTGACCGACTCAGTGAAGCAGCGTCCGTGGAGCTTGATTCGAATCAAACAACCGAAAGAACGCGCAGTTCCACAACAAAAGTGAGGATGTATGAAGAACAGACTAATCGCCATTTCTTTTACCCTGGCAGCCCTGATCGCGTTGGCTAGCTGTGGGGGATCGATGAAATATCCGAACTACTACACTCTCCATGTACCGCCGCCGCCGGATCCTCCAGCGCAGGAGAGTGTCCGCGCATCCTTAGCCGTGCGCGAATTCCGATCGCCTACTTACCTGCATCAAGGCGCCATTGTTTACAAAACCTCCCCGGAACAAATCGGTTTCTATAATTACCACCGATGGGCGGTTGATCCGCGAGAAGTTGTGACGAATGCCGTGACTGAGCGTTTGCGCGCCAGCGGAAACTTCAAGCAAGTAAAACCGTACGATGGCCGATCTGACGTCGATTACGTCCTCAGTGGACGCATTGAAAAACTTGAGGAGATTGACTATGAAGGCGGAGTCAAGGTCGAGGTCGCAATCACCGCTCAGATGACGAATCTCACCACCGGTGCGGCAGTGTGGACGAACACCATAGACGAAGTGGGAACGGTCGGCCAGCGCGACGTACCGGCCGTCGTCTCTGAGATGAACCGGACCTTAGAGCTGGCCATCGAGAAGCTGCTGACGCCGCCTCCCGCCACGTTAGCAATGAAGGGGTGAAGAGGTGTCTAGTGTGGCTCGTTTCGCTTGGGCGACGCTGTGTTTCAACGTCGCCGTTGTACTTTGGGGCGCTTTTGTGCGAGCCACGGGATCGGGGGCGGGCTGCGGCAACAAGTGGCCTAGCTGCGGCGGCAGCGTTCTGGGGACGAGCGCCAAGGCGCAAACAATTATCGAATTCACACACCGGACAACGAGCGGCATTGCACTGCTGATGGTTGCTATTCTCCTGCTCTGGTGCTGGCGCGCAACGTCCAAGGGGAATTGGGCGCGCTACTCGGCGATATTGGCTACTGCCTTTCTTGCAAATGAAGCTCTATTGGGAGCTGCTCTTGTTTTGTTAGGTCATGTAGCCGGGGATCAATCTGCCATGCGAGTCCTCTTTCTCTGTTTGCATTTTGGCAATACTCTTTTGCTGCTTGCGATGCTTGCATTGACAGCCGCTTGGCTTCAGAGTGGCAGTGAAAGTTTCACCTTGATCAAAAAACGTACAGAGGTGAGCACTGTTGTCGTGGGTTTGCTCGCAGTGCTCGCCATTGGTATGACCGGTACCGTAGCCGCCCTCGGCGATACCCTTTTCCCCGCACCATCGCTCCGCGCGTCAATATTACGGGACTTTAGTTTCGACAGCCCTGGTCTCCTGCACTTTCGGCTCCTACATCCCTTGCTAGCAGTCATTGCAGGAATTTATGTCATCTGGGTCGTGCTCAAGAACACGTCACGGCCAATTGGCCAGTCGCGCGCCTCGATGGCTCTTATCATGCTTTTGTTCGCCCAAGGCGGGATTGGGATGCTGAACGTACTGATACTCGCCCCCGTTTGGCTCCAGATTCTGCATTTACTTGTGGCCGACGTGATATGGATATCGCTTGTGCTTGCTTCGGCAGCCCTAGTTTTGGAAAATCCCTATGCTCGGTCAGGGGATCGGCGGGCGGTGACACAGGAATCCTTTGCCGTTCGATAAACTACTGTCCGGCCCTGTCCGAGAAAGTCACCACGGTATAGTGCTCGATCTCGCGCAGGGTGAACTCGGCGACGCTCCCTTGCAGAGAGAGACCAGTCAACTGCGGTTGGGCGGCATCCGGCGAAAGAACTTTCACCTCCCAGCCGCTGAGGTTCTGGACCAGACCGCTCAGGTCTAGCCGGACT
>Ga0335072_10014272_pt1 | contig 11285 bp, 5 predicted proteins | sample Lox_Sample_21_FD_206725 | JGI IMG/M metagenome (GOLD analysis project Ga0335072, IMG submission 206725) | Soil microbial communities from Loxahatchee National Wildlife Refuge, Florida, United States - Lox_Sample_2.1 | ecosystem: Environmental > Terrestrial > Soil > Wetlands | place: USA: Florida...
CGGCCCGCTTCTGTGCGTTCATCCCGCCGCCGCGCTCGGCGAACAGGTCCTCGCGGAACGGCACGTACCGAAGCGTCCTGGCGAATCCGGCCATCTTCGCGGCCGGCCGGGTGGTGTGCAGCCGGTCCAGGGTGACGGAGTTGTAGCCGCGCTTGCGCAGCTGAGCGGCGAGCGTCGCGGTGGCGACGGCGCTGACGGCCGCGAGCAGCTCGGCGGGGGAGTCGCTGGGGCCGGGCGCGCCGCTGGCGCCGTAAGCCAGCTCCCGCTGCGCGTCGTCCGCGTCCGGCATCGCGCCGGGCGGGCTGAGCTCGTAGCCCGCTTCTTCGATGGGACTGCGCAGCCGGCCGGTCGTCTGCTGGCCGAAGCTGACCTCGACCTCGACGAGGTCGCCGGGCCGGACCACGGTGGAGCCCGTCGGAGTGCCGGTGAGGATGACGTCGCCGGGCTCGAGCGTGGTCAATCGCGAAATATCCGCCACGATGTCGGCGAAAGAAAAAAGCAGATCATCGCCAGTCATCGCATCCTGGGCCAGCTCGCCGTTGACCCAGGTGCGCAGCCTGATGTTCTCCGGGTCGACGTCGCGGGCGTCCAGCAGTGCCGGGCCCAGCGGGGTGAACCCGTCAATGCCCTTGGACCTGACGTTGGATCCCTTGTCCGCGTACCGCAGGTCGTACACGCCGAAGTCGTTCGCCGCCGTGATCCACCCGACAATGTCCCACGCCTGGGCGGCGTTCACGCGAGTGGCTCGTTCGCCGATGATCAGCGCCACCTCGCCCTCGAAGGCGAGCAGCTCGCACCACGGCGGCCGCCGCACGGGGTCGCCGTCGGCGGCGAGGGTGTTCGGCGGCTTGAGAAAGTACGACGGCCACGGCGGCAGGTTCCCTCGCTCCATCGCCCGGCTCCGGTAGCTCGAGTGCACGGCGACGATCTTGGAAGGACGCTGGCCTGCCAGCGGGTGCTCTGCCATCTCGGCAAGATCGTATATGGCTCCGTCATTCCGCGACAGAGGGCGGCAGCCCGGCGAGCTTGGCCCGGACCTTGGCCGCGTCGGGATGCTGCATTTCCTCGTAACTGGCGAGCGCCTGCTGCCAGCACTCCCGGGCCTGCGTCAGTTCGCCGACGGCATGGCGGGTGTCGCCGAGGTGGGCGAGGGCCGCCGCTTCACCCCGGCGGTAGCCGGTCTCCCGGCAGAGGGCGAGCGCGCGCTGGTAGCAGGCGGCGGCTCCGGCGAAGTTGCCCAGCTGGTGCTCGACATAGCCCAGGCTGTCCCACGTAGCTCCCTCGGTCATGCGGTCGCCGGTTTCCGCGCACAGAAGCAGTGAACGCTGGCAGTGCGCGCGGGCCTGCCGGTAGTCGCCAAGAAGGCCCTGGCACCAGCCCATGTTGTTGAGCGCCCGGGCCTGTCCGGCCTTGTCGCCGAGGGCCTGGTACAGGCGAAGCGCCTGCTCCGCGTGGGCGAGCGCGTCGGCGTAGCGGCCCCGGTATTCGGCGAGGAGGGCGAGGCTCCGGTGGATCTTGGCCTCGCCGAGGCGGTTGCCGAGCTCCTGGTACAGCCTGAGGCTGTCGTCGAAGTGGCCGGCGGCCTGATCGTAGGCGCCGAGGTTGGTACAGGCGGTTGCCAGCAGGCGGCCGGAGATGGCTTGTCCGGCGGTGTCGCCGGCGCGGCCGGCGGCGGCCAGCGCCGTGCGGTGGACGGCGGCCTTTTCCTGGTAGCGTCCGCGGTTATCCAGGAAGGGGCTCAAGGCCCAGGAGAGCTGCCAGGCGCGCGTATCGGACCCGGTGCGGTCCGCGAGGGTGGTGGCGGCGAACATCACCTGGTGCTCGGCCTCGAACCAGGCCAGCGCCTGCGGGTGACCGGCGGGCTGCTCGGGGACGGTGCCGGGGCTGGGCGGGCCGAGAGCGATCTGCTCCCGTGCCGGCGTGAGCATCAGGGCGGCGCGCGAGGCGGTATGCAGGTAGTGGTCCAGGACCCGGCCGATGGCGGCTTCGCGCTCGAGGTCGCTGTCGGTGTCGCGGGCCTGGACGGCGGCGTAGGAGCGCAGCAGGTCATGGAAGGCGTACCGGCCCGGGGCGTGCTCGGCGATCAGGTGCGTGCGGGTCAGCTCACGCAGCTGGGCCCGCGCCCCGGCCGCATCCACCGCAGCCAGGCTGGCGGCGGCCGGAACGGAGGTGTCCGGGCCGGGGTGCACGCCCAGCAGCCGGAACATCCGAGCTGCTTCGGCGGTGAGCTGCCGGTAGGACCAGGAGAAGACGGCTCGCACGCTGGCTGCCGGGTCCCCGATTTCGAGCGCGTCCAGCCTGCCGCCCGTCTCGCGCAGTTCGCCGGCCAGGGCGGCGAGCGGGAAGCCGGGCCGGACGGCGGCACGGGCCGCGGCGACCCCCAGCGCCAGCGGCAGGCGTACGCACAGACGGACGATCTCGGCGGTCGCCTCGGGCTCGGCCGAGGTCCTGCTGGCGCCGATGCGGGCTGTGAGCAGCTCAACCGCCTCCACATGCGCCAGGACATCGAGGGTAATCACGCGGGCGCCTTCGGCGGCGGCCAGCCCGGTGAGCTGGTTGCGGCTGGTGACCACGACCAGGCTGCCGGGGCTGGCCGGCAGCAGGGGCCGGACCTGCTCCTCGCTGCGGGCGTTGTCCAGCACGATCAGCATCCGCTTATCGGATAGGAGGCCCCGGTAGAGGCCCGCCTGTGCGTCCGGGTCGGGCGGGATCTTGTCCGGAGGCACCCCAAGCGCGTCCAGGAACCCGCGGATCGCCTCGGCGGGCGTGACCGGGGTGCCAGCGGGGGCGAAACCGCGCAGGTTCACGTGCAGCTGCCCGTCCTCGAACCGGTCAGCGACCTTGTGCGCCCAGTGCAGGGCCAGCGCGGTCTTGCCGACGCCGGCGGTGCCGCCGATCGCGGAGATCACGACCGCACCAGGGGCGCGGTCCCCCGCGTCGTCAAGGATCCGGGTGAGTGCCTGTAGTTCAGCGGCCCGGCCGGTGAAGCCGGCGACCGCGGCGGGCAGCTGCCGCGGCACCGTCGCCGCGCCGTCCCGCCCGGTCCCGTCCAGTCCCGGGCCGCTGTCGTCCAGCAGTTCTCCGAGCCCGTCCGCGGAGACTCGCAGCGTCTTGGCGAGCCTGGGCCGGATCCAGGGTCCCGGCTGAGTCTCGCCGCATTCCCAGCGCACTACGGTGGTGCGTTCGACGCCCAGCAGGGCCGCGAGGTCCTCCTGGGTCAGGCCCAGTGCCTTCCGGCGCTGGGCGAACCGCGGCCGGCTCCCGGTCACGGTCTCGCCGCCTCGCTAGGGTGCGGGTCCTGGCCGTCGGCAGCCGCGAGTTTCGCGCGGATCTTCTCGGCGTCGGGATGCTCGAGGTCGTCAAAGATCGCGAGCGCCTGCTGCCAGGCCTGCCGGGCCTGCGACGGCTCGCCGGCGGCGTGCCTGGTATCACCCAGCCGGGTGAGGGAGGCCGCCTCGCCCCAGCGGTCGCCCAATTCCCGCATGACGGCGAGCGCACGCTGATAGCAGGCGGCGGCCTCGCTGAAGTTGCCGAGGTGATGCTCGGCGTAGCCGAGGCTGTCCCAGGCGTCGCCTTCGGTGAGCCGGTGGCCGAGTTCGGCGCTTAGCGTGAGTGCCTGCTGGCAGAACGTCCTGGCCTGCTGGTAGTCGCCGAGCAGTGCGTATTCCCAGCCGATGTTGTTGAGCTCTTCCGCCACCCCCACCGCGTGGCCGGCGGCCTGGAACAGGTCCAGCGCCTGCTTGGAATGGTCTATCGCGTCGCTATAGCGGCCCTGGCGCTCGGCTATGACGGCGAGCACCGTCCGTGTCTTGGCTTCGCCGACGCGATCGCCGAGCTGCCGGTACAGCTCTACGGAGCGCCGTGCGCAGTCCTCGGCCTGATCGTGTTCGCCGGCCCAGACATGGGCCTTTGCCAGCAGGCGGCAGCACACGGCCTGCCCGGCGACGTCGCCGATGCGGGTGGCGGCCGCCAGGCCGGTGTCCAGGATGGCGGCCCGCTCGTACCACTGGCCGCACCGGTCCAGGTAGGTCGACAGCACCCAGGACAGCTGCCAGGCGTGCCGGTTCAGCCCCGATCCGGCGCCGTGCGCGGTGGCGGCGGACAGCACGTCGTGCTCGGTCTCGAACCAGGTCATCGCCTGCTGGTAACCGTCAAATGACTCTGCCGCGGCGCCCAGGCTGATCGGGGTCAGGATCACCGGGTCGCGCCACTCGTAGATCAGCCGGGCGGCGGCGTAGCCGGTGTGCAGGTAGTGGTCGAGGAGCCGGGTGACAGCGGCAGCGCGGTCGGGCTCGGTGTCCGCGTCACGGGCCTGGGCGGCGGCGTAGGCGCGCAGCAGGTCGTGGCAGGCGTACCGGCCCGGAGCGTGCTCGGTGATCAGGCAGTCGCGGGCAAGTTCGCGCAGTAGCTGCCGCGCGGCCGGCTCGGACAGGGCGGCGAGGCTCGCGGCGGCAGGGACACTGATGTCGGATCCCTGGTGCAGGCCGAGCAGCCGGAACATCCGCGCCGCTTCCGGGGTGAGCTGCCGGTATGACCAGGAGAACACGGACCTGACGCTCGCTGCCGGGTCGCCGCTGTCGAGGGCGTCGAGCCGGCTGGCGGTGTCGCGGAGTTCGGCGGCCAGGGCTGACAGCGGAAAGTCAGGGCGGGCGGCGGCGCGGGCCGCGGTGATCGTGATAGCCAACGGCAGGCAGGCGCACAGGCGGGCGATCTCGGCGATCGCTGCTGGCTCCGCTGAGGCCCGGCCAGTGCCGACGCGGGCGATGAGCAACCGCACGGCTTCGGCCGGGGTAAGTACGTCGAGGGTGAGCAGCCGGGCGCCGTCAGCGGCGGCGAGCCCGGCGAGCTGGTTGCGGCTGGTGATGACCACCAGGCTGCCGGGGCCAGCTGCGAGCAGCGGGCGGACCTGCTGCTCGTCCCTGGCATTGTCCAGCACGATCAGCATCTTCCTGGCGGACAGCAGGCCGCGGTACAGGGTCGCCTGGGCGTCGGGGGCGGCCGGCATGGCGTCGGGCGGCACGCCGAGGGTGCCGAGGAGGCCGCGGATCGCCTCGGCGGGCGTGGCCGGGGTGCCTGAGGGGTCGAAGCCGCGCAGGTTCACATGCAGCTGCCCGTCGGCGAACCGGTGCGCGACCTGATGGGCCCAGTGCATCGCGAGCGCGGTCTTGCCGACCCCGGCGGTGCCGCCGATCGCGGAGATCACGACGGTGCCCGGCCCGCCGCCTCCGGCGGTGTCCAGGATCCGGGTCAGCGCCGCCAGTTCGGCGGCGCGGCCGGTGAAGTCGGCGACGGCCGCGGGCAGCTGTCGCGGCACGGCCGGGCCGGAGTCCTGGCCTTTTCCGGTACCCGAGCCGGGGCCGCTCGCGGCTGGCCCGAGGGTTAGCAGCTCCTCGATCCGGTCGGCGGAGACCCGCAGCGTCGCGGCCAGCTTCGGCCGGATCCAGGGCAGCGGCTCGGTGTCGCCTCGTTCCCAGCGCACGACTGTAGAACGCTGGACACCCAGCAGCCCCGCGAGGTCTTCCTGGGTCAGGCCCAGCGCCTTCCGGCGCTGCGCGAGCCGCTCCCGCTTAGCGGCTCCGGTGGCAGCAGCGTCGTCCGCCATGGCCAGCATTCCCCGTTCATACTGGTCCAGCGCTCCCGTTAGCTAAGCCTACGCCGCCAGCGCCCGCCGCGTCGGGCGCTTCCGTCGGTCTCAGTCCTGGCTGTCGGCGCTCGCGAGTTTGGCTCGGACCTGGTCGGCGGCGGGGTGGCTCGTGTCGTCGAGGATGGCGAGCGCCTGCCGCCAGGCTCGCCGGGCCCGTGGCAGCTCGCCGACGGCTTGATGGGTGTCGCCGAGGTGGCTGAGCGTGTTCGCTTCGTGGTACCGGTCGCCTAGCTCCCTGAAGATGCCGATCGCGCGCTGGTAGCTGGCGACGGCGACGGCGAAGTTGCCGAGCGCGTGCTCCGCGTAGCCCAGGCTGTCCTCGGCGAATCCCTCATTTCGCCGGTAGCCGAGCTCAGCGCTCAGCGTGAGCGAGCGCTGGCTGTACGCCCGGGTCTGCTCGTGGTCCCCGAGAAGCCCGTGGAACCACCCGATGTTGTTGAGCGTGAGTGCCTCGCCCACCGTGTAACCGGCGTCACGGAACAGGGCCAGTGCCTGTTCGCAGTCGCCCAGCGCGTCGGCGAAGCGACCCTGGCCTTCAGCGACGAGGGCGATGAGCACGTGGGTCTTGCCCGCACCGGTACGGTCGCCGAGGTCGCGGTACAGCTCAAGGGACTGCCGGAGGCGGGCGGTGGCCTGGTCGTGGTCGCCCACCCGGAAACAGGCGTGGCCAAGCAGACGGCCGGACACGGCCTGTGCGGCAGCATCGCCAAGGCGGGTGGCGCTCGCCAGCCCGGCGCTCAGCAGCGCGACCCGCTCGGGCCAGTGGCCGTGCCAGTCGAGGTAGTCCGCCATGACCCAGGGCAGCTGCCAGGCATGCCGGTCGAACCCCGATCCCGCGGCGCGGGCGACGGCGGCGGACAGCACACGGCGCTCGGCCTCGAACCAGGCCACGGCCTGCTGGTAGCCGATGAACGACTCAGGCGCGGCGCCGTCGCGCGGTGGCGCGAGAGCGATCGGCTCCCGGGCTGGTTCGATGAGCAGGGAGGCACGGTACCCGGTGTGCAGGTAGTGATCGAGAATCCGGGCGGTCGCGGCGGCGCGGTCGCTGTCGCTGTCGCTGTCGCGCGCCTGCGCGGCGGCGTACGCGCGGAGCAGGTCATGGCTGGCATACCGGGCAGGGGCATGCTCGGTGATGAGGTGGGCGCGGGTGAGCTCGCGCAGCAGGCGCCTGGCCTGCGGCTCGCTGACCGCCGCGAGGCTGGCGGCAGCAGCCGCGCTGATATCGGGCCCCGAGTGCACGCCGAGCAGCCGGAACATCCGCGCCGCCGCCGGGCTGAGCTGCTGGTAGGACCAGGAGAACACCGCGCGGAGATCGCCGGAGGGATCGCCGCTGTCCAGGGCGTCGAGCCGGCCGCCCACGTCGCGTAGCTCGGCCGCGAGGGCGGCGATCGGGAAGCCGGGCCGCGCGGCGGCTCGCGCCGTGGCGACCGCCAGCGCTAGCGGCAGGCACGCGCAGCGGGTGGCGATGTCGGCGATCGCTGCTGGTTCAGCGCTGGCCCGCTCCGTGCCGAGCCGGGCGGTGAGCAGCAGGACGGCCTCGCCGTGACTGAGGACGTCGAGAGCGAGCAGCCGTGCGCCATCGGCGGCGGCCAGCCCGGCAAGCTGGTTGCGGCTCGTCACGATCACCTGGCTGGCGTGGCTGGCCGGCAGCAGCGGGCGGACCTGCTGTTCATCGCGCGCATTGTCGAGCACGATGAGCGTCCGCTTACCGGCCAGCAGGCTCCGGTAGAGGCCCGCCTGGGCGTCCTGGGCGGGCGGGATGCGGTCGGACGGCACGCCGAGCGCGTCGAGGAACCCGCGGATCGCCTCGGCGGGGAGAGCCGGCGAACCGGAGGGGTCAAAACCGCGCAGGTTCACGTACAGCTGCCCGTCGGGGAAGCGGTCAGCGACCTGGTGCGCCCAGTGCAGCGCCAGCGCCGTCTTACCGACTCCCGCGGTCCCGCCGATCGCGGAGATCACTACCGCGCCTGGTGGTCCGGCGCCGGCGTCGTCAAGGATCCGGGTCAGCGCCGCGAGTTCGGCTGCCCGGCCGGTGAAGTCAGGCGCCGCGGCGGGCAGTTGCCGCGGCACCGTCGCGGCAGGGCTCGCGCCTAGCGCGGCACGCGACCCGTGCCCGCTGTCGCCTGGGTCATCGCCGGCCAGCAGCTCGGCGAGCCTGCTCGGCGGAACCCGCAGCGCCCTGGCCAGCTTGGGCCGGATAAAGGGCAATGGCGTGGCGCCGCCACGCTCCCAGCGCACGACAGTAGAGCGCTGCACGCCCAGCAGGCCTGCCAGGTCTTCCTGTGTCAGGCCGAGTGCCTTGCGGCGCTGGGCGAGCCGCTCCCGTTTCACGACCCCGTCGCGCGAACCACCGTCCGCCACGGCCAGCATCCCCGTCTTTTACTGGTCTAGCGCTCCCGTTTCTCAAGCCTACGTTGCAACCGTTTGCGCTGGCCAGCGCTTGCAATGCCTCATTCGTGCCACGTTCGTGCTCTGGCCGGAGCGTGGCTCGGCTGGTTCGATGCAGAACAGCGGCGCCAGAGTCGTCGGCCGCGCAGTGTCCGCTGCTATCTCTGTCTGGGGGAGACAGAGCCAGGACCATATCTGGAGCGGGTCCGCATGGTCGCGTTACAGGGGCCGCGACCGTCCGCCTGAGCATGGTCGTTCGCGTGGACACGCCGGCCGTCATCTGGCGCTGCCCCGGACTTATCGGCCGCGGCGTGCGCCGCGGCGGCACCTAGCGGGCGTGGCAGGCCGGATCGCTAGAGTGATCCCCATGCGATTCGCCACTATCCGTACTGCCGACGGAACGACGGCCGCCCGATTCGACGGCGATACCCTGACCCCGCTCGACGCGCCGGACGTCGGCGCGCTGCTCGCCGCCGAGGGCGGGCCCGGCGGGGTTTCCGCCCGGGCCGGCGCCGCTCCGGTCCTGGTGGCCGAGGCCGACTTCGCCCCAGTCGTGCCCAGCCCGTCCAAGGTGATCTGCGTCGGCCTGAACTACCGCACGCACATCCAGGAAACCGGCCGCGAACTGCCGGAGTACCCCACCTTGTTCGCCAAGTTCGCCGAGACGCTGATGGGGCCGTATGACGACCTGGCGATCCCCGCGGTCAGCAACCGGGTCGACTGGGAGGCCGAACTCGGGTTGATCATCGGCAGCCCGGTATACCGGGCCGATGCCGCCGAGGCGGCGGGCGCGATCGCCGGCTATACGATCTGCAACGACGTGTCCATGCGGGACTTCCAGCGCCGGACCCTGCAGTGGCTGGCGGGCAAGATGTTCCAGCACTCCACGCCGGCCGGCCCGTACCTGGTCACGCCCGACGAGGTAGGCGACGCCGCCGACCTGGAAATTGGCTGCGAAGTCGACGGTCAGGTCATGCAATTGGCCAGGACGTCTGACCTGCTGTTCAAGCCGGCCGACATCGTGTCCTACGTGAGCCAGGCGATCACCCTGCGCCCCGGCGACCTGGTGCTGACCGGCACCACCGGCGGTGTGGGCGACGCGCGCAAGCCGCCGGTTTACCTCAAGCCAGGCCAGGTGCTCCGCACGTGGGTCGAAGGGCTCGGCGAATGCGTCAACCAATGCGTCGCAGAAAAACCCACCGCGTAGTGGGATAACTCAACTTTCTCGGTCTACGCTTTGGTGATGTGAACAAGCAGGAGCGGACGTATACGGTTCTGCGGGACCGGATCCACTCCGGCGCGTTCGCTCCCCGGGCCCGGCTGAACATCGACGGCCTCGCGCGTGAACTCGGCGTCAGCGCCATCCCGGTGCGGGAGGCGCTGCGCCGACTCGAAGCCGAAGGCTGGGTGCGGTTCCAGCCGAATGTGGGCGCGATCGTGGCGCCGGTCGACGCGACCGCCTGGGAGCAGGAGATGGTCGCCGTGGCGATCCTGGAGGGCGCCGCCACCGCCGCCGCCGCCGCGCACCTGCGGCTGTCGGACCTGAGCAGGCTGCGGAGGATCGCCGCCGAGATGGAGGCGGTGGCCGCCGCCGAGGGGGACCCGGTCAAGTTCAGCCGGCTGAATCGCCGATTGCACTCCGTCATTGTCGCTCGATGCCCCAATGCGTACCTTCTCGAGCTGCTCGAGCAGACCTACCTGCGGCTGGACAGGATCCGCTCCACGATGTTCGCCTACCTGCCCGGACGCTTCAAGCCCGCCATCACTGAGCACGCTCACCTCATCAACCTGCTGGAATCCCGCGACCAGGCCGCGATCGAGCAATACGCCCGCTGGCACAAGCTGCAAACGGTCGAGGCCTACCATGCCACCCACGAACCCCAGTTAGCCGAAGGCTGCACGGATCCGTCCGGCCACGCGGACCGGATCACTGAACAGCTCCTGCCAGGTGAAGTGGATGACCTCGTACCCCGCCTCGCGCAGCAGGCGGTCTCTCTTAAGCTCGGCGATAGCCTTTTCGCCGCCGTCGTACTTGAGCAGCCCGTCGGCTTCCGCGATCACGCAGTACCGCCGCCAGAGGAAATCAACCCGCGCGATCACGGTGCGATCGCGGCCGGAGATATGCACCTGAAGCTCTGGCGGCGGCAACCCTTGCTCGGAGAACACCACCCGCGCACACGACTCGAACGCCGACTCGGCCAGCCCGTTCGCGAACTCCACGACCTGTCTTGCTCGTGAAATCCCGGGCCACCGGTCACATCGCAGCAGCACCCGCCGTAGCTCGGTCTTCGACGTATGCCGCTCGTACAGCGCCGAGTCCGCCACCACGACCCCCTCCATGAAAGTGGCCGTCCGCGAGATGTCTACGACTGTCCGCGCGGCTGTAGTTGCGGGTATGCCGTAGAGCGTGGTCACATGCTCATCGGGCACCTCTGCGGCGTGACAGATAATCCCGGTTCTGGCGTAGTAGCTAACGCGCATTCCCGGCGGAACGGTGAGCGTCACGCTTCCCGGTGACGGCGTATACAGCAGGTTCAGGCTCAGCAACTGGGCCGCGGAGTGGTGGCTAGCCACTCCTTTGCCGCCCCTAGTGTCCCTGACCGCGACAACGTCAAGCGCGTGCCGTAAGCCGGGATCAGTCTCAGCCCGGGCCACGACGCCACTGGTCGCGTAAACCCCGTGGCGTATCTTGACGAGCTCACCCGAGTTAGTGAGCGCGTACACCTGTCGCACCGACAACCCGGCAGCCCGCCACCGAGCCGTAGTCCCAATGTCTATCTTACGCAACGCATCCGAAGAATCACGATCAGTCACGAACTAATCATGCCTCTAGTGACGGCCGACGCGCCACCCAGGACTGTCCCGCGACTTAGGGACAGAAAATTACGCCAAAATGATGATAACAGCAAGAAAAGCGTAACGTTCTGTCCCTAAGTCATCGATAAGCAGGGGCGGCGCGGGACGACAGTCGTCGGGAAGCGGGATTGGGCGAGGTGCGGCGCTAGCCGAAGGCGGTTCCTGGCGTGCGGCGGCCTGTTACCGAGGTCGGGCGGATCCGGATCCAGTGCGGGTCCCGGGCGGCGGCGCCACCCCAGGATTGCAGGCCAAGGCGCTCGAACCGCTCGATCTCGGCGTCGGATTCCACCACCTCGGTGAGCCCGCTGATGACGACAGACCAGCCAGAACGGGTCGGTGCGTCGTACTGGTCCGCCTCGAAACCGACGAGGATCTTGCTGCCCACACTGGACAGCTT
>Ga0335072_10014273_pt1 | contig 11285 bp, 8 predicted proteins | sample Lox_Sample_21_FD_206725 | JGI IMG/M metagenome (GOLD analysis project Ga0335072, IMG submission 206725) | Soil microbial communities from Loxahatchee National Wildlife Refuge, Florida, United States - Lox_Sample_2.1 | ecosystem: Environmental > Terrestrial > Soil > Wetlands | place: USA: Florida...
CTGGCTTTTAGTGATGCTATAGTAAAGTTCTTGGATTTGGTCGTATGTCTTACGAACACCTAGAATTATAAGTTTTAGTAAAAATTTGCATATAAATTAGCGTTATACTTACTAGCATGATAGAGATTGCAATGTACTTTCTGTATTAGCTCTATAGCATTATATGTGCATGCAGCATATCGAGCCTTAACCTAAGTGCCGTCCTTTCTTTGCTCTGCTTTTTAATAGACTTAATTGTCTTAGAGCTCAAAGAAGGTTAAAGCCTAGTGTTTGTTATAAGCCTGGCGCCGGCGCTGGGCTCTATTTGGGGCCTAACTTATAGCTGTTCGATTGTTGAGATAGTACTAGTAATCTGAGCGCTTAAGTGGTGTAAGGAGGCAATTGGCCTTGTTTTTAAGGACCATGTCTATAAACTCGATGTTAAGGTCGTCAGAGTTAGCCCAAGGCTGGACACCATTGGGTGCTGGTGGCGGCGATGAAGGCATAAAATTGACTCCAGACGGCGATGAAGCTGGCAGGCCGATATCCATGGTTTTAACAGCTTGGATGGGTTGAATTGGGCTAGGAATGAAGAGGGGAAGCAGGGCTCTTATGCAAAACTACTACATCGGCAATCACATGAAAATATGAGTATCTATGTCCACTTCAGCTGAGTGAATAGGAGTATCTACGTCAATTTCAGCTGGAAATGTAGTTTTAAGTAGAATAGACTGTCTAATAGTTGTATAAAGCATTGGGTAATAGGAGTAGCTACGTCAATTTCAGCTGGGAATGCAGTTTCTAGTAGAATAGACTGTCCTATAGTTGTATAAAGCATTGGGTTTTGACTAGTGGCGACAGCGAGGCCAGCTTTCGGTGACACCGAGCTGTAAGTCAAACCAGTTAAAACACCAAAGGCAATTATCACTAGATAGTCAGTTTCATAAAAATCGTCGAATTGGCCAATTTGCATGTGAATTGGCCAATCCGGCGAAATTGGCCAATTCGGCGAATTGGCTAATTCGGTCTTACAGCTCAATCGGTTATGGAATGAGGACGCATCAAATATGGAGTGAAACCAGTTCAATTGGATTGCCTAAGTACAAGAATCTAAAGCTAAAGAAGAAAGAAGAGTAGCATCACTCGGAGAAATGCTTTTGTTGTATTTTGGTGCCTGAGGATAGCAATTGCTGTAGGCAACACCCTGAGTTGCCGCCAGGGCCATTTAGTGAGTCAATAACTGAGCCAGTGATCGAGTCACTGTAAGTGACTCGTTATAGGCGGTAGGAGCCTAACCCCTAGGGCAACTAAACACTATAAATACAGCGTACGTATCACTGTAGATAGGGTAGCTGAATCAACTTCTTCACTGAGCCCCTGAAGACTATATCACTACATTGCTGCCCGTAGCCTGGAACAACCGCTTTTAAGCAGTTCGTTGGTTACGTGCTCGGTCTACGAAGCTAGTCTGCAACCACAAAACCTATCCGCGGCCGGAAAGCCTGGTCTGTAACCGGTCCGTAGCAAATACCGGAGCTGAATAGTAGGCACTAGTGTTGAATTAGAGACACCGATTCAGCCTCTACTACACCATGGATACAGGACCTATGTCCTGCAGTTGTAGTATCAGGCAATTCAATTAATTTTCATGCTGTGCATATACTATTACCACTGTTATACGCGTGATTTTATCAATTTAACTATTTATAAAATATCTAACATCAATGAAGCATGGAAAAGAGGTCCAGGCAGCCTATATAACAGCGTTGCTGTCAAGATACTAAGCGCCAACCCTTAGTAACCATGTAGCGGCTTCTAGTACCCCTGCATTGTTGGCTGGTAATATTGTTGCGGCGGTGGTGATTGCTGATACAAGTTCTGAGCGGGAACCGACTGCTGCTGCAGTACTGGTTGCATATGCATATATTGTGGTTGCCAGTTCTGTTGCTGAACTAGGGGACTATAAACTACACCGCCTGTAGGATTCTCCTCCAGCTTATACTCAGACTGAGTGTTAGGAGCGCTAGGAGCGCGAGAAGCGCGGTAGCGTGTTAGATATATGCCAAAAATGGTGAGACTGACGCCGAATAGGATCCTATTCGCCCCGGTTAGCTGTCCATCTGTACAGCCTTATGGAAGCCCAAAGGTGTAGAATGACGAACATCTCAAGAGCTGATAGACCGGCTGAAGCACTCATCACGTCGAGGTACACATATCCTGCGACATACTCGCGTTTTAGTAGATCTCGCTTTGTGTTGCATATACCACCACCTTCGTGATGGATGCATTCATCGATGGTTGTAGGATAGATGAATATACTGCGAGTTGCCGCTAGATCTGCCATTGAAGAGAGCCAGAAGATGACACCAAATATGTCAAGAGCGAGAACTGCCCAGTAGTTGTATGCTACATTCCAAGTACTAATATATTGGGTAGAGATGGAGTAGGAGGCGATAATAATCGTTGCAAGGCTCTGAATGTGAATTTTGATTGAGCGCTATTACTAGAATTTTTGCAAGGATCCTTACTGTGAAAAGTGCAAGGCACCACGACTAGAAAAACCTGTTAATTCCATCTGGCTAAAATGCATGAAAGATTGTGTAGTGACATTAGCACATACATCAAATGCTATCCAATAAATGCCATACGCCGACATTCCAAGGATGATCACAGCAATAACTATTTGGAAGATGCGCAACACAAGAATCCAGCTAGGAACAGCAAGCACGTGAGGAGCTGCCATGTTAAATGCTCGGTCTTCTGATGTTCTTATTCTAAAATTAAATAATCTGTAGTGCCCTTTGTAGGAATACAAAGTTAGCTAAAAATTGCGAGAAGGCTAATGTTGAGCGAAGGTTATAATTCGAGGCGGGAACGGGGAATATAAATGTACAGCCTTGGGAACATCAGAAGGATGTCGGGGGTCCATTTTCAGCTGGATCTGCATGCTTTGGATCGCCTGATCACCTTTGCGCTCAGCCGCAGAATAGCTGCAGCCAAAACAATTGTGATGACGAATGAAGGAAGGATAGCGAGACACGTGTGCAGGCGCGACAGGGTGACGGGTTAATCAATTATGGAACGAGGACGCATTAATAATAGTGCGAAACCCGTTCAACTGCATCTCCTGGATACAAGAATCTAAAGCTAAAGAAGAGAGAGAAGAAGAGCAGCATGTACAGTCCCATGGAACAGTCCTGGCTGTGGCTGCGAGTTAAGCTCCGGGTAAGCCCCAGCCTCGCGAGGGTGTACGGAGACGTGCATCAAAAATACTGTATGGTGATCACTAAATTATCCCCTTGGCCGTGAGTAATCCTTGCAATCGCGTGACAAGGGGCGGGATGGTAGCTTGAAGCCTCAAAACGCGTCTCTGGGCTAGGGTTCGTGCACTTTTTGTATGGTATATAGTACGCATGAATTAATTGAATTAAATACCGTATTAGTCAAATCTATACCAAATACAGTAGTAATAAAATACGAGGCTTCGGCCTGCTTTATGTCCTGTGTTGAAGCCATCCCGAGCCCAGTCCAGCTGCGTATAACTCCTCCATCTCTAGTAGTTCTTCGGTAGTTGGCTGTCTGATGCTTTGCTTTGTAAGAGTTTGTGAGTTTATAAAGATGTATTGTAGCTTGTCGGCGCGTTCGACTGAAAGTCTGTTCTGGATCTTCGAATGTACGTAATTCATTGTAGAAAAGGCACTTTCAGATGGTACACTATTGCCAATTGTAGTTAGTAAACGCTTTGCAAATGAAGATAGGGCTGGGGAAGACGGCTCTGTGCAGTTCCAGAACATCTTAGGTTTCTTTGAGTAGCCCCACGCAATTGCTGTATCTGCAAAGCCGCCTTTGTGGTTTTGGAAGTCGAAGAACTGTTTGAAGGCGCGTTAGTGATCTGGGAGGCGTTGTTTGATGAATTTATTAACTTCTGCAAGCTCAATCTCTGTGATTTTAGCTTTAGAGTTGAGTGGATTAAGGAAGTAAGCCACGCGATAAATAGGAAGGAGCTGCTTTTAACGTTGGCGTGTCCAGTTTCTTTTGTCAATCTTATTGAGATTGATACCACCAACAGGCTTTGTATCAAGGTAGGCTTTAACATCTACAGCAAATGAACTATTAGAATTAGCAATCTTCTTTAAGTGAGACTCTAGCTGAGTCCAACGTGGGTATACATAGCTAATTGTAGCATAGTCGTCTTCAGACATCTTTTGAAGATTGTGAATTAGCTCAAGAAGCTCTAGAAGTTGTATAATTGCTGCCTAGAATCCTATGTTTAGAATAACAGATTTCAGAGAGAACTCAACATCTTCACGGAATGCAAAGCTACAAAGAGCTTCTTTTAAATTGTTAAGTGATGCAATCATCTTGACTTGTAATCCCCAGCGTATCTCGATTGATAACGATAGAACCTTTCTTACACCCTTATATGCCTTTTCCTGCTCTTCCCATAGAAATAACTGTTGTTTCCTAGCGTTTCAAATACCGTTGACGATCTATAGAGCATCTTTAAAGACCATCTTGATTGTTGGACGCTTTAGAAGATCTTTAATAACAAGTTGTAAACTATAAGAGTTGCAAGGCGCTATAAAGACGTGCTTAAGAGCTAGTGTTTGTTCGAACTTCTTCCACATAGATCGCATTACTGCACAGGTATCTGTAGTCCATAAAGCCACCTTAGATAGATCTCTATTTGTAATTCCTTTAGCTGTTTTAATTGCTTGCATAGCAAGCTCTTCTGCCCCAAGCTTGCCAGGTTTTGGCTCAATGTTTAAGATATAATAGCAGTCACTGTTATTCGTAATTGCAGAAGTATTAATAATCCTACAGCCAGATATGTTAGTAGATTCATTTGTCACAAGATTAAGGGTATGAGATGCACTTAGCTGTAAGGTAACAGCTGCTTCAATTTTCTTGTAGGCTTGATTTAGAAGCGTATCAGACAGTTTTGAAGGTGATGGAGGCTTATATCCAAACTCTGCAAAGAATTTGATCCAGGCTTCATCTTCAAAAGCTGTAAATGGCCGTCCAGTTTTAAACATTGCGAATGCAAACAGTTCAAGTTTCTCCTTTCGAGGGCCACTTATTGGCTGGGCTGTATGTTGAGTGATCTTTGTTTGAAGCCTCTCACTATGTGCGGCGTCCCATTCCTTATACTTAGGGCATTTATTCTGGAGATGCTTTCGTTCTCGATCGAGGCTTTGAGCCATGTTGTGTCCTCCACATAGCTTGCAAATAGCAATTCGACATTTTGCTGGAGGTTTTGGAGGTATATAATCAAAGTGTCTCGAAACAGACAAATCCGGTAGTCGTCCAGGTGGCATTGTAGTAGTAATAGGTTAGTGATGGGTTGTATCTTTGTGAATATGAAGCATAATGTTTTGGATAACTATGACGGCAATTGTCCTAGGAACGGAATTGGCCAATTAGAAGCTTAGGGTAAGGATCACGTGATCTCGTTTATATAACGTATGATATAATTTAAAATACATAAAATACGGTGCTAATTAATTAAATACGGTATTTAATGATCCCTACTCTGGGCCAAATCTCAATAGAATCCTCAATAGAATGCTTCGCGTCGTCATCTGCCTTCTGATTTCTGGTGATACCTGCACTTTCAGCCCGAAATGGATATCCAGGACCTACTCAACGACACTGGCGACGTCCGGGACGACCTTAACCCACCAATCCCACCAGTTCCAGCTCCAGAAAAGCTGCCTAAAATAACCAGCGGTGAGATTCACCTAGGCTTATTGCATTCAGAGATTAAATGCAGTGCCAGCGTGCCTTTTAATCCAACATTTAAGTCAATTCCCCGGGTGCAGCCTCAGCCATTCCAGCTATGTCTTCCAGCTAGATTTAAAGCTTCTCCGCTAGCATTTTTCAAGCTATTCTTCACTGAGGCTATGCTCAATGTCTTAGTTGAAAATACCAACTTGTATGCTGAGGTGAAAAAGGCTCGAACAACTCCATATGGTAAAGGCAGACGGTGGTACCCAATTAGTCTACGTGAACTCTCAATCTGGATAGCTCTACACATCTATATTGGGCTTTGCAACAACTCAAACATAGAATCTTATTGGATAACAGACTTGTATATTCACCAACCTATGCAACACATGTCATTCTACTAGTTCGAGCAAATAAAGCGATATTTTCACGTGTCAAACCATACAGTTACAAACGGACTAATTGGTTATTAGTATATAAAGCTATCCCTACTTTTTGAGCATCTCCGGGACAGATTTAAAGCATATTATATACCGTAGTCTAATGTTAGCGTTAACGAAATAATAGAGGCTTTTACTAGACGGTTAGCACACACAGTGAAAATGGTTAATAAACCAATTAGAGAGGGTTATAAAATCTGGGCTTTAGCAGACTATGGATATGTCTGGCACTTTATATTCCATTCTGGGGTTGAAGGTATGTTTTAAACTAAGTTTTAAGTAGTATTTATATACTAATTTACGTTGTAAGCATTGCAGAAATCCTAAAGCTTGATAAACAGAATGATAATGACTACCTTGCTCCAACTTACTACGTAGTCCTTGTCCTTGCTAAGACGTTGCCTTATACATCTTACAAATTCAATATATTTATAGATAACCTCTTTACAAGTATACAGCTATTTGGTTAGCTCTAGAACCTTAGAATAGGGGCATGTGGCACTGCTTGAAACAATATAGTTACATCTGTCCTAGTATTCAAGGCAAGCTACGAAACATAGAAACCACAGTGGGGTACACTTTGAGCATGTGAATATGAAGGCAACAACAACGATACTAAGCTAGGGGTTTTAATTGCATTATATTAGGACAATGCAATTGTAAAGTTTGCTACAACTATTCATACTAGTACAGAGTGGGTTGTCTAGGAACGCAAAAAGCCTGATTCATCATCTTCAGCTTCAATCGTTAAGGTTCCATTTGAAGCCTTTCCTAAGATTGGGACTTAAAACCTAGTCAAAAAGGACGGCAAACGAAGGAATACGTTCATGTTCGACTATTGCTAATACCAAAAATGGTGGACGACTACAACTACTTCATGAATGGAGTCGATATTGCTGACCAACTCCGAGCAAGGTTTACTACTCAACTACAGTCCTTACATACGTGGATGCTATTGTTTTATTACTTACTTGACACTGCAATATGTAATGCATATATACTGTTTGAGCACTACTGTAAATCTACAAGTCCTAAGTACGTTCGCGGAACACACCGAGCTTTTCGAGAAACTCTTGTGGATGAACTTCTTGGACAGTACAAAATTGCACCTACATGGAAGTATCAAAACGGGAAACCTTTGCCACCTTGCAGGCTAGACCGCCCAGAGACTCTCCACGAAAAGCAAAAGATGACTTATTGTGGACAGTGCTATTTTTGCCGCTTTCAGAAGAATCAAGGTAAGAAACAGCTTGGAGGCATTGGGGAATGGGGTATAATAAGAATGTCCGGCAAACCCAGGTAATGTGCAAGCATTACCAGGTGTTTTTGTGTAGGAAGTGCTTCCCTTTGTTCTATGATTTCAAAGTTTTCTGGTAAATAGACATTGTAGGGATGGAGGGCCTGCTTTCTCTTCTTACGCCACTTTGGCACTTAAAGCGCCATGGCGTCGTTTGATTGGCTAGGATAGTTGTAATACAGTACTGTAGTATAAGCCCCAACTGCCCCCAAACCTACCTTAAACCACCCTAGTACCTGTCTACCTACTATTAATAGTATATATCCGGCCGTGCACAATCGGTTCCAGGAAGTGTTCGTACCCCCGATTCTTAACACCCCGGTTTTCAATCAGCGATAACTCTACAACACAACATCTAAAATATATGTGTCGTAGCTTAAATCAAAGCTATTTAACTATAGTTTAATATTTGATTAGTCTGCCTTATACTCTAATAATAACTAGGCACTATTAGCAATTTATAAAGGGCAGGTTTGTAAGTATTTAGTGGTTTTTTACAAATTCCGCTACTAAATAATTTGCAACACTAATACACTGATTCTTATATTTGTAAAATGCCAATTTAGCAGAGATCTAAATTATATAGAAGTTTTAAGTATAGTTAAAGCCTACGCCCTTTCAGAATGCAAAGTCGAAACTCGTAAGTTTTAAGGCCAATTTTGGATTTTACGGGTAAAGTTAGCGAGCTTTTAACTCAACTCAACATTTTCAATCAGATATATTTTTAAAAACTTAGGCTTTAAGTATGCTTGAAAATTCCTGATAATTTAAATCTTTATCAAATAAATATTGTACGCGTATGGGTTTCCAAATAGTAGTGTTGCGCAATCATTTATAGCGAGGTTTGTGAAAATATGCAGTTTTCGCATGCAAAATTTGTACGAACACTTCCTAGAACCGATTGCACATGCGTTACCAGTGAAATTGGCAAATACTCACGGCCAAGGGATAGGGCAAAACCGCTAAGTCTCCAGCGCACCCCTGCTTAGCGTTTGTCCTTACTTTTGATGCACGCCTCCGAACGAACTTAAGCGAATCCATACCCGTGACATTTTCTTGGGTCCCTAGCAAAACCTGAATGTTAGTTGACAACCAGTCGCAAGATTACTCACCTCTCATTTATCGGCCAGGCATACGCTATTGACGCATCCTATTCAGAAAATGTATCTTGGTCACACTCGAGGACCCTAAAGGCTGCCAACCAGTTTAGAACGTACTGCCGATTGGAAGCCGGTTGCCAGCCGATCAACCATAATCGTATACCACCTAGCACAGAATGTTGTGCATAGCCACAAGGAGCCACTAATCAAGTAAATAATAGCAAATTGAGCACATGTTAGAAATATGAGCCAATATGAATGAATTGCTTAATGATATTATTCACAGTGGGATATTCATCCCCTATATTGCGGTGGGGGCTTGAGCATCCCTGACTCAAACCCACAGATACGGGCTGTAATTGTTCCACGCTAGTGCATGACATATTCAGCGAGCTTCGTGGCTCTTATATAGTTTATTAAGCAAGCAGGAAGGAATGGTATTCGGCATTTAGGAGTTTTACGGCGATTAGAGAGAGAGAGTGTGTGTGTGTCCGTGTGTTTTCGTACAGCATATTACTAGACAGTCTTTTATCCCCGTACGGCTTTGCGTGTTTTGAGATACACAGCAAGTATTACCTTCGTCGCACCACCATACAGCTCCCTGGGCCTCGAGCCTATACGCTGGCCTACCCTATTGCCCTAACTGCCATGCTCTCAAACGGCACATCCTCCTAGCTCTCTGCAATATAGTGATTAATATCCCACTGAGGTCATTATTATTTTAATTAATCTTACGCCGTTTGAGCTTAAGGCTATGCGAGTCTCCTATAAAGGTCTTAAACTAAGGAAAACCTTACGACTTTCATAGTAGGATGAGAAACCCTAAGCTGCTTGTTCCTGTATGAAGCTATAACTCACTCGCAAGCCTGCAATTACTAAATAAGTAGCCCCACCGCCACCTACTTGTCAAAGAGAGGGCCCACTGAGGTCATTAAACAATTAGGATATCTTTTCCATTGTGCTCAACAAAATTACCAGCACCTTTGGCCGTTATTGCGCGCTTTTGAAACATCTGCTTTATTTGCATATACTAGGCAATAAAGAGTGACTTTCTCTAAAAATCAAACTTTCATCTCCGCTGTAACTCCATGTTCATCGTCATCACTAGATGTACTTGCCTTGACCTTCCCACTTAGTACCGCCAGCTTGAAGGTAGAAGTGGGGACAGACAACAACAACCATGATAGAAGCACGAACGGACATAGTCAAAAACAAAAGCAATAGGACCTATGAGCAAAGTGTTAAATATTCGTACCATTTTCATAGCAAGATTCTACTATCAAGTGATTGATTATTACTAACCTTTCAACCTTAACGCAGAAACTTCAATTTTATCTCTTCATTTAAGGTTCAGTCATCCTCAGGGAAACTATCAGTCTCACTAAGATCAACTGGATCTGGGGTTTGCATCTGGCCGGGAGCACAGAAACAGGCGCTCCCATTCCTATCACTTAGGCAGCAAGGCGCACCGGTGAAGTCGACTATCAACTCTCCTTTACTAACGTCGTTGCCTGACATGGGCACACTGCAGCAGTTCTTGCAGTTGTAGCTTCGGATTTGCTCTAAGAGACTGAGAGTAGTACTGAGGTCGCTGGAGGCGCTATTTTTTTTAGAAGAAGATACAAAGAGCCCCTTAAGCTTCAAAGACAGTATCGGCCCAGCCAAGTTGTTCTAGGTTAGAATAGTGGTTAGTAAGTATTTAGCTATAGCTTATAGTATCTTGAGGTAGAGAACCGAGACAGGTGATTGACCCGTCGATTTATAATGAGATATGTGTACTCATAGCCACTGCTATATGTAGGGTTGTCGCCTGAGCTTAGCTGATTCTGCAATCTAGTGTAAAGGTCATTAATAGCACCTTCCACAGAGAAGCTACACTCGGAGCTGCCTTTGCAGTTGATTCCTAGAGTTCGTTCTTGTATAGCTTGGAGAGGATTGGCTTGGATTGCAGAAGCGAGGGCGGCTGCTACAAGCAGTAAGACCTAAGAGATATGCATAGCGCAGGTTTTGGTTATCCTTTAAAGTCTAGTCGATGAAGATAAAGTGAGCGTTTAATAAGAATGCGAATTAGAAGTGAGATCGAGAATAGGGATGACAAGGAAATAATATGAGATTGACGTGAGTATGAAATCAAGTTTGTGGTGACGAGAATGAGGAAAGAAAACAATGGGAAAATAGGCAATATTTATACAGAGTGTTGAAGCCCAAAAATAGGAAGAGATATATATTCAAACCGTCCAACATTGTCACTCTTTTAGCTAAAGGGCATATACAGGCTATGAGACCTAAGGAGAGAAAATAGATCCTAACCATTGCCGAAATGAGGAGGAACGAATTGCACAGCCGCTCGAACATGCTAGGGACAACGTACTTTGAGGCGCCCTCGTTCCTTAAAAGGCTAGGGTAGCCTTTCCAGCTCCCAAAGCGAAAAGCCCTGTGGCGAACGGCTATTTCGCCGAATTGGCCAATCCGCTGCCACCATGGACTACCAACCGGATTGGCTAATTCGGAATCTTTGGTAAATTTGTATGTGCATTCTAATTTTATACCGAGGGCATCTCCACCTTCGGCAGAGAACACATACATTCTGCTTTGTAAAATTAAAGCTATTCACTGTCAAAATGCGCAGGTTATTGGGTGGTTCATGTATAGATTAAAGCTATTTTGTATTATCTAGCCTCAATACATAAAAATCTGTTCTATGTGTCTTGTCCTGAAGATCCCTTGAGGATCTGTTCTCTT
>Ga0335072_10014274_pt1 | contig 11284 bp, 8 predicted proteins | sample Lox_Sample_21_FD_206725 | JGI IMG/M metagenome (GOLD analysis project Ga0335072, IMG submission 206725) | Soil microbial communities from Loxahatchee National Wildlife Refuge, Florida, United States - Lox_Sample_2.1 | ecosystem: Environmental > Terrestrial > Soil > Wetlands | place: USA: Florida...
CAACGGCGAGCGCGGGGTGTGGAGCGACGACGGCCAGCTCGAACTGCTGGCCGGCATGCAACCACCCGTGCCGCCGGAGAGGACACCGGCCGCCTTGCCCGCCAAGCCCAACACCGACACCGAGCGCGCGCTGGCGGCCATCCTCACCGACGTGCTCGATGCGGGGGAGGTCGGGCGCTACGACGAATTCTTCAATCTCGGCGGGGACAGCATTCTCGCGGTGCGGGTAGCCGCACAGGCGCGCGATGCGGGATTGCCGCTGACCCCGCGCATGGTTTTCGAACATCCCGTGCTCAATGAGCTCGCCGCCGTGCTCGACGCCAAATCGGAAGCCGAAACCGAGCCCCAGGGCACACAAGACAAGCATCACGCGCCCATGAGCACATCGGGGCTTTCTCCCGACGAACTGGCCGCCCTGACGTCGTCATGGGGGCATCAGCCGTGACACGAGCCGACGAGCGACCCGCCATCGAGGACGTGATGGCGCTCAGCCCCCTGCAGCAGGGACTGTTCTCGATGGCGGCGCTGACTGCTGAAGGAGGGCCGGCCGAATCCGATGACGCCGACCCGTACGTCATCGCGATGGCCGCCGACGTGGTGGGTCGGCTCGACGTCTCCTTGTTGCGGCAGTGTGCCGCGACGATGTTGACCCGGCACCCGAATCTGCGGGCAAGCTTTGTCCACGGCAACCTGAGCCGGCCCGTGCAGGTGATTCCCAGCAGCGTCGAACTGCCGTGGCGGTGTGTCCGCGCCGTACCCGGTGAGGTAGCGGCGCTGGAAGCCGAAGAGCGGGGGCGCCCTTTCGACCTGGGCCGGGGTCCGCTGATTCGGTTCCTGCTCATCGAATTGCCCGATCAACATTGGCATCTGGCCGTCGTCGCGCACCACATCCTCATCGACGGGTGGTCGTTGCCGCTTTTCGTCTCCGAACTGCTTGCCCTGTATCGGGCCGCCGGCGACACCGCTGCGTTGCCGTCACCGCCGCGGCCCTATCGCGACTACATCGGCTGGCTGGCCGGCCGGGACCAGACGGGTAGCCGGGCATTGTGGGCGGAGCACCTCAAGGCCCTGGACGGCCCGACCCTGTTGTCACCGGCGTTGACCGCCACCCCGCCACAGCCGGGCATACCGCGTCGGACCACGCTGCGGCTGGACCGCGATTCCACCACAGCGCTGGCCGCGGCCGCCCGGACCCGACGGGTCACACTCAACACGCTTGTCCAAATGGCGTGGGCAATAATACTTTCAGGTTTTACCGGTCGCAGCGATGTGGCGTTCGGGGTGACGGTTTCCGGTCGGCCCGGCGAATTATCCGGCGTGGAAACGATGGTCGGCATGTTCATCAACACCGTGCCGCTGCGAGTACGGCTGGATCCCCGCAAGACGGTCGGCACACAATGCGTTGCCCTGCAACGTGAATCCGCGACATTGCGGGACCACAGCTATCTGGGGCACGCCGAATTGCGTTCGATCGCCGGTGTCGGTGAGATGTTCGACACCCTGCTGGTGTACGAGAACTTTCCTCCCGGCGAGTTGGTGGGAGCTCCTGAGTTCGTCGCAAACGGGGCGACCTTCCGTCCAGTGGCTCTGGAGAGTGTGTCGCATTTCCCGGTGACCATCGCCGCGCACCTGAGCGCGGGGGAGCTCACCGTATTGGTGGAGGTGCTCGACGGTGCGCTGGGCACGATAGCGCCGAAGGATCTCGGCGGGCGGATGCTGGCGGTGGTACAGCGTTTGGTGGACACGTGGGACCGCCCACTGCGTGAGGTCGACATCCTGCTCGACGGCGAGCACGACTCGACCGTTGACGGCCCGCCTAACGCTATCGCGCCGGCCGTGCACACCCGGTTCACCGAAATAGCCGCGGCGCAGCCCGATTCGGTCGCCATCAGCTGGGCCGACGGTCAGCTGACCTACGGTGAGCTCGACGCACACGCCGACCGCCTGGCCGCGGCCCTGAGCCGGGCGGGTGTGGGTAGCGAGACTCCGGTCGCGATCATGCTGTCCCGGGGCCCGAGCTACGTGGCCGCGATGCTGGCAATCCTGAAAGCCGGCGGCGTGATCGTGCCGCTGGATCCGGCGATGCCAGACGAGCGAGTCGCCGCGATCCTCCGCCAGACGTCGGCTCCGATCGTCGTCGACGACGAATTATTCGCGGCTTCCACTAATACCGTTGCGGCGCCCGCCGATTACCGGGCGGCCACGGTGTCGCCGGAGCGTGCCGCCTACGCGGTCTTCACCTCGGGCACCACCGGCGCACCGAAGGGCGTCATCGGCACCCACCGAGCCCTGTCGGCGTACGCCGACGCTCACATCGGGCGCGTTCTTCGACCGGCCGCCGCCCGGATCGGGCGACCGCTGCGCATTGCGCACGCCTGGTCTTTCACCTTCGACGCAGCGTGGCAGCCGTTGGCGGCGTTGCTCGACGGCCACTCGCTGCACATCATCGACGACGATATGCAGCGCGACGCCGAGGCGCTGGTCGAAGCGATCGGCCGGTTCGGTCTGGACATGATCGACACCACGCCGTCGATGTTCGACCAGCTGCGCAACGCGGGACTGCTGGAGCGGGTGCCGTTGGCAGTTCTCGCGCTCGGCGGCGAAGCCCTGCGCATCACCGCGTGGCAAGCGATCCAAAAGGAATGCGCGCGAACGGGAATGACCGCCTTCAACTGTTACGGGCCCACCGAGACCACGGTCGAGGCGGTCGTCGCCGCCATCGACGAGCACACGCGACCGGCCATTGGACGTCCGACCAGGACCACCCGCGCCTACGTCATGGACGCCTGGCTGCGGCCGGTGCCGGGCGGCGCCGCCGGCGAGCTGTACCTGGCGGGCGAGCAGCTGACCCGCGGCTACCTCGGACGCGCGGCCGAGACCGCAACACGATTCGTCGCCGATCCCAACGGGCGTGGCGGCCGGATGTACCGCACCGGAGATGTGGTGCGCCGCATGCCCGACGGCGTTCTGGAGTTCCTGGGCCGCAGCGACGCCCAGCTCAAGATCCGCGGTTTTCGCGTCGAGCCCGGTGAGATCGTCGCGGTGCTGAACAGCCACGACGGGGTCCGCGGCGCCTATGTGACGACCCGCAGCCATGCCAATGGACCCAGGCTCACGGCGTATGTGGCAGGCGGGCTCAACCCGCCGGCCGTAGCCGAACTGCGTTCGATGCTGATCGATCGGCTGCCGCGCTACCTGGTGCCTCATCACATCGTCGTCCTTGACGAGTTACCGCTGACCGCGCATGGCAAGATCGACGAAAATGCCCTGGCGGCAACCGATGCCGTTGTCGGCCCGGCCATCCCACCCGACACGCCGACCGAAGTGGGGCTGGCCGGGGCGCTCACCGACGTCTTGGGAACTACGGTCGTCGATGTCACGGCCGGTTTTCTGCAAATGGGCGTGGACAGCATCGTGGCCCTGTCGGTCGTGCAGGCCGCCCGCCGTCGTGGCATCGCGCTGCGGGCCAGGCTGATGGTGGAGTGCGAGACTATCCGCGAACTCGCGGCGGCGATCGACTCCGATGCCGCACGGCACGAGCCCGTTGATGAGGGTGGCGGACCAATCCCGGTGTTGGCAGGCGTTCATTGGCTCTACGAGTACGGCGATGCGCGACGGCTCGCGCAGACCGAAGTCATCAGGCTGCCCAACACGATCACCCGCGACGGCCTGGATGCGCTGCTGGGTACCGTCATCGACGGGCACGAGATGTTGCGGTGCCGGCTGGACCGCGACGCGATGACGTTTGTCGCACAACCGAAAACGGACATCCTCCGCGAGGTATGGACCAGCGGTGAACTCGTCGACGACGTCGCCAAGCAGTCACTCGCCGCAACGGAAAGCCTTGACCCACAAGCCGGTCGATTGCTGTCGGCGGTCTGGTTGCGCGAGCACGACGGGCCCGGTGTGCTGGTGTTGACGGCCCACGTGCTGGCGATGGACCCGGGTTCGTGGCGCATCGTGCTGAGTGAACTCGACGCCGGTCTGCACGCCTTGGCCTCGGGACGCAAGCCCACGCCGGCGCGTGAGCACACCAGCTACCGGCAGTGGTCGCGGCTGCTGACCCAGCGGGCCGCGGCCCTGGAAACCGAAGACTTCTGGATCGGCGAACTCCAAGGGGCCGATCCGCCGTTGGGCACCCGCAGGCTGCGACCACAGACCGACCGGGTCGGTGATTTGGCGATCAGCATCTCGACCTGCGGGGCCGAGCTGACCGCCCGGCTACTTTCGATGCCCCACCCGATCGGCGATCTGCTGGTTACTGCGGCTGCGCGGACAGTAACCGAGTGGCGGCGGCGACGCGGTCAGGACACCCCGGCACCTTTGCTGGCGTTGGAGACGCATGGTCGCGCGGACCTTGACATTGAGGACATCGACAACACCGCCGATACCAGCGACACGGTGGGACTGCTCAGTGCAATCTACCCCTTGCGCGTCCACTCCGACGGCCCCACCGACTTGGCCCGAATCCCCGGCAGCGGCGTCGATTACGGCCTGCTGCGGTATTGGCGGTCCGATACCCATCTGCGCGAACACCCCGAACCTCAGCTGCTGCTGAACTACCTCGGCAGCGTCCACGTCGGCGTCGGCGACCTGGAGCTCGACCGCGAACTGATGTCCGAGATGAGTCGGGTGCCCGAACCAGAACAGGCCGTGCGCCACGAGCTCACGGTGGTGGCCGGGATCCTCGGCACCGGCGATGCTCGCGTCCTGGCCGCACAGTGGCGGGCGTTGCCCGACATACTCGATGACGCGGATATCGCTGCGCTGCAAGAACTTTGGTCTGCCACACTGCAGGAGATGGCGACATGAGCACACTTGCGGTTCTGGGCGCCGGCGCCAAGGCGGTGGCTGTTGCCGCCAAGGCATTCGTGCTGCGCGAAATGGGCGTCGAGGTTCCCGACGTGATCGCGGTCGAACGCACCGGTGTCGGGGCCAACTGGCAGGCCAGTGGCGGCTGGACCGACGGGACGCACCGGCTGGGCACCAGCCCGGAAAAAGATGTCGGGTTTCCCTACCGATCGGCACTGGTGCCGCGCCGCAACGCCGAACTCGACGAGCGGATGACGCGCTACAGCTGGCAGTCCTACCTGATCGCCACCGCGTCGTTCGCCCAGTGGATCGATCGTGGCAGGCCGGCGCCCACCCATCGCCGGTGGAGCCAGTACTTGGGTTGGGTCGCCCAGCACGTCGGCCTGGACGTCGTTCACGGCGAGGTCGACGCGCTGGCCGTCAGCGGTGACCGCTGGGCGCTGCGCACCCACGAAACCACTGTGCACGCCGATGCGCTGATGATCACCGGGCCGGGCCAGGCCGAGAAATCGCTGCTGCCCGGCAATCCGCGAATGCTCTCGATCGCCCAGTTCTGGGACCGCGCCGCGGGCCACGACCGGATCAGTGCCGAGCGAGTGGCGGTGATCGGCGGCGGTGAGACCGCCGCGTCGATGCTCAACGAGCTGTTCCGGCATCGGGTTTCGACCATTACCGTCATCTCGCCGCAGGTGACGCTGTTCACGCGCGGCGAGGGCTACTTCGAGAACTCGCTGTTCTCCGACCCCACCGACTGGACCGCCCTGACGCTGGAAGAACGTCGCGATGCACTGGCGCGCACCGACCGCGGAGTGTTCTCGGCGAACGTGCAAGAAGCGCTGTTGGCCGACGACCGCATCCACCACCTGCGCGGCCGGGTCGCCCACGCGGTGGGTTGGGACGGGCAGATCCGGTTGACGCTGTCCACCAACCGGGGCAGCGAGAACCTCGAGACGGTCCATGGTTTCGACCTCGTCATCGACGGCTCCGGCGCCGACCCGCTCTGGTTCACCTCGCTGTTCAGCCAGGACGCGCTCGATCTGCTCGAGCTGGGTCTGGGCGGACCGCTGACCGCTGACGGCCTGCAGGAAGCAATCGGCTACGACCTGGCCGTCACCGACGTCGCCCCGAGGCTGTTCCTACCGAATCTGGCTGGGCTCACCCAGGGCCCCGGGTTTCCCAACCTGAGCTGTCTGGGGCTGTTGTCGGACCGGGTGCTGGGATCCAGCACAAGTCCGTCCAAGCCCTCCAGGGTGAGACAAAGCGACGAGCACCAACCCCTTCGATGACGGGCCCGGTCCGACGACCGATCAGCGCCGCGGACCGTAGCTTGGTCGTAACGTGACCATCTTGAGACACAAACCTCAGTCACAAAAGGCACAATGACACCAGCAACACCATGGAAAGCGGAACGGGCGCAAGGATCGCCCGTCACATCCCATGGGCATCGAAGGGGGACAATCTCACCATGACTATGAAATCCGTCGCCACGAGCGTTGCGGCGCTGGGCGCCATTGGCGCTGCCGCCGTCGGCGTCACGTCCGTCGCATTTGTTCCGGCCAGCCCGGCGCAGGTGCAGCTGGCCGCGTTCGGCGCGCCGCTGCCGCAAGACCCACCGCCGCCTCCGCCTCCGCCGCCGGGGGTACCGGGGCAACTGCCGAACCCGGACCAGTTGTCCAGCCTCTGCAACCAGGTCACCGACCCCGGCGTGTCGTACACAACCAAGACCAACCTGGTCCAAAACGGCATCAGCCACGATGAGGGTATGGTGGCCGACCACGACCTGAGGAAGGCGTACCGCGACGGGAAGTTCCCGGAGACGTTCGCCGTGACGAACATCCAGCCGGCCGGTCCGAATGCGGCCCAGGCCGATGTGGCCATCTCGGGTCCGAAGTTCGCCGGGCCGGTCACCAAGCACCTTGCGTTCGTCAATCAAGGCGGCAACTGGATACTGCAGCACGACGCGGCGATCGCTTTGATTCAGGCCTCGACGGGCTAGCCGGTCACCGCACTCAAGCCGATCGCGCCGGGTCGGCCAGCACGTCGCGCGACGTCAGGCCGACCCGGCGAGGGATCAGCAAAGCAAAAGTCCTGGGCTGCTCCACAGCAAGCGCATAGATTGCGCATCTTGTTTCACATCACGCGGTCCTACGGTAACTGTGCCCATGAAAAGGGGGACCATGAAAACCGTTAAATTCTTCGCCACCAGCGTGGCAGCCGTGGCCGTCATCGGGGGTGCGGCCGCCGGCATGGCTTCCATCTCAGCGCCAGGTGAGCCGGCCTCGGTGCGGCTGGCCGCGGTCGGCTCACCGCTGCCTCAGGAGCCGGCGCCACTGCCGCCGGCCGCGGGAGCCAACGTCCCGACTCCGGCTCAGTTGACCGGTCTGCTCACCAGCCTGGCCGACCCCAAGGTTCCGTTCGCCAAAAAAAGCAATTTGGTTGAGGGCGGCATCAGCGGGACCGAGGCGCACATGGCCGACCACGAGCTCAAGAAAGCGGCCAAGAACGGTGACCTGCCCCTGACGTTCAACGTGACGAACGTGCAACCGGGCGTCGCCCCGGGTTCTGCGACCGCGGACGTTGCGGTCTCGAGCCCCAAGCTGCCCATTCCGGTCACGCAGAGCGTCGCGTTCGTCAATCAGGGTGCGTGGGTGCTGTCCCGTGCCTCCGCAATGCAGCTGCTGCAGGCCGCAGGGCACTGACGCCGCTATCCGCCCACTGCGCTGAGGTCGATCTTGGCGATGCGCGCCGCGTCGGCCAGGACGTCGATCGCCGCAACGCGTCCGTCGCGCACCACGAATCCCATGATCGCCGCTGCGCGCCCGCGAACGAAGATGACCGCGCCGGCGGCACCGTTGACTGTGGCGGCACGCACCTCGCGCTCGGGTCCCGAGTAACCGCGGGCCAGCTTGGCCACCGCGGCCGCACCGTCGGCCCGGAACCCGGCGGCCGCGGCGCCGAAGTCACCGCGCAACACCACATCGGGATGTAGCACCGACACCAGCCGGTCGAAGTCGCCGGTGCGTCCCGCCGCGAAGAAAGCGTCGACGGCCTCGCGTTGCGCAGCCAGGTTGGCGTCGGGAGCCGGGTCGGCCCGCTCGATGCGCCGACGTGCCCGGCTGGCCAGCTTCCGGGTCGCCTCCGGCGTCCGGTCGACGATGGGTGCGATCTGGTCGAACGGGACGGTGAACACGTCGTGCAGCACGAATGCCAGCCGCTCCGCCGGCGGCAGCGTATCCAGCACCACGAACAATGCCAGGCCCACCGCGTCGGCCAGCATCGCGCGGTGTTCGGGGTCGGACTCGCCGACGGGATCCACGATCGGATCCGGCAGATGGGCGACCAGTTCTTCCCGGTGGCGACCATGGCGGTCGCGCAATGCGTTCAGGCAGATCCGGGCCACTACGGTGGTCAGCCAGGCATCGAGGTTGGCGATGCCGTCCCCCTCGGCCGCTTCAGCGCTGCGGCTGAGCCGCAGCCACGCCTCCTGCACGGCGTCCTGAGCGTCGTCAATCGAGCCCAGCATGCGGTAAGCGATGGCGCCCAGCTGCGGTCGGGCCGCCTCGAAACGCGCCGTCAATGAGGCGTCCACGGTCACGTGCGACCGGCCCCCGGGTGTGACTCGGGCAGGGCGCATACCCGGTTGCCGGAAAAGCCCGACGAGCCGATGTCGAGGGCGATGTTGAAACGGCCGCGCAGGTTGCCCAGCGTGATGACATGGGTGAGGCCGACGAGTTGTGCCGTGTCGAAGTGGGCGCGCAGCGCATCGAAGAGCTGGTCGCTGACTTCGACCGGCGTGCGGCTGATCGCGGTCGCGTACTCCAAAATCAGCTTGTCGACGTCGGAGAAACACGAGGCGTTTTGGTAGTCGGCCTTGGAACCGGAGAGGGCCAGCAGTTCCTCGTCGGTGAGTCCCCACCGGCGGGCGATCTGCGAACCGAGGTCGATGCAGTACTCGCAGCGCACAGTCGTCGCCGACTTCAATTCGGCCAGCGCGCGCTGGCGGGGACTGAGGATATCCAGTTTGGCCTCGGCTTGCTCGAGCTTCCCGTAGGCGTTGAGCAGCCGGGGGATATGGGCATACATCCGCAGCGGTTCCAGCATCCCGGCCGTTTCCAGACCGGTCATCTGCGCCAGCTTGCGTCTGGTGAAGAAGAAGGCGATCTTGGCGCCCAGGCCGGCGTCGCGGTCGGACACACCCTGGAGACGGGGCATGACGGTCCTCCTGAAAAGTCGCGGCTGGACCTCTGATGGTCCTCACTACCTCGACACCTGGCGACGGCCAAACGTGACCGGCTTGTGAGCCCCGATCGACCTAGGTGTGCTGGCCCAGCGGCAAATCCATGTCGAACACCCGAGCGTGCAACACGGTGCGATTCCGTAGCGCGGCGCGCACCGCACGATGCAGGCCGTCTTCGAGGTACGTGATGCCCCTCCACCGCACCGCGTGCGGGAACAGGTCGCCATAGAAGGTGGAGTCCTCCGAAAGCAGCCGGTCCAACGCCAGCACTGTGGTCGTGGTGACCAATTCATCGAGCCTGATTTGCTGCGGCGGTATCTGGGACCAGTCTTTGTAGGAAAGCCCGTGCTCGGGGTAGGGCTTGCCTTCCCGCACGCCCTTGAAAATCATTGGTGGATCTTCCCAGACGCGTCACCCGGGCCCGACGGCTGCATGCTGGACAGGCTAGCCGCAAAGCGCCGCCGGCTGCCGCCAGAGGCCGCTAGTGGCAGTTGGCACCTCGCGAGACCGTAAAATGAACGCGATCAGGGAGGTGGGAGTCAATGGGAAGCGCCGACGATCGTCGCTTCGAGGTGCTGCGCGCCATCGTCGCCGACTTCGTCGCCACCAAGGAACCGATCGGCTCGAAGTCGCTGGTGGAACGCCATAACTTGGGCGTGTCCAGCGCTACGGTCCGCAACGACATGGCGGTGCTGGAGGCCGAGGGATACATCACCCAGCCGCACACCAGCTCGGGGCGGGTGCCCACGGAGAAGGGATACCGCGAATTCGTCGACCGGCTCGAAGAGGTCAAACCCCTGTCGTCGGCCGAACGGCGCGCGATCCAAGGCTTCCTGGAGTCCGGTGTCGACCTCGATGACGTGCTGCGCCGTGCGGTGCGGCTGCTGGCGCAGCTGACTCGCCAGGTGGCCGTGGTTCAGTACCCGACGCTGTCGACCTCGACCGTTCGCCATCTGGAAGTGATCGCCCTGACACCGGCGCGGCTGTTGATGGTGGTCATCACCGACTCCGGCCGGGTCGATCAACGCATCGTCGAACTCGGTGATGTCATCGACGATCACCAGCTTTCGCAACTGCGTGAGATGCTCGGCCAGGCGTTGGAAGGCAAAAGGATGTCGGCGGCCTCGGCCGCGGTGGCCGATCTCGCCAGCCATCTCGAGGGTGCCGGCGGCTTGGGTGACGCGGTTGGCCGTTCGGCGACGGTGTTGCTGGAGTCGCTCGTGGAACACACCGAGGAACGCTTGGTGATGGGCGGCACCGCCAACCTGACCCGCAACGCCGCGGACTTCGGCGGTTCGTTGCGGTCGATCTTGGAAGCCCTCGAGGAGCAGGTGGTGGTGCTGCGGTTGCTGGCGGCTCAGCAGCAAGCCGGCAAGGTGACGGTGCGCATTGGCCATGAGACGGCAGCCGAGCAGATGGCGGGCACCTCGATGGTGTCCACCGCCTACGGCACCACGGACACCGTGTACGGCGGGATGGGTGTGCTGGGGCCCACGCGGATGGACTATCCGGGAACTATCGCCAGCGTGGCCGCGGTTGCTCTCTATATAGGTGAAGTCCTGGGTACTCGATGACTGCGTACCCGGACAATTTGTGGACAGCCGCGTAGGCGCGGCACAAGAAAGGTCAGGCGTGGCACGCGATTACTACGGGCTGCTCGGCGTGAGCAGAAACGCCAGCGATGCCGACATCAAGCGCGCGTACCGCAAGCTGGCGCGTGAACTGCATCCCGACATCAATCCCGATGAGGCCGCGCAGGCGAAATTCAAGGAGATCAGCGTCGCCTACGAGGTGCTGAGCGACCCGGAGAAACGCCGGATCGTCGACCTCGGTGGGGATCCGCTGGAAAACGTCGCCGCAGGGGCTGGCGGGTTCGGCGGGTTCGGCGGTTTGGGCGATGTCTTCGAGGCTTTCTTCGGGGGCGGCTTCAGCGGAGGTGCGACATCACGCGGTCCGATCGGCCGGGTCCGGCCCGGCTCGGACTCGCTGCTGCGGATGCGGCTGGATCTCGAAGAGTGCGCAACCGGCGTCACCAAGCAGGTCACCGTCGACACCGCGGTGTTGTGCGACCGCTGCCAGGGCAAGGGCACCAACGGCGATTCCGCGCCGATTCCCTGTGACACCTGCGGCGGCCGCGGCGAGGTGCAGACGGTGCAGCGTTCGCTGCTGGGCCAGATGGTGACGTCGCGGCCGTGCCCGACCTGCCGCGGCGTCGGAGTGGTCATCCCCGACCCA
>Ga0335072_10014275_pt1 | contig 11284 bp, 9 predicted proteins | sample Lox_Sample_21_FD_206725 | JGI IMG/M metagenome (GOLD analysis project Ga0335072, IMG submission 206725) | Soil microbial communities from Loxahatchee National Wildlife Refuge, Florida, United States - Lox_Sample_2.1 | ecosystem: Environmental > Terrestrial > Soil > Wetlands | place: USA: Florida...
CGATCACGCTGTTGCTCCACACGCACACGTCGTCGCCGATCTCGCAGTCCTCCCTGATCACCACGCCGTGCCCGGTGGCCAGGTTCCTGCCGATGACCGAGCCGCTGTAAATGGTCGTGCCCGACCGAAGGCGCGCGCCAGGTCCGAGGCTGAGCGTGCCGCCGTGTCCCCGCGGCGCCGGATAGCCGACGGTCACGCCGCTGTCGATCTGACTGTCTGCCAACGATCCGTTCCCTCACGTGTCAGTAGGCACCCGTGCCGCTGATCACGGCGGAACAGGTCTTCCACAGGATCTGCAGGTCAAGTGCCAGCGACCAGTTCTCCACGTAGCGGACGTCGAGGCGCACGGTTTCGTCCCACGACAGGTCTGACCGGCCGCTGACCTGCCACAGGCCGGTGATCCCCGGCTTGACCGCGAGCCGCCTGCGCATGGCGTCGCAGTACTGCGCGGCTTCCTCGGGCAGATGCGGCCGCGGGCCCACGAGCGACATGTCGCCGGCCAGGACGTTGGCTAGCTGGGGCAGTTCATCGAGCGACCAGCGGCGCAGCCACCGGCCTGTCTTCGTCACGCGCGGATCATGACGGATCTTGAACAGGACGCCGCTCGCTTCGTTGCGCTTGAAGTAGCGTGCCTTCAGCCGCTCGGCATCGGCGCGCATGGTGCGGAACTTGTAGACGGTAAAGTCTTGCCCGTCCCTCCCGATCCTGGTCTGGCGGAAAAAGACCGGGCCTGGGTCGATGCACTTGATCGCCAGCGCGATCGCGCCGAACAGGGGAGCGAGCAGCACCAGCGCCGCTCCGGCGGCCGCGCGGTCGAAGATATCCTTGACTATCCGCTTACCGCCCTTGAGCTCTGGATGATCAACGTAAAGCAGCGGTAGCCCTGCCACCGGCCTGATCGTTGTCCTGGGTCCCGCGACATCGAGCAGGATGGGCGCCACGCACAGGTCGGTCCCCGTCTTTTCCAGTGACCAGGCAAGCTCGCGCAGCCGGTCGGAATCTATCTCCCCGCCCGCGAGCACGGCGACCGTGTCGGCACCGAAGTCGCTGACGGCGGCAGGCAGGCGGTCAAAGCTTCCCGCCACCGGCACGCCGGCCAGTTGATCGGAGTGATAGTCGCTGGTCACGCACGCCGCCACTACCGACAGTCCGTGGTAGCTGTCCCTGCGGAAGGTTGAGATCAGGTCGGCGACCGCTCCGGGCTGGCCCGCTGCCACCACCCGGTGGAGCCGGCGACCGCGGCGCCGCTGTGCGTGCAGGCGCTTGCGCAGCCGTGACCTGCAGACCAGGTCCGCGCCTGTCGCGCCGAGGAAGGTAGCGGTCAGGTACCACCTCGAAAGCTGGAACTGCGTCAGGTAAGAGATGATCATCGCCGCGATGGCCAGGCTCGCTCCGGCGTTGATGACACGGCGGAACTCGTCAGAGCCGAGCCCGATGATCCGCGCGTCGTAGCCCCCGGCGATCAGCAGCGATATCCACCACAGCAATGGCGTGGCCATGATGAGGAAGATATAGATAACTGGTATCTGATTAAGGCCGCCAAAACGGATGGACGCGGTCAGCGCGCCCGCGCCAAGAGCGCAGGTGCTGTCGACCGCGGCCGCCCGGCGAAGATAAGAGGGAATCCACGAGCATGCCGTGGATTCCTCCGGCCGGACGATAAGGTGTCCCCGTTCGGCGTGCGTACCGACCGCTTGCCCGGTCACGCTCATGCCGCCGCCACCACTCCTAAGGTTTTGCCTGACTCCCCGTTGATGTGCCCGATTGTCCGCATGGCCACACGCGGTGTCCATCGCGCCGAGCCCGCTAGCAAGCGTAGCTAATATCCGCGATGCCGCGACCGCATTACGCACATTGCCAGGAAACTCAAATTAAAATCCGGGCAGGAGCGCAAATCTGGTCGCTTAATTAAAAGACCGGCGCTTCAGGGCTGGCAAAGCGCCACGATCGCGGCGTGAAAGGCACGCGCGCGGTCGGCCCAGCTATGCGTGCCCGCGAATTCCCTGCGCCTTGCCGTCAGCTCGGGCGTTCTGCCCGCAGCCGCGAGGCGGTCGACCTGGCTGGCGAAGTCCGCCGGGCCGGCGGCGATGCGGATCAGGTCGGTATCCAGCCAGCGGATCGCGGGCAGGTCGGTCGTCACGACAGCGCGCCCGGCGGCGAGGTACTCAAGCGTCTTGAGCGGAAAGCTGCCCCTGTTGAACGCCGAATCGGCGTAAGGAACCAGGCCGACGTCAATGATCCGCAGGTAGCCAGGCAACTCGCGGAACGGCTTGGCGCCGGTCCAGCAGACGTTCGGCCGTGCCGTCAGCGCCGCGAACCTGCCTGGCGCGAAAGACGGCTCCTTCGGCCCGACGAGCAGCAGCGATCGTCCCCGGTCCGCGATGGCCTCTAGGAGCGCCAGGTCAGTGCGTTCGTTGATGCGGCCGATGAAGCCGGCGACCGGGTGAGGGAGCCGCACGTCCGCCGGCAGCGGCGCGCTGTCGACATCAAGGTAAGCTGCCGCGTCCGTGCCGAACGGGATCAGCGCCGGGCTGAGCCCGCGATCCTTCCAGGTGCTCGCGACGAGCGGGCTGGCCGCGACCACCAGGTCGGCGGCCGCCGCCACGCGCCGTTCCCTGTGGCCGAGTTGCCTGGCGTTCTCCCCGAGCAGCCAGGCACCGCCGGCGAAGTCGTCCTTCGCCCAGTAGATGCTGGCCCGCTCGCCGCAGGCACCCCTGACCGGGTACAAAGGCCAGCCGGTGATCAGGGCGCTGACCTTGGCCTGGAGCGCGGAGACGGCACGGCGCAGGTACTGGCGCGTCAGCGCCGTGGTCAGTCCCGCCATTCCCGGCCTCGAGGGAAACGGCGCCACCACGGGAGTCAGCCTGGCGATCCTCGCCTCAGGCAAGGTGAGCCTCGGCCTGGCTAGCGCGGCTGCCGCCTCGGGATGTCGCAGGGGCGTGAGCCGTGACATCGGCGGGTCGACGAACAGCACGGGAGCGAGTTCTGACAGGGCTCTGGCCAGATGCCAGTCACCCATCGGCATGCCGTCGAACCGCGTTGTCGCGCAGAGCACGATCGCGTCATCCCAGGAACCGCCCGCTGCGCCGGCCGTCATGAGGCGTCGGGCGAGACGGCGGCCGCGCGGCTGCTCTCATCCCGCAGCCAGGTCGTGTAGTCACCACGCGCTATGGCCAGCCGCGCCCGTGCGCGTGCCAGGAACGTGATGCCGCAGAAGCAGGCCAGGCGTGGCAGGAGAGCGGGCCGGTCCCTCGCGAGCCTGGCCAGGTCAGACAGGCTGGTGCGCTGGGTCGAGGCAGGCGCGGAGGTCGTGCGCTCGATCTGCGCGACGCCGGTAACCGCCCGTACGCGCCTGCGCAGCAGGTCCGCCACGCGCCTCGGCGGATAGTAGGTCACCCGGGCGCCAGGCGCGATGCTCCGCTCGTCCGCTCCGAACGACAGCGAGGCCGCCAGGTCATCTGCCATGAGCGGAGGCAGTGCCCGGAGCCGCCGGTGTCCTTCCTCGCTGACGGCGATGACGCCTCGGCCGAACAATTCCCCGCGGACGTTCGGCAGCCGCGTCCAGACGTCGTAATACCAGCGCACCGGCCAGGGGCAGCCATCAAGACCGATCACCCGTTCGGGTGCGGTGGCGAGGACGCCAGGTTTGCGCAGTTCCGCCTCGAGCGCGAGGACATCATTTTTGCCCAGCTCGATATCGGCGTCCGCGTAAATCAGCGGAAAGCTTTGGGCGGCGCCGTCTCCGGCGATCAGCGCCAGCCGCTTCGATGCTTCTGGAATGCAGATCACCTCGACCGGCGCGCCGAAAGAGCGGGCAATACCCGCAGTATCGTCAGAACACCCGTTAGCTACGACAATGATCGTCAGTCCGGGAATTGGCGCACTATCCGCCAGATTAGCGAGCATCCGGCCGATGACTAGCTGCTCGTTGTGCGCGGGGATAACAATTGTCGTCACGAGCGAGCAGTATGAATGCTGCCCGGCCTCAGGCGCTTGATTTTTGCGGAAACCTGGCCGGTCATTTTGAAAGGCGGATATGCTGCGAACCTGAGCCGGCATCTTGTAATCATGGAGGCTGAAATCCGAGGGGCTGCGGAAAATACGCTTATCGGCCTCGCCGTGGTCGGAGCGGGCTATTGGGGACCGAATCTGGTCAGGACCGCCTTGGCTACTCCTGCCCTTGACCTGAAATGGCTCTGCGATCTCGACCTTGACCGGGCGAAGCACGTCATCGGGCGGCAGGCCAGCGTGCGGCCGACGGACAGCCTGGCCGACGTACTCGAGGACGGGGCCGTGCGAGCGGTCGCGATCGCGACGCCTGCCGCTACTCACTACGAGCTTGTGCGGGCCGCGCTCGACGCTGGCAAGCACGTGCTGGTCGAAAAGCCGCTGACCGACTCGGCGGCTGAGGCGGCCAAGGTGGTCAGGCAGGCGGCGGAGGCCGGCCTCATCTTGATGTGCGACCACACGTACTGCTACACCCCTGCCATCGCAAGGGTGCGGCAGGCGATAGCGGACGGCGAGGTCGGCGACCTCAGGTTCATCGACTCGGTGAGGATCAACCTCGGGCTCGTGCAGCCCGACGTCGATGTCCTGTGGGACCTCGCGCCGCACGACCTGTCGATACTCGACTTCGTGCTTCCGTCAGGCACGCAGCCTGTCGCGATCGCAGCCCATTCCGCCGACCCGCTCGGCTGCGGGCGTGCGTGCCTGGCCTACCTGTCGGTGTGGCTGTCAACCGGCGCGCTCGCGCACCTCCACGTCAACTGGCTGAGCCCGATCAAGGTCAGGACGACCATCTTCGGCGGCTCGAAGAGGACGATCGTCTGGGACGACATGAGCCCGGCGGCGCGGCTCATGTTCCACGACCGCGGCGTAGAGCGGGTACCTGACCAGGCCGGCCCCGATGAGCGGCGCCTGAAGCTCGTGTCCTATCGCATCGGCGACATGCGGGTGCCTGCCCTGCCAGAACGCGAAGCGCTGCTCGCGGTCATGACCGAGTTCGCCGCCGCGATCACCGAGCGCCGCGCGCCGCTCACCGACGGCGGCAGCGGGCTGCGCGTTCTCCACGCGCTCGAGGCCGCCTCGCTGAGCGCTGAGAACGGCGGCGCCAGGATCGCGCTCGACGACGCGGACTACCGGTGACAGCCGGCCTGAATGATGGGAGGGCACCGGGGCAGGCACAGAAGACAGGTCGCGCTGCCAGGTCTTGCTTCCAGGGCGCTCGGCTGGAGTTTCGCCAGCAACCTGGTCGCGAGGGTCGGCACGCTTCCGATCGGCATCGTGCTCGCCCGGCTGCTCGGGCCCCACGCGTTCGGCACGTACGCGGTCGCCCTGGTCGCCCTGGTCGCGGTGCTGAGCTTCAACGACTTGTCTGTGAGCCTGGCGATCGTGCGCTGGCCTGGCGATCCCGCGGACATAGCGCCAACGGTCGCGACGTTGTCTGTCGCGGCGAGCCTGATTATCTACGCGGCGTGCTTCCTGATCGCCCCGAGCTTCGCCTGGGCGATGGGCGCTCCGGCCGCGACTGGCGTCGTACGGGTGCTCTCGCTCAATGTGCTCGCCGACGGCCTCGCCGCGGCGCCGGCGGCGATGCTGCAGCGCGAGTTCAAACAGGACCGCAAGATGATCGCTGACCAGGTCAACAACTGGCTCGGCGCCGCGGTGTCGATCGCGCTCGCCTTCCAGGGATTCGGCGCGATGAGCCTCGCGCTCGGCCGGATCGCGGGCGGCGGAGCGTCGGTCATCTTGTTCTTCGCGTTCTCGCCCGTGCGTTTCGGCTTTGACCGCAGGAAGGCTAAGGCCCTGCTGCGATTCGGCCTGCCGCTCGCCGGGTCGAGCATCGTCGTCTTCGCCGTCACCAACGCCGATCAGCTCGTCGTCGGTCACGTGCTCGGCGCGACCGCGCTCGGCTTCTACGCGCTTGCCGTCAACCTCGCCGGCTGGCCGGTCACGATGTTCTCGCTGCCGACGAGGAGCGTCGCGCCCGCCGTGTTCTCCCGCCTGCAGCACGACAAGAAGGCCATGCGCAACGGCTTTCTTTCGGTGGCCGGGCTGCTCGGCGCGGTGACGATTCCCGCCTGCCTGCTGCTTGCCGGGGCCGGGGTGCCTATCGTCGCGGTCGTCTACGGGCAGCGCTGGGTACCTGCCGCCGCCGCGCTGACCGGACTCGGCGTGCTCAGCGCGCTGCGGGTCGGCTTCGAGCTCTGCTACGACTACCTGGTGGTGCTGGCACGGTCACAGGCGGTGCTGGTCGTTCAGGTCGTGTGGCTGGCTGCCCTGGTGCCAGGCCTGATCATCGGCACGACCGCTGACGGCATCTCGGGGGCGGCACTGGCGCAGGCCGCCGTCGCCTGCCTGATCGTGCTTCCCTGCTACCTGCTGTGCCTGGCCATGGTGGGCATCAGGATCGGGGCCCTGGCCAGGCGGCTTTGGCTGCCCGTGGCGGTCGCTGTGGTGGTGGCCGCGGCGGCGGCGGTCGTTGCCAGGGTCGTCAGCGCTGACCTGATCGCGCTCGCCATCGGCTGCGCGGTCGCGCTGGCCGGATTCTGCCTGCTCGCCAGCCGGATGCGCCCGGCGGTGGCCGAATTGCGCGGCAACCTGGTGCCGGCCGGAGGCCGTTCATGAAACTGCTTGTCTATCCGCACGCCACCGGCATCGGCGGTTCGCAGCTCAACGCCGTCGAGATCGCGGGCGCCGTCCGTGACCTGGGTCACGACGTGCTCGTGGTGAGCAGGGACGGACCGCTCAGCGGCATCATCGGGCAACTCGGGCTGCCCCACCTCGTACTCGATGAGCGAGCACGCCGGCGTCCGTCGGTACGAGCCGCGAAATTCCTCACGGAGATTGCCATAAAGCACCAATGCGATCTCGTGCACGGCTACGAGTGGCCACCGGGGATCGAGGCGTTCGCCGGACCGTGGCTGCGCCTGCGGCTGCCGGTCATCTGCACGGTGATGTCCATGTCCGTCGCGCCGTTCCTGCCGAGAACCATGCCGCTGATCGTGGGCACCAGCCAGATCAGGGACGCCGCCATCCGGGCCGGCCATTCCCGCGTCACGCTGCTCGAGCCCCCGGTCGACACCCATCTCAACGCACCTGGCCTGGGCGCGGGGTCCTTTACAGCCGCCCTGGGCTTTTTGGCCGATATCCCCCTGGTAGTGATCGTGAGCAGGCTCGTGCCTGAACTGAAGCTCGAGGGCCTGCTCGCGGCCTGCGATGCCGCAGGCGAGCTGGCCGGCTCGGGAACCGCGATCCAGCTCGCGATAGTCGGCGACGGGCAGGCGAGACCACAGGTGGAGGAGGCGGCGGCGCGGGCCAACGCGCGAGCGGGCCGTGCCGTGGTGCGCCTTGCCGGGCTGATGACCGATCCGAGGCCGGCTTATGCCGCGGCCGACGTGGTAGTTGGCATGGGCGTGTCGGCGCTGCGCGGCATGGCGTTCGCCAAGCCCGTCGTCGTCCAAGGCGAGCACGGTTTCTGCGAGCTTGTTAATGAACGCTCGGCGGCCATGTTCGCTCATCAGGGTTTCTTCGGCCTCGGGCCGCCGGCGCACGGGCGGGCGGAGGCGGCCGTCAGGCTGGCTGCCATCTTGCGCCCGCTGCTCGGGGACCCCCAGGCCAGGCTGGCGCTCGGGCAGTTCGGCCGGTCGCTGGCCGTCGGCAGGTACAGCCTGGAGCGGGCGGCGAAGGTCCAGATGGACGCCTACGCGGAGGCGGTGAGCAGCCGCGCCGCCGTGTCCCTCGCCTCGCTGGCCGCCGACGCGGCGCGGGCGGGAACCGGCCTGGCGTGTTACAAGGCGGGCGGGAAGCTGCGGCGATGGCGGGGCACGGCGGCGGCTGATGACTTCAACACCGTGGCCAGAATGCGCGCCTGCGCGGATGCGCGCCTGACGTGAAAGGAGCGGCCGATGACGGGTATTCCGCTTGTTGACCTCGCGGCACAGCATGGCGAGATCGCCGGGGAAGTCGCGCGCGGCTGGCAGGAGGTACTGGCGGGTACCGCCTTCGTGGGCGGGCCGCAGGTCGGGGACTTCGAGCGCGAGTTCGCCGCGTTTACCGGCGTGCAGGAGTGCGCGGGCGTCGCTAACGGTACCGACGCCATCGAGCTTCCGCTGCGCGCGCTGGGCATCGGGGCAGGCGACGAGGTCATCCTGCCGGCGAATTCTTTCATCGCGACGGCGGAGGCGGTCTGCCGCGCCGGTGCCGTCCCCGTGCTAGTGGACTGCGCGGACGACGGCACTTACCTGATGGACATGGATGCCGCCGAGGCCGCGGTCACCGAGCGGACGCGCGCGTTCGTGCCCGTCCACCTCTACGGCCAGGCCGCGCAGGTCGAGCGGCTCACCGAACCGGCGACGCGAACCGGCGTTGCGGTGATCGAAGACGCCGCCCAGTCGCACGGCGCGGTGCGTAACGGCCTGAGCGCCGGCTCGCTCGGCCACGCCGCGGCCACCAGCTTCTATCCAGGCAAGAACCTCGGCGCCTACGGCGACGCCGGCGCTGTGCTCACGAACTCCGCCGCGCTCGCGGGCAAGATCAGGCTGATCAGGGATCACGGTTCGCCCCGCAAGTACGTGCACGAGGTGATCGGGCTCAACAGCCGGATGGACACGCTGCAGGCCGTGGTCCTGTCGGCCAAGCTGCGCAGGCTGGCGGCCTGGAACCAGGCGAGGAGAGAAGCGGCCGCCAGGTATCAAGAGGCGCTTGCTGACCTGGAGGAAGTGAGCTTGCCCCGTACGCTGCCGGGAAACACCCACGTCTGGCACTTGTACGTGATCCGGGTACCCGACCGTGACCGGGTGCTGGCGAAGCTTCACGCGGCAGGGATCGGCGCGGCCATTCATTACCCGACGCCTATACACCTGACCGCGGCGTTCGCGGTGCTGACCGGGGAAGCTCCGCGTGCCGGCGCGTTTCCGGTCGCGGAACGCCAGGCGCCCGAGCTGCTCAGCCTGCCGATCTATCCGCATATCACCGCTGCGCAGCAGGAGCGGGTCGTCGAGGTGCTCAGGAAGGCGCTGCGCTAGGCAGCGTGGTCCTGACCTGGACCATCCAGTTGTCCCCATCGGCCCTTGCCCCGCCGCCAAGTACCGAGGCCAGCCAGTCAAGCTCGGCCAGATGGTCAAGCTCGTCCGTGCTGACTCAGCTCGAGCAGCAACCCGATCATGGCGAGCAGGGCCTGGCGCTCGGCCGGCTCAAGCGAGCGAGCCGGGTCAGGAAACGTCACGTGGGGGCACGGTGAAAGCCCGGGGCCGTCGGTGATGTCGCGGAGCGCCGCCGCCGTCCTGGCCAGCCAGCTCGCGACTTCCTCGAGCCGGTCCGCGATGTCGGCGGGCACGCGCCGCTTGATCAGGTCGAGTGCCAGGATCGCGGCGCTCAGGTCCTGTGCGGGGCCGTCGTGGATAAGCTGGCTGATCACGTCGCGGTCGTAGTTTCTCAGCCAGCTGAGCAACTCGATGACCTGCCATTCCGGCGGTCGCGCGCGGTGGTGGTCTTGCGCGGGCGGCTGCTCGGTTGCCGGCTGGGCGCTGGCTGGTTCCCTGAGCGCGTCTGGTTCCCTGAGCGCGTCTGGTTCCCTGAGCGCGTCGAGCAGGGCCGCGCGGGTGAATGGCTTATGCAGTATCCGGATGCCGGGCGGGAGCGTGCCCACTGATCCGCCGGTCATCGCCACGCACCGGCACACGAGTTCTGGGTCGCGTGCGATAAGGGACTCGATCAGGGCGATCCCCGATTCCGCGCCGAGGTGAGCGTCGATGAGCAGGGCGTTGTAGCTGGCCGGATTCATGGCGCTGGCCTCTTCGGCCGTTGCGGCGCAGTCGACGGCATAGCCGGCCGGCTTGAGTATGCGTGCGATGAGGCGGGTGATTTCTGTCATGTCGTCAACCACCAGGACTCGCCTGGCGGCCGTGGATTCAGGCACGAGTCCTCCGCTCTCTCGGAACCGAGTGGCCGCCGAAATCGGCTGCCAATAGTACAGTAGCGCTTACAATGAGTGATGAGCGCGTGGTCAGCGCATCCCTGGCTATGGCCCATCACTATTTCGGAGGCCTGTCATGGCTCGTGCTCCTGACAAAAAATCGCAAATCGGCGTCTTCCTGCTCGATGACCACGAGATCGTGCGCCGCGGGCTGCGCGAACTGCTGACGACCGAGACAGACATCGCCGTCGTCGGGGAGGCCGACCGGGTCGCCACCGCCTTGCCGCTGATACTTGAGCTTCGACCCGACGTGGCTGTGCTCGACGTTCGGCTGCCTGACGGCGACGGAATTTCGCTGTGCCGTGAAATCCGCTCGAAGCAGCCAGAGACCGCGTGCCTGATGCTGACTTCGTTCGGCGATGATCAGGCGATGGTCAGCTCGATCGTCGCCGGCGCGTCGGGTTACGTGCTGAAGACATCGACAGCGACCGAGCTCGTCGGTGCCGTACGCGCCAGCGCCAGCGGCATGTCCATGATCGATCCGAGAGCCGCGCAGCAGGTGATCGAGCGGCTGCGTGATCAGTCGGTCAGGATGACCTCGATGTCGGCGCTGACCGACCAGGAACGGCGGGTGCTCGACCTGATCGGAGAGGGCATGACGAACCGCCAGATAGCCGAGCGGCTTTCGCTGTCGGAGAAGACGGTCAAGAACTACGTGGCGTCACTGCTGTCCAAGCTCGGCATGCACCGTCGCACCCAGGCCGCCGCCTACATTGCCAGGCACAAGGACGGCTAGGCGGGCTGAGGTTCCGGCAGGATTCCGCGTACCTTGCGGAGCAGCGCCGCTTCGGTGAAGGGCTTTTCGATGAGCGTGATACCCGGTTCCAGCACGCCTTGATCGCCGAGGATACCCTGGGTATAGCCCGACATATACAAGACCGCGATAGCCGGATTCAGTTCGCGAATGCGGTCGGCGACCTCTCTGCCCTGCATGCCAGGCATCACGACATCGGTGATGAGCCCGTCGATCTCACCCCCGCTTGCCGCTGCCGCCTCGATGGCCTGCTGCCCGTTGGCCGCCACGATGACGCGGTAACCGTTGCGGGTCAGGATGCGCCTGGTTACTTCGCGCAGAGCAGCCTCGTCTTCGACCACGAGCAGCAGTTCCCCCCGGCCAGGCTCTGGCCTGGCCGGGGGAAGCAATCTTTCCGCGGCAGTCTGATCGGTCACGGGCAACATGACAGTGACCGTGGTGCCGAGGCCCGGCTCCGAGTAGATCCGCACATTCCCGCCTGCCTGGGTGATGATGCCGTAGATAGTGGCCAGGCCGAGGCCCGTGCCCTGTCCCTTGGGCTTAGTGGTGAAGAA
>Ga0335072_10014276_pt1 | contig 11283 bp, 8 predicted proteins | sample Lox_Sample_21_FD_206725 | JGI IMG/M metagenome (GOLD analysis project Ga0335072, IMG submission 206725) | Soil microbial communities from Loxahatchee National Wildlife Refuge, Florida, United States - Lox_Sample_2.1 | ecosystem: Environmental > Terrestrial > Soil > Wetlands | place: USA: Florida...
TGCCGCACAGATCGACGAGCGCGCGTTGGCGCTCGCTCATGCGGTGATAGAAGATGTCGACGCGCACATGGGCGTTCCAACGCAGGGCGTAGGACGCGCCGATCATGAACACGGCGGCGTGGATGGTTTGGCCGAAATCGTTGACCTCGCGATGCCCGTAATGGACGAACTCGCGCATCGGGATTTGGAGGAACAGGGTCGCGACGATGCCGAGGATGAGCCACGAGCCGGCGCGGCCGACCCGGTCGACCGCGGCGTCGATCCCATCGACCGCGCGGAACAGTACGCTCCCCTTCCCCTGCGCCACCCGACAGGCCCTCCCCGGCCCGGCCCGGCTTTGCGCCGGCGTTGACTTATGTCGGGAAGATTGCGCCAAGAGGATTGGGGGCGCAATGGCCGCTGCGGCCGTTGGGCCTGCCAAATCGCATGTCGATCCGCTTACGGCGCGGAACCGGTTCTCGGGGATCACCCGGCCTCCTAGGATTGTTCACCGTGCGATTCCGGCACGCGCAGGCCGGGCCTTTCCATTGGCGCCTGGCGCCCGGATCGTGCGGGGTCCTAGTAGTAAAAGGATGAAGGTCGCCCACAGTTCACTGGAACGTAATCAATGGACCGCGTGAGGCATTGCGCGTCTAAATTGGTGAACGGTTACAACGTATTACTACGTTTGATATCTTCCTGCACACAACATAAAATTTGCCGTAGATGCAAGGTGGTTTATCGCCCATCATTCGGCAGCCGCTCGGCCGAACTAGTCAATTCGGGAGAACATTATGTCGAGCTACCCCCTTTATTCGATCGATATTCAGCACGAAGGTTTAAACAAGTATCGGCACATCTCGGGACGAGAGCGTGGCGTTGTCGAGCAAAAAGCGCGCGCGCAGCTTGCGGCGTGGGAAGAGCAATGGGAAACCAAGCAGGCGGCAGCGAGACGGCAGGCTGATCGCAACCAGCGAATGATCCTCAAGGAAGATAAAAAACAAAACGCAATCAAACGGACCGATGAAGCAGCTCAATCGTTGCAGGCAATGACCAGCATTTTGACTTCCTTTCTAGACGCAGATCTCTTTGTTGACTGGGAAAAATTAAAGGATCGCTCGCCGTTTCAAGAGTCTCGCCCTAAGCCGCCAAAGGCGCTCCCGATTCCGCCGATACCTTCGGAGCCAGACGTCAAATTTCCGCCCTTAAAGAACATTCTCGATCATCTGCTCCCGTTTCTTTGGAAACGAAAATTGAATGCCGCGACCGCGCGCAAAGAAGCGGCGGAGAAGGTTCATCAAGACAAACTGGCGGAATGGTCAGTACAGAAAGCGGGTATTGAGAAAGCCAACGAGAACGATCTCACGGCATACCAAGTGACGCTTTCTGAGTGGCAGAGCCGAAGGGACGACTACGTGCGCGATCAAAATGAACAACATAACGAGATGGATGCTCTTCGCACTTGCTATCACGAAAGGAATCCTGACGCTGTTCAGGAATATGCCGATATCGTGTTAGCTCAATCCGAATATCCTGACTTTTGCCCGAAGGAATGCGCAGTGTCGTATGTGCAGGATAGCGGCATTATGGTCGTCGACTATAAGCTGCCGACGCCTGATAGCTTGCCTACTCTTAAGCAGGTAAAGTACGTTGCCAGCAGAGATCAGTTCGAAGAAGTCCACATTAGACAGAGCGAAGCGAACGGCAATTACGATTTGGTAATCTACCAGATTTGTTTGCGAACAATCCACGAGCTCTTCAAGACTGACATTATTCACGCGCTGTCTGCAGTTGTATTCAACGGCTGGGTCACATACATCGATCCGTCAAATGGCAATAAAAATACTGCATGCATCATCACTGTCCAAGCAACGGCCGACGCCTTTAGTAACATCAACCTAAGCCAGGTTGAACCTCGGGCGTGTTTTCGATCACTCAAAGGTGTCGGCAGCTCCAAACTCTATGGCCTGGCTGCGGTTGCGCCATTGGTCACGGTCAATAGGGACGACCCCCGATTTGTTCCCAGTCTCGATGTGGAGGGGCGTCTGGAGGATGGAACGAACGTAGCGTCGATCGGCTGGGAGGAATTTGAGCACCTAATTAGGGAATTATTTGAGAAGGAATTCTCTAAGGACGGCGGTGAGGTGAAGGTTACGAGAGCGAGTCATGACGGTGGTGTAGATGCAATCGCGTTCGACCCCGATCCGATTCGCGGCGGCAAGATCGTGATTCAGGCGAAAAGATATACGAACACTGTTGATGTGGCAGCGGTACGTGATCTTTACGGGACAGTTATGAACGAGGGTGCAACTAAAGGGATACTCGTTACAACCGCTACATTCGGACCGGATGCGTATGCCTTTGCACAGGACAAGCCACTAACGCTCTTAGATGGGGGCAATTTACTGCATTTGCTCGAACAGCACGGGCACAAGGCGTATATAGACTTATCCGAAGCAAAGCGCCTCAATCCCCAACCACTAGCCCGGACTTTGCCGAAAGGCTGAATCTGAATCCGTCCGAGTGGACGAAAACTTCCCACCTAATTAGTGTTTGCGCTCGGCACCACGGTAGGTTGCCTGCTCGCGCCGGCGTTGACTTATGTCGGGAAGATTGCGCCAAGAGGATTGGGGGCGCAATGGCCGCTGCGGCCGTCGAGCCTGCCAAATCGCATGTCGATCCGCTTACGGCGCGCGGGCAATCCCCAAGCCTTGGCCGGGCCCGCGACAACCCCGTGACAATTTGCCGTCCGCTCTCGATCGCGGCTGCGCGCGCGCCGATATGCATAAGGCCGGGGCAAGGTCGCTCGTGTCGCAACGACGGAGAGACGGATGCCCGCAACCGAAACCCTGCCCCATTCCGATTTGCCGCCGGCCGAATCGCGCCCGGCCGATTCCTACGCTGCGGATTTGCAGCCCTCGACGAGCCGGCTCCATCCCAAAATCTATCTCGCGATCGTCGTGCTGTTCGCCTGGATGGTCGCGGTCATCACCGGCTTCATCGGCAATGGCTATACCGGCCTCGTGTTCACCGTGATTACGGGCCTCGCGCTCATGGCGACGCTCTTGCCCCTGGCGCTGTGGCGCCTCTGGCGCCACGATCACGCGGCCGAGGCCAGGACGGGCACGCTCCGCAACTGGCTCGCGGGCGATCTCGAGACCTGGCAGTCGCGCCTCTCGGGGAAAGAGTCCATGGTCGAGATTCTGACCGTGCCCGCGGCCGCGGCGCTCGGCATGACCGTGCTGATGATCGTCTACCACCTCGACAAGCTGGGCGCGATCTAAGGCGCCCACGCCACGCGGGGGCGAACGCGTCTCGACGCGCGCCGCCGCCCGCGTCCTTCCTTGCATCCCGCAAGCCTCGGGCCGGCAAGGGAAAAACGTTCGGCCACCATTGGTTAACGAATGCGTCACACGACTGTGCTAGGTGGAAGCCCCGATCCTGGAACCGTTGGGGACTCCCATGACACGCCGCTCGCTCCCGCTCTTCGCCGCAGCCGCGCTGCTGCTCGCCGCCGCGGCACCCGTTTTCGCCGCCGAGATGCCGCCCAAGGGCATGGTCGCGGCCGACAGGCTTCCGACCGCGACGCCGATCAAGCACGTCGTGATCATCTTCAACGAGAACGTCTCGTTCGACCATTATTTCGCGACCTACCCGGAAGCGACCAACCCGCCGGGCGAGCCCGCATTCCACGCGCTCGCCGGAACGCCCAAGGTCGACAACCTCGCGAACGCCAATCTCCTCACCGACAACCCGAACTTCACCAACAAGGCGAACGGCGCCGCCGCGGCCGAGCCGTTCCGCCTCGACCGCACCCAGGCCAACACGGCCGACCAGAACCACGCCTACACCGCCGAGCAGCAGGCCTATGACGGCGGCAAGATGGACCTGTTTCCGAAATTCACCGGCAAGGGCAGCGCCGGCGGCGCCGGCGCCTTCGGCACCAAGGGCCAGGTGATGGGTTATTTCGACGGCAACACGGTGATGGCGATGTGGCAATACGCCCAGCACTTCGCCATGAGCGACAATGCCTACACCGACACCTACGGCCCCTCGACCCCGGGTGCCCTCGAGGTGATTTCGGGCCAGACCGACGGCGTCAGGATCGTCGCGACCGCGAAGAAGCCCTCGACCGTCGCCGCGCCGAGCTTCTACATTCGAGACGGCCAAGGCGGGATCGCCATGATCAACGACGTCGATCCCGGCTACGATGTCTGCTCGAACCCGAAGGAGCAGGCGATGATGGAGGGCCGCAACATCGGCGATCTCCTCAACTTCCGGCATGTGAGCTGGGGCGGCTTCATGGGCGGCTTCGACCTCGCCCTCGCCGACGCCAACGGGACCACGGGCTGCAAGCGCAGCACCCAATCGGCGGTGGTGGGCCAGGCGGTGGTCGACTACATCCCGCACCACGACTGGTTCCAGTACTACAAGTCGACCGCGAACCCGAAGCACGAGCGCCCGAGCTCGATCGCCGCGATCGGCTACAGCGTCGAAGCGAACGGCAAGACGCGCGATCCCGCGAACCACGAATACGACCTCAAGGACTTCTACGCCGCGGTGAAGGCGGGCAATTTCCCGGCCGTCTCCTACATCAAGCTGCCCGCCTACCAGGACGGCCACGCCGGCTACTCCGATCCGCTCGACGAGCAGGACGGCACGGTGAGCCTGATCGACTTCCTCGAGCAGCAGCCCGACTGGAAGACGACCGCCGTCATCGTCACCTGGGACGATTCCGACGGCTGGTACGATCACGCCTTCGCGAAGGTGACCAATCCCTCCTTCGACAAGGACGCGGACCAGCTCGACGGGCCCGGGAAATGCGGCGCCGGAATGCCCATTCCCGGCATTCACGGGAAGCCGGTCGACGGCCGTTGCGGCCCCGGCACGCGCCTCCCCTTCATGGTGATCTCGCCCTGGGCCAAGGCCAACTATGTGAGCCACCGCCGCATCTCGCTCGCTTCGGTGGTACGCTTCATCGAGGACAATTGGCTGCGCGGCCATCGCCTCGGAGGGGGCTCGTTCGACGCCCACAGCGGCTCGATCTACGACATGTTCGACTTCCACAAGGGGCCGGTGAACGCGGTGCTCTATCTCGACCCGGCGACCGGTGCGCCGGTCGCGACGCCGCCCAAGCGCGCCGACTGACGGGATGATGGGCCGCGGCGCGCGTTGGCCGATCGCGGGCGCGGGGCTGCTTCTGGCCCTGGCCGGCATCAGCCTCGTCGCCGCGGCCCAAAGCCCGATCGGCCTTGGCGCCTGGCTCGACCATCCGCTCGCGAGCCTCGAGCTGGCCCAAGGCGAGAATCCCTATCCCGTCCGCCTGGTGCGCCCGAAATCGGGCCCGCTTTCGGCCATGGCGCAGCTCGGGCGCGATATTTTCTACGACGCGAGCCTGTCCGCCTCGGGGAAGCTCGCTTGCGCGAGCTGCCATAGTCCGAAGCATCATTACGGGCCGCCCAACGACTTGCCCGCGTTCCTGGGCGGGCCGGAATTGAAGAGCCAGGGCACGCGCGCGGTGCCGTCCCTCATGTATCTCGAGCGCGATCCCGCTTTCACCGTCGGCCCCGACGACGAGGAGAACGAGACCGCGACGCTCTCCACCATGATCGCCGCGAGCCAGGGTGCCGCGCGCACGCAAAAGACCGCGAAGGACACGGCCCAGACGGCGGTCAATCTCGTGCCCCAAGGCGGGCTGTTTTGGGATGGGCGCGTCGACACGTTGCAGGACCAGGCGATCTTTCCGCTCCTCAACCCGCTCGAGATGGATAACGGCTCGGCCGACCAGGTGGTGGCGAAGCTCGCGCGCGCCCCCTACGCGACGCTGTTCACCGAGCTGTTCGGGCCCACGATCTTCAAGGACAAGCGCCTCGCTTTGTCCGAGGCCCTGTTCGCGGTCGCGCGTTACGAGATCGAGGAGCCGAGCTTCCATCCCTATACGAGCAAATTCGACTATTGGCTCGAGGGCAAGGCCGCGTTCACGCCCGAGGAGCTGCGCGGCTACATCCTGTTCAACGATCCGGACAAGGCGAATTGCGGCGGCTGCCACGTCGACCAGCCGGGGAAGGACGGGCTGCCGCCCCTCTTCACCGACCATCAGTTCGAAGCGCTCGCCGTGCCGCGCAATGCCGACCTCGCGGTCGATCGCGACCCCGCTTATCACGATCTCGGGATTTGCGGGCCGCTCCGCGCGGACATGGCGAAGGAGACGCAATATTGCGCGCTCTTCACCACGCCCACCTTGCGCAACGTCGCGACGCGCCACGTGTTCTTCCATAACGGCGTCTATCACACGCTGCAGCAGGTGATGGACTTCTACGATTTCCGCGACACGCAGCCGGGGAAAATCTATCCGCGCGGGCCCGACGGCAAGATCGCGAAATACGACGACGTGCCGCGCCGATTCTGGGCCAACGTCGACGTGACCGACCCGCCCTTCGACAGGAAGCTCGGCGAGACGCCCGCCATGACGCCCGACGAGGAGCGCGACATCATCGCCTTCCTCGGTACCCTCACCGACGGCTACACGCCCGCGAAGTAAGGCGCCGGTTAGCCCGCGTCCGGCAAGTCCGCGCGCAACAAGTCCGCGCCCAACAAGAGCTTGCATCGGACGGGCGGCAAGGCGCTCGTGTGGCGAAGCCGAAATTCGCCGCATCCCGGGGCACGGCCACGAGCGAATTTCGGATTCCGCGCCACACTGGCAATTTATTGAATTTAGTGCGGTATTCGGATTTGAAGTTCCCAAGCGTGAATGCCATCGAAACGTTAGGAACTTCAAATCCACCGCACTAGGATGCGCCCGAAGCGTCCCTTCGCCCGAGACCCCGCGACCGTTCGGCCCCGCCATGTCCGCCTCATCGATCCCCCCGCCCGCGGCGCAAGGAAATGCGGCCCTCGCGGTCACCCTCGCGATCCAGTCCCTCGGCGCGGGGGCGCTTTTGACCGGGCCCGTGCTGGCGCCGCTCGCCGCACCCGACATCGGCGTCGAGGCCCATCTGATCGGCGTCTACGTCGCCGCCTCCTATCTCTGCGCCTCGGTCGCGAGCCTCATGAGCGGCGGAATCATGGGTCGCCTCGGCCCGCTACGCGCGAGCCAATTGGGCCTCGTGCTGTGCGCGCTCGGCCTCGCCCTCGGGACGCTCGACACGCCGGCGAGCGCGCTCGCCTCGGCGGCGCTGGTGGGCTTCGGCTACGGGCCGATCACGCCCTCCTCGTCCCAGATCCTGATCCGCACCACCGCACCCCAGCGGCTCAACCTGGTCTTCTCGTTGAAGCAGACCGGTGTGCCCATCGGCGGCGCGCTCGCGGGCGCGGTGCTGCCGAGCCTGGCCGAGGCGATCTCGTGGCACGGTGCGGCCCTCGCGACGGCCGCGGTGTGCCTCGTCGTCGCACTCGCCGCGGAGCCGCTGCGGAAGGCGCTCGATACCGGCCTCGAGCGCCAGCGGCTTTTCTCGTTCGCGCGCACCTTCGGCCCGCTCGCGGGCGTGATGCGCGCGCCCATGCTGCGCCTCCTCGCCTTCACCGCCTTTACCTATGCGGGCATGCAGATGGCGATGACGTCGTTCCTCGTGACTTATCTGAGCGACCGGCTCGGCATGTCGGTGCCGCTCGCGGGGGCGGTTCTCTCGGCCGCCCTCGTGGGCGGAATCGTGGGGCGCATCCTGTGGGGCTATCTCGCGGACGGGATCGTCGATCCCTTGCGGCTCCTGGGCGTGCTCGGCCTGATCATGTCGGCTTGCGCGGTGCTGGTGGGCCTGTTCACGCCCGCCTGGCCGCTCGCCGCGATCGTCGCGATCGTGGTCGCCTACGGCGCCACCGCGATCTCGTGGAACGGCGTCCAGCTCGCCCAGGTCGCGCGCTTTTCGCCCCCCGGCCGCGCGGGCGAAACCACCGGCGCCACCACCTTCGTCACGTTCCAGGGCGTGGCCCTGGTTCCGTTCGCCTTCAGCCTGATCTTGGGCTCGATCGGGAGCTATTTCGTCGCCTATAGCGGCGCCGCCGTGCTCACGCTCGCGAGCGGCATCGCCTATCTTGTCGCGGCACGGCGCGCGTCGAGGGCGACGGCGTCGCGATAACGCTTGGGAAAGATCAGGAGGGCGGCGGCGGGGCCGTGTTCTGGTTCGGCTCGTGCTGGGAGCGCCATTCGGCGGGATCGACGAAGTTCCCTTGCCACAATCCGATCCGCGCGGTCTTCGCCTCGGCCTGGACCTCGGTATAGTCGAGGCCGAGCTGCCAGCGGATCACCGCCATGCCCGAGGCGACCATGGCGCGGTTGAGCTCGAGCTCGCCCGCATAACAGACGCCGAGATTGTGCCCGGCCCCGTCGCGCCCGACCGAGGCGCAACGCACCGATCGCCCGTCGATCAATCGGTGCAGCTCCTCGGCGGCCGCCTCGCCGCAGGGCCAGACCGTCTTGTTGTCGTTCTTGTAGCAGGTCTGCTTGAGCGCCGGCGCCAACACGCCTACGAAATAATAGGTGACGCCCGAGACCGTGAGGGTCGAGCCGTCGATCACGGTCGCCGGGCCCGAATCGCTGGTGGCGCCTTGCCCATACGCCATGCCGAGCGGAAACATCGCCAGGATCAGTGCCATGCGGAGGGATTTCATGGCGCTACATTGGGCGCTCGGTTCTACCCCGTCAAGCGCGGGAGCCGGGCGCTCCGGCTTGGCCGACGCCCTTCCCTCGACGGCGCCGGGGGTTTAACCTCCGCCGCCCGCCGCGACCCGGAGCCGTTCCCGCCCGATGATTACCGATCCCTGGTTCTATGCCCTCGCGGTCCCGGCCATGCTGATCGTGGGGATTTCGAAGGGCGGCTTCGGCGCCGGACTCGGCATCCTCGCCGTGCCCATGATGGCGATACGCCTCCCGGTGCCGCAGGTGGCGGCGATCATGCTGCCGATCCTGTGCCTCATGGATTTGGCGACCCTGTGGAACTATCGCGGGCGCTGGAACCTGCGCATCCTCGCGATCACGCTTCCCGCGGGTGTCATCGGAACCGTGATCGGCGCGGTCAGCTTCGGCGTCCTGCCCGAGCCCTGGATCCGGCTCCTGATCGGCCTGATCGCGGTCGGCTTCACGCTCTATCGCTGGCTCTGGCGGCCCGAGATCGGAACCGCGCGCGGCCTCCAGCCGGTCAAGGGATTCTTCTGGGCGACCGTCTCGGGCTTCACGAGCTTTCTCGCCAACGCCGGAGCGCCGCCGATCCAGGTCTATATGCTGCCGCTCGGCCTCGACAAGGCGGAGTTCGTCGGCACCATGACGGTGCTGTTCGCCGTGATCAACTATGCCAAGATTCCGTCCTTCTTCGCCCTCGACCTGATCACCCGCACCAACATGCTCACGGCGCTCGTCCTCGTGCCCTGCGCGCCCATCGGCATCTGGCTCGGGGTCGCGATCAACAAGCGCGTCGACCAAGCCCTGTTCTACAAGGCCTGCTACGCGTTTCTCCTGCTCGCGGGCGGCAAGCTGATCTACGACGCGATCGTCGCGCTGACCTAAGTTAATAATTATATTTCAAATTATTGCGCCCTGCTGCTCAGGTGATGCGTGAGCACGCGCTCAGCCCCAGTGCCAGAAATCCATGCCCTCGGCGAGGAGCGCCCGGGCGAGCACCATCTTGTGCACTTCCGACGCCCCGTCGACCAGGCGGCCCTGGCGCGCGTAGCGGTACATCCATTCGAGCACCGTGTCCTTGGAATAGCCGCGCGCCCCGCAGAGCTGGATCGCGGTGTCGACCGATCGGTGGAACAGGTCGGCGACCGCGACCTTGGCCATGGAGACTTCCTTCCGCGCCTGGTCGCCCTGGTCGAGCTTCCAGGCCGCGTGCATGGTGAGAAGCCGGCCGATATGGATTTCCATCGCCGCCTCGCCCAGCATCCACTGCACGCCCTCGTGCTCGGCGAGCGTGGAGCCGAAGGCCTTGCGCTCGCGCACATAGTCGGTCGCGATCTCGAGCGCGCGCTTCGACCAGCCGAGCCAGCGCATGCAGTGGGTAAGCCGCGCGGTGCCGAGCCGGAGCTGGGCGACCTTCATCCCGTCGCCCACCTGCATGAGGAGATTCTCCTCCGGGATCTCGAGCCCGTCGAAACGCATCTCGCAATGGCCGCCATGCTCCTCGGGCCCGAGAATCGGGATGCGGCGCACGACCTCCCAGCCCGGCTGGTCCTTGTGGAACATGAAGGCCGAGAGGCCCTTGCGCTTGTCGTCGGACGTGCGCGCGATGAGGATGAAATGGGCCGCGCCATCGGCCCCGGTGATGAACCATTTATGGCCGCGCACCACCCATTTCGCGCCCTTCTTCTCGGCGCGCGTGAGCATCATGCCGAGCGGGTCCGAGCCCGAGCCGGGCGCAGGCTCGGTCATGGCGAAGGCCGAGCGCACCTGGCCCTCGATGATGGGCTGGAGCCATTTCGCCTTTTGCGCCTCGGTTGCGACCTTCTCGAGCACGATCATGTTGCCGTCGTCGGGCGCCATGCAGTTGAAGGCGAGCGGCCCGAAGATCGAGCGCGCCATCTCCTCGTAGCAGGCGGCCATGCCGACGATGCCGACCCCCTGCCCGCCGCGCGATTTCGGCATCTGGAAGCACCAGAGCCCCTCGGCGCGCGCGCGCCGACGCAGCGGCTCGAGGGCCGCGTCCGAGATGTTCTCGTGCGCGTCGCGCGCCGCGGGATCGCTCTCGAGCGGCAGCACGTGGGCCGCGACGAAGGCTCGGATGCGCTTCCGGTAGTCCTCGATCTCGGGGCTGAGGGCGAAATCCATGGGAGACTCCTAAAGCGACGATTGCATCTGGCCGCCATCGACGACGACGGTGCTGCCGGTCATGAAGGCGGACGCATCGGAAGCGAGCAGCAAGAGCACGCCGTCGAGGTCCGAAGGAGTCCCGAGACGGCGCTGGGGAATGCGCTGGATGAGGCGCGCTCCCGCCTCGGTCTTGAAGAAGTCGCTATTGATCTCGGTCTCGATATAGCCGGGGGCGATGGCGTTGACGCGGATTCCGTCGCGCGCGAGCTCGAGCGCGAGGCTTCCCGTGAGATGCGTGAGCGCGGCCTTGGAGGCACCGTAGGTCGAGAGCTGCCCGACCGTGCGCAGCCCCGCGACCGAGGCGATGTTGACGATGCTGCCGCCTGTCCCCTGGCGTTGCATCTGGCGTGCGACTTCTTGGGCCATGAGCCAGGCGCCGCGCAGATTGACGCCCATGACCTTGTCCCAATCCGCCTCGCTCACCTCGAGGGCGCGGCGCGTGACCGCGGTGCCCGCATTGTTGACGAGGATCGCGATCGGCCCGAGCGCCTTGGCCGCCGCAG
>Ga0335072_10014278_pt1 | contig 11283 bp, 9 predicted proteins | sample Lox_Sample_21_FD_206725 | JGI IMG/M metagenome (GOLD analysis project Ga0335072, IMG submission 206725) | Soil microbial communities from Loxahatchee National Wildlife Refuge, Florida, United States - Lox_Sample_2.1 | ecosystem: Environmental > Terrestrial > Soil > Wetlands | place: USA: Florida...
GGAAACGGCCGCAGTGGAGTTCGAACTCCTCGAATTGAAATACCGGCTCAGTCACAGGATGGGATCGGGACCTCAACGAAGAGGAAGTATAGACAGTGTTAGCACGGAAATCGGCCATTTTAAAGGAAGTTGCATGGTCATAGAATCTTTACCTCGCCATTACCGGACCTCTATTGCCGGAAAGAGCGCCCTTGGGGTTTGCTCCGTGTCAGCCGGCAACGGCTTTTCTCGAACAGAACATGTCCTTTGACCGGATCCGGAGTCGGCGGATCCTTTACCGGGTACACCGGCTCCGGTTCTTCAAGGCGCAGCTTTTCGAGAAGGCCGTTTCCCCGGCCGAGGAGGAAAAGGACATGAAATCACTATTCGGAGAAAAGCGCGCACGTTTTGTGGTCCCGCTCGCGGTGGGAATTATCGCGGTCATGGCAGCCGCTCATGCGGATGATTGGGGGGACGACGACAATCAACTAGCTCAAATCACTGAACTGGAACAGCTTCACGCAACCTTTCACGCGGCGGTCAGCGTGCACGATCCAGTGAATGGCGACTCGTCTACGGTGATAACTCAGCGAATTCGCCAGGCACTCTCGATCTTCGCCAGAGACGCCGAACTCACGGTCGTCAGCACAGCTGACACGGCAGGAAACTACATTGGAAACGGAGATCCGGATGATCCCGCCAGTTGCCCCGAACCCTCGCTCGACACGTCTGCCACCGGGCAACAGGGCACGCTGTGCACCTTCTTCAAGTATGTTTCCGGCGGGTTGCAGCAAGCCAATAAGTTTGTATCGCTTACCCCGGCGTTCAAAACAAAGTATGTTCCGGTAAGGGGCCGCGACGGCCAATGGAAATCATCGGTGTATTTCGAATGCCATTACTTCGACGTGTCGTTGAATCCAGCCACCGGCCAGCCTAATTGGACAGCCAAAAGCCACGTTGACCTTGACGGTGAAGCCGAAAAGATCGACGGGCGGTGGTTATTGACACGCGTCAGCTCATCCGCCGTGGGAGTTCCGATTCCGTGAAGTAAAACACTCGATGCACGCGCTGGCCAAGTTCGCGGCGCGTGCATCGGGGGTTCATAAGAGTTCCCGATCTTGAAGACCTGGACGATCATCAGCTTTTAGAAGGAAAGACGCAGGGAGAACTGCATCTCGCGAGGATAAAGCTGGTTGGTTACACCTGCGAGGGGTTGTCCGAATCCAGGACCGGGGGCAGCGCCATTGCCATATGTTCCGCTAAAGCCGACCAAATTGCGATGGTTGAGGAGGTTAAAGGCCTCTGCCCGCAACTCAGCCACAATTCGATCCGAACCGAGCTGGATGCGTTTTCCGACGAACGGCTCCAGATCGTAGATTGCGGTGCCACGACCGGCGTTGCGGCCGACTACCGCGCCATCAATCACCGGCCGATCAGTTGTAGCGCCGGTATCGCCGCTATTGGTCACTCCGGTCACGTAGTTGTAAGGCAGGCCGCTGGCAAACGTTGCAATGCCCCCCGCAGTGATGCGCCATGGTGCGGCATACACCCCGCTGAGAACGAGTCGATTGCGCTGATCGAAGATAGCATTGCCCAATTCGTATTGAGGGCCGGTCAGCCGTGGATCGTTAGGGTTCTGGCTGGTGGTGTCCGGATCCACTGTATCGAGAGTGTGCGACCAGGTGTAGCTGGCCAGCAGTGCCGATCCGCTGCGGGTCTGATGGCTAAGGTTGACATCGAGAGCGTCATACCAGGCCACGCCGTTATTCACGTCGCTTTGGATCACACTATAAGGCGGTGTGGGACTTGTTTTTCCCTGTTTCGAGGAGGAGTCGCAGGCCACTCCCTGCTGCGCGTACCACGCCGCCCAGTAGGGGCGTGTGCAATTCGCTGCCTGGGCTGTACGCACTTCGCCCGGCATGGTGCGGAGGAACGATGTGGGGGCATCGAGGTCGAGTGGGCGCACGATGCGCAACGTGTGCGAACCGACGTAGTCCATGGCGAAGACCCAGGCCGGGGCAATCTGTTGCTCAATGCCGATCGTCCACTGTTCGTTGTAGGGATTGAGAAGAGCCGCTGGGTAGTTCAGCAGCGTACTGGTGGGAAAGAACTGGTTGTAGTAGGCCGCGCGGCCGGGACGCAGATACAGGCTACGCAATGGCTCTACGGCTCCTGGTGGAAACGCGGGCAGCGGAACGTCGGACACGCTGGAAGGAAATCCCGGTTGTCCAGGAGCCGCTGTGTAGTTGAAGACACCCGTTGGTCCGGTCAGCGCATAATTGGCCTCGGAGTTATCGACTACCTGCGAGTCGTAGATACCGAATCCGCCACGGACCGTTGTCACGCCCTGGCCGCCGACGTTCCATGCAAATCCGATCCGTGGCGAGAAGTCTTTGCGTGCGTCCGTAAAGGTCTGTAGTTCGTAGCGAAGGCCAAAATTCAACGCGAGATCGGCGCCCGGGTGCAGGTCATATTGCGCAAAGAGGCCAGTCAGCGTGTCGTCCACAACATAGCTCGCGTTTCCGTAACTCTGCGTGTAGCTAATCACGTTGGCGATGTTATTGAGGTAAGCAGAGCTTTCGCAGTAGGTCAGGCTGCCGGTACAGGATGCATAGGAGAGTTCGCCATCGTAGATTGGGCCGCCGAATTCTTTGCTGTTACCTCCGTTGCGTGCATGGATCAGGTCAAACCCGGCGCGCAGTTCGCTATGGCCGAGTGTCTTGGTCAGGTTGTCAACCGCCTCGAACTGGCGATTCATCAAAAGCGCAGCCTGGGAAGTCCCGGACACGAACGTGCCACCCGTGGAAATGGGCACCGAATATTCTGTTCCATAGACCACGGGGTCAAATTGAGTGATTGGTGAAGCCAGCTGGAACTGCAATCGCGCCTGATTGAGCAGAGTTGGATTGAGTACAGCCGATTCTCCCAGTTCCGCCGTATAGGTTCTGCGATGGAAAATGCGAGCAACCGTGGGCAGCGTGTTGCCGCCGACAATGCCGTTCGGATTGGTGTCGACGAACGCGTCCGAGCCAAGGTGAAGGAAGAGCCGCTGATTCTGGTTCAATCTCTGGTCGATGCGCAGAAACCCAAGCCAGTCGCGGTAATGGCCGATGTAATTGCCTGGAGCGACGGGGGAAATTACCGGGGAGGCGCGATCCTGATCACTAAATTCGCCCGAAGTCATGAAGAACATCCGTTTGTCGCGCGTGAGCGGTCCGCCAGCTGTAGCTGCGCCCTGATCAAGCGTATCCCGCGTGATGTCATTGCCGCTGCTTGCCGTCGAGGTTGAAAATCCGGAGAGATCCGCTTCCGGCCCAGATGGCCGCCAGAGAGCAAGCACGTCGCCATGGAATCGCTCACCACCGCTGCGCGTAACGAGATTAATCACTGCGCCTTCGCCGAATCCATAATCGGCTGCAAACGCGCTATCAAGGATAGTCATCTCGCTGACGGCATCGAGCGGAACATTGGTGAAAATAGTCTGACGCCCCCATGTATCGTCACCGTTGGCTCCATCCAACTCAAACCAGGTTTGGCGTCGACCGGTACCGTTGGCCGTAAACAGGTTCTGATTCATGAAAATGTCGCCCTGGTTGATCGCAGGCCGATTCGCTGCATTTAACAGGGGCAGATAAGTGATGCGTCGATTCAGGAGTGGCATCGCGCGAGCCTGACTTCCCGTAAGATGGTCGCCGAGTTGCGCCTCGTCGGTGCGGATCTCGCCGACGGTTCCCGTCACCTTGACCTCTGTGTGCATGGAGGGTATATGCAATTTCAATTCGACGGTTGCCATCGTCCCGGCGGTTAGCACCATTGCGCTGGAATCGGCATCGAGGCCCGAAGCCTCCGCGTGGACGGAAACGAGTTCGGCCGGAAGTCCCTCGACGACGAAATCTCCGTTCGGTCCTGTGGTGAGATGACGGAGTTCGTGCTGCTCGGAATCGGCGATGACCACGCGTGCCCCAGCTACAGCTTTTCCATTGAGATCGGTTACCCAGCCACGCAGAGCAGCCGAGTCCGGGCTCTGCGCATAGCAGCAGACCGCACAAAAAAACAGTGGAACCACCGAATTAAGTTTTGCCATTTTTGCCTCGCAAGAGTGGTACAGAAATGGAGAATCTGCTCTATATCTCAGGAATGCGGAATCGTAACGACTACGATATGGCTCTTCCCGCCGCTCCCGGTTTCGATTTGCGACTAAAGGCTAGAATTGTGCTTCATACGGAATCCTAGCAGTTTTGTCCGATCCTCATTCTCAGCAAACCAGGGCCATGGCCTTCCCAATCTGCAGGAGGGCCAGGCGATCACGTTCGACGTCGGCCTCAAACCTATCTCATTCGGCTTGTGGCACCGAATGTTCCTGCCGGCTGAGGTGCGGCGATTTGAACCCAGGTATCTGCAATAACTGAGTCTCCAGATCTTTCATCGCTTTTTCGACACTGATTTTGCCGGCAAGCGCAGAATGAACGGCGGTGTAGTATCGTCGTGTCACTTCAGGATAATGACTGCCAGAAACGGTCGAAGGCCGACTGATACTCCCCCTTATTAAGCTCGCAAGCTGAGGCTGCGCGCCATAATACGTTGGGTTCTCATAGAACTCATGGATTGCAGGCAGGAAGGCCTGGGACAATTTGAGCTGAATTTCCCGGCTAGTGAGAAAACGAATCAGTTCCGCGGACTCGCGGGGATGTCTTGAATACTTCGAGACCGAAAGCGATACGTTTCCCGAAACTGAAACCTGACGATCCTGTCCAGGCAGAGGCGCCATTGAGCCTGCCAGGATGAAGCGCTTTGAATCCTGGCTTCCTCTCCATACCCAGTCTCTTCGGAAAGCCGCATCGCCCCGGTCCCAGACGCTGCGGGAGTCTTCTTCCATGAAGGTTAAGACGCTGGGGGGCGAAATAGTTCCAATCCAGCTTTTTGCCATCTTGATCGCAGCAATCGTTCTTGGGTTATTCACCGAGACGACGCCATTGCTCTCGATGATGTCGCCGCCGCCGTAAGATTCTTGCCATTCGAGTGCGTTGCAGGTTAGCCCTTCATAGGGTGCACCCTGCCAGACAAATCCCCAGAAATTCTTCCTCCCTCGCGCTCTCTCTCCCTCTTGAATGCGCGCAGCCATCTGTTCCAATTCTTTCCAAGTGCGGGGAGGGTGATCGAATCCGTACTTTTTGAGGAGATCATCGCGGTAATGGAGGACACCTATTTCGAGATTGAAAGGCAGGCCTACCAGTCTTCCGTCAACCGTCTCGTTCTGCACAGCACCTGGCCACATGGTTTTAGCTTCGTTCCCAAGATAGGGATTCAGGTCAAGTAGATCGTTGGCAAGGAGGCCGGGCCAAATGGTATCGGTATACAAAACGTCTGGCGACTCTGACTTCCTGCTGAACCACTTCTGAAGCAGCGACAGTGTATCGTCTGCTGACTCGGGTGCCGCGATGTATCGCACCTGAATCCCCGTCTGGGATGTGAATTGCTCCAGAAGCGCTTTCGCAGCGTTGGGGTCAAACAATGTGCCGGGACCCCATCCGAAGAACGAGATGGTGACCTGCTGAGAGGGTTGTGGGCCATTCTTCGAACGGCAATCCGTAATGAGCAGGCTGCCGAGCATCCAAAGGCCCACGACCAGGAAACGAATAGCGAAAGGCATGCGAACGCGAACGTACTCCCAGCTGGTTCCTGCCATATCCTCGGTTATACGCCCATTCATCAAGGGTCGGGGTTAGCCGTGAAGCCCCGCTCCGACCCAGCGGCCGCCGCATGCCGGAGATTGTGGCGACGTCCCACAGATCCGTCACAGATGACGATGGCGCTGTTACGCGGGTCTGGCGTATGGTTGCGGGCGGTTGAGGACCTTTGCCAGGGCAGCCTCCAGCTCGCTGAACTTGTAGGGCTTCATCAGGAAGATGGTGTCTTTCTGTTCCACGCAGGAGGTGCAGGCGAAATTCCCGGAGGTGAGCAGCACGGGGAGCGCAGGCCGGAGCTGTCGAATTTCAGTGGCCAGTTGGCAACCCTTCATGGGGCCGGGCAACTTCAGGTCCGCAAAGAGCACGTCGACGGCGGCCCCGGATTGCGTGACGCGGAGCGCTTCCTCGGCATCCCGTGCGGGGATCACGGCGTAACCCTGGTATCGAAGCAGTTCCGCGGTGCACTCCAGGAGTGGCGGATCATCTTCGACCAGGAGGATGGTGGCGCGCGCTGAGACCGCGGAAGGTTCACTAAGGACGTTTTTGCGTTGAGTCAATTCGATACTCCGGTCCATTCGTCAGCGAGGTTCAAAAAGGCGCGGTGCGCTGTCGACGCAGTTTGGATAAGAGCGCGTCCGGGCTCTTGCCCGTCTGTAGCGGATAGGGTGATCGTATGCCGACGGGGGAAGCGGTCAAGTGATCTATGTCACTCGCGCCGGTGGAAATCGTTTCTGGGGCGTTGGGTGGGACGGTGTGGGGAAAGTCGCACCAGTTTTAGGCCGTTGGGTAGGCGGCGGGGGATGCGGCTGGCGATGGGCGGCTCCGCTGGTGGGTCGTCTCAGGCATCAGCAGATGGCAATTACCCATCGCTGCGTGCTCGAAGAATCTCACAGAGCCTTGGGCAAGCAAATTACCAGTGTCACCGGAGACAGGCAAAGTAAGACTCTCGCAGGGGTTCACGGTGTCCGATATAAGGAACGAACGTTCAGGCCCCGTGATCCATGCCCGTAAAACGCGAGATCGACAAGTCTAGCCGCTTAATCACCCTCTCATTTGCCGGGGAGATTTCGTTTCGGGATATTCAACAGGGCCGCGAGAGCATGCTGAACGACCCGGATTTCGATCCGTCCTTCGACCTGCTTTGGGATGCGACTCTGATGACTTCGATTCACCTTTCCGGCAACCAAGCCTTTCTACTGGCGCAACTTCGCGTGATGAGTAAAACGTCGCGTGTCGTCTTCGTCGGACCGTGGAGGCCGGTTTATGGAGTGGTTGAGGCGTTCGAGACGTACTGTTCCATGGTGGACGATCCCGGGCATACGCAGGCGTTCAGGGACCGCAAAGAAGCCCTCGAATGGCTGAAGGGATCTGGCCCAAGCAGATAAAGAAAGGTCGCGAGCCATCCAACTGACCTGCCGGATTTCGGGCAGATCGCACCAGGGAAGAGTGGGGTGAGGGAGAGCGATTACCTCTGTCACCGGACATACGCAGATCAAGTCTCAACAAGTTGTTCTCCGCGGCCGATGTAACGTTGATATGCCCGTCGAGTCCACGATCAATTCCTCTGAGAGACTGGTGCTCACGCGATCCTGGGATGTTGTCACGTTCGAGGAAGTGGTCGCGCATCAGAACGGGCTATTGGCCAACCAGGAGTTCAATCCTGACTACGATCAGCTGGGCGTTCATCTTGACGCGGAATCCCTGGCAGGAACAGCCCAACAGTGGGCTAGCATTGCCAGGCTGAAAGTTTTCTCTGCCACCTCATTCCGCGCTCACGTGGCCAGCAAGGACGTAATTTTCGGACTGCTTCGGTTGATGGCAACACACCATGAGCTCGAGCACCAGGACGAGAACGTGGTGACATTCCGCGATGAAGAGAGCGCCAGGAAGTGGCTTTCGCAGATGAGAGCCAAGCGGGATACAGGCGCAATTTAGCAGCATCCACCTTCGCCGCCAGACCTGAATGGATTTTCCCTCGCCGCCGCAAGGCTCATGCGAGGCCGAAGATTTGAAGGCCCCGCCAAATACAATAAACTTCCACCGTGATTGTTAACCTTGCACGACGCGCGCACGACCATAACTGGGAGCTCGATCCCATCACGCGATCTCTTCTGGATACTGACTTCTATAAGCTCCTCATGCTGCAGTTCATCTGGAAGCATTTTTCCCGGACGCGGGCGACATTCACGTTGATGAACCGGACGCACGAGGTTCCTCTGGGTGAAATCGTAGACATTCGCGAGCTGCGCGAGCAACTGGAGTCGACGCGCAAGCTGCGCTTCCACAAGTCCGAATTAATCTGGCTCGCGGGCAACACTTTTTACGGGACCCGCGGCATTTTCGAGCCGGCATTTCTGCAATGGCTGGAGCGCGATTTCCGCCTATCCGATTTCGATCTTTCCATCCACGAAGGCCAGCTCTCACTCCGCTTTGAAGGCCTATGGACGGAAACGACAATGTGGGAGATCTATGCGCTTTCGGCTATCGACGAATTGAAAACACGTGCCAGCCTGAAAAAAATGAGCGAGCTGGAACTGGATATTCTGTATGCCCGGGCCAAAACGCGGCTCTGGGAGAAGATGGCGCGTTTGCGCGGCGTTCCGGGCCTCACCGTGAGTGATTTCGGCACACGCCGCCGCCACAGCTTCCTATGGCAGGAATACGTTGTCGATGCGATGTGCGACGTGCTGGGCAAGACATTTGTAGGGAGCTCGAACACCTACCTCGCCTATATCCATGACCTCGAAGCCATCGGCACCAATGCGCACGAGTTGCCGATGGCCATGGCGGCGCTGGCTGAGAGCGAGGCAGAGCTGAAGCAGTCGCAGTATCGGATGCTCGAACTCTGGCAGCAGACCTACCGGGGTGAATTGCTGATTATGCTGCCCGACACCTTTGGCACTACGCAATTTCTTGAGAATGCTCCGGAGTGGGTTGCCGACTGGACGGGCCAGCGCATCGACAGCAAGGACCCATACGTGGCGGGAGACGAGTACATTGCATGGCTTCGTAGACGGGGCCGCGATCCGCGCAACAAGCGGCTGATCGCATCAGATGCCCTGGATGTAGACAGTATTCTCGGGCTCCATGCCTACTTTGGCGGCGTGATGCAGAACGGAGCAGCTATCGCAGATTTTCGCAGTGCGGCTGATTTCCTCGACGAGAAGAAATGGCTCCCTCACGAACGAATCCGCTTCAGCGCCGGGTGGGGTACTTACCTGACGAATGACTTCAGGGACTGTAACCCACACGGAGACACCAGCTTTGATCCGGTGAGCCTGGTTTGCAAGCTCAGCGAAGTGGATGGGCGCCCAGCCGTGAAGCTTTCCGATAACTATCAGAAGGCGATGGGTCCCGCGGATGAGATAGAGCGTTACCGGCGGATTTTTGGGAGCGCCGGAGTGGCCAATGTGCCCGTAGCGGTCTAGGAAAAATTCACAGGTACAAAGCCAGGAAAAAGGCTAGGATAATACGATCTCAATGCGAGAGAAGGAGAAGTTTCCTTGAGCAGATTTTTGGTGATTGCAGCAGCTCTGGCGTGTTTCGTGATTGGGTCCCCAGCAGTTCAGGCCCAGGATTCGGCAGCGACGGGTGTCAACGGAAAGTGGCATTTTGTGCTTTCCACCCCGGGTGGCGACCGTGAGGTTGACGCCAACTTTACGGTCGATAACGACGGCAACGTAACGGGGAAGTGGGGGAATTCGGATGTGGCAGGGACGTGGAAAGAAGGGAAGTTGAGCCTGAGCTTTGACTTTACTTCGGATGAAGTCGGGGTCACTGCGCCGATGAAGATTGACGGAAAGCTAGACGAGACCGCATCTCTTATAGGTGACTGGGCCTTCTCGGAGTATGACGGCAGTTTCAAGGCCACGCGTCCGGCACCGGATGCGGCACCCGCGGCACCCGCGGCATCTGCGCCGAGCGCTTCGAACCCTCAGCCACAATAGGCGAAACCTGCCGGAACCGGGCCGCGCCCAGGCCCCGAACAAATGAATTCAGAACGCCGTGAGCTACTGTTCGCGGCGTTCGGCTTTCTGAGGCACTTTTCGGCTGAATACGTTCAGATCTCAGCCAGGAAGCGCAGAAAACAGGCGGGTAAGAAACCGGTTGCAAGATGACAATGCTGTCGGTAGAATGAGTGAGCACTCGCTTATTTAGGAGTTTTCCCTTGGCAAGGCTGAAGAGTGACGACAAGCGAAAAGCCATCCTTGAAGCGGCCATGGACGTGTTCGCGGATCGAGGGATCGGTCATGCGCCGACTTCCGCAATTTCGGCCGCGGCCGGGGTCGCCGAGGGTACGCTCTTCACCTATTTCAAGACCAAAGATGCACTGTTGAACGAGTTGTATCGCGAATTGCGCAAAGAACTGGACCGGGAATTGATCGACTATCCGTTCGGAGCGAATGCGCACACACGATTGCGCTTCGTCTGGGATCGTTATCTAAGCCTGGCGATGAGGTACCCCAAACGGCTCAAGGTTTTACAGCAATTGCGGGTTTCAGGCAGGCTGTTTAAAGAATCCGAGACGCCGACCATGGCTCTCATGGAAGTTCTGCATTCGACCAAGGAGGCTGCTGAGTCGGGCGGCTTGAGAAATGCGTCGGCTGAACTTCTAGTTCTGCTGTTCCGAGCCCAGGCCGAAGCGACCGTTGAATTTATAGGTGCCCATCGCGATCTGGAGGCGGAATGCCGCGAGATTGGTTTCAAGATGATCTGGCGTGGTTTGAGCGGCGGCGATTAGTGTTTTCTGGAAGCAAGTGAGCATTCACTCACTTATTTAGTACATAGTGTCAGGAGATGTAGAGGTCGTGCATAGTACAAACGGGTCGCAGCGCCGGATTGCGACAAACTTCCCTGAAGTAGGAAAACTGGCCGTAGTCACAGCATCGACATCGGGAATCGGTTTTGAGATTGCCCTGGCGCTCGCACGCGCAGGTGCAGACGTAATTGTTACCGGAAAGCACGCGACCGAGGGTCACGAAACTTCCGCCAAAATCCGGCCGTTGGCTCCCGGCGTTCTCGTGCGTTTTGAAAAGCTGGATCTCGAGAGTCTGGTATCGGTGAAGGACTTTGTCCGGCGGCTGGCAGAAGTGAACAGGCCAGTCGATTTGCTGATCAACAACGCCTGCGCACTGATGCTTTCCATGCGCGAGATCACTGCGGATGGTTTCGAACGGCATCTAGCCATGAACTTTCTGGGACATTTCGCATTGACCGCCCGGCTGCTGCCGCTGTTGCGTGGAGGCAAGCAGCCGCGCGTGGTTTCGCTGACGAGTACCGGGCGTCATCACGGAGAAATCGACCTCGACGATCTGCAGCTCGAAAACGACTACACTCCGCTGAAGGCGTACAGCCAGTCCAAGCTGGCCATGATGATCTTCGCGCTGGAATTACAGCGCCGCAGCGATTCGCGTGGCTGGGGTTTGGCAGGAAGCACCGCGCAGCCGATCGGTCCGCATGCGGCGAAGGTCGCGAATGTCACCGAAGTGACCGGCTCGATGAGCTGGTATCGGCGGACTTTGGGTTTTTCTCCGGAACAGCTAAGGGGTGGCATGCTGCAGGCGCTGCTTGATCCGACCGAGAGGGAGGCCGGGCAGGATCCGGCCGCAGTGAAAGG
>Ga0335072_10014279_pt1 | contig 11281 bp, 12 predicted proteins | sample Lox_Sample_21_FD_206725 | JGI IMG/M metagenome (GOLD analysis project Ga0335072, IMG submission 206725) | Soil microbial communities from Loxahatchee National Wildlife Refuge, Florida, United States - Lox_Sample_2.1 | ecosystem: Environmental > Terrestrial > Soil > Wetlands | place: USA...
TGCTCGCCTCTCCGTGCTCTGGCTGCTGTTGGTGGTTTTGCTGGGCGGCCTGATGTCCAGCACGATCCGCTACTACAGTTTCAAAGACATCCAGTGGACACGCCGCCGCCCATCTCTCTTCGTAGTTTTGATCGTCCTGCTGATCGGCGCGATCGTGATGTTCTCGGGTCCCACACTGATGGTTGTCGCCAGCGCATATACCGCGCATGGCCTGGTCCTTCAGGCCGTGAAGACCGTCCGGCGCCGCGTGGCCTCGCGCCACGCCTAAGCTATGCCCTCCGGGCACGGAATCCTCCATCGAGTTGCCATCGTCGGAGCTTCTTCGCTCCTCGGCAAGGAACTGAAGCAGGTTCTCGAAGACCGCAATTTTCCCGCGAGCGACATCATCTTGCTCGACGAAAGCGTGATGGCCGGCACTCTTACGGAAGCCGCCGGTGAGCCCACATTTATCCGAGCGCTCGAAGAGGACAGCTTCGAAGGCGCGCGCTTCGTTTTCTTCGCCGGTACGTCCGCCGACGCCGAGCGGAACTGGCGTACGGCACAACTCGCCCGCGCAACAGTAATTGATCTCACGGGCGCTGTGTCGGCCTCGAAGCCTGATGAAACCGGCGCGGTCGCCTGGATCCCGTCGCTCGCATCGGTTCTCCCGCCAAGTAGGCCCGCGCCCGGCGGATCTTTGCCGATGGTTTATTCCTCTCCTGCGGCGCCCGTGATCATCGCCTGCACGCTCGCCGCCGGTTTGGCCACGGTGCAGCCGCAGAGAATTGCCTTGCTGCTCTTTCCTCCTGTCTCTGATCGCGACCAGGCGGGCATCGAAGAGCTCGAGAGCCAGACGGCCAGTCTCCTTTCGTTTCGCGAAATCGACCGGGCCGTTTTCGACGAGCAGGTCGCTTTCAATCTGCTCGCCCGCTACGGCGAAGGCAGTAAGCCGCGCCTCGAAGATGTGCGCGCCGCGGTCGTCCGCGAAGTGGCTCGCTATCTTGGCGGCCGCGCCCCGATGCCGGCAATTCAACTGGTGCAAGCACCGGTATTTTACGGGTATGCTTTCGCTGCCTACACCGATCTCGCGCCCCTAGGCCCGTCCGGGCCACTCGCTCAGCTCGAAACGGCGTTCGCGAATGTCGGTGTGAAAGTCGCGGCGTCCGGCGATCCTTCGCCGACCAATGTCAGCGTTGCAGGCGAAGGCGAAATTCATCTCGCCCGGATCGAGCCGGATCCCGGCGTCGAGGGCGGAGCGTGGATCTGGGGCGTCGCTGATAATCTGCGCCTCGCTGCGACCAACGCAGTGCGCATCGCGGAGGAGCTTGTTGCAAAGTCGTCCAACTGAACTGCCGTCGCAGCATGGAGCGCAGCCTGTAGAGAAGCGGCGCGCGGGCACAGCCTCCACTCTATTTTTTGCGTCCCTTATCGTCCTCGCGATTTTCTCGCAAGGTTGTGGCTACCATGTCGCGGGTCACGCCGCGAATCTGCCGTCCGAATGGAAGACGGTTGCCATCCCGGCTTTCAAGAACGATACGACGCGCTACCGCATCGAGCAGCGCTTCACGGAGGCGACGATTCGCGAATTCATCACGCGCACGAAATATCACGTCGTGCAGGACCCAGCGTCCGCCGACGCGGTGCTCCACGGCGAAGTGCTTTCGATCGACACCACGCCCGTGCTCTTCAACGCGACCACCGGCGAAGTCACCACTATGCTGGTGACGGTCCACACCAAGGTCTCGCTCGTCGATAATCACACGGAGAAATCCGTCTATCACGATGACGATATGGTTTTCCGCGACGAGTATCAGATCTCCACCGACGTGAACAGTTTTTTCGAGCAGCAGGATCCCGCGCTCGAGCGCATGTCGCGCGACCTCGCCTCGCAAATCGTCGCCAACGTCCTGGAGGGCTTCTGATGCCGCAGGCCTCTCCCGAAAAGCTGCTCGAACAACTCGCGCGCGGCAAGCCCGTCGCCGCCGTGCTTCTGCTCGGCACGGACCACTATCTGCGCGAGATGTGCCGCAGCCGGATCATCGACACATGCGTCCCGGAGAATGCGCGCGATTGGGCTGTTGCCCGGCTTTCCGCTCGCGATGCCGGATGGGACGAGATCCTGCAGCGCGCCGAAACCTTGCCCATGCTCGCGCCGCGCCAGGTGATCGTTGTTGAGGATGTCGAATCGGTCGAAAGGCTCGGCGAAAAATCGCGCGAGGAAATCATCGCGGCTCTCGAAAAATACCTCAGCTCGCCCGCGCCGTTTACGGTCTTATTGCTCGAAGCTTCCGAGCTGGACGGGCGCCAGAAGTTCCGTAAGCTTCTCGGCGAGAAGGCGCTGGTCGTCGAATTGACCATCGGCGGTGAATCGGCAACGGTGCTTGCCGCGCAGATGGCCAAGGATCTCGGCGCGGAAATCGATCGCGATGCCGCCGCGCTGCTTGCGGACATCGTCAACAGCGAGCCCGCTCGCATCCACGGCGAGCTCGAGAAGCTGGCCACTTATAAGCTCGGGAGCGGCCGCATCACCGCCGCCGACGTCGAAACCCTGGTCGTCGCGGCCCGCAAGAACACCGTCTGGCAGCTCACGGAAATGCTCGCCAGCCGAAGGCGGCGCGACGCGCTGTCGTTTCTCGATAATCTTTTGCGGGAAGGCGAACAGCCGATCGGAATTGTCGGCGCGCTCGCATGGACGTATCGCAAGCTCATCGAGGCGCGCGACCTGCCCGCGCGCACCGGCGGATTTCAGGCCGCCCGCCAGCTCGGCATGCGCCCCGAGGCCGCCGTCCGCCAGGCGCATCGCGTTTCGAAAAGCGAGCTTCTCTCAGGTCTCGTGGCTCTCGCCGACGCCGACAGCCAGCTGAAATCGTCGAACCCCGATCCGCGCGCGCTGATGGAATTTCTGATCGCGCGCCTCACCACTCCGGTCTCGGCCGTAAGCCGCGCGTAGCAAAAGAAAAGGCGCCCCGAAACCCGGAGCGCCTTCGCCAAAATCCGCTTCTCGTCGCTGCTACTTCTTCGCCGCCAGCCCGTTCAACGCCAGCGCCAACCGCGACTTGTACCGGTTCGCCGTGTTCTCGGCCAGCGTGCCCTTGCGGATCGCCTTATCGAGATCGGAAAACGTCACAGACAGCAGCTTGTCGGCGCCGGCCTCATCCGCGGCGGCCAATGCCGCGCGCATCCGGCGCAGCGACGTGCGCACTCTGGTCCGATTCATGCGGTTGATTGCCGCGCGCCGCTCGGCCTGGCGGATATTTTTGAGGACCGATTTCGTCTTCTTTCTGTGCTTTACCGGCGTACCCTGAGCCATTCATTGCTCCTTAGCGTTAGTTTCAGATAAATCAGAGTAGCCGACCCGCCCATCTCTGTCAATTTCGCTTGGCCTCGGCTCGCCTTCGATACTGCAAGATACACAGAACGATCCCTCCGAAGAACCCGACAGCGTAAGAAGCGCCGTGAGCCCACCAGTCAGCCATAAAACGGGCGTCTGCCGTCGGAGGCAGGTTATGGGACACCCATTCAGGTGGAACCACAACGCCTCGTCGGGCCAAGACGAAGCCCAACAAACCAGCTAACAATGCACACCCGGCCATCAGTCCCAACAGTTTTCCAATTGGTTTCAGGACGTTCCTGGCAGACAGCTTGGGATGTGATCCCGCTCGGCAGGCGAGTGCCAGCAAAACACCGAGAAATGCCCCCATCCACCAAGTGGCAATTACACCCCATCCGAAGGCGAGTAGAGTGGGAGATTGAGTTGCAAAAACAGGTGGGTGAAAAATCGTAAAGTACTGTAGGCAGACACGCGCAGTGATTTGGTCGTGGACGACACCATACAAGATGGCGGCGAGAATACTAACAAAGCAAATCTTTAGCGATTCGATCATGAGAAGAGGCGCAATCCCAGAGGCATGAGTATAAGGCGCAACGCCTCTGCCTTGCCAAAAAGTGTCGCACGGCATACGCTCAATAGGCCGCGAAAGCGGCACTGGATATGGCGACCAGGAACAACTCGAAACCCAAAGCAGAAGACGCGGGCAAAGGCTTCCTCTACGTCGTCGCGACCCCCATCGGCAACCTCGAGGACATTTCTCTTCGCGCTCTCCGTATCCTGAAGGAAGCCGACGTGATCGCCTGCGAGGACACGCGCCAGACTCAAAAGCTTCTCTCGCACTTCGACATTTCGAAGCGCCTCGTCAGCTACCACGAGCACAACGAGATCACGCGCGCCCCGGAAATCGTCATCGAGCTCGAGCAGGGCGCCAAAGTCGCGCTGGTCAGCGACGCCGGCACGCCCGCTATCTCCGATCCCGGCCACCGTCTCGTCAGTCTGTGCCTGCGCCACGGAATCGAGGTCGTACCCGTCCCCGGGGCTTCGGCGTTCGTGGCGGCGCTGGCGGCATCGGGAATGGCGGTGAGCGAGTTCGTCTTCGTAGGATTTCTGCCGGCGCGCCAGACGGCCCGCCGCAAGGCCCTGCGAGACCTCGCCGCCGAGCCTCGCACCGTCGCGCTCTACGAAGCTCCGCATCGCATTCTCGATACCCTCGAAGACGCGCTCGAGATTCTCGGCAATCGTCCGGCGGTGATCGCGCGCGAAATCACCAAAGCGTTCGAGGAATTCCAGCGCGGGCATATTGAAGATCTGCTCGCCGCCGCGCAGAAAAAAGCGCCGCGCGGCGAGATCACTCTGCTGATCGGCCCATCCGATGGGCACGCGGCGCATGCTGAAGGGGATGCGCCAACCGCGAGCCTGATCCCGCTCGCGCGCCGCGTCGATGAAATCATGAACGACCGCAGCGTCGATCGCAAAGCCGCCCTCAAGCAGGCCGCCCGCGAGCGCGGCATCACCCGCCGCGAAGCCTACAAGCAGCTCCTGGTCACCCGCGACGAATAACCGGCGAGCCCGAAAAAATGGCGCTTGACAGACCTCTGCTCATCTGCTACACATTGTAGCGCTACAGTGGCTAACACATACCAAAAGCGCCCAAAGGGCCTCGGCGAAGTCGAACAGATGGTCATGGATCACGTGTGGGCGCTCGGGCCATGCTCGGCCGAATCCTGCCGCGAAGCGCTTGCGGCGACGCGTCCGATGAAAGAATCGACCGTCCGCACGGTTCTGAGCCGGCTGGAACGGAAAGGATTCGTCGCGCACGAAGTGGAAGGGCGCACGTACATCTATCGCGCGGCCGAGGCGCGGCAAAACGTTGCCGTGCGCGCCGTAAAGAGCATCATCGACCGCTTTTGCGGTGGATCGGCCGAGGACCTCGTCGTCGGCCTCGTCGATCACGCCGTCATCGATCGCGAGCAACTCGAGCGCATCGCGCGAAAAATAGCTCAGCAAAAAACAGGAGAAAAAACCGCAACCGGAGCGAGGGGCCGCTCCACCAGGAAGGACCGTTAGCTCATGTCGCCCATACTGATCCATGCAAGTACGCACTTCCTGCAAATTATCGCGGACGCCGCCGCCCGCTCGATTGTGCTTGGCTGTTTCGTGGCCGCATGTCTTGCCGCGTTTCGCGTCAAATTCGTAACCCCAAAGCTGCTTGCCTGGAGAGGCGCGCTTTTGGCCGCGCTCGCGATGCCTTTGTTGATCTTGGTATGCCCGGCGATTTCTCTCCCGATTCCGGCGCTCGATCTGCACGAAAGTAACGCCGTCACGGTGACTGAGGCGCCGCCGACCGCAGTGACAAATTCAGCTGCGCTGGAGCCGGAGGCCGGCTCCGCGACGCGGAATGTCTTATCGGTGGCGCCGGAAAGCGGAACGATTGCCGCGCCGGCTGCTGTGCACGTCGTCCCCGCCGCTCGGCATGAGGTTCCATGGACCGTCCTCGCCGTCGGCGCATATCTGGCCATCGCTCTCGCGCTTGCGATACGAGTCCTGATCGGCATCCGCTTTGGGAAGCGCCTCGAAAAGACGGCCACGCCCGTCGACGATTTGCGCGTGCTGCAGATTCTTTCGGCAATCTCGGTCGCTGCAAATGTGGACCCGATCCCGCGATTAGCCGAATCGGAGATGCTTTCGGTGCCCCTGATGCTCGGCGTGCGCGAGCCGGTAATTCTGCTTCCCGCCGATTGGCGCAAATGGGACGCGGACGAATTCGCGGCCGTGCTGGCCCACGAAGTTTCGCACGTGAAGCGGCATGACGCGCTGGTCCAGCGCCTGGCGCTGATTCATCGCGCGATTTTCTGGTTCAGTCCGCTGGGCTGGTGGCTCGAGCGCCATCTTGCCGATCTCTCCGAGCAGGCAAGCGACGAAGCCGCGCTCGCTGGAGGCGCCGACCGCACGCGTTACGCGGAAACGCTGCTGGGTTTCTTCGCGGAGTTGGAAGCCGCGCCGGAACGCGTGTGGTGGCAAGGCGTTTCGATGGCCAAGACCGGGCAAGCGGAGAAAAGAGTCGAGCGAATTCTCGGATGGAGGAGTGCGATGTCGAGCAAATGGACCAAGGCTCTTATAGCGGGGCTTGCCGTGTGCGCGGCGCCGGTGGTGGCGCTGACAGCTTCGGTGCATCCGTCGCTGTACAGGCTGCAGGAGCAGGCCGTGCCTGCGCCCGCGGCTCCGGCTGCGCCTCTTCCGCCCCAGGTCGCGCCGCCTGTCTCGCCGGCAGTAACGCAGCCGCCACTCGCGCCGCTTCCCTCCGCTGCGCCTCCGCCTCCGATCCCGGTCGCCGATCTCGGTGTGCCCGTCGCGGTAGCGGCGCCGCCTGCCGTCGCGCCGATGCAACAGCCCGTCCCCGCGCCTGCACCGCCTCCACCGCCGGCGGCGCTTCCGGATAATTGGGAGTGGGCCTCAAATTACCGCTACTGGCCGTGGGGGCCCCGCTTCGTCATCGTGACGCCCGGGTCGTCTCCGTTCGCGATGTCCGGCTCTGAGGAAGACGCGCAACACGCTGAATCGCTCCGCAGCAAGATCCCCGGCGACTTCATCTGGTTCGAACACGACGAAAAGTCGTACATCATTCGCGACCAGGCCACCATCGGTCGCGCGAAGCAACTCTGGGCCACTCGGGACGAATCCGCAAAGGAACAGGAGGCGCTCCGGAAAAAAGAGGACGAGCTCGGAAAGAAAATGCGTGAAGAAGTGCAGCAGAAGATGCAGGACGTCCGCGTCAAGATTCCCGATATGACGGCGGAGCTGCAAAAACTTCAGGACGAAGTGAAAAGCCTCAACGCGAGCGGCGCAACCATGCAGCAGCTAGGCGACCTGCAAAGGGAAGTCGGCGAACTTCAACAGGAACTTGGCCAGACGCGTTGGCAGAGCGGGGGCCAGATGAGCGGCCTCGAACGCGAGGGAGCCGAGCTCGGGCAGCAAATGGGTGACCTTGGGCGGCAGATTGGCGAAATCGCACGCAAGCAAATGGAGGAGAGCCGGCAAGCTGCGGACCAGATGAAGCAGCTCCTCGATGATGCAATCGCCAAAGGACTCGCGAAGCCGGAGTGAATCTACGACGCGGCGCGGTCGCAGTTGACTGCGTCGCGCGCGAAGAACGCGTCCACGCGATCGAGAATTTCGCAGGCCGTCTGCGAGTGGTGGACCTGGTGCCGCAGATCGCCGCCGTTGCGCACGCCGTGCGTGAAAAACGTCGCGAACTGCTTCATCTTGCCGATCGCGTCGGGCATTTCGGCGTCCATCAGGCTGCGGAAATATCCCGAGAGCAGCTGGTAGCGATCCGCTTCCGTCGGTTCGTCGTAGCGCCCCGTCGCGATGTAGTCGCCAATTTGCCGGAAGATCCACGGATTCGACGATGCGGCCCGCCCGATCATCACCGCGTCGCACCCGGTCTCGTCGATCATGCGCACGGCATCCTGCGGCGCGCGAATGTCGCCGTTGCCGATCACAGGAATGCGCACGGCTTCCTTGACGGCGCGAATCACGCTCCAGTCGGCTGAGCCCGAGTATCCCTGCATGCGGGTCCGGGGGTGCACGGCCACTGCCTCGATGCCGATTTGCTCGGCCATGCGCGCCACGTCGACCGCGACGATATTATTTTCATCCCAGCCCGAACGAATCTTGATCGTCAACGGAATGCGCACCGCCGCCCGCACGGAACGGAAGAGCCTCTCGATGAGCGGCAGATCGCGCAAAAGGCCCGAGCCGCCGCACTTCACGACTTTTTTCACCGGGCAGCCCAGATTGATGTCGACGTGATCGAAGCCCAGATCTTCGGTGAGCGCGGCCGCCGAAGCCATCACATCCGGATCGGAGCCGAAAATCTGCGCCGCGATTGGCCGCTCATCCTCGTCAAAGTAGAGATACCGCAGCGTGCGAGCGGCCTTCCGCGTGAGCCCCTCCGCGCTCGTGAACTCGGTCATGATCAGGCCGCAGGAACCGAGCGACCGGATCACGCGCCGGAAGACGGTGTCCGTCACGCCCGCCATCGGCGCGAGAATCGTCGCCGGGCGGATCGCCACATCTCGGATTTTGAGTTCCGCGGGGAACATGAGAAGAGAGTCGCGCTAGACCGGCGTGTTGTCGAGCCGTTCCCGGGCGAAGGTTTCGCCCGTCTCAACATCGGCTGCGAGCGGCGCCCCAGCCACGGACGCAGCCACAGCCACGGCTCGCCGAGCGCCCACGCCGTTTCCAAGATGCGCGAGCAGAGCCTCCTTCGAGCCGCCGAAAAAGCCGTCGATCACCTGCCCGAGCGCCTGCGCTCGCGCCTCATCCGCGCTGAGCCTTGGCCGGTAGACGTACGCTCGACCGCTCTTGCGCCGCTCGACGACTCCCTTGCGCGCGAGCCGGTCCATGATCGTCATAATCGTCGTGTACGCCCGCGCGCGACGCTCGGCCAGCAGGTCGCGAATCTCGCGCACGGTTCCCTCGCCGATGGGCCAGAGCGTGTTCATGCAGTCGAGCTCGAGCGGCGCGAGATCGAGCACCGAACGCTTCGACAAACGCGGGGCGGTTCCCTTTTCGAATGTTTCATTCAGCGAGAAGGTCATCTTTTTTCCACGTCCTTTGCATCGCCAAAAGGCAGGGTCGCCGTCGTTGCGGCGGTGGGGGCCCCGTCATTCAAGAAGGCTTTCGTTCGCAGCAACGAACGCCGCAGCGATGGATTTCGCTCCGTCCAGCTCTCTTCGCCGCCCCCGGAATCGAGCGTCGCGAAGACGCCTGCCATCTTCGAATCCATATCGTCGATGAAGTGCAGCGCCAGCGCCTCGGGAATCTGCGGCAGCGACGGCGACCCGAACTCGTACGAGCCATGATGGCTTAAAATCAAATGATCGAGCAGCACGCCGAGCGGTTCGGGGAATCCCGGAATCGCTTTCCGCTTTTCCCGCACGAGTGCCGCGCCGATCGTGATGTGCCCCAGGAGCCGCCCTTCGGTCGAATAATCGATCGCGCGAGTGTACCGCAACTCGTCCAATTTTCCGATATCGTGCAGCACGACGCCGGCGAGCAGCAAGTCCGGGTCGAGCTGCGGATAGTGCGCGCACACATCCGCGGCCAGGCCCATCAGGCTCACCACATGCTCGAGCAACCCGCCGATATATGCGTGATGCATCGTCATCGCGGCGGGCGCGCGCTTGAACTTCGGCGCGATCGCCGGATCGTCCACCACGCTCGCCAGCAGCTTCTTCAGCCAGGGATTTTTCATCCCGGCAATGGCCTGGCGCACATCGGCATATAGTTTTTCCACGTCGTACTTGGTGTGCGGCAGGAAATCCCCGAGGTCGTAGTCGCGCTCCAGCGCCGGAATGATCTGTTCGAGGGTCAATTCCTTGCGCCCGTTGTAGAGTTTCACGCGGCCGCGAATCTGCACCACGTCGTCGCATTCGAACGTGGCGGCCAGCGTGGCGAAGTTGTCCCACATCTTCGCCGAAATCGTCCCCGTGCGGTCGACCAGCTCCAGATGCAGCCACGAAGTTCCCGTTCGCTGCGACGTGCGGACTTCCTTCTCGCGAACCAGGAACATCGAAGCCACGATTTGTCCGTCCGCGAGATCGGTGATGAAGTGAGATTTCATAGCCCGCTGGCTTTGGGCAGCGGCACCTTGTGTTTGCCCTTCTTCTTCTCAGCCGTGTCCGGCGTCGGAGCCACCTCTTGAATCACAGTCGCGCCAGGCACCGCCGCGGTGTCCGTAAATCCGGGCTTCACGGTTACGTAGCTTTCCTCGCGCAACTCGGCCAGATAATCCCGCATGGCCGGATCCATCTTCTGTTTGTAAATGATGTTCGTGATCTGGTCCGAGACCTTGTCGAGCGGCTGCAACCCAGCCTGGAAGTGTTCGTTCACCTTCAGAATTTCAAAGCCGGTCTTCGTCTGGATCACGTCGGTGATGCCGTTCCTGTCCATCTTGAAGACCACACTTTCGAGCTGCGGCGCGAGCTGGCCGCGCTCGAAGGTCCCGAGCTCGCCTCCATCCGCGGCGGTCGATCCTTCCGAGTGGCGCTTCGCCGTCTCCGCGAAGTCGTTGCCGTTTACGAGTTGCTTGTGCAGGTCGTCCGCCTTGGTCTTGATGGCGGCAATCTCTTCCGGAGTTTTTCCCTCCGTGTTCAGGAAAATCTCCGAGAGATCGACCTGCTCGGGACGGTTGAAATCCTGTTTGTGCGCGTCGTAATACTTCTTGATCTCATCGGGACCGATGTCCATCCGCCCGCCGACTTCCTGCTGAATCACTTTTTGTGTCAGCAGCCCGTTGCGCATCTGCTGCTTGTAGTCCTCCCACACGATTCCTTGCTTCTCGACGGCCTTTTCCAGATCCTCCATCGTTGCGAGGTTATTCTCTTTGCGCACCTCGTCCAGCCGCTTCACCAGGTCCGTCTCCACGTCGATGTTCATGTCCTTGGCACGCTCGATCAGCAGCTGCTGATCGATCATGTCCCGCAGCAGGTTCTTCTGCCGGTCTTTCATTTCCGCCTGCAGTTGATCCTGCGTGCAGTTCTGGCAATCCTGGCGCACCTCTTCGGCCAAGCCCTGCGCCGCTTTCTGATAATCGGACAGCGTGATGATCTGGTTGTTCACGCGTGCGATGATCTCTTCGACCAACACTTCCTTCGACGACGACTGCGCGTCAGTTTGCGCCTGCACTCCGCACGCCAGAAACAGCACGGCAAAGCCCGATAGCCACAGCATTGAAAACGAAGTACGATTTTTCATGAGAGTCTCTCGCGAAATTCTATCTCTACGATTGTAGTTGCCGCAATACGTTTCTGACTGCCTCCATCACCCCTCCTTTGTAACCTTTCCAGTTCAGCCAGAGTACTCCGGTTGGATCGAGCCTCATGTCGCGGCGCTTTCGGATCAGCTTCACCAGGCGATCCGGTCCTAGTGGCGTATCCTCGTAAAACTTGATCGCCACTTCGTCGC
>Ga0335072_10014280_pt1 | contig 11280 bp, 9 predicted proteins | sample Lox_Sample_21_FD_206725 | JGI IMG/M metagenome (GOLD analysis project Ga0335072, IMG submission 206725) | Soil microbial communities from Loxahatchee National Wildlife Refuge, Florida, United States - Lox_Sample_2.1 | ecosystem: Environmental > Terrestrial > Soil > Wetlands | place: USA: Florida...
AGAGCATCTGGCCGAGCGAGGCGTTCGAAGGTGGCATCGGCATCAACGCGCTGACCAGCGACGATCCGGCCCCGCCGATGGGTGGCGCGGTGTTCCACGACACGGCGGTGTGGCTGCGGCCGGCGACCGCGGAGCTGGCACTGGCGGCGGAATAGCGAGCTGACGGCAGGGCGGGCGTTACTGTTGCCCGATGTCGTTAGCGTTGCCCGATGTCGTTAGCGTTGCCCGGTGCATGGTAGCCGCCGGCGCGGCCCAGCTCTTTGCGCCTTGGCGTTACCCGAGTGGCTGCGTCCGAGTAACGTCCAACGGATGGTCGATCAACGTCTGCACGATTGCGATGAACCGCACCGTGTGCGGCAGCGTCGCGTGTGTCTCGAACGCGGCCTCATCGCTCCAGCGCGAATGAATAAAGAACAGTTGCGGGTCACGCGTGGAGCGGAAGGCGTCGATGCCGAGGCAGCCGAGCTCGGCGCGCGTTGGCGGGATGACCGCGCGCAAGGCGGCGGCGACGGCCTCGGTCTGGCCATCGCGGGCGTGGAAGCGCGCGAAGATGAACAGGTTGGCGGCTGGCATGGCAACGGTGACCGCGGCAACTGGCGGCGCAGCCTACACCACGATCGCGGCTCGCTCGCTCGCCATGCGCGCCCAGGCCGCCGCGGCATCCTCATCGAACAATTCGGTCAGCTTCTGCATCATCGTTCCACCAAGTTCTTCCGCGTCCACGATCGTCACCGCGCGGCGATAGTAGCGCGTCACGTCGTGGCCGATGCCGATCGCGATCAGCTCCACCTGGTCCCTGTTCTCGATATCGCGGATCACCTCGCGCAGGTGCTTTTCCAGGTAGTTGCCCGGGTTCACCGACAGCGTCGAATCATCCACCGGCGCGCCGTCGCTGATCACCATCAGGATGCGGCGATGCTCCGGGCGCACCAGCAGGCGGCGATAGGCCCACAGCAGCGCCTCGCCGTCGATGTTTTCCTTCAGCAGGCCCTCGCGCAGCATCAGGCCGAGATTCTTGCGCGCGCGGCGCCACGGCGCATCGGCGGCCTTGTAAACGATATGGCGCAGATCGTTCAGCCGGCCGGGATTGCGGGGCTTGCCCTCCTGCACCCATTTCTCGCGGCTCTGTCCGCCTTTCCAGGCGCGCGTGGTGAAGCCCAGCACCTCCACCTTCACCGCGCAGCGTTCCAGCGTGCGCGCCAGGATATCGCCGCACATCGCCGCCACCGTGATCGGCCGCCCACGCATCGAACCGCTGTTATCGATCAGCAGCGTCACCACGGTATCGCGGAACTCCATGTCGAGTTCGCGCTTGTAGGACAGCGCCTGCAACGGGTTCACCACCACGCGCGACAGCCGGCCTGCATCGAGCAGGCCCTCGTCGAGATCGAACTCCCACGCACGCGTTTGCTGCGCCAGCAGGCGGCGCTGCAGCCGGTTAGCGAGTTTCGAAATCACCCCTTGCAGATGCTGCAACTGCTGATCCAGTTGCTGACGCAGCCGCGTCAGTTCATCGGGATCGCAAAGCTCTTCCGCTTCGACTTCTTCGTCGAACTGCCGCGTATAGGCGCGATACACCGCCGCATCGTCGACGTTCGGGCGCTCGCGCCGAGGCTGCGGGCCACCGGGACGGTCGTCGCCCTCGGCGATGGCGGCTTCCTCGTCGGATTCGGTGCCTTCGTCGTCCGCCGCCTCGCCTTCCATTTCCTCGGGGTTGGCGCCGAGCATGGATTCGGATTCGGACTCGCTCTGGCCTTCGCCTTCCTGGCTGTTGTCCTGCTGACCCGCCTGCTCGCCGCCGTCTTCGCCTTCCTCGGTCTGGTCCTCGGGTTCGGCGTCGGCTTCCGCTTCGGCCAGATCGAGCGCCGCGAGCAGTTTGCGCGCGGCCCGGCCATAGGCGCGCTGATCGGCCTGGTTGGCCTTCATCTCCACCAGCGCCTGGTCCGCCTGCGCGCCCAGCGTGTCGCGCCACAGGTTCAGAATGCGCTGCGCCGCGGCTGGGGATTCCTCCCCCGACATCTGCTCGCGCGCGAGCAACGACAGCGCCGCCGCGATCGGCAACTGGTCCTTGCGGGTCATGCGGTCGTAGCCTTCCGCCTCGCATTCCTCGCACAGCTTGGCGCGCAGATTGGCAGCCACACCAGACATGTGCTGCGCGCCCACCACCTCGACGCGGGCCTGCTCCAGCGCGTCGAACACGTCCTTTGCCTCGCGGCGGGCGGGCATGCGGGCGTTGTGGACGGCGTCGTCGTGGTGGCGCAGGCGCAGCCCGAGCGAGTCGGAGGCGCCGCGCAGGCGCGCCATCTCAGCGGCCGGCAGCGCGCGTGTGGGTAACGGCAGGCGGGCGCGCTTGCCGGACAGGCCCGAGGGCCCCGGCTGGAATGCCACCTGCACGTCCGGTTGCTCGGCGATCGCCCGCAAGACGCCGGCGGTGGCGCGCTTGAATTCCTCGGTCCTGGCGTTGTCCTGTTTGCTGCCGCTCATGGTTTACCCATCAACCCTTTGTAGGTCTGTGGTCCCCGTTCAGGAGACCTTCTTTTGCGCCGGCTTTGCCGCACTCGACCCGCCACTGGGAGGCGTCGATGGCGCTTGCTGGACTGTTTCGCTTGCACCTGCGGTCCGCGTGGACCCGCGCCATATTGGCTGCACCTGTCCAGGCTGATATCCCTCCGTAATGGGCTGATATCCATGTCGCGATATCTGTTGGTCCTGCTTGTCCGGTTTCGCCATGACAACCTCACCTCCGGAACTCAAGATAAGCGATCTGGGAGCCGTCCACATGCATCCCCAAGGACCGGTCTACTTCGCGCCATTGTCCTCTCTCATCCGGCACGGCGTACACCCGTTCGATGTAAATGTCCCTGCGGTCGGGGGCCGATGAGGCCATCGAGCGTCGTCCGAAATAGCCCGCGATCTCTGTGCCGTCCCGAAGCGTGATCAGGACATAACAAGGACCAGTCGTGCTGAATACCCAATCCCACCCCGTCGGGATCGGACTGAGGGTGCGCAATCCAACGAAACTGAAAAGCCATGCCGGAACGTCGCGCTGAACGAGCCAGGCTCGGCCGATCGCCAGAACGATCGGTGCAACGAAGATGATGAAGAGCCAACAGACCGCCTGCCCCGCCGGCGACCGCTCGAATACGACCCCAAAGACGAGGAGATAAATCAGTGGCGAGCAGATTGCATAGTTGAAGGCCGTCGCGGTCAGATAGCGGAGAAGAACAACCTCCTTCTCCCTGTGCGCCCTGATTGGGACGAAGGTGGACATCGCCCCATTGTAGATGAACCCGGGTACCAGCACCGACACAACGAAGTACAGGTCTGCAAAGCCCTCGAGCTTCATCCCGATCTCCGCCGCCCGGCCCCTTCAGCAGCGCGCGCACCCTACGACCGTCGCACAGGGGGACCTCACTTCCGCGTCGTGAACCCGCCCGTGGGAATCTCCTCGTTGAAGCAGCGCTGGTAATACTCCGCCACCGTCGAGCGTTCCGCCTCGTCGCACTTGTTCAGGAACGTCACGCGGAACGCGAATCCGACGCTGCCGAAGATGCGTGCGTTCTCCGCCCAGGTGATCACCGTGCGCGGCGACATGACGGTGGAAATGTCGCCATTGATGAAGCCGGCGCGGGTGAGGTCCGCCAGCGCCACCATGCTCTCCACCCGCTTCCTGGTCGCGGTGTCGGCCGGATCGATGCCCATCTTCGCCAGCACGATCTCGGTTTCCATGCCGTGCGGCAGGTAGTTCAGCGTGGCGACGATGTTCCAGCGGTCCATCTGGCCCTGGTTGATCTGCTGCGTGCCGTGATACAGGCCCGTGGTGTCGCCCAGCCCCACCGTGTTCGCCGTCGAGAACAGCCGGAACGACGGATGCGGGCGGATCACGCGGTTCTGGTCAAGCAGCGTCAACTTGCCCTCGACTTCCAGCACGCGCTGGATCACGAACATCACGTCCGGCCGCCCGGCGTCGTATTCGTCGAACACCAGGGCGCAGGCATGCTGCAGGGCCCACGGAAGAATACCCTCGCGGAACTCCGTCACCTGCTTGCCTTCGCGCAGCACGATGGCGTCCTTGCCGATCAGGTCGATGCGGCTGATGTGGCTGTCCAGGTTCACCCGGATGCACGGCCAGTTCAGCCGCGCCGCCACCTGCTCGATATGCGTCGACTTGCCGGTGCCGTGGTAGCCCTGGATCATCGTGCGGCGGTTGAACGCGAAGCCCGCCAGGATCGCCAGCGTGGTTTCCTTGTCGAACCGGTACGCATCGTCGATGTCCGGCACATGCTCGGTGCGAACCGAGAAGGCCGGCACGACCATGTCGGTGTCGACGCCAAAGACGTCACGCGCAACCACCGTGGTGTCGGGCAGGTCGATGGCCGAGGTCGGGCGCACTTCGGCGAGGGCAGTAATCTTGTTCATCGGCAAGCGGGTCCTGGATGTTCCTGGAAAAGTCTACCCTTGCTACCCGGCGGCGCAAGGGCGGGGAGATGGGGACTGGGCGGTCAACCGGCGGCGGCCACCCGCGGTTCGGGCAAAAGTCGAGAGCGCAACGTGGCATAGGCGAGATTGATGGTTTTCAGCCGCTCCTCCGACTCCCGGCTGCCGCCATTGGCGTCCGGATGATGGCGCTTCGCCAGCTCCTTGTAGCGCAGCTTCACGGCATCGAGCGTGGTGGGCCAGCTCAGCCCCAGCGTCGCCAAGGGCTCGCGCAGCTCGGTGGGGGCGCGGTCGGAGGCAGGCGGCGGCCCGCGGCGCACCCGGCCGGCGGCGAGCAGGTTCAGCGGGTCGTGCAGCACCTCGTCTTCCCAGGCGCGCTGGCTGCCGAGATGGCCGAGCGGCCAGGACGGCCGCTGCCAGGCGGTGTCGGCGCGCATATGCGCCTCGATCTCGCCCGGGGTCATGCCTTTGTAGTAGTCCCACGACCCGTTGTAGGCGCGCACATGCTCCAGGCAGAACCACCAGTATTCCTGGAGGTTCTGGCGCGACTTCGGCGCGCGGTAGTCGCCGGAAGCGCCGCAGCCGGGCATGTCGCAGGTCCGTCCCGGTGCGGCCGGGTCGGGCGCGTATGCCCTGGGTCGCGTTGTGGGACGTCGGGTCATGGGCGCTGTTATGTGGCGCACGCGGGGCGCTTGGCAACTGGGCGCTTGGCGTCAAGGAGCGACGGGCCGATATGAGCGCCATGCAGTCCCCAATGGAATCCCGGTCCGCCCGGCTGGAAGCCGCCCTGACCGAAGCCTTCGCCCCTGTCGTCCTGCGCGTTCAGGACGACAGCGCGCGCCACGCCGGCCATGCCGGCGCGCAACCCGGCGGGGAGACGCATTACGCCGTCCTGCTGGTATCGGCGCAATTCGCCGGCCTGTCCCGGGTGGCACGCTCGCGCGCGGTGCACGCGGTGCTGGCGGCAGAGTTCGCCGGCGGCATGCACGCGCTGGCCCTGACGCTGCGCACACCGCAGGAGGCCGAAAACCTCGCCCGCACGCTGTAGACCTCGCCCGCGCAGCGGGAAGAGGTTAAGTGGCAGCCATGATCTGCACCATCGTCGCGGTCAGGTTGTTGGCGATATGCAGCGGGATCGATGCGCGCACGCTGCCGCCGTAATGCCGTGCCAGCGACAGCAGTACCGCCGCGGGCAGAAGAATCGGCACGCGCACGATGCCCTCCAGCGCGTGCAGCCCGACCCAGATCGCGCCGGTGCACAGCGCCGTCGCCCAGGCGCTCCAGGACCGGCGCAGCGCGGTCCACAGCCAGCCGCGAAAGAACAGTTCCTCCGCGATCGGCGCCAGCACCACGATCAGCAGCAGGCGCACGACGATCAGCGCCGAGCCTCCGGTCATCACCAGCACCGGCGCCGGCGGCGCTTCGCGTGCGATGAAACGGGCGACCTCCTGGAAACGGATCAGGACCGTAATGTAGACCGCGACCCAGGCGATCATCGCCACCAGCAACAGCGCGATCAGTCCGCGCCGCCGCACAGGGCCGGCGCCAAGACCCGCCGCCAGGCTGCCATTCCCGAACCTGCGGCCCTGGCGCAGATCGGCGAACAGCAGCGTGGCCTGCAACGCCACGGCGGCCGGCAAGGCATAGACCAGCGGGGCGGGCAGCCAGCCCGGCGTCGCGTGCGCATCCGCCATCCTGCGCACCAGAACGATGACGAAGACGATCACGAAGGACGCCGCCATCGCCGCGAATTCGGCGGCGAACAGCCAAAGCACGGCGCTGCGAAGAACGCGCCATACGCCAGCCGGGGCGGGCGCCGTGCCGCCGGTCAACCAGAGCCCCCGTGGCCGGCCGATCCCGCCATGTCCCCTGCCTACCGCGCCGAATGCCCCACCGGTTCCCTCTGACGCTCCACCGGTTCGTCCCCCGCGCGCACGACATGATGGTCCGCGGCGAGCAGCATATACACGGCCGGCACCACGAACAGGGTGAACAGCGTGCCGACGGCGAGGCCGCTGGCGATCACCAGGCCCATGTCGAAGCGCGACACCGCGCCGGCGCCGCTCGCGGTGAGCAATGGGATCACGCCCAGCACCATCGCCGCCGTGGTCATCAGGATCGGACGCAGCCGGATGCCGGCCGCTGCCTCGATCGCCTGGCGCTTGCTGCGGCCCTGCTTCTGCAGCTCGTTGGCGAATTCCACGATCAGGATGCCGTGCTTGCTGATCAGGCCCATCAGCGTGACCAGCCCCACCTCGGTGTAGATGTTCAGCGTCGCGCCGCCGATCCCGGTGCTGACGAACAGCAGCGCGCCGGCGATCGACATCGGCACCGAGACCAGGATGATCAGCGGATCGCGGAAGCTTTCGAACAACGCCGCCAGCGACAGGAAGATGATGATCAGCGCGAACCCGAAGGTGACCACGAAACCCGACGACTCCTGCTCGTATTGCCGCGACAGGCCGCCGTAATCGATGTTGTAGTCGTGCGGCAGCGTTTCATGCGCGAGCTTCGTCAGGTAATCCAGCGCGGTGCCCAGCGCGACCCCCGGCATCGGCACGCCCTGGATCGTCGCGGCATTGAGCTGCTGGAAGTGGTTGATCGATTCCGGCACCGTCTTGGTGACGATATGCGCCACCGTCGACAGCGGCACCGAGGCGCCACTGCTGGTCGTCACATAGTAATTCAGCAACTGATCGGTGTTCAGCCGAAATCGCTGCTCAACTTGCGGAATGACTTTATAGGAACGGCCGTCCAGGCTGAAGTAGTTGACATAGCCGCCGCCCAGCAGCGAGCCCAGCGAGGCGCCGATGTCGCTCATGTCCAGGCCGAGCGAGATCGCCTTGTCGCGGTTGATCACCACGGTCGATTGCGGCTGATCGATGCGCAGGTCGCTGTCGAGGAAGATGAACAATCCGCTCTGGCGGGCACGTTGCAGGAACTGCTGGGCAACGGTGTTCAACTGGTCGAACGGCTGCGTGGTCTCGATGGCGAACTGCAGCGGCAGGCCATTGGAACCGGGCAGCGGCGGCGGCTGGAACGCGACGCCGCGGATGCCGGCGATGCCGGCCAGCTTCTGCTGCAACAGCGGCTGCAACTGGTTGGTGGTGCGGGTCCGCTGGTCCCAGGGCTTCAGCACCGCGCCACCGATGATCTGGCCGGGCACGTCGAGCTGGAACGTATGCGCTGTCTCCGGAAAGCTTTCGTAGGTCTTGTTGACCTGCGCATCATACATCAGCTTCTGCTGCAAAGTCGCATTCGGCGCCGGCGTGGAGAGCGAGAGTACCACGCCTTCATCCTCCTGCGGCGCCAGCTCGCTGGTCGCGCTGTTGTACAGGAAAAAGATGCTGCCCAGCACGATCGCGGCAAACGTCAGCGTCACCGGCAGGTAGTTCAGGCTGCCGCGGAGCCGCCGTTCATACCAGCGATGCACCGAGGCAAACCGCCGGTCGATGAAATCCACGATGCGCGGCTCCCAGCCGCTGCGGTCGGCGGTATGCGGCGAGAGAACGCGCGAACACAGCATCGGCGACAATGTCAGCGCGATAATGGCCGAGACCGTGACCGCCCCCACCAGCGTGAACGCGAACTCGGTGAACAGCGCGCCGGTCAGGCCGCCCTGGAATCCGATCGGTACGTACACCGCGATCAGCACCACGGTCATCGCGATGATCGGGCCGCCCAGTTCGCGCGCCGCCTGGATGGCGGCGGGGATCGGCCGCATGCCGTCTTCCAGATGGCGGTTGACGTTCTCCACCACGATGATCGCGTCGTCCACCACCAGTCCGATCGCCAGCACCAGGGCCAGCAAGGTCAGCAGATTGATGGAGAAGCCGAACGCCAGCATCACGGTGAAGGTGCCGATCAGCGACAGCGGGATCGCGATGATCGGGATCAGCGACGAGCGCGGCGAGCCGATGAACGCGAACACCACCAGCGTGACGATCAGCACCGCCTCCACCAGCGTGGCGATCACCTCGTGGATCGAACTGCTGACGAACTCGGTCGAGTCATAGACGATGGTTCCCGTCATGCCATGCGGCAACTGCGCCTGGATGCTGGGGAACACGCCGCGCACGCCCTTGATCACGTCGAGCAGGTTGGCGCCGGGCGCGACCTGGATGCCGATATAGACGGCGCGCTTGCCGTCGAAACTGACCTGCGAATCGTAATCGTCGAACCCGAACGAGACGTTCGCCACATCCTTCAGCCGGATGATCGCGCCGTTGACCTGCTTGATGATCAGGTCGCGGAATTGCTTCAGCGTGTGCAGGTCGGTGGACGCGGCGAGGTTGACCTGCACCATCTGTCCCTTGGTGTTGCCGACGCCGGAAATGTAGTTGTTGCGTTGCAGCGCCTGCGCCACGTCGCTGGCGGTGACATTGTACGCCGCCATCTTGTCCGGATTGAGCCAGGCGCGCAGCGCGAAGTTCTTGCCGCCGAGCAATTCCGCGGTCTGCACGCCGGGCACTGCCTGCAGCCGCGACTGCACGGCGCGGATCATGTAGTCGGTGACCTGGTTCGGCTCCATCACGTCGCTGTAGAAGCCGATATACATCGCATCGATCGTCTGCCCGATCGTCACCGACAGGATCGGCTGCTGCGTGCCGGCGGGCAACTGATTCATCACCGAGCTGATTTTGGTCTGGATCTCGCTGAGTGCCTTGTCCGGATCGTAGTTCAGCCGCAAATTCACGGTGATCGTGCTGGCGCCGAGCTGACTGTTCGACGTCATGTAGTCGATGCCGTTCGCCTGGGCGATGGCATTCTCCAGCGGCGTGGTGATGAAGCCGGCCACCGTCGCGGGATCGCCGCCGTACAGCACGGTGGTGACGGTGATCACCGCGTTCTCGGTGCGCGGATATTGCAGCACCGGCAACGAGCCGACGGCGCGCAGACCCAGCACCAGGATCAGCAGGCTGACCACCGTCGCCAGCACCGGACGGCGGATGAAGATGTCGGTGAAGTTCATGGCGCCGGCCTTGCTATTGCTCGGAAACCTGGGGATGCGGATTGTCGGGCGGTTGCACCGTGTTGTTGATCGCCACCGGCGCGCCGTTGTGCAGCTTGATCTGGCCGGCGGTGACGACGGTTTCGCCTGGCTTGACGCCCTTCAGGATCGCCACCTGGTCGCCGCGGGTGTCGCCGGTGGTCACGAAGGTCTGCTGTGCGATCAGGTCCGGCTGGCCGGCGGCGTTCTTGCCCTTGTCGACCACGATATAGACGGTGCTGCCGTACGGGTTATAGGCGACGGCGGTGTCCGGCAGGGTGACGAAGCGCTGCGGCGTGCCGGTCTCGATCTGCAAGGTGGCAAACATGCCAGGCAGCAACCGATGGCCCGGGTTCGGCAGCTCGGCGCGGACCTGGACGTTGCGCGACGTGGGATCGACCTGCGGATTGATCGCACTGATCTTGCCGTCGAACGTCTCGCCGGGCCAGGTATCCACCTGCAGCGCCACAGTCTGCCCGGCCTTCAGGTCGGCCAACGCCTGCTGCGGCAGATAGAAATCGACATACAGCGGATCGAGCGCCTGCAATGTGACGACGGCGGTGCCGGCGGTGAGATACTGGCCCAGATCGACGGCGCGGATGCCGAGATGCCCGGCGAACGGGGCGCGCAGGACCTTCTGGTCCACGATCGCCTGCTGCTGCGCCACCAGGGCATCGTCGTTCTTCATCGCCGCGAGATCGGAATCCACCGTGGCCTGGGCGACGGCATGGATCAGCAACTGCTTGCGGTCGCGGTCGTAATTGATGCGTGCCAGCTCGGCGTTGGCCTGCAGCGATTGCAGCTTCGCCACGTCGTCGTCGTTGCGCAGCCGCAGCAGCACCTGCCCTTTCTGAACATCGTCGCCGGACTTGAAGTCGATCTGGTCCACGATGCCGGAGAGCTGCAGCGACAGGTTGGCGCCGTTCACCGCCCGCAAGGTGCCGACCGCGGACAGATGCGGCTGCCAGACCTGGTCGCCGGCGGTGATGGTGGAAACGGTCTGCGGCGGATTCGCCAGCTTCGCCATGACCTGCTTGATCATGTGCGCCTTGAAGACCTGGAAGCCGAACACGCCGCCCAGCACCACGGCAACGGCGATCAGCATGACGATCATGCGCTTGGCCATCAGCGGCCTCCATCAGTCCTGAGTGGCGGAAAGCGAGATGCCGAACCGGTCCGGCCGGCCGATCGCTTCGGGTGCCACGTCGTTGCGGTGCCACCAGCCGCCGCCCAGCGCCTGGAACAAGGCGGCGGTATCGGCGTAGCGGCTGGCTTCCGCCTGCACCAGGTTGATGCGCGCCTGCTGCCAGGTGCGTTCGGCGGTATCCAGGGTCAGGTAGGTGATCGAGCCGAGGCGGTATTGTTCGCGCGCCAGATCGAGACTGGCACGGGCGGTCGCCTCGGCCTCGGATTCGGCGCGCAAAGCGTTGGCATCGGCTTCCAGCGCCTGCAGCACGTCGGCGACGTTCTGGAACGCCTTGATGACGGTGCTGCGGTATTGCGCTGCCGCCTGGTCGAACGCCGCGACGGCGGCGCGCTTCTTGTGCAGCAGCGCGCCGGCATCGAACAAGGTCTGGCTGACGCCGCCGGCGATGCTCCACACCGCGTTGACCGGCGAGAACAGGTTGGTGAAGCCGAGTGACTCGCGGCCGTACTGGCCGGTGATGCTGAACTGCGGCAACTGGTTGGCGATGGCGACGCCGACATTGGCGCTGGCTGCATGGAACGTCGCCTGCGCCGCGCGGATGTCGGGGCGTTGCTCCACCAGTTGCGAGGGCAGGCTCAGCGGCAGCTCGGTCGGCAGGTGCAGGCTGGCGAGATCGAACGTCGCCGCCGGCTGCTGGTTGGGTAAG
>Ga0335072_10014283_pt1 | contig 11279 bp, 11 predicted proteins | sample Lox_Sample_21_FD_206725 | JGI IMG/M metagenome (GOLD analysis project Ga0335072, IMG submission 206725) | Soil microbial communities from Loxahatchee National Wildlife Refuge, Florida, United States - Lox_Sample_2.1 | ecosystem: Environmental > Terrestrial > Soil > Wetlands | place: USA...
GCGCCGGCGCGTTGCCGCTCGCGGCCCAGATTTTCGCGGATCGCCACGAATTCCATTTCCGGCGTGATGATGCCCGCCCTGGCGTAGGCGATTTGTGTGACCGCGGCCGCCCCACTCGCCTTGAGCGGCCGGCGTCGCACGGGGAATGTGGGCGCGGCGTGGCCGCCGTTGCCCGTCAGACCGTTGTCTTCCGGCCGCACCGCCCGGCCCTCGCCCGCCGCCACATCGCCGCGCGCCAGGATCCACTCTTCCCGCGGGCGTGCGAGGCCGCTCTCGATGTCGATGCGCACGGCCGGATCGGTATACGGCCCGGAGGAATCGTAGACGATGAGCGGTGGCTCTCCCGCCGAGGGGTGCAAGGTGATTTCCCTCATGGGAACCTGCACTTGCTTGTGGACCTTGCCGGCCGCGAAGACTTTGCGGGATGCGGGCAGCGAGTCTGAGACGACGGTGAGCGGAACGGCATTCATCGTGGAGGCTCCTCGAGCGGTGGTGACCGCGGAAGATCCAGCGAATGCCCGTCGTGAGAAAGCGGAAGCGACGAAAGAACTTTCCTACGCCAGCATTAACTGGATCAGGTTCGAGGGTCGCCACGCCACGCCGTTGCCGGCGTCATTGGCCTCTCAGCCCCTTGCCGGGGCTCCCCTAGTTTCTGGTCGCGGGAACACTAGTCCTCCGGTGCGCGGGGGTCAAGATGCACCTTGGACGCAAGCGGATCGGTAAGAACTGCAATCTGGAGGGCAATCTTTGCAACAGATTGCAAAACGAAAGGAGGCCGGCAGCACGATGGCCGCCGGCAATCGATGCCCTAAAAGGGACCCGTCAGGACCTCGTGTCCCGGTGCGAGTCGCCTCCGCCTCCATGGCTGGCCTGACCGCCCTTACGGCCGGCCTCGGCAGCGAGCTCCGGATTCTGCGAGAAGCTGCGCTTCTCATCCGGCACGCTCTGCCCGCCCTTGCGTCCGGCCGTGGCGGCCAGCTCGCGATTCTGCGAGAAGCTGCGCTTCGCACCGGGGACGCTTTGCCCGCCTTTGCGGCCAGCTTCAGCGGCAAGTCGGCGATTTTGCGAGAAACTACGCTTCTCGTCGGGCACAGCCTTGCCGCCCATGCTGGCGATCTGCTTCTGCCGCTCCGCATTCATCGAGGCGAATCCCCGATTGGAAGTTCGGCCCTCCGAGAGGCGTCCGTCGTGACCTGATACCTGAGCCATCACTTATCTCCTCACACAAGCTGGGTTCGTTGGGGCTCGCTGGCAACCACAGCGGCAGCAATCGATGTGCGGCCCACGGACTTCGACGAGAACATCCTGGCCAGCGAGCGATCAGGATGAAGCAAGAGGCATGCCGGCCGCACTCCCACAATGGGTTAGTGGGGGCGCGGGGCGCTCAGGTTCCTACAACCTGGGTTGAATTGATCAGGGGCTCTTGGGGGAGGGATCGGGATGGCCGGCGGCGAGCTGCTGATCGATGCCGGAGATCTGCTTCTGCAGGATCGCCTTGACTTCGGCCGGCGGATTGAGGCCGAGAAGCCTGGTGAAGCGCGCGCGGGCGAGCGGCAGGTTGCCCCGGCGCAGTGCCGCGGCCGCTCCGAAAAAGAGCGCCTGCGGCGAATTGGGATCGACTGCGAGCGCCCTCTCGATGAGCTCGCTCGCCTGGCCCGTCAGCTCGGAGTCATCGATGAGCACCAGGGCGTTCGCCTCGCCGATGAGAGCCTCGGTGCTGCGGCCACCGGCGACCCGGTCCGCGCGATCGTAGGCGCGCACTGCGAGTGGATATTCCTCGAGTTGCACGTAGGAGCGCCCGAGCAGCAGCCAGCCGTCGACATCGTCGGGATTGTCGTTGAGCCGGTGCACCAGCCGCTCGACCATTCCCTCGGGCGAGGCGACGCCCGGGGATTTCGACCAGGACCAATTGCTCCAGGTCGTGTAAAGGCCCGCCGAGCCAATGGCCAACACGCCCGCCACGGCAATGGCCGTCCACGGCGCCCTGGCGGCTTTCGTTGGCACAGGTTTCAGCAGCGGCACGGCGATGAGCGCCATACACATCGCCGCCAGGACCGCGGCAAGTACGATGAAGACGATCATCGGCTAGGCATCCGTCGGGTCGTTGTCTTCGAGGTCCGTGGCGGCGAGCGCCGCGCGCTGGCGGATGACTCTGAGCGCGACGAGCACTCCGACGACGAGCAGCACGCCCGGAGTCAGCCACAGCCATGCGGTCTTGGCGACGAAGGGCGGCTTGAAGAGGATGAAGTAGCCGTAGCGTGACACCATGAAGTCCCGGATCTGCTGGTCGGTCTTGCCCGCGAGCAGCATGTCCCGGATCTGCCGGCGCATGTCGGCGGCCAGGTCCACCGGCGAATCGGCGAGCGACTCGTCCTGACACTGCATGCAGCGGAACCCCTGGATGAGGGCTAGGTACCGCGCCTCGAGCTGAGGGGTCGGCATCTGCTCCGGCGCGATGGCGTACGCCGTGGATGAGGCGAGCAGAAGTGCGGCCAGGAGGGTGACGACGAAAATCGAGACGGCGCGGGCTGACATCAGGAGCTCGAGCCGCGTGGTGACTGGGTCGGCGGCAGCCGCGGCAGGATCTGCTGCTTCCAGGCGTCCTGGGTGATCGGGCCGATGTACTTGTAAACGACGATGCCCTGCGGGTTCACCAGGAAGGTCTCCGGTGCGCCATACACGCCCCACATGATCGCCTCGCTCCCGTCCCGGTCCACCGCGATGGTCTGATAGGGGTTGCCGGCATCCTTCAGGAACGAGAGCGCATCCCCCCTGTCGTCCTTCCAGTCGAGCCCGACCAGGGGAATGACCCCCGCCTGTTTGATCTTGAGGAGCATCTCGTGCTCGGCGCGGCAGGAGACGCACCACGTGCCCCAGACATTGAACAGATACCAGTGACCATGAAGGTCCTCGGAGCTGACTCTCCGGCTGGGATCGGTGAGGCTGGGGAGCGAGAACTCCGGAGCCGGCTTGCCGATGAGGGGCGATGGAATGAGGTCCTTGTCGGGCGACTGCCTGATGCCGATCGCCAGCACGACGACGAGCAGCCCGAAGACCGCCAGGGGAACGATGAAGCGCAGGCGACCCTTCACGCCTGGCCCCGCGTGACGGCGCCAACCGGTGATATCGCCGGCTCCTCTGCCGGCGCCAGACGGTAGCGCCGATCCGAGATGGCGAGCATGCCGCCCGCCGCCATGATGAAGGCGGCCAGCCAGATGAAGCTCACCAGCGGCCGGACCTGCAGCCGCAGGCTCCAATGGCCCTCACCCAGGTCCTGTCCCAGCGCCACCAGGATATTGCTGGTGTAGTACATCTTTATGGAGGATGCGGTCGTCTCGGTGCGTTGCACCCAGTACTGCCGCTTTTCCGGGTGCATCACCGCCACGGGCGCGCCGCGACGAGTCACGATGACGGTCGCGCCGACACCGCTGTAGTTCGGCCCCTCGATGGGTTGAACACCCTCGAACAGGAACTGATAGGCGCCGAGCTGCGCCGTGCTTCCGGGTCCCAGCGCCACGTCGCGCTCTGCGGTGAAACCTTCCACCGAGGTGATCGAGATGACGAAGATGCCGAGCCCGATGTGCGCCAGGGTCATTCCCAGCACGGCGCGCGGGATGGTGATGTGGCGGCGCAGGCGGTCGATGGGATCGATCAGCGACGAGAGGATGATCCAGGCGCCGAGCGTGATGCCCACCGGCGCGAGCACACGACCGCCGGTAAAGAGCCCGAACACCACGGCGCAGCCTATTACGGCGGCAGCGATCAGAGTCAGCACCAGGGGGCGGGCCCGCTCACCCAGCTTGCCCCGCTTCCAGCGGGCGTGGATGCCGAGCGACAGCAGCGCGAGCAGCGGCAGCATCGAGAGGAGGAACGTCGGGTTGAAATACGGCGGTCCGACGGAGAGCTTGCCGAGGTTGAGCGCCGACGAAATGAGCGGGGCCATCGTGCCGGCGAACACGGTTGCGCAGGCCGTGACCAGCAGGATGTTGTTGAAGAGAAGGAACGATTCCCGCGCCGTCAGCTCGAAGCCGGCCTCGGACTTCAGGAGCGGCGCCCGCCAGGCGTAGAGCGCCAGCGCGCTGCCGATCATCACGATGAGAAATGCCAGGATGAACGTGCCGCGCGTCGGGCTCGCGGCGAATGAGTGCACGGACACCAGCACGCCGGAGCGCACCAGGAAGGTCCCCACGAGGCTCAGCGAGAAGGCGAGTACCGCGAGGAGCAGCGTCCAGCTCTTGAAGAGTCCGCGCTTCTCGGTCACCGCGAGCGAGTGGATGAGCGCGGTTGCCATGAGCCACGGCATGAAGGACGCGTTCTCCACCGGATCCCAGAACCAGAAGCCGCCCCACCCCAGCGTGTAGTACGCCCACCAGCTTCCGAGCGCGATGCCGCAGGAGAGGAATGCCCACGCCGCCGTGGTCCAGGGCCGCGTCCAGCGCGCCCAGTCCTTGTCGAGCCGCCCTTCGAGCATGGCCGCGCCGGCGAAAGCGAAGGCGACCGCGAGACCGACGTACCCGGTGTAGAGGACCGGCGGATGACCGGCCAATCCCGGGTCCTGGAGGATGGGATTCAGGCTCTCACCGTCGGGCCAGGGGGGATCCAGGCGTAGGAAGGGGTTGGACGTCGCCAGCGTATAGAGAAGGAAGCCGAAGCTGATGAGACCAAGCACCCCGAGCACTCGCGAGGCGAAAGCCTTCGGCAGCTTCTGGGTGCCTATGGCGGCCGCCACCGACCAACACGCGAGCAGGAAGATCCAGAGAATGAGCGACCCGGAATGCGAGCCCCAGACCGCCGCCACGCGATAGAAGACCGGCAGCGCGGAGTTGGAATTCTCCGCGACATACTGGACGGAGAAGTCGTTGGCCACGAATGAGGCTACGAGGCAGCCCATGGAGGCGGCGACCATGACGCACTGGCCGGAGACCGCCGGGATCACCGCGGCCATCCAACGATCGCGTTTGAGCGCCGGGCCCACCATCCCGAAGAAAGCCTGCAGCGCGGCAAGCAGCATCGCGAGGATGAGGGTGAACTGGCCCAGCTCCGGAATCATTTATTGCTGCTCCGTGGCGGGCTGAGCGTCTGCGGCGCTCGCGGTGGACGGCGTCTGCTGCAGAGCTGCGTCGCGCGGTTGACCATGGCGGGTGTCGAGTTTCGGTACCCCGATTCCCGGCGGGCGGTAGTACTGGTCGTGCTTGGCCAGCACTTCATCCGCGGCGAAGGTACCGTCGGATTGCATCTGTCCGTGGACGATGACTCCCGCGCCTTCGCGAAACAGGTCGGGCAGCACCTTGTCGTAGACGACGGGTATCTGATGCTGGAAGTCCGTTACGGTGAAGTGCACCTCCATGCTGCCTGGCACGCGCGACACGCTGCCCTTCTCGACGAGACCGCCGAGGCGGATTTCCTGGCCAGGCCGGACCTTACCGAGGGCGACCTGGCTCGGAACGAAGTAGAAGGTGACATTCTGTCGGAAGGCGCTGAGCGCCAGTGCGCCCGCCACCCCGACACCCGCCAGGATGCCGAGCACCAGCACCAGCCGGCGCCGTCTTGGGGTCATCTTTCAGTTCCTCCGATCTCGAGTCGATGCAGCGCTTCCTTCCGCGAGCGCTTGAGAAGCCGCAACGCCCAGACGACATTGAGCCCGACCACGGCGAACGTGACCGCATAGGCCGGCCAGACGTACGCCGCGTAGCCGCCCATATCGAGGAAGGCGCTCACGGCTGCAGTGCCTGACGGATCCACGTGGCCGCCCGCTCGCGGCTCAATACTTCTCCGCGCAGCCGCACGAGAAGCAGCGCCCCGAAAAACAACGTGAAGCCGAGCAGCATCATGAGAAGCGGAGCGAGCATCGATAACGGCATGGTGGGCTTGCCCAGGGTCATCACAGAGGGTGCCTGGTGAAGAGAGTTCCACCAGATGACCGAGTAATGAATGATCGGAACGTTTACCACACCCACGATTGCCAGCACCGCGCTCACTCTGTCCGCCCGCTGCACGTCGTCGAACGCCGATCGCAGGCCCATGTAGCCAAGATACAGGAAGAGCAGGATCAGCTCCGACGTCAGGCGCGGATCCCACTGCCAGTAGGTGCCCCACATAGGGGCGCCCCAGAGCGATCCGGTGACGAGCGCCGCAAACGTGAAGGAAGCCCCGATGGGAGCGCAGCTCGCCGCCACCGCATGCGCCACCTTCATCCGCCAGATGAGCCCGATCGCCGCGGCCACCGCCATGGTCGTATAGACCATCAAGGACATCCACGCGCTCGGCGCGTGTACATAAAGAATGCGGTAGCCCTCGCCCTGCTGATAGTCCGGCGGTGCCAATACCAGTCCACCAATGAGGCCCGCCACGATCAGCGCGCCCGCAGGCCACGCCAGCCACGGCGTCAGGCGGCCCGCCACACGATAGACGTGCGGTGGTGAGGCGAGTCGGTGGAACCACGTCCAGGCCATCGTACTTTCCAGTCTCACTCCAAGTTGATGCGCACGGCCGCCGCGGCGGCCAGCGGTGCGAGCGTCAGCCCCAGCACGGCGAGCGCACCGAGGAATCGCATCGGTACCCCATAGGCCGCGCCATCGATCGCCAGTTCCATCGCGCGAGCCCCGAAAATCAGCACGGGGATCTCGAGCGGCAGCGTGAGGAGCGACAGCAGCGCCCCCGATCGACGGATGCCGAGGGTGAGCCCTGCCCCGATCGAGCCGATCAGACTGAGCGCGACGGTCCCCACCGCCACGGAGCCGACGATGCCCGGCACTGCCGCGGCTGGTGCGCCCAGCGCCATCCCCGCGAGCGGCGCCATCAGGGCGAGCGGCAGCCCGGTGAGCAGCCAGTGCGTCGCCGTCTTTGCCGCGAGCAGCCAGGTGAGCGAGCGCCCCGAGAGCGCGTACTGCTCGAGCGTCCCGTCCTGTGCGTCATCGCGGAAAAGCAGCTCGAGCGCGAGGAGCGAGGATAGCAGGGCTGCCGCCCAGACCACACCCGCCGCCATCGGCCTCAGGACCGGAAGCTCCGGACTGACTCCCAGGGGGAAGAGCGTGGTGATGATGGCGAAGAAGGCGAGCGGCTGCACGAGCTGACTGCGCTTGCGGAAGGCGAGCTTGAGATCGCGCGCGACCATCAGGCGCGCGGCGGTCAAAGCGGGCACCGCGCTACCAGTGTCCGAGATTTGCCACTCCGCGCGCATTCCGCCTTCGTCGTGTCCGCGAAAAGGCGTCGCCGGGCTTCCGATGGCTGGCGAGTCAGCCAAGTGTCAGCTCCATCCGCTGCAGGCCCTCAGCGGACACCCTGAGCTCGTGATGCACCGCGGTGAGCGCGAGACCTCCAGCCTGCAGATGCTCATCGATCAGCTCGCCAACGAGCCCCTGGCCCTCGGTGTCGAGATTCGTCGTCGGCTCATCCAGCAACCAAAGCGGCACACGCATCAAGGTGAGTCCCGCCAACGCCGCCCTGCGTTTCTGTCCTGCCGAGAGAGTTCGCACCGGACGGTCCGCCCAGCCCTCTCCACCGACGCGCTCCAGCGCTCGGTCGATCTCTTGCCGTTCGATTCGGCGTCGGACCCCGACCCAGTAGTGGAGGTTCTCGCGTGCGGTCAGATCCGCCTTGAGCGGCGGCTCGTGCCCCAGATAGGCGAGTTGCGCGTGGAAGGCGTGCAGGTCCTTGCGGATATTCTCCCCGCGCCAGGTGATCTCCCCTCCTTCCGGGTACGCGAGGCCGCAGGCCGTCCGCAGGAGCGTCGTCTTGCCCGCACCGTTTACGCCGGTGAGCTGCAGGCATTCCCCTGCCCCGACCCGGAATCCCACCCCGCGCAGGACGTGATGATCTCCGCGCCAGAGGTGCACGTTCTCGGCTGCGAGACGGTAATCGGACATGATCGTTTTCGGATCAACCAAAAATTATAGCCGATTCAGTAGTTTATCACCATACGGGCGCCGCTCGCCCTGACTCTTGCGCCCGACCGCGCCGCACCATGCCGGTGCGCACGCCCGGTGCGGGTGAACCAGAACAGTGCGGGGTTCGCGAGGCCTTTTCCAGGAAATCAATCACTTAATGAGTGGCATGTCCCTTGCAAAATCTGCGTCCGCGGTCGGTCGCTGCCACCGTAATCCAGACCGCCAACAGTAACAACGAAAAGGGGGGTCCATATGTTAGTCCCTTCACCGCAATGGCTGGACACAGGCGACAACGCCTGGCAGTTGGCCGCCGCGACCTTTGTCGGCCTGCAGAGCATCCCCGGCCTGATGGTTCTCTACGGCGGCATCGTCAAGAAGAAGTGGGCGATCAACTCCGCCTTCATGACGCTCTACGCTTTCGCGTCGGTGCTCATCGTATGGGTCCTCTTCGACTACAACATGGCGTTCGGGCCGCAATGGTTCTCCTTCCTCGGCAAGCCGATGCTGGCGACGTCGGCCCTCTTCACGACCGGGCAGGCGATCGTTCCGGCGGCGGCTTCCGGCATGCCTCCCCTCGCCTTCCCGATGGCGACGCTCGTCTTCTTTCAGTTCGTATTCGCCGCCATCACCGTCATCATTCTCGGCGGTTCGGTGCTGGGGCGAATGAACTTCCGCGCGTGGGTGATCTTCTGTCCCGTCTGGATGACGCTCGTTTACACGGTTGGCGCGTTCAGTCTGTGGGGCGGCGGCTGGCTCGCCGGCTTGGGTGTGGCGGACTTCTCCGGCGGCTACGTCATCCACCTTGCCGCCGGCGTTTCGGGCTTCGTGGCCGCGGCGATGGTCGGCCCGCGACTGCAGCAGGATCGCGAGCATTTTCCGCCCAATAGCCTGTTGATCACCTTGGTGGGCGCCGGGATCCTCTGGCTGGGCTGGAACGGCTTCAACGGCGGCGACCCGTACTTCGCCAACGCAAATGCGGGAGCGGCGGTGTTGAACACCAACATCGCCACCGCAGTGGGCCTCGTCATCTGGACGCTGATGGACAAGATGGCATACGGCAAGCCGTCCGTCCTCGGTGCTGTCAACGGAATGATCGCGGGCTTGGTGGCAATCACCCCGGCGGCCGGTTACGTCGATGGCATGGGCGCCATCATCATAGGCGTGTGCGCGGGCATCATTCCGTGGCTCGCCATGAACAAGCTTCAGAAGACCAAGCTCATGATGAAGGTGGACGATACACTGAGCGTGTTCTCCACACACGGCTGCGCCGGCCTCATGGGCGGCCTCCTGACGGGCATTCTCGCCAACCCCAAGATGCTCGAGTACATCGGCACCGGCAAGGATGCGCCCGGAGTGAGTATCACCGGCTGGGCGTACGGCAATTTCCATCAGCTCGTGCTGCAGTTCTATGGGGCGGCGTTCATCATCGCCTACAACATCGTTGCCACCTTCATCATCCTCAAGGTCATCTCGTTCTTCGTGCCGCTGCGCATGGATGATGCGATGCTGAAGGTCGGTGACGACGCGGTTCATGGCGAGACGGCATACGCCATCGGAGCAGAGGGAGAGTAGTCAGGCACGGCGCGGCTGGCCGGTGGGGCGGGCCGATCCGCCTCACCGACCGGCACCGCGTCCGTGCCGAGGGGCCAAGGGTCGTGAGCCGCAGACATTACGTGCCGGTTCCACACTTTCCGGGACTGCGCGTGTGCGTCCGTCCCTTGGCGCGACATAGTCCCACGGTCGGCTTGTGCTACCTCGGTTCGATGTCGGAGCTGATCTCGGCCGGCATAGCGAGCCTCGAGATGCTGACCAACAGGAGGCGTGGGTTCGACGCGGCTGGTGACCGCTATGCGACGGACGCGCGCCGCGGCGTTGATGTGCGAAGCCCCCAACCGCGATATCGCATCTGGCGCTGGATGAAGCGCGGACACGCTCTGCAGATGCCTGGTGCGCACGAAGCTCTGGCGCACGCGGCGGCCGAAGCGCGCCGCGATCGGCCGGAACTCACTCACCGCCAGATGAGCGATGCGATGAGGGCCAAGGCAAGCAGCACCGCCAGACACTGCCAGAATCGAAGCGGCGCGCGCTCGTAGGGTGTCTGGGGCCGCCGGGCCGTGAGCGGCGCACGTGCGGGGCCCGACTCCATCTCCAGCGCGAATTCGCTCATGTCGCGAAAGCGTTGGGTCGGGTCGACTGCAATGGCCCGTGAGAGCGCGGCTTGCAGCCACGAAGGCAGATCCGGCCGTAGCGCCGCGAGCTCATGCGGCCGGGTCCGGGTCGGGGCGGCGGTGGCGTCGGCATTTCCATAAGGGAACTCGCCGGTGAAGGCCTGAAACAGGGTGACGCCGAGGGCATACACGTCGGTGGCCTCGTTCCCGGGCTCACCGGCGAGCATCTCCGGTGCCATATAGGCGAGGGTACCGGGAATCTCCTCGGCCGGCCCATCCTCGAGGCCAGGCACGCGCACGACCCCGAGATCGAGCAGCTTCAGCGAGCCCTCACCTTCCAGGAGCACGTTGTCGGGCTTGATGTCCCGATGGATGATGCCGTTGCGGTGCAGCGCCGCCGCCGCGCGCGCAAGCTTGATCGCGATGTGGCGGCCCTCTTCCAGACCGAGGGATGGCTGGCGCGCAATTCGAGTCTCGAGCAGCTCGCCCTGATAGAGCGGCATGACCGTGTAGAGACAGGTCTGCCGTCCCTGCGGCAGCTCGATGATGCGCCCGAGCCAGGGACTGTCCACTCGGGCCGCCACCCGGGCCTCGCGGACGAATGCCTTCCTGTAGGCGTCCACTTCGGCCACCTTGGGCTTGGGGAATTTGAGCGCAACCTCACCGCCTTCGATCTCGTCCTCGGCCGCGAACAGTCGGGTGTATCGACCCTCGGACAACAGCGCTCTGAGCACGAAGCCGTCGATCGTCTCACCACCCATTGGCACCGGGACGATCGGGAGTCGCATGATGTCGGCGTCGACGTCGGCCGAGTAGGCGGTCGGCAGCTCGGAAACGTCCAACACCAGAGCGGTACAATTGTCGGTGCTGCCTGATTCGAGCGCGGCTGCCACCAGCGCTTTTGCCGTGTCCGCGGGCGCGGAGCGCTCGCGTAGGGCGTCGGCGATGCTCTCTTCCGTCAGCCAACCGTGCACACCGTCGCTGCAGAGCAGGAAGCGGTCATGTCTCGCCATCGGCTGCGCCACGTACTCCAGGCGCGCCTCCGGCTCCACCCCGAGAGCGCGGTAAAGAACGTTGGATCCGTCCGCACCGTCCGCCCGTGCATGATCGGTCGTGAGGCACCTCAAGCGATTGGCGGAGAGCCGGTAGGCGCGCGTGTCGCCGGCATGCAGCACGTGCGCGACGCGGCCCCGCAATACGAGGCCCGTGAATGTGCAGCCCATGG
>Ga0335072_10014285_pt1 | contig 11279 bp, 13 predicted proteins | sample Lox_Sample_21_FD_206725 | JGI IMG/M metagenome (GOLD analysis project Ga0335072, IMG submission 206725) | Soil microbial communities from Loxahatchee National Wildlife Refuge, Florida, United States - Lox_Sample_2.1 | ecosystem: Environmental > Terrestrial > Soil > Wetlands | place: USA...
ATGATTTTCAAATTAGCTAGATGCTCCAGTTCACGTGTCAAGCGGGTATTCGGGAACATGGTGTTGGACGCGATCATCGGGCGGCTTGTGGTGCTGGGTGTCGCCGCCACGATGCTTGCGCTGCAGGTGACCGGCGTTTCCGCAGAAGACAGCACGCCTGCGATGACAAATGTCGCGCGGCCGAGCGTCGAGGAACTGGCGACAAAAGGCGAACCGGTGAAGTCGACCGCAGCCAGCGATGATGCCGGTACCCGCGAGGCGATGTGCCTGATGATCGAATCGGCGGCGAAGTCGCAAAACCTGCCGGTGGAGTTCTTCGCCCGCGTGATCTGGCAGGAAAGCCGGTTTCAATCGAATGCCGTGGGCCCGATGACGCGCAGCGGCCAGCGCGCGGAGGGGATCGCGCAATTCATGCCGGGGACCGCGAGCGAGCGCAGCCTGCTCGATCCGTTTGACCCGGTGCAGGCGCTGCCGAAATCGGCTGAGTTCTTGAACGAGCTGCGCAACCAGTTCGGCAATCTCGGCCTCGCCGCAGCCGCCTACAACGCCGGCCCGCGTCGGGTGCAGGACTGGCTCGCGGGAACTGGCGGCATGCCGCAGGAGACGCGCCACTACGTCTTTGCCATTACCGGTTCGAGCGTCGATGATTGGGCCGCAGCCGGCAAAGGCGGCAAGGTGCCGGACGACGGTGGTCCGTCGACCAGGAATCTCGGCTGCCGCGAACTGATGGCGCTGCTCAGGCAGGCGCCGAATCCCTTTGTTGCCGGGCTCGAGCAGCATGTGAAGCTGAGCGCGGCCAAGCTGTGGGGCGTGCAGCTTGCAGCTGGCTTCAACCGCGACCAGGCGCTCGCGATGTACGCCCGTGCAATGAGACGGCTCAGCGCGGTCATTGGCGATCAGGACCCGAGCCTGCTGAGCTCGATGCTGCGCAGCCGCGGCACTCGTACTTTCTATCAGGTGCGGATTGGTGCCGATACGCGTCCCGCCGCCGATGATCTCTGCAATCGCATCCGCCGCGCCGGCGGCGGCTGCTTTGTACTGCGAAACCCCAACGTGCGTGGATGATATTCGGGCCATCTGCATAGCCGTGTTGAGAGATCAATCGCTTGACGGCAGCGGCATTGATCAGCGTTATGCAGCGCCAGATCCAACCAAGCCGGAATTTAAGTGTCTCTACCGCCGCTCGACTCCCCGCAATGGCACAGTTCCCTGCGCGCCTTTGCATTGGGCTTACGCTCGATTGCAGCAACCGTGCTGACGCTGGTGCTGTTCGCGACCTATCTCGGCATTGGTGCGCTCGCCCATGACACCCATTTCAGCCTGGCCTGGGCGCTGGCGAGCACCGCCTTCGTATGGGCCGGCCCGGCGCAGATCATTTTGATCTCGACGCTGAGCTCGGGGGCTACCGTCGTGCAGGCAGCCATCGCTGTCACGGTCAGTGCCGTCAGGCTGTTTCCGATGGTGGTCTCGGTGTTGCCGATGATACGCTCATCGAAGACCAAGCGGCGGCATCTGATCCTCGTCGCGCACTTGATCGCGGTCACGCTCTGGGTCGAATGTTTTCGATTCCTGCCGCGCGTACCGCGCGAGCGACGGATCGCCTTCGTCCAGGGGCTCGGCTTTGGCCTGGTCAGCGTATGCCTTACCGCCACGGCCATCGGCTATCTGCTGGCGGCAAACCTGTCGCAGACTTTCGCGGCAGCAATCCTGATGATGACGCCGCTCGCCTTTCTGTTTTCGACCGCACGCAATTGCCGCGAACTCGCCGACGGCGTGGCGCTGGTGCTCGGCCTGTTGCTGTTTCCGATCGTGGCGAAGCTCAATACCGGCGTCGACATTCTGATCAGCGGGGTCTTGGCCGGCAGCATCGCCTATGCTGTTCACCGGTGGCGGGCGTTGGAATGAACGCTTTCATCGGCGACTGGCATGCGCTGCTTATCCTCTTGGTCGCAGGCGTCATTCCCAACGACATCTGGCGCATGCTGGGGCTTTGGTTCGGTAGTGGCGTGGACGAAGGATCCGAGCTGCTGGTCTGGGTGAGGGCGGTGGCGACTGCGATTCTGGCCGGCGTGATCGCCGAAATCTTGGTGCAGCCGCCTGGCGCCTTGGCCGGCGTGCCCGGCTGGCTGCGTTACGCCTCGGTCGCGATTGGCTTTGTCGTGTTCTGGATATCGCGGCGTTCGACTTTCGCAGGCGTCATCTGCGGCGAGATCGTGATGCTGGTGGGCCAATGGTGGCTGAGCTGAGATCGCGCCGCATTGCGGTAGCCTAATAATCCGCTAGACTCGGTCGTGTCGTTGATTGGATTGAAACATGGTTCGAGAAAGTGAACTCCGCGAAGGTGAAATCGCCGTCGAGATGCCGCCGGCACGTGATGCTGGCCTCGTCTTTATCGGCCGTATCCGCACGCCCTGGACCTCGCGGCTGATGACGCCGCGGCAGGGACGGCACGACGGCCCAGTCTGCCGGCTGGAGATTTTTGAGCCCTGGGTCGCCGCGATCAAGGGCGTCGATTTCTACTCCAACCTCGAAGTGATCTACTGGCTGCATCAGTCGCGCCGCGACATCGTGTTGCAAAGCCCGAAGAACAATAAATCGACCCGCGGGACGTTCTCCTTGCGCTCGCCGGTTCGGCCCAATCCGATCGGCACCTCGATCGTCAAGCTGGTCGGCGTCGAAGGTAGTACGATCCTGGTGCGGGGTCTTGACTGTCTCGACGAGACACCGCTGCTCGATATCAAGCCCGACCGCTGCGAATTCACACCGCTGGCGCCGCCGCAGCCCGGCGATTTCGAGACGGAGTGAATCGGAGGTCTTATCCCGGGACCGCTCCTCGGGAAATGAGCGAGGCGCTACGATTTAGCCTAGCGCTGCGGTCAGCTTGGCCGCGTGGTCTTGGAGAACCTTCGGGTCTTCCTTGCGGCTCGCCGGACGCAACAGCGCGACGCCCATCTGTCGAGGCATGATATGGACATGCAGATGGAATACGTCCTGTCCACTGGCGGGCTCATTGTGCTGCTGGACGGTGAGGCCATCCGCATTGAATGTCCGCATCGCGACCGGGGCGATCTTGTGAACGGCGCGCGAGACGTGAAGATAGTCCTCTATCGACACATCAAGAATGTTGCGGGAAGGGGCCTTGGGAACGACGAGCGTATGGCCCGGCGAGCGCGGCATGATGTCGAGAAATGCAAGGACGTGCGCGTCCTCATAGACTTTGTAGCAGGGCAACTCGCCGCGCAGGATTTTCGCAAAGATGTTGTTCGGATCGTAGGCGGGCATGTCGGCTCCTGAAAATATATGGTCGAATGTCCTGCAGCCGACCTGCGCGGTCAAGCGTCATCGGTCTTGCGGAAGGGGCCGTAGTCGGTCAGTTCGCGCCCGGCTTCGGCAACATAGGCGCGTTCGCGCTTGAGATAATCCGCGATGGCGTGGCGCAGACCCGGATCGGCGATGTAATGCGACGAGTACGTGGTCTGCGGAAGGTAGCCGCGGGCGATCTTGTGTTCGCCCTGTGCGCCGGCTTCGACCGTCTTCAGCCGGTGCTGGATCGCGAAATCGATCGCCTGATAATAGCAGATCTCGAAGTGCAGGAACGGATGGTGCTCGATGGCGCCCCAGTTGCGGCCGAACAGCGTGTCCGAACCGATAAAGTTGATGGCGCCCGCAATCCAGCGTCCGTCGCGCTTGGCCATCACCAGCAGCACGTCGTTCTTCATGCTCTCGCCGATCAGCGAGAAGAAGGGGCGCGTGAGATAGGGCCGGCCCCATTTGCGCGAGCCGGTCTCCATGTAGAATTCGAAAAAAGCGTCCCACGCTTCTTCGGTGATGTCGCTGCCGGTCAGCCAATGAACGGTGATTCCGGCAGCGACCGCCTCGCGCCGCTCGCGCTTGATCGACTTGCGATGCCGCGAGTTCAACGTTGCGAGGAAGTCATCGAAGCTGCCGAAGCCTTGATTGTGCCAGTGAAACTGCTGGTCGGTGCGTTCGAGGAATTCGTGCTCGGAGAGAAATTTTTGTTCGGCTTCGCGTGCGAACGTGACGTGGACCGACGAAGCGTTGCTGGCGTCGCACAGCGCAACCAGGCCACTGGCAAGCGCGGAGCCGATAAGATCGGTATCGACGTCGTCGCGGATCAAAAGCCGCGGTCCGGTCGCGGGCGTGAAAGGGACGGAAGCCTGCAGCTTAGGGTAATAGCGGCCGCCGGCACGTTCATAGGCGTCGGCCCAGCCGCGGTCGAACACGTACTCGCCCTGCGAATGCGATTTCAGATAGCAAGGCACGATCCCGGCGATGCGGCCGTCGATTTTTGCCAGCAGATGCCGAGGCCCCCAGCCGGTCCTTGCCGTGGCTGAACCCGATTTCTCGACAGCCGAGAAAAAAGCGTGTGACACAAAGGGGTTGTAGGCGGACCCGGATCCGGCACAGGAATTATTGGAAGCGGACGGCAAAGCCAGCGTATCCAGACGATCTATGCTTTCAGGATTGCGGCTCGGATTGGCGCACGCATCCCACTCGTCAGCAGGGATATCGCCGACGGAGGGAACCGCCTCAAGGATAATTTCGGATGACGCCATCGACGATTAGGACCGGTCTTTCGTCATGATCGGCCATCGTTGTGGTGACCAACACTCCAAAGATCGTGCATCGCACAGGCGACTTCAAGTGCCGAAAATGGCGTATCAGGTTCCGGGGATAAAGCCTTCGAAGATCATCTGATCGGCGTATCGCGCGGCGCGCTGGCGCTGCTCGGGCGTGCGCACCGTCCAGGTCAAAAGCGGCAGGCCGAAGATGTTGCGGGCGATCCACGGCGCGGGCGCTGGCAGCTGGTTGACCCAATACGCCACGAAATGCGGCTCGGTATGAAAGCCGTGGCGCAAATAGAGCATGCTGTCGCGCTGTTCCTGGGTGAGCTTGCTCCAATAGCCGTCGTCATAGGTGCGCTGGGCGATAATGCCGCGCGGCAGCTTCGGCATGATCTCCTTGAGCGCCAGCACCTGGTCCGGGTCGAACGACATCCCGACCACCGGCCCTCGATACGAGGCGAGCACCTCGGCCATCCGCCGGACCAGTTTGCGGTCGCCGTCGAAATGGCTCTTCACTTCGACGACGAGCGGGGCTTGCCCCGCGACCAATGCACAGAGGTCGCTCAGCGACATCATGTGCTCGGAGGTCTCCTTGAACTTGACCGCCTTGAGTTCGGCGGCCGTCTTCTCAAGCAACAGACCCGATCCTTCGGTCAGACGCCCCAGCGCATCGTCGTGATGCACCATGGCCTCACCGTCGGCGGTGAGTTGGATATCAACCTCGATCGAGAAGTTACCCGCGATCGCAGCTTTGACCGCACCCGGCATATTCTCGATAATGCCGCGCGCTGCATCATGCAGGCCGCGATGGGCCACGGGCCGCGCCGTCAGCCATTTGGGCGCACGCACTGGAATATCCTTCAGGAAACTTCAAAGATGCCTTCGACCTCGACCGCGGCATCCGCTGGAAGCGAAGCAACGCCGACGGTCGTGCGGGCGTGGCGGCCCTTGTCGCCGAACACTGCAACCATCAGGTCGGACGCGCCATTCAGGACCTTCGGCCCGTCGAGAAAATCGGGCGCGGAATTGATGAAGCCGCCGAGCCGGACCACGCGGACCACCTTGTCGAGATCACCGATCGCGGCCTTGACCTGCGACAGCAGGTTGATTGCACAGCCCCGTGCCGCCGCGGCGCCTTGCTCGATCGTAACGCCGGCGCCGAGCTTGCCCTTGGCAATCAGCTTGCCGTCGGCACCGAGGCAGACCTGGCCGGAGACAACAAGCAGATTGCCGGTACGCACGAAGCCGACATAATTGGCAAGCGGGCTTGCAGGCGTGTGCAAAACCACATCAAGTGCCGCGAGTTTCTGCTCAATTGTGCCCGCCATATTGCTCTCCGTCCGTGTAAGCTCGTGCCCGATGACGTTTGATCGGGAACACTGTTTCGCGCATTGTGCCGGTACATGCAAGCGAACTGGCTGAGTGAAAGTCATCGTCTCCCGTGTGCCATGGTCCCCGGGGGCGCGGGTCGGAAAGCGGCTCCATCGGCCACTATTTGTTCGCTCTGCCCTAGTTGCGGCGCAATGAAGCGATCCCTAATGTGACGAAATCCTGACCGAGACCCCATATGACCCGTTTGCTTCCTCGCCTCCGCAATGCCCGCTTGCTGATGTTAGCCGCCGCCGTCCTCGGGCTTGGGATCGGTTTTGTCGCCAGCACGAGCGAGGCTGCCGTGGCCACACCGTTTCTCGCGCACCAGGCGCTCTACGATCTCAGCCTGATGAAATCGCGTGGCTCCAGCTCGATCAGCTCGGTCCGTGGGCGCATTCTCTACAGTTTCTCCGGCAGCGCCTGTGAAGGCTATACATCGGAATTTCGCCAGGTCTCGGAGATGGAGAGCGGCGAGGGCAACGTCACGCTGAGTGACCTGCGCTCCACCTCCTATGAAGACGCGTCAGGCAGCACCTACCGCTTCAAAATCGACGCGCGAATGAACGAGACCGATTCGAATCCCGTCGCCGGAGTGGCGGAGCGAACCGGCGATCACATCACGGTCAAGCTGAAATTGCCGGAAGAGAAGACATTCACGCTTCCTGGCGACACCGTGTTTCCGACCCAGCAGATCGAGCGCATCATCGAGGCGGCGAAGGCTGGCAAATCGGTGCTGCAGCTCACGGTCTATGACGGCTCGGACAATGGCGAGAAGGTCTACAACACGCTGTCCGTCATCGGCCAGCCGATCCCGGGCGACCGCGCGCCTTCGGAGCAGGATCCCGCGACCACCAGCGAGGCGATGAAGTCAATGACGCGCTGGCCGGTGACGGTCAGCTATTTCGACCGCGACGCCAAGCCGACCGAGGGCGAGCAGACGCCGGTCTATTCGATGTCGTTCGAATTGTACGAGAACGGCGTCTCGCGGGCGCTGGTGCTCGACTACAATGATTTCGTGCTTGCCGGCTCGCTCGGAAAGTTCGACATCAAGGACACTAAGCCCTGCAAGTGACGACGTTTCAGTCCCCGCTTCAATCCTGTGCCTTCTGCGGTCCTTCATAGGCGATGCCTCGGATGACGGCGGCATTGCCGAACTTCCTGCGCAGATCGTCGATCGCCCGCTCGGCATGAGCCGAACGACGGTCCAGCATGTCGGTATCGTCGCCCTCGGATCCCGCACGCAGCGCGCTGACGCCTGTCCCCATCAGGCGGAATGCGGTGCCGTCGATCTCTTTCGCCAGCATCTCCCGCGAGACCGCAAAGATCTTTGCAGCGAGCTGGGTCGGCGCGACGATCGATTGCGAACGGGTGCGCTGGCGAAAATCCGCGGTCTTGAGCTTCAGCGTGATGGTGCAGCCGGCGAGATTGCTGCTCTTCAGCCGCGACGACACTTTTTCCGATAGCCGCCAGAGGGTCTTTTCCAGCGTGGCAAAATCGCGAATGTCGGTTTCGAACGTGGTCTCGCTCGAAATCGTCTTGGCGCCGCGGTCGGCGACGACGCGCCGGTCGTCGATCCCGCGTGCAAGTCGCCACAGCCTCCGGCCGTCGGTCGGGAACTGCTTCATCAGCCCGATCTCATCGGCGCGCTGCAGGTCCGCGATGGTGCGGTAGCCGCGCAGCGACAATCGCTCCTGGGTCGCCGGCCCGACGCCGAAGATGAACCCGACCGGCTTGTCCGCAAGCATCGCGCGCGCTTCCTCCTGGTCAAGCGTGGCAAAGCCGCGGGGCTTGTCGAGATCGGAGGCGATCTTGGCGAGGAACTTGTTGCAGGACAGGCCGACGGAAACGGTGATGCCGATGTCGCGCTCGACCTCGCGGGCGAAGCGCGCCAGCACTTTGGCCGGGATCATGCCGTGGACGCGCTGGGTGCCGGAAAGATCGAGAAAGGCTTCATCGATCGAGAGCGGCTCGACCAGCGGCGTCAGCGCCTGCATCGCATGCCGCACCTCGCGGCCGACCCGGACATATTTGGCCATGTCGGGGCGGATCACGACCGCCGACGGGCAGAGTTCGAGCGCCTTGAACATCGGCATCGCCGACCGCACGCCGTAGGTCCGCGAAATGTAGCAGGCGGCTGCGACCACGCCGCGCTTGCCGCCGCCGATGATGACCGGCCTGTCGGCGATATCGGGGTTGTCGCGCTTCTCCACCGTGGCATAGAACGCGTCGCAATCGATATGCGCCAGCGTCAGCGCGGGCAGGGCACGATGTCGTACCAGGCGGGGCGAGCCGCATTCGCTGCATCGGCGGGCTCTCGCATCAGAATCACAAAGGCAATCCCGGCAAAAGCAGGTTGGGCCGGCCGGCGCTGATGCGGCATCGCTCACGGCACATCGCGCTCCCATTGCGGATCGTTCAGGGCCTGATGGGCGGCGGCGATATGAGTGGGGTGCAGCTTGGAGGCGGCCGCGAACGCGTTTACGGTTGCGTCGTCGCGCATCACGAAATTGAGGACCTGGCCGAGGAAATGCGGATCCTTGGCCGCCGAGCGCAGGGTCTCCGGCCCGATTCCACTTTCGGCCAGGAACAGGCCCAGCCGCTCAGGCTCTCCGGCAATGAAGGAAAGCGCCTGAATCGCAACGATTTCAGCGGCTTCACGAGGATTTTGAACAGGTTTTCTCAATGGTCCTGTTTGCCTTTCCGTAACTTCTGGTCTCTAGTTTCGGGCTCAATCATGCCCGAGTCTGGGAAAAGGGTTCAAGAAGTGCGAACGGCCGGGCAGAAAGATAGCACTCCGGCTTAACGGCTTAGAGCGAATCTGGCGCTAATTTAATTCCACTTTTCAACACGCTTGACGCGGCGTCCAACGATCAGACGCCATCGTCCGACAACAGGGATTGGAGGGACGGGATGGCTAAAACCGTCCTGATCGTGGAAGACAACGAGCTCAACATGAAGCTCTTTCGCGATCTCCTGGAGGCGCACGGCTACCAGACGTCCGGAACCAGCAACGGTTTTGAGGCACTCGATCTGGTCCGTAAGCTTCGCCCGGATCTCGTGCTCATGGATATTCAACTGCCTCAGGTATCCGGCCTCGAGGTCACCAAATGGATCAAGGACGATCCGGAACTGCGGACGATCCCGGTGGTCGCGGTCACCGCCTTCGCGATGAAAGGCGATGAAGAGCGCATCCGCGAAGGCGGCTGCGAAGCCTATCTGTCCAAGCCGATCTCGGTCGGCAAGTTCATCGAGACCGTCCGAAGGTTTGTGGGGTAGGGAGAGTATTACGTGTCCGCGCGTGTTCTGGTTGTCGACGACGTGCCCGCCAACGTCAAACTGTTGGAGGCGCGTCTCTCGGCTGAATATTTCGACGTCCTGACGGCAAGCAACGGCACCGAAGCGCTCGACATCTGCGCGCGCGCCGAATGCGACATCATCCTGCTCGACGTCATGATGCCCGATATCGATGGTTTCGAAGTTTGCCGGCGGCTGAAGTCGAACCCGGCGACCCATTTCATTCCGGTCGTCATGGTCACGGCGCTCGACAGCCCTGCCGATCGCGTGCGCGGGCTCGAGGCTGGAGCCGACGATTTCCTGACCAAGCCGGTATCCGATGTGGTGCTGATCGCGCGGGTGCGTTCGCTGACCCGGCTGAAGATGATGACGGATGAATTGCGTATGCGCGCCATCACCTCGCTCGAGATCGGCGTGCAGGCGCCGGAGCGCAGTGCCGTGGCCGATGCCGGAAAGGGTGGACGCGTGCTTCTGGTCGACGACCGCGCCGCATCCTACGAGCGGTTGGCGCCGGTCCTGAGCCAGGAGCACACGGTCGATGTCGAGACCAATCCGGCGGAAGCGTTGTTTCACGCCGCCGAAGGCAATTATGACCTGCTGATCGTCTCGCTCGGACTTCAGAGCTTCGACGGCCTGCGGCTGTGCAGCCAGGCGCGTTCGCTGGAGCGGACGCGGCAATTGCCGATCCTCGCGATCTCCGACGCCGACAACAATTCGCGGCTGTTGCGCGGGCTCGAGATCGGCGTCAATGATTACCTGCTGCGCCCGGTCGACAGGAATGAGCTGCTGGCTCGGGCGCGCACCCAGATCCGACGGCGTCGCTATACCGATCATCTGCGCGACAATGTGCAGAATTCGATCGAGATGGCGATCACGGACGCGCTGACCGGCCTCCATAACCGCCGCTACATGGAGAGCCACCTGACAACACTGGCCGAGCAGGCCTCGAGCCGCGGCAAACCGTTGGCGCTGATGATGCTCGACATCGACTATTTCAAATCGATCAACGACACCTACGGCCACGACGCCGGCGACGATGTGCTGCGCGACTTCGCTGTCCGCATCCGCAAATCGATCCGCGGCATCGATCTCGCCTGCCGCTATGGCGGCGAGGAGTTCGTGATCGTGATGCCGGAAACCGATTTGCACGTCGCGGGCATGGTGGCGGAGCGGCTGCGGCGCGCGATCGCCGGCGAGCCATTCGCGGTCAACAAGGGCGCCAAGCGCATTGCGGTCACGATCTCGATCGGGCTGGCTACCCTGGAAACCAAGGGCGAGCCGATGGCCGATGTGCTCAAGCGCGCCGACAAGGCGCTCTATCGCGCCAAGAACGATGGCCGCAACCGGGTCGTGTCGCAGGCGGCCTGATCTGGGCATGGTTCTCGTCATTCGGGGGCGATGCAAAGCATCGAACTATGGTGCGCAATTGCGCGCCTTGCGGATCTCGAGATTCCCGATCGTCGCGGAGCCCGTCATCGGGCGGCGCCCCGCGCCGACCCGTTGGCGCCGTCCGGAATGACACAGCACATACGTCGGCTTTCCCGCGACGCGGTTAGCGCCCGAGCGATGCATGAACTTGACCCTCGCGGAAGAGGGGCAGGGAATGCCGGGTGCGCGGAGCACCCGCAGCCTCGCGTGCGAAAGTAAAAAGCACACGAGTTAGTCACCACAGGTACACCGAGACAGTCCGGCATTCCCTGCGCGATGGTTTTACGGCTTACTCCGCGCTCTCCTTGGCGACCGGGCTTTGTTGCCACCATCGACCGTGTGATGCGCAGGCGACATTACTTGCGTAGTGCGCCGACATCATCACGAGCTTGACGCCAGCGTCGGGGCATCAGGACCACACGGCTTCGCCGTCCGCGAACCGTGCGTTTCGTCTCCCGCACTGTCGCGTCCACCGCATCCCGCACCCAACGTCCGTGACGACGCGTACGCCCCTCTCATCAAAGGCGGGACGCGCCGCTCATAGAACTGATTTTATTGCTCGGGGAAGCAAAATCTTTTTGCGGCGAGGGCTGGACACCA
>Ga0335072_10014286_pt1 | contig 11278 bp, 9 predicted proteins | sample Lox_Sample_21_FD_206725 | JGI IMG/M metagenome (GOLD analysis project Ga0335072, IMG submission 206725) | Soil microbial communities from Loxahatchee National Wildlife Refuge, Florida, United States - Lox_Sample_2.1 | ecosystem: Environmental > Terrestrial > Soil > Wetlands | place: USA: Florida...
GCTGGTAGCGGCGCTGGCCATTGCCGTTTTTCCCGGAACGGGGCTGCATGCGCAGTCGGCGCGATCCGATTACAAGCACGGGCGCGACGCCGAAGCGCGGCAGGACTACGACACGGCATTCACTTCTTATCAGCAGGCCGCAAATCGGGATCCGAAGAACGAAATGTACCGCGTGGCGCTGGACCGGGTGCGGATTACGGCGGCGGCGACGCACGTGACCAAGGGCCGTGGGCTGCTGGCGGCCGGGGACATGCAGGGAGCGCTGGCCGAGTTTCTGCACGCAGAGGAGATCGACCCGGCGGACGAGGCCGCTGAGCAGGGGATTGAAGAGGTACGTGCGAGAGAGGGAGGAACGCCATCGCCCTCGAGCTCGATTCCCCTCCCGGCGAGCGAGCAGGAAGAGATCGATTCCATGGGCGCGCCGCCGGTGCTGACGCCCATGTCGAACGAGCCGCTGACGCTGCACATGACCGAGGACGCCAAGGTGATCTACGAAGCGGTCGGGAAAGAGGCCGGGATCAATGTCCTCTTTGACCCGGATTGGCATTCGCAGCGGATCCAGGTGGACTTGAATAATGTGTCGCTGATGGATGCATTGCGGATTCTGGAGACGATGTCGGGGAGCTTCTGGCGGCCGGTCACATCCAACACGATCTTTGTGGCGCAGGATACGCGGATCAAGCGGACGGAGCTGGACGAAGAGGCGGTGCAGACGTTCTACCTGACGAACGCCTGGCAGCAGAACGATATGAACGACGTGCAGACGGCGCTGAGGAGCATTTTGCCGAACGCCCGGTTCTACGGTGTAGCGAGCCAGAATGCGATTGTGGCGCGGGGGACGCCCGATGAGCTGTTGCTGGCGCAGAAGCTGGTGGACGACCTGGACAAGGCGCGGCCCGAGGTGGTGGTGGACGTCGCAGTGCTGGAGGTGAGCAAGAACTGGGAGCGGACGCTGGGGATCACATGGCCGAGCTCGGTGGGTGTGACGCTGCAGTCGCCGAATTCGAGCAGCAGCTCGTCCTCTTCGTCAACTACGGGCAGCACGACCACGTCGCCGACCCTCTATGACCTGAGCCACCTGAAGGCTTCAGACTTCGCGGTCACGGTGGGCTCGGCCACGCTGAACCTGCTGCTGACAAACGACAACACGCAGGTGCTGCAGAACCCGAGCATCCGGGCGACGGACGGGCAGAAGGCGACGCTGACGATTGGCTCCAAGATACCCATCGCCACGGGCTCCTATTCGGCGCCGGGCCTGACCGCGACGGCGTCGATCGGCTATGCCCAGACGCAGTTCCAATACATCGACGTGGGCGTGAAGATCGTAATGACGCCCACGGTGCACTATGACAACGACGTGACGCTGAATATGGACATCGAGGTCAGCTCGGAGAGCGGCCAGACAACGATCGAAGGCGTGACGGAGCCGATTCTGAGCCAGGAGATCATCAACCACGTGATTCGGCTGCGCGAGGGCCAGGCGAGCATCCTGGGCGGGATCCAGTCCAGCCAGACATCGCAAAACTGGTCGGGAGTTCCAGGGCTCAGCGCGATTCCGATCCTGAAGTACCTGTTCGGATCGAGGGACAACACGATCAAGGACGACGATATCGTGTTCGTAGTGGTGCCGCACGTGGTGCGGTCGCAGGAGTTGACGCCGCTGAACCTGGAAGCGGTGGATACCGGGTCGGGTCAAAACGTCGACCTGCGCATGCTGGAGCGGAAGAGCGCGCCGGCGACAGAGAAGCCGGCGGCCTATGTGGAGCCGGGCGTGGGAGTGGTTCCGGGAACGAGCGCGGCGGGGGCAGCGCCTGCGGCTCTCCAGGAGATGCGGACATTGGGTGAGAGCGGGCAGCCGGCGCCGCCGCCGACGCCCGGACGGACTGCGCCGCCGGTTGCAAACGCGCCCAACGCGGTTCAGCCGGCAAGGAACACGAATGCTGCTTCGGCGGCGAGTCCACCGGCCGCGGGAGGCGGAACGAGCTTCGCGCTGAATGCTCCGCCCGGTCCGGTTGCTGTGGGAACAACCTTCCAGGTGCCGGTGACGCTCAACGGCGGGGTGAACGTGGATTCGATTCCACTGCAGGTGCGGTACGATCCGGCGCACCTGGCGTTGGTCAACGTGACCGACGGGAGTTTCCTGAACCGCGACAAGCAGGCGGTGGCGCTGGTGCACCGGGACGATGGCCCGGGAGATCTGACGATCGTTTCGTCGCGGCCGCCGGGGGCGCCGGGGATCAGCGGCTCGGGCGTGGCGTGCGTGCTCACCTTCCAGGCGAAGGCGGCAGGGACGAGCGTGCTGGCGATTACGGGCGCAGGAACGGTGAATAGCAGCGAGCAGCAGTCGTCGGCGGGGATGTCGCAGGTGAGCATCACAGTGAAGTAGGGAGGAATATCGATGAGAAGCGGGTCTCCCGCGGGCAGCAGCGGAGAACGGGGACTGACGCTGGTAGAGCTGATTGTCACGGTGGCGATCCTGTCGGTCCTGGCGTCGGCCGCGGTCCCCATGTTGTGGTTCCAGTACAAGCGGGAGAAGGAACGCGAGCTGCGGCGGGATCTGTGGATGATGCGGGACGCGATCGACCGGTATAAGGATGCGGCGGACAAAGGGGCGTTCCAAACCAAGGTGGACAGCGACAACTACCCGCCGGACCTGGACACGCTGGTGAACGGTGTCGAGGTGCAGGGCAAGAAGCTGAAGTTTTTGCGGCGGATTCCGGTCGATCCGATGACGGGGAATTCGGACTGGGGTTTGCGGTCGATGCAGGACGAACCGGATTCGGATTCTTGGGGTGGGCAGAACGTCTTTGACGTGTACTCGAAGTCGCAGGGGACGGCGCTGGACGGAACGAAGTATTCGACGTGGTGAGCGGCAGGGGTCAGGGATCAGCGGTCAGGGGTCAGTTGGCGCGGCGACGACCGCCGGCGCTGGCGATAGATCGGCTGAAGGATGGAAGGCGGAAGGCAGCCTGGGTTTTGGTTCGATGGCCCGGCGGAGTGGGAAGATCCGGAGAAGCAGAGGGTCCATGAAGTTCGGTCGCAGACAATCCGAGGGGTTCACGCTGATCGAGCTGATGGTGGTGATGGCGATCATCGCCATCCTGGCGACGCTGGCGATCCCGAGCTATGTGACTGCGATGCGGCACGCGCGGGAGGCTGTGCTGCGGGAAGACCTGCAGGTGATGCGGTCCGCGATCCAGTCGTATACGCTGGACAAGGAGAAGGCGCCGCAGTCTCTGGATGACCTGGTGCAGAGCGGGTATCTGAGGGCGATTCCCGAGGATCCGATGACGCACAGCACGGATACATGGGTGACCGATCAGAGCCAGGACATGTACTCGCTGGACGAGACCGAACCCGGAATCGACGATGTGCATTCGGGGAGCGACCAGTCGGGATCGAATGGGCAACCCTATTCAAGCTGGTGAGTGAATTCCGGTTCCATTCTGCAGGGAAAGCGCATCCAATTTCAGAGCACCCTTTCCAGTGCGCTGGTGTGTGCTTTTGCAATTGAGCTGGACTTGAGCGACCAGGCTCAGCAAGGCCTCGCCATCCGCGCGGACACATCTTTGGAGGGTCTGTTGCCTGAGAGCGACCTGATGGGTTTAAGCGGGGATCACCCGGAATTTGTGTTTGCCGTATGCGCGGACCGGTTCTACAGGGCGCTGACGCCGTTTGCAGTGGCGGAGACGGGCGGCAGAGGACCGGGCCTGGGCGGACAGCTGCTCTACGCCGGCGAGCTGGATGAGGAGGGGCGGGCGCTGCTGGTGGCTGCGAGTGTGCTGGGCGCGGCGACCCTGACCGCGACCGCAGATCCGACGACGCAGAAACAGGCGGTGCGCGACGGAGTGATCGATTTTCTGGTGACCACTCTCGATGAGGCGCTGCGCATCCTGAAAAACCAGGTCCGCAAGCGGGAGGGCGTGGCGGTGTGCCTGGCGGCACGGCCAGCCGCCGTGGAGCGGGAGATGGAGGAGCGTGGCGTTCAGCCCGATTTAGTGGCCTACGGTCTGTTGGGTCTGGCGCGGTTCCCGGCCAGCTTCGAGGCGAGTGCGCGGCATGTGGAGCAGGTGGTGGCCGGGCCGGAGCGGTCCGTGGTGACCTGGACGGCGGAATCAGGCACGGCAGCATGGCTTTCCAAGCTGGACGCGGTGGCGCTCGAGTGCCTGGCGGCGGAGAAGTGGCCGGCGGAGTGGGCGGCGCGGCGCTGGCTGCGGCTGGCGCCCCGCTATTTCTGGCGGCTGGCGCGGGATCGGCGTATTGTCTCGTGCCATACGGGCGCCGCGCGGACGATCTTCAGCAGATTGAAGGGTGCGGTGGAGAGTGGAGAGATCGGAACCGCGGTGTGGATCAGCATGAGCGGAGAGTCGGGAACACAGTCAGTCCATGCAATCCCGCCGGCGGCTGCGCCTACCCCGCATTGAGGGCCGAGTTCAGGCGCTCGACGAGCTCGAACTCGGCGGGGTGAAGTTTCTGCCGCGCGGCGGGGAGACGGAAGAAGACGGCGCGATCAACTTCAGGAAAAGACTGGCGCCGGCCTGACTTTGGCGGCCACTCGATGGTGAAGGTGTTGCTGACGATCTGCGCGGGGTCGCAATCGCCTTCAGCGGCCCAGGCGTGGACGATCTTGCCTCCCTTGTGGCGGACTTCGCCGAGGTCGAGGAACGGGCCGCGCAGGTCGAATCCGGTTTCCTCCTGAAATTCGCGCTTCGCCGCGGCGAACTCGTCTTCTCCGGGCTCGATTTCCCCCTTGGGAATGAACCAGGAGCCCAAATCCCTCTTTACCCAGAAGGGACCGCCGGGATGAACGGCGAGGATTTCGAGTTCGCCATTGCGGACTCTGTAGAGAAGAATGCCGGCGCTTTTTCTAGGCATGGGCTAAGCTCGCGGGAGCGACGGTCAACGCCGGAAGATTTCGCCATTCTTCATGACAAAGCTGACGCGCTCGACGACGGAGATGTCGTCGAGGGGATTGCCGGGGACGGCGATGATATCGGCATCGTAGCCGGGTTTGAGCTGGCCGATCTCTCCAGGCCACCCCAGCAGCTTCGCCCCGTTGATCATGTCGGCCTGGAGGACGGCCAGGGGCTTCATGCCGTAGCGGACCATGAGCGTGAGTTCGTGGGCCTGGGTGCCGTGGGGGAACGGGCCCACGTCGGACCCGACCGCGAAGGGAACGCCAAAGGCTACCTGTTTCTTGAACTGGGCAATCTTGTAATCGAGGAGCGCGCCTTCGCTGGCGGCCTCGGTGGCGCCGGTGGCGTGGTGGGCGAAGTAGTCAAAGATGGTGAAGGTGGGGACCGCGAAGATGCCCTTCTGCTTCATGATGCGCATGGTTTCGTCGCTGAGCTGGGTGGCGTGGTCGACGGAGGCGACGCCGGCCTCGGCGGCGTAGAGGGTGCCGGGCTCGCCCTGGGCGTGGACACCGACGAAGGAGCCCATGCGGTGAGCTTCCTCGACGGCCGCGGCGAGTTGGGCCTCGGTGTACTGGTAGGGCGTATGCAGGACCCCGTCGATCATGCGGTCGGGGCCGGTCTCGTAGATCTTGGTGAAGTCGGCGCCTTCCTTGTGCTGCTCGCGCATGACCTCGATGATCTGCCCGGCGTCGTTGGCGCGGTCGGCGTTGGAGAGGACGTGCTGCGCGGGGTTGAAGCGGTTGGCGTCTTCGTGGCCGCCGAGGATGTCGATGGCGTTGGCGCAGACGCGGAGACGGGGGCCGGGGATGATGCCCGCGTTGATGGCGTCGCGGATGGCGGTCGAGGCCGAACCGGCGCCTTCGGTGCCCATATCGCGCTCGGCGGTGAAGCCGGCCATGAGGTCGGCTTTGGCGGCCTGCTCGGCGAGGATGGTGCGCCACGGTACGGACTCCTCGATGGTCTGCAAGTCTTCGGCGCCGGGATGCAGGAAGAGATGGACGTGCGCGTCGACGAGGCCGGGCAGCAGCGTGGTGTCGCCGAGGTCGACGACCTGCGCGCCCTGGGGATGGTCGACAGTTACTCCTACGGCCTTGATGCGATCGCCTTCGATGAGGATCTCGCCGGGATGGAGCATCGCGCCCGTGTCGACCTCAAGCAGGCGGGCGGCGTGGAGGACGATGGGGACTGGCGAGGGCTGCTGGGCGGCGGCTGGAACGGCTGCAACCATGCCTGCGCCGAGCAGTATCCAGCCCATGCTCTTGCTCAGGTTGGGCATGGCTAAGACCATAGCAAATTCGCAGGCCGCACGAGAAGCTTATTGCGCGACGCTGCCTAAGTCCCACATGCCGGCCTGGGAGTTCCAGAAGAGGTGATATTTCTTTCCGCCTTCGACGGGCAGCGTAACCGTGATCGTGGCGTGATCCTCGCGATCTGTGCTCACGCGGATCTGATCGCCTTTGATGTTGGCGTCTTTCTTCGCGTCAATCTGAACCTGCTCCCATTGGCCTTGGCTTTGATACTCGATTTTGACTTGCGAGGTCGAGTCGTTCCGGACGATGGAGAAAATTGCTGCCGGCATCTGTACCGAAGCGGATGGCATTCGCGTTGGTACTCGATGTTGACATGCGACATTGGCGGCGCCGCCCCCGATCGCCCACAGAGTCATGATCACCGCAATTTTGCCGACTGCTCTGCCCATTACTGGCCTCCTTTCCTTCCCAGCAGATATCCCGCAACGGTTCCAAACAACCCCATCGCCGGCGCGATCTGGTCATTGCTGTATCCCGCACAAATCAGCACGATGGTCCCCACCAGGATGAGCACCAGTGCATAGGCGCGAATTGCATCCTCGGCGGACGTGGTCTTCTTCCACAGGACAACAGAAAGCGCGGCGATTACGATCACGCCCAATCCAATCACGATCAGGGCGAGCTGCCCTTCAGAGCTTGAGAGAAAGTTTGCGGCGGGAGCGGGCGCATGAACAGTTGCACCCGCAGGTGGCGCGTTGGCAACTTGGATCATAGGACCTCGGATAAAGGGCCGCAAGAAGTCGGGAAATTTGTGACAACATTAAAGCACGAAAGACCTGCCCGGACAACGCCGAATTCTCGGAACATCGCCAAGCCGAAGATGTTTTGCCGCAGAATTTGTGTGGGATGTTGCGGACGCCCGTCATGGGCCTTCGAAGACTCGGTGTTTATGACGCGAGGCACAATGGGCCGGTCTTGACAAGACCGCTCGCGTCGAGGATGTTGCGGGAGGGCGGGATCAGCCTGCGCCGGAGCCGGCGGCTCAGGCGCGGACTGCCCGCCTTCCAACTTGCTATGCGGCCACGGCGGCCGGGACGGCGGCGAGATGGGCCGTGCCCATGGCGCCACCGAACATGGCGACGACCTGGGCGTGGGTTGCAGTGCGAGGGTTGGTGAGCTGGCAGGCGTCCTTCTTGGCGTTGTCTGCCATGACGGCGAAGTCCTTCTCCTGGACACCGAGCTCGGCGAGGCCGGAGGGGATGCCCACGGCGGCCGACAACTGACGGATGGCGCGAATGCCCTTGGCGCCGGCGTCGAGGTCGCTGAGGCCGGTGACGTCCTGGCCGAGGGCGATGGCGATGTCCTTGAAGCGCTTGGGGCAGGCGATGAGGTTGAAGTCGCAGACGACGGGCAGCAGGATGGCGTTGCAGACGCCGTGGGGCAGGTTGTAGAAGCCGCCCAACTGGTGCGCCATGGCGTGCACGTAACCGAGGCTGGCGTTGTTGAAGGCCATGCCGGCCAGGAACTCGGCGTAAGCCATCTTGTCGCGGGCTTCCATGTTCTGGCCGTTGGCGACGGCCGAGGGCAGGAAGTCGCGGATGAGCTCGATGGCCTTGATGGCGCAGGCATCGGTGATGGGCGTGGCGATGGTGGAGACGTAGGCCTCGATGGAGTGGGTCAGGGCGTCCATGCCGGTGGCGGCGGTGAGGGAGGGCGGCATGCCGACCATCAGGGTGGGATCGTTGATAGCGACGTTCGGGGTCACGCGCCAGTCGACGATGGCCATCTTTACGTGGGTGTCCGTGTTGGTGATGATGCAGAAGCGGGTCATCTCGCTGGCGGTTCCCGCGGTGGTGTTGATGGCGAGGAACGGAGGCATGGGCCTGGAGGACTTGTTGACGCCCTCGTAGTCGCGGATGTTGCCGCCGCCGGAGACGACCAGGCCGACGCCCTTGCCGCAGTCGTGGGAGCTGCCGCCGCCCAGGGAGACGATGCCGTCGCATCCGCTCTCCTTGTAGGCTTTGACGCCGTCGAGGACATTCTTGTCGGTGGGGTTGGGCTCGGCGCCGGCGAAGACGGTGGACTTGACGCCCGCGTCGGCGAGCATCTTCTGGATCTGCGCGGCCATGCCGAGCTTGTTGAGGATCGCGTCGGTGACGATCAACATGTTGGTTGCGCCCAGCGCTTTCGCCTGGGCTCCTGCTTCTTTCGCGCAGCCAATGCCCATGAGAGAGACGGTTGGGATGTAAAAGCCAAAAACCTGATCCGCTAATGCCATTGAGATTCCCTCACTTGATTCGTTTGTGGATTTGCTTCTGAACCGGAGTTCTCCGGAACCGTCGCTCGGCCGTTCAGACTGCGAACAGGCGATCATCAGAAGACGAAGAGGACGGTAGACAGCGGGAATAACGATTGGATGTGATGGCTATCACTGTCACTTAAAGATCAGTGTTTTCAATGGTGATGCGGAGGGGCGGGGCGCCGGAGGGAGGAGTGGAAGCGGTGATGCTGCTCACGAGATGGTGCGGTTTGGGGGCTGGAAAGCCGGTGGCTGCGGGCGAAATTAGGCGTCAGTAGGCGGGGAGGCCGGTGAGGTGCTGGCCGAGGATGAGGGTGTGGATGTCGTGGGTGCCCTCGTAGGTTTTGACGGACTCGAGGTTCATCATGTGGCGCATGAGGGGGAAGTCTTCGGTAACGCCATTCGCACCGAGGATGTCGCGGGCCATGCGGGCGCACTCGAGGGCCATCCAGACGTTGTTGCGCTTGGCCATGGAGATGTGCTGGTGGCCGACTTTGCCCAGGTCTTTGAGGCGGCCGACGTGGAGGGCCAGCAATTGTGCCTTGGAGATTTCACTCGCCATCCAGACGATCTTCTCCTGGACGAGCTGGTGGCCGGCGATGGGCTGGTTGCGGAACTGCTTCCTGGTTTTGGAGTAGTTCAGTGCAGTGGAATAGCAGTCCATGGCGGCGCCGAGGGCGCCCCAGGCGATGCCGTAGCGGGCCTGGTTGAGGCACATGAGCGGGCTTTTGAGGCCGGCGGCGCCGGGGAGCAGGTTTTCGGCGGGGATGCGGAGGTCCTGGAGGGAGAGGCTGCTGGTGACCGAGGCGCGAAGGCTCCATTTGCCGTGGATGTCGGAGGCGGTGAAGCCGGGGCGATCGGTTTCGACGAGGAATCCGCGGATGGAGGCGCTGCCGGAGTCGGATTCGGCGGATTCTGGGGTGGAATCGTCTTCGAGTTTGGCCCAGATGACGGCTACGTCGGCGATGGAGCCGGAGGTGATCCACATCTTCTCGCCGTTGAGGATGTATTCCGAGCCAGATCGGCGGGCGCGGGTGGTCATGCCTCCCGGATTTGAACCGAAGCCGGGCTCGGTGAGGCCGAAGCAGCCGAGCTTTTCCCCAGTGGCGAGGGCGGGGAGCCAGCGGTTTTTCTGCTCGTCGGAGCCGAAGGTGTGGATGGGGTACATAACGAGGGCGGACTGGACGCTGACGAAGCTGCGGAGGCCGGAGTCGCCGCGCTCGAGCTCCTGCATGACGAGGCCGTACTCGACGTTGGACATGCCGGCGCAGCCGTAGCCGTCGATGGTGGCGCCGAAGAAGCCGAGTTGGCCCATGGGGCGGACGAGCTCGCGCGGGAAGCGGCCCTCGCGGAAGCAGGACTCGACGATGGGGACGAGGTTGTCCTGGACGAAGTCGCGGGCGGTGCGGCGGACGAGGAGCTCGTCTTCGGAGAAGCTGGAGTCGAGTTGAAGGAAGTCGAAGCCCTGGAAGCTGAAGGACATTGTGCACCCGATCAGCGGAAGAGTAGCAGACGGGAGGAGATTGCAGCTACTTCCCGCGGTTGCGACCGCAAAGCCGGCGAGATCGAGGCTGCGATCCGGATTTGGCGGGCCGATTTACCATATTGCGATACTCCGGCGGAGTGGCATTTCGAGGGGAAAGCGGGCATTTTGGGCCTCCAAAGGGTCGAATCTGGCCCAAATTGTGTTAAAGGAATGTGAATTCATTTACTAATTGATGAACGAACTCCAGATTGCGTTTTCTCATTTTAAATGGGTTATGGTGATTTTTTGAGGCAAAAACCACAGTTACACAGTGGACCCCCCTCCCCCTCCCCCTCCAACAGCGGGGAAAGAGGGCGATTTTACTGCATTGCGGTACTTTTGCATTCGTTTTTAGTTCGCTTTCTGGCTGCTTCGGCATCGGACGTACCCCTGACTCAGATTGTGCGCCAGGAGGAGGAAATTATCGGCAAACGCCGGCGAGGCGGCGGTTTGGCGAGTTGGCGAGCTGAGCGGCGGGGACGCGGATGCTCGTGGGTGCTGGGGGAAGATCCAAGCCATCCCTGGTCTCAAAACCGCGGCCTGGGGCAACCAGCCCAAAATCAGTTCACCGTTGTAACAGTGGAGACGCCCCGCTCAAACCCCAGCAACCATCTGAATCGACGGTTGCGTTCATAGGCGATGGCGCCGACGACGTAGAGTTTCTCATCAGGCACCTTCTCCAGAGACATCCCTTCAATCGCAAGATCCCCATCCAGGAATTCCAGGCCATCCACAATCAGGTGACCGTCTGGATCGCTCAGCCTATTCATAAACTCCACCGGCTTTCGGTCTTTCACGAACTCATTCAGACGCCACAAGAGAGCTGCATAGGTACGCGCGCCCATGACGATCTCGTCAGGATTCCTCAATGTCGCTTGTTCGATGCGCTCTCCGGCGTCCGCCTGGAAGATCCCGAGGGCCTTGCTTACTTTGGCGCCATTCACCTTTCGATGAAAGGGCGGCAGCTCCGCGGCTTGCACTGCCCATGCCAGCACGGCCATCCCTTCGATCAACCAGCTTGCCTCCTCGCGCTGATAGGGTTGCAGTGTTCCAAAAGGTGCGTTCACAAACCTCTTTTCGCCGGCATCCAGGGTGAGTCCGCCCATCCAGTCCTGTTGGAATATTGCCGGGATACTGTTCACCCTTTCTGCGGCGCTGGGATGATCCTGGCCGTCGACCATCCCCTTGTACGCCATGTAGGAGAGAAAAAGTGCGGTTCTGTGCACGCACTGAGCCGAGTGCGCAATTGGTCCGGGAGGATCACAGGCCTTCATGCGGTCAGAATGCC
>Ga0335072_10014289_pt1 | contig 11275 bp, 14 predicted proteins | sample Lox_Sample_21_FD_206725 | JGI IMG/M metagenome (GOLD analysis project Ga0335072, IMG submission 206725) | Soil microbial communities from Loxahatchee National Wildlife Refuge, Florida, United States - Lox_Sample_2.1 | ecosystem: Environmental > Terrestrial > Soil > Wetlands | place: USA...
GAAGAGAGAATCGGCTTTACGGATTTTCATCCAGATTTCAAGTATACTCTGTAGTCGGCGGAACAAATTGTTTGTTGGGTTGGGAACGTGCTGCAACTATAGATACATGTATGTTATTATTGGGAATAATAATGTTTGCACTTGGTAACTCTAGTTCTTCAGATGTTTGCGCCGCCATCGTCGATGCTGAGTACTCGCTTTAGCCTCGGCTGTTGTAGGCGAAGCTTGTATGCCATAAATGTAAAAACTCTCGCCCGATGACCGATCTGACCCACGTTTAAATTATTGTGGATCAGATCGAGACGTTATCCCACCCATCTCGTCCAAACTCTGCAAAACGCGTGATTTTGGGGTGCTTTGGCCCCTTTGGGATTTAATTGGACGACGCGTTTTCTATGGTTCGACGCGTCCTTCTTAGTCGCTGGCCCCTCACCAACCGCCACCACCAGCAAAGTCATTCTGTCTGTCATCGACTAACGAAAGCCCCTTTTACCACCTCGCCTTGACTAGAGACCATCAATACTCAAGTAATACCAAGGAAACACCAGAATGTCAGCTCTAGGATGGGACGAGGGAAGAATCTACCACGCGCACGTTCTTCCAGGTGAAGACCAATCGCCCGATGCCCCTTCAAAACTTGTAGAGCAATTCTATGAATTCATCCTGGAATTCCGAATAGACAATTCCTACATCTACCGTGATCAACTACAAACAAACATCGTCGCAAAGAAGTATGTTCTCGATGTCAATGTTGAACATTTGATTCTGGCAAACGAACATCTCGCAGACAAACTCAAAAATGAACCTGCAGACATGCTTCCCTTGGTATCCCCAACAAAAGTCCGAAGACTAACGCGATAGTTTGAGCAAGCAGTCAAACAATATGCTCTAAAGAAGATTCTTCTTGCCTCCGGAGAAGTGAACCCTAATCATGGTGACTGGCGCAGCATCCCAGATTGTCAAGTCACTCTCAATTCCAACGAAAACACCACTTCCATTCGCGATTTGAACGCCAGTACAATTTCCAAATTCGTTCGCATCCCCGGTATCGTAATTTCAGCATCTCATCTATCCTCCAAAGCAACCCATCTGTGTCTCCTTTGCAAAGGATGTCGTTCAACGCGCTTTATCTCTGTCGGACAAGGGCTCACAGGAATCACTCTTCCTCGAACCTGTAATCGCGAAAACCTTGAGGGTGAAGATCGTGAACCGTGTCCACTTGACCCATACATCATTGTCCACGAAAAATGCACATTTATCGATCAACAAACTCTCAAACTACAAGAAGCTCCAGATATGGTTCCTGTCGGTGAACTTCCTCGTCACATCCTTCTCAGTTCAGATCGATACCTGACTAACCGCGTTACTCCCGGAACACGTTGTACCATTCTCGGCATTTACTCTATTTTCCAAAACAAGAAAGGCGGAAAATCTTCTGATGGAGCCGTTGCAGTTCGAAATCCATATGTGAGAGTAGTTGGCATTTCGATCGATGCAGCGGGGAATTCTAAAGAAGGTGCAATCTTTACTCCTGAACAAGAAGAAGAATTTCTGGAAATGTCCAGAAGACCAGATTTCTATGAAGTCTTCTCACGAAGTATTGGTCCTTCTATCTATGGGAACGCAGATATCAAAAAGGCTATTGCGTGTTTATTGTTTGGAGGGTCCAAGAAAATACTTCCTGATGGAATGAAGTTACGTGGTGATATTAATGTCCTTTTACTTGGAGACCCGGGAACCGCGAAATCTCAACTCCTCAAATTCGTTGAAAAAGTCGCTCCAATCGCCGTGTACACATCCGGTAAAGGATCCTCAGCAGCAGGTCTTACAGCTTCCGTCCAACGTGATGCAAACACCAGAGAATTTTATTTGGAAGGAGGTGCTATGGTCCTTGCTGATGGCGGTGTAGTCTGTATTGATGAATTCGATAAAATGAGAGATGAAGATCGAGTTGCTATCCATGAAGCAATGGAACAACAAACTATTTCTATTGCCAAAGCTGGAATTACCACGATTTTGAATTCGAGGGCTAGTGTTTTGGCAGCTGCTAATCCTATTTTTGGACGGTATGATGATATGAAGAGTCCTGGAGATAATATCGATTTTCAAACTACTATTCTTTCGAGATTCGATTTAATCTTCATTGTTAAAGATACTCATGATGCCGGTCGTGATAGGGTAATTACACCTTCTAGAGGATCAGATGCTAATATATAGAGTATCGCCCAACATGTTCTTTCAATCCATATCAATAGAGCAGTCACCGACATGCCAGAAGGCGAAATCCCTATCGACAAAATGCGATCCTACATCCGCTTCGCCAAATCCCGTTGCGCACCCCGTCTGAACGACGAAGCAGCCGAAACTCTCTCCTCACACTTCGTCGAAATCCGTCGTCAAGTGCATCAAGTCGAACAAGATTCAAACGAACGTTCATCCATCCCCATCACAATCCGCCAACTCGAAGCTATCATCCGTGTTTCCGAATCTCTCGCCAAAATGACCCTCTCCACTGTGGTTACTCGAGAACATGTCAATGAGGCGGTTAGACTGTTTAATGCGTCTACGATGGATGCTGTGAATAATGGAGGTAGTGAAGTTAGAAAGGATTTGAATGATCATGTAGCGCAGATTGAGGAGGAAATTAAGAAGAGGGTTCCTGTTGGATTTAGTGCGAATTATAGAGGGTTGGTGGACCATTTTTGTAGGAGGAAGGAGTTTTCGGAACATGCTTTGGAGAGAGCGATTTGGGTTCTTGAGCGGAAGGAGGTGATTCAAGTGAGAAATCAGAGACAAAAGATTTATCGAATTGGGGTGTAATCAGGATATTTGTTATGGATGTAGGTTTTTTGTAGTTTGTATAATTTGAATACTCGTATCTCAAGGGTCTACTCGCGTAGCAATTCAACGCCGTAAGATGTGTCTCCGAATTTAGCCCCATGCAAGGAAAGATTTGCGATCGACGCCAAGTTCTCGAAAACTGCAACATCCTGGAGACCGATGCAGAACATCCTTCGCACGGTAGGAAATGGGTTCTGGACGCAAGCTCCCCGGTCTACTCTGCGAACATTATGTGTGCAATGTAGGAATACTTCTAAGTTCATATTCAAAAGATACGCTTCCAATTCATCCAACGCCGCGCAGTCATCAACACCACTTGGTAGACTGTTGGCAAGAGTAATTCAGGTACGCACTAGTTCTTTCAGCAATCCTCTAACAATGCAGGAAAGAGGTCCGATCCCACTTCCGGACTACATAAAACAATGTCTGACGCATCCAAAATATGGGTATTACACAACCTCTCCTGATCCCTTCGGCCAGCAAGGAGACTTTACAACTTCGCCGGAAATTTCCCAGATGTTTGGAGAGATAATAGGAATATGGATTCTCATTGAATGGATAGCATGGGGTAGCCCGACAGAATGGGATATTGTCGAACTGGGTCCTGGAAGAGGGACATTGATGTCCGACATCCTCAGAGTATGCTTTACAGGCGCTCCGTTGACGGTAGACTTTGGCCAAGGTGAAGATTGAGAAATGCTTTGAATCATTACGAAGTGTGCACCTCGTTGAGGCAAGTCCTATACTAAGGGAAAAGCAAAGGGATAAGATCAAGGTGACACTATCTCGTTACGGAGGCTCTCAAATGCCAATTCACTTTCACGACAGTTTCATTGATCTCCTTAAAAGTTGGTTCCTTCAAGTATGCATCTGACTTAGGCTCAAATCCTCTACGACACCCTTTAATCCTAGCACACGAATTCCTTGATGCCCTACCGATTCACGCATTCCAACTACAGTCTCCACGAGCGCATGGTTCCTCAACATACTGGAGAGAACTTTTCGTGACCAACGAAGGCTCAATTGACGCTCCCGAATTTTCGCTTACACCATTTACAACAGAAACACTCGCAAGTCGGTCCCTACCAATGTCCGATCTCCGATACTCCAAAACCCAATTCAAACCGGGCACAAGGATTGAAATCAGTGCTGAAGCCGTTCAATTAACTCATTCAATAACATCTCTCGTCGTCAACGGGGCCCGTGAATTCCCAACTCCCTCGCCTACTCCACAGATGTCTTCTTCACTAGAACCTACGCCCTCTGGCTCAGGCACCGCATTATTCATTGACTATGGCCCTTTAGATGGAATTCCAAGTGAATCATTGCGAGGGATACATGAACATAAATTTACATCTCCTTTTGAGAGACCTGGAATGCAAGATTTAACTGCTGATGTGGATTTCGGATGTATCAGGGACACAGCACTAAGTGTTCCAGGAGCACGAGTGTCGGGACCAACTCCACAGGGTGACTTTCTGCTTAATATGGGTCTAGAGTTTCGGGCCCAGAGATTGATACAAACTGGTAAAGTGACAGAGGACAAAAGAGAAGCAATCATAAAAGAGGTTCAACGTCTCGCAGGGAAGGAAAAAGGTCAAATGGGCGCAGTGTATAATGTTATGGCAATTACCTCTCGAAAAACGGCATCAGATGGCTTTGGCGGAGTAACTTCTCCATCCTAAATTAGGGATATCCTACAATACATGTATTATCTAGTATACAATGGATCTTCTTCTCCAATGGCATCCGTATCACTTAGTTCATCTTCGTCCTCAGGCGTGTGCGCAAAACGTTCCTCGACCTTGGGTCCGCCTTCCTCAAATTCTTTCTTGGCGCTTTCAAAGGCTTCTGCTTCTTCACTTGTAGGTCCTCTCAATGTCAATTCAATTCCATCGATTCTGTCTTCAGTAGCATAAGTCCCTCTTGTCGTTCTCCTCCGCTTCAAATTCGATTTACCTGAAATGGGGAGGTAGTAAGCTCCTCGTCTTTGCGTACCGACTCGTTGATTGAGAAAGTACACCGCATAATCATTTTTGATTGGCGGATTGATGAGGTTACCTTCGTAGTCGCGGATGTGCGAGTACATGTATGCTGGAGAGGTGAGATCTGTCCCGGTGGACAAGTGGTCTTTGATATCTGCTGCTGTAGAGGCATCTGGAAGGAAGGTTGAAAAGACGAATTCTGCCCCAAAATCAGGAAGTTCTTTAGGTTCCAAGATTCCCACATCCATCACTGAATCGTCCTACTCATTAGTCTTGCCAATACTGAATAGGCGAAGTAGAGTACGTACATTGCTGTTTGAGATGTTGTCATCTTGAAACCTCATCAATAATAGAGCTTGACCGATTCTTCCCCGATCAGGTAATACTTCCCAACTATCAACACAAGTAACTCCTCTCTTCTTGGGATGTTCTTTCCCAATCCAATCTGTTTCAGCATCCTTAAACATTTGTTCAATCATCCTAATCTGTGCGCTAGGATCTTCAAACACATTATCCAATTCTTGCTGTGCGACTTGTAATGAAGGTCTTCTTGTCCCTCGTAAAATGTTGCCCGTGGTAGTTGGTGTGGAATGTTTCTCTGTGGCAATGTATTCTGTTCTTCGCAAGAAAGGAACTGCGATGTGACTGTGTGAACGAGAAGGTGTAGTTGCTGATTCTGGTGATTTGAGAAGTGCTTTATCTTTAGGATGCAGTTCTCCCTTCAGAGGGTCTGAATAAAGACCTAGACAATAAGTATCGTAAATTGCTGGAGAGGTACCTGACTCATCTCCTTCGAAGAGGCCTGGGATTATGGCGAGGTCGAGAGGCATTCCGCCTTCAGCATCAATGTCGATGTTCGGGGGTTGTTGTTGCGCTAATAAGGATGTATATTCTGGAGTTGTGTATGGATCAATGGGAGTAGGGATATTGAGGAGCTTAGGAGGAAAGGGAGGCGGGGGAAGAGGATTCTGGTATCGTATCCGGGCAATGTAATACTGCGACATGTCCTTTGGTCAACGAGTCCAGAAGATGTGAAAACTTAGAAAATTAAATGGCGATGCGGCGAGCGATTTTCCAACGACGCTTTCGCCGTCGATCAAAATTTGGCAGAGCGACAATAGACCAGCGGAGCAGGAGAATGTCGAGTAAGAGGTCTAGATGGGCTGAAGACGAAGATGAAGAGGATGCTGAATTGGAAAGAAAGAGAAAGGAAAAAGAAGAAAAGAAACGAGCAAAACTATCCATGAAAACTCAAGAAACTCTCCAGGAACAAGAACAGTCAACAACAACCACGGCCGCTGTCAGCAATGAGGCTACTCCAAGTGCGTTCTCAGAACCTCCCTCTCGAACATTTACTCCTTCAAAACGACGGCGGATATCCCCTCCTGAGGTTCCTGAGCGTCTTTTCCCGCTTAATCCTCCGGAAATAGCACCCAGTCGAAGTGTCGATATCTATGAAATGCTCAATCCCATCGAAGAAGGGAGTTATGGCATGGTATATCGTGGAAGGGACACGGAAACAGGAGAAATAGTAGCACTAAAGAAACTCAAACTCGAACGAGAGAAAAATGGATTTCCAATAACCAGTCTGCGTGAGATATCAACGCTCATGGCAGCCCGACATCCAAATATCGTCAACATACGGGAAGTCGTTATGGGAGACAGTCTAAAAGAGTATTCCCATTTCTGTGACTGGAGTTGACTGTTAGAGTGTTTATTGTAATGGACTTTATAGAGCATGATTTGAAGGGTTTAATGGAGGATATGAGAGAACCGTTTTTACAGAGCGAAGTCAAAACCTTGATGCTTCAATTACTTTCGGCAACGGCGTTAATGCATGAATTATGGATTGTTCATCGAGATCTCAAGACGAGCAATTTATTAATGACGAATCGAGGAATGATCAAGATTGCTGATTTCGGTCTTGCAAGGTACTATGGAGATCCCGCAATGAACATGACGCAGTTGGTTGTGACATTGTGGTATAGGTAAGACGATAGCATCGACATGAGCTAATGGAAGGGCTCCAGAGCTGCTATTAGGAACGAAAGAGTACGGTACTGAGATTGATATGTGGAGTATCGGATGTGTATTTGGAGAGTTGTGCATGATGGAGCCGCTCATGCAGGGCAAGAGTGAGATAGACCAACTTGCAAAGGTAATATTCCCCTCTGGATCTTTCTAATTTAGATCTTTGAGCTAGTAGGGGTTCCAACGGAAGAGAATTGGCCAGGTTTTCGGGACCTTCCAAATGCAAAGAATCTCAACTTTCCCAAGAATCGTCAGACGTATTTGTCCTATCTTGCATGTCTGACACATAGTACCGGCTCGCTACTCCGTGCTCGACTAGGCGCCAAATTGACAAGCACAGGTGTAGATCTCTTAACCTCACTCCTGACCCTCGATCCATCAAAACGAATATCCGCAACAGACGCTTTAACACATCCATACTTCAAAGAAGACCCGAAACCCAAACATCCCGAATTCTTTCCTTCTTTCCCGTCTAAAGGAAGCGGCGAAAAGAGAAAAAGATGGAATACTCCCGAAGCACCCAAAGGAGGAGGCCAAGCACCTGAGCTTGATGTCGAGAAGTACGGTGGACTATTCAGACCGCCTGAAGAAGGTGGTGGACCAGGCTTTGTTCTCAAGTTTGGTTAGATGTAAATTATATACAATTCACAGATCTATACTATAATCGAGACTTGCCCGGGACCTTGACAGTCTTGCCATCTATTACATAGTCCTTTCCTTCTTTCCATCCTAGCCATTCGTTTAGAACACGATCTGATCCATCACCAGGAACCAATTCGGTGCGATCCGTGACGTCCAAACTGGGTGTTTCAGACAGTCCGACAATAGGTTTTAATTCCTTTGTAGCTTCCAATAAAGGCAACACAGGTGAAACGCAAGCATCTGTCCCATCAAAAACAGCATTCCATTCGTCCTGCGTCTTCTCCAAAAACCTTTTGCGGAAAATTTCCATTAATTCAGGCCAATTCCTTGAATCAGGCCACGGACTATCTCCTCTATCCGGCAATTCTTCCAAATTGAGTCCTAATCCTCTAACGAAATCCTCATAGAATTGTGGTTCCATAGCGCCGACTGCCATATACTTCCCATCCTTCGTCTCATAAGTACCGTAAAACGGAGCAGCACCATCAAGTAAATTCTCTCCTCGAGGTTTATTCCAATCTCTCTGTCCGAATTCAATACAGAAGCGAGGAAAGGTAGCGAGATATTGTACTCCATCTACCATATTTGCTTCGACTACTTGTCCCTTTCCGGTTTGCGCACGATGAAGCAACGCTAATAAAATTCCTGTAAAACAGACCAATCCACCTCCTCCAAAGTCTCCAAGAACATTGATAGGGGCATAAGGAGCTTCACCCTTCCTTCCCAAAAGAGACAATACCCCTGAAATAGCAAGATAATTTATATCGTGACCCGCAGCAGTAGCATACTTTCCCGTCCTACGATACCCAGTAAGTCGTGCAACAATCAACTTTGGATTTCGTTTGATCAAATCATCGGGCGCTAGTCCCAATTTTTCAAGAACGCCAGGACGGAAGGGATCGAGAAAGATATCTGCTGTTGAGAGGAGGGAGAGTAATACGTTTTTGCAGGATGATGATTTCAGATCGAGAATGATAGAGGATTTGCGACGGGTTAAATGGTCTTTTGGACCGAAGAAGACTGAGGGACGATCGATGCGGACGACATCCGCTCCAAAGTCGGAGAGAAGGAGACTTTTGTTAGAATTGTGACGCGGAAAGAAGGCTATACCCTACGAACGGAACTGGAGCTAGACCTCCTAGTTCTACGACTTTTAAGCCGGTCAGAGGAGGTGCGGTGGGCATGAATGGGTGATAGGGTAGGTTGAAGGAGGGATTCGCTTAAAGACTCGAACTTTATTGCGGGGCAGGTCGGGTGGGCACCCCTGCGGCCCGCGTCTGCTCGAGACATTGAGATCGACCAACTCTGATCACAGTGTATTGAGATGCATCACATCCTTGTCCTTAAATACAGGATTGACGTGCTATTAGCATCGACCTTTTGCTCAACTTCCCTTTGTTCTAGTTCTTTCTGCCTCCCTTTATACCTCTTTACATCCCTACATCTCCACAGTATGTTGAATAATCAAACGATTCCTCTCGGTATCAAATTGGGCTTAACGACGTCGAGGATAATAGAAAAAGAGAGGCTCATTCATGATTAGAAAAGGAAGCTGATCTATGCCGTTTGCAATACAATTGTGAGCAACTATGCAGAACCGTGCACAATGAGAATGTTCATAGATATATATTGGACGTCCTAGACCTGGTGGCGTGCTAAATAGCTAGATACCTTACGGATTCAAATCAAAGAAATCCCCTCACAGACTCCCCACACTCTCACAGAACATCTTAGCGCTCGCCAAACGGTGGGGTGAGAGGGAGTTGCTGCAGCTGCGGCTAAGATCCCGGTGACCCCGGCCATCCCAACCCCCCTCTTTGGAAGACTGCGTTGGCGTAACATATCGCACCAGTTATCATTATGTGTCGAACGTCCGGTGTCGCTGCAAGACCTGCCAGCATTTGGCCCCAGCCTGGTGAATGCTCCACTAATTTTCTGTCCGCCGTCAGTTGCTCTTGAAGTGCCTCCATCTCCTTCAAATTTTTTTGAAACTCTTCACTCGATTCTGGGTTAAGCTCTCCAGTGGCTAGGACGTTTTCAAGCCCTTTGATAGTCTTGCGTGTGTTCGTAGTTCTGGCGTTGAGATCTCCCAAGACTGTCTGTCCGGCGGCGGTTTTGGAAAGCAGCTTTCCTTCAAATTCAGGTGCCATTTCTTGCTGCAACTTGATGAACAGAGGATCTGTTCGAAGCAATCGACGTACAAGATCGTAACCGGTTTCATAATTCTTGTCCATGCGGTACGTGGTAGCACCCTGAAGGATCATCGGCCGCCATTTTCCACCTGGACTTATAAGCTCGGCTTCCCTAGCCTCGGCGACGTCTTTAGAGACCGTATTCCACTTGGTCGTAACGAGCCCGACGTTGCTCATATTGTTACTTCCAACCAATTCCCGAAACAAAAGGAAATTGTCCACGTCTGACCTTTGCAGGCGAACCTTATCAACAGAAAGGAGGTACAACGCAGCTGTGACTTTCCGTTGTCCACCTAGATTTTCGCCGATCCAGTCTGAGATGCTGTGGAGGATTTCCGCATCACTTCTTCCGGTGTCGGCAAATCCGGGGGTATCGAGGAAGTCGACTTTAACCCCGTCGATTTCTGCCTCCACTTTCACCGGTTTCTCGGTACACGAAATGTACTTGTCCCCAACCGCAACAGACTCAGATCTGGTTATCGTATTGATGAAGGTCGATTTGCCCGCTCCGGTGAGACCAAGCACAAGCACGATGGGTTTGGTCATCGATAGCTTCTCAGAGTTGTCCGAAGATTCCATCTTGATTTCAGGTGGTGTTAGATGTGTAATGTCAAGAATTATGAGTATGCTGAGGAGAAATATGAAGAGAAAGTGGGCATACACAGGCAAAATATACAGCTGCGCACAAAGGGAACGAATTGTCCCGCCGCCTCTCGCCACCGTCAGAAGGTCGGTTGAATTGAGCCAATCGCTCTCCCAACAGGTGGACTATATGGAACGTTGGACGTTTTCATCTTCAAGCTCCTTTATTTTGACCATTGCTCCTAATTATGATATTGCTTTGTTTTGCGCATTTTCTTGGTTTGACAATTGCGGCTCAGATGGCACGGCTTGAGATGTGAAACCGCGCAACCAATCAGCGGCCAGGAAATTGCGTCTCAAAATTAAAGCGGCGGGTTTGCAGGAGTAGCGGGCGGGGCAGTGTCTTTTCGTTATCTGACCCCTCGGAGACCTCAAGAGGATATCTATATCCAGATAACCGGCCTTCTTTACATTTCTTTGCCCTGCCACCTGCCAACCCCGCGCCACTTCTCTCCAGTGGAATGAGGGTCATATCACACCGCCACCCCTGCGCCCTCTTGGAATTGAATAAAGCGCGTAATCCAATCTACTCCATCCCTCTCCTCGCAAACAACATTTGCTATGCAGCTTCTGCCAGAGACAGATTCTGGCAAGTTGACAGGAATTGCCACAACCCCACTAGCCTCTGTACTTCCTGTCGCCTTTCTCCTTATTGGTTTAACAGGAGAGGGCAAGACGAGCTTCATCAACACACTCGCAGGCGCCAATCTGCCCCTAAGTCACTCTGCGCACGCTGCCACCAGCACTACCACCAAGACACTTTGCCAAATCGATGGAGTCGACGTGGAGTTCGTTGATACTCCAGGGTTCAATAGCGCCAGCGCAAGCGACGTAACCGTGTTATTGGACATCACAAACTGGATCAAAAATCATTACGGATCCTCCAGACGGATTGTCGCCGCACTGTACTTATTCTCAATTCAAAATGCCAGAGTGACGCCT
>Ga0335072_10014291_pt1 | contig 11274 bp, 8 predicted proteins | sample Lox_Sample_21_FD_206725 | JGI IMG/M metagenome (GOLD analysis project Ga0335072, IMG submission 206725) | Soil microbial communities from Loxahatchee National Wildlife Refuge, Florida, United States - Lox_Sample_2.1 | ecosystem: Environmental > Terrestrial > Soil > Wetlands | place: USA: Florida...
CCTCGATCTCGGGCCGGAATCTGCTCTCCACCCCTTCGCCGATGTCGACATCGGCCCGTGATCGTTGTCCGAGGGCGCGGATGGCGGCGGATAGGCCCGATTGGGTGAGCTCCGTCGGATATAGGCCATGCGCAAGCTCTCGGAGCTCCTGAAGTGCTTGCTCGAGCTCGGCTTCGACCCGAGAGAGCGTGCCATCGAGGTTCGACGCGGCGTCAACCTGGTCCCTGGCCAGGGCGAGGGTGATCATCGCTGCCACAAGCCCCTGTTGGGCGCCGTCGTGCAGATCGCCTTCGAGCTTGCGGCGCTCGGTGTCGCTGGCCTTGGTGAGCCTCGCGCGTGAGTCGGCGAGCTCGGCGTAGAGGTGAGCGTTGTCGAGGGAGACGGCGAGCTGGCTCGCGATGAGCTTGACCGCCTCGAGCCGCTCGGCGGAGAACGCGCTTCGGATCAACCGATTCTCGAGGAGCAGCACCGCCTGGAGCGCTCCGCGGCTCAAGATCGGCACGCTGAGCAGCGAGCACGAATCAAGGTTCGCGAAGTACGGATCGCGCGCGAAGCGGTCATCCGTTGTCGCATCGGAGACGACCAGCAGGTCACGGACGCGTTGGGCGTATCGGACCACCGTCATCGGGACGGCGGTGTCGTGTTCGGTCTCACGGATGACAAAGGTGGCTCCGTTGCTGTCTGCCGCGGCTGCCAGCCAAGCTTGCCGATCCTCGCTCCAAACCAGCAGATGTACTCCGGTCGCGCCGGTCATCGCGCCGAGCACCTCGATCACGTGGGACCGCAGCCGCTCGACGCTGGTCTCCGAGCTCAGCGCCCGCGACGCGGGCAGAATCCCTAGTAGGTCGATCGTCCCGGTCGTGACGGATGAGCGATCCTCAGAATCGTCACTCGGCCGCTCGCCATCGTCGCGTGTTGTCGGGTCGGGGTGATCACGGAGGATTGGGTGGGCCCAGTCCAGCTGGTCGACCTTCGCGATCGCGCCCCACGCGAGGTATTGCTCGCGCGCCTGTGCGAGCAGTTCCTCGCCGACCTGTCCGAGCCCATGAGCCAGGAAGAACCGCGCCGCACGCTCGGTGATCAGGGCGCTATGCCACGGGCGCCGGCGCTGTGACACTTCGCGTCGCGCGGTGTCGAAGGCGAGGGATGCGGCACGGAAGTCGCCGGCCGCCCACGCCCTTTCGGCCTCGAGCAACAGGACCAGGTGTCCGAAATTGTCGGGCGCATCCGCGGCGCGCGCAGCCAGCCACCGCGTCACGTCCTCGAGTTCGGAGAGGAGGCGACCCCGCTCCTGGCTATCCACGGCATCACGGGCCTGGCCGGCTACCGCCAGGCCCCGCAGGAAGCGAGCCCAGGATGTCTCGTAGTGACCCGAGGCGGCAGGGACAAGCTCGATCGCCCTGCTGGTGTGGAGCTCCAGATCGCCCGGATCGCCGAGTATCGCAGCGGCGACCGCGCGGTTGACATGGGCGTAGAAAAGAGCCATTCGGTTGTCGGCAAACTTGTCGTCCGGCGCCCGCTCGTCGGCCTCTTCGGGGCTTTCACCACGCAGGGCATCCGTCAACCAGCGGTAGCCGTCCAGCCACTGGGCGGTTTGCTCGCCGCCGGTGCGACGGGCGAAGGCCACCCCCGCTTTCACCTCGGCGCTCGCGGCATCAAGCGATGGCGCGCTCTCCAACAGCGCGGTCGTAGCCGGCGCGAAGGTGTGTCCGGCGATGTGCAGCTCTCCTCCCGCGACGCATCCTTCGCGGGCTCGCCGGGCCTCGCGAACGTTGTTATCGATTGGCTCGAACCAGAATCGCATGGAAGTGATGAAATAGTGGATCGCCAGCGAGGTCTCGGGCTCATATCCACGCGCCGCGCTCACCGTGAGAAGCCGCCGCAGCGTGTGGTCACCCGGCCGCATAGTCGCCACGCAGCTCCATCGCGGCGTGGCCGAAGATGAGCCCAGGGCCAACCAGTGTGCGACCCGGGCCATGTGTGATCCACACCCGGAGCGCCTCGAGGCTCAACCAGCTAAGCAGCGTGTGGTCAGCGGTGAAGTAGACCGCGGGAACCATCGCGTCGATCAGGTGACCTGCATCGATAAGCGACGGGTCGCTGATGTCCTGCCTGGCCAGATCATCCGCGACGTCGGTGTCCTCAAGCCACCGGTAGACGGACTCGAACGCGGCGTCGATCTCGACAAGCCGCCGCTGCTCTGACGGCACCGTGAAGCCGCAATCGCCGAGTGACCGCACCCCAAGTCCGATCGCCTCCGCAAAGCGGTTCCTGTAGGTGAGACTTCTTACCTGCACCGCGGTTGCCCCATGCGACGGCACCCCCGGTGCCAGCTCGACGATCGTCCGATACTCGTCGTCGGCCTCCTCGAGCCGCCCGAGGTTGTACAGGGCCGCATGCCGACTGGTGTGGATTTCGACGAGCGTGCGCTGATTGTCGGCGTCGATGAGTCGCAGCGCGGCGGTTAGCAGCGAATTGACCCGCCCATAGTCGCCTGTCAACGCCGCCTGACCAGCGGCGCGCTGCAGGAGCGACACGACCTGACGGCTCTCCGCCGGATCGTCGATGTCGTCGATGTCGTCGACGACCTGGAGATATTGCTCCGCGGCGACCGCGAACAGTTCCGGCACCGAGGCCAGCCGCCTCGCCATCGCAAGGTGGAGAGAACGGCGCCGCTCGGCGTCGACCCGATCCAGTACCGCCTCGCGGATCCGGTCGTGGCGAAATCGCACGGCCTCGTGCTGACCGGGCGCGAGCACGAGAACGCCATCTTCGACGGCGGGAGTCAGGGCTCGATCGAGCGCGTCGTCCCGCGTTTGGGTCGCCACGCGAAGGAGCCGCCGCTCGGCCCGCCCACCCAGGCATGCCATGGCCTCGACCATGACCCGAGGATTTGGGGCCATGGCCTCCACCCGAGCCGCGAGCAGCGTGGCAAGTTCGGATCTACCCAGGTGCGCGCTGACGGCAGCCTGGTCCCATCCCCAACCTGCGGCCGTCGCCGCAAGCAACCCGTCACGACGCAGCGCGTTGAGCAGTTCCACCGTCTCGTACGGGTTGCCGTGAGTCTGCGGCTCGATCAGCGTGACCAGTTGCGCCGCCGCGGACGGCTCGGCACGCAGCATTTCACCGACCAGCGCGCTGAGGCTCAGGCCAGACAGATTGGCCAGCCGCAAGTGCCTGACCGCTGTCAGCTCACGCCATCGAGACAGCGCCGCGGCGAGAGGATGCGTCTCGCGCATGTCGTCTTCGCGGTAGGCACAAACCAACAGCAGGCCATCGATCGGCTCTTCGCTCAGGACCAGGTCGACGAAGTCGAGCGACACCCGCCCTGCCCACTGGAGATCGTCGATGAACATGACCACCGGCCGCGTGGGAGACGCGACCGCGCGGAGCGCCGCCACGGCCGCCCGCTGGACACGCGTCTGCGCAGTCAACGGATCGCCCGGATCCGCCGGCGCCGCCAACACCGCGGCGAACTCGGGGATCACCGCGGTCAACAGACCGGCGTTCGCACCAACTGCGCCGAGGATCCGCTCGCGCAGCTGACTCAGCTCGTCCTCGGGCTCGGCCAGCAACAGCCGCCCCAGAGCACGGAACGCCTGATTCCCACCGTTGAAGTCCAGGTCGCGCCGGTACCGATCGAACTTGCCCGAAACGAACCAGCCGTCACTACGCGCCACCACCGCCCGCAGCTGATCGATCAGCGCCGTCTTACCCACCCCCGGCGCGCCGCTGACCAGCACCCCATGGCACCGACCCTCGAGAGCCTGCTCGAACGACGACTGCAGCGCCGCCAGCTCCACGTCGCGGCCCACCAGCCGGGACGGCGGCAGCAGTCGGTCGGGGAAATCGCGCTCGCCGACCCGCAGCACACCAGCTCCCGGACCGCCGTCGCGTAGCCGCTCCAGATCGTGGAGCAGGCCGTCCGCCGTCTGGTAGCGGTTATCGGGCTCCTTCTCCAGCAGGTGCATGATGATCTCCGACAGCGGCACCGGCACCCCGCGTCCCCGTGCCGCCGGCGGCTCCGGCACCCGAGCCAGATGATCGTGGATCAGCCGCAGGGCATCACCCGAACCGAACGGCGGTTCACCCGTCGCGAGTTCGTACAGCGTCGCACCCAGCGCGTACAGGTCCGCACGCGTCGGCCTGTTCGCGCCGCCGCTACTCATCGCAACCGCCGTCGGCGCAGTGGTCGGCGGCGCCCTGGGGGAGCTCGCCCATCATGAGGTGAAGAAGAAGATCGAGCAGCAGGCGTTCGACACGATTCCGTTCGGTGGAGCCGGTCTGATCGTCGCCTACCCGCGCTCCTCGGCCGAGCACGTCGACCAGGCAGTTTCGCGCTCACTCAAGAAGGCGGTCGGCGAGGCCGACGGGAAGAAACTCGATGCCCTCAAGCACGCTCTCGCCGAGGCGCAAGAACAGATGAAGCAGCCCGCCTAATAGACGACCTTTCGGCGACCGGAGATAGAGACCGCAACCCGGAACGTCATGAGTTGGGCAACCTCCTTCCGGATTCGGCAGTACCTGCGGGGAAGCCTCTGGGTCCTGCCGCTCCTCGGCGGTCTCCTCGGGGCCATCTTGGGCGGCGTCGACACGGTCATCGACAAGTCGATCCATCTGCCGAGCGGCCTGACTTACTCCTCCGCGACCGCGAGTACGGTGCTGTCGACGCTCGTCGGAGCGTCGGCGGCGCTGACGGGATTCGTGGTGACGGTGACCGTGCTCGTCGTGCAGATGGCGACCGGCACCTTCTCGGCCCGATACATGCGCCTCTGGTACCGCGACCCGATGCTGAAGTGGCTGTTGGCGCTCTTGATCGGGACGCTCGCGTTCTCGTTCGGGCTCCTGCGCCGAGTGAGCAACAACTTCGTTCCCAACCTCGGAGTCTCCATCGCCGGACTGCTTCTCGTCGTGAGCCTGCTCCTGTTCATGGTCTTTCTCGATCGCTATCTACATCGACTGCGGCCGGTAGCCGTGGCCATGCTCGTGGCGGGCTATGTCCACCGCGAGTTCTCGCGACTCCGCACCGAAGCGATCGAAACCCCGGAGGTGTTCGGTGGCGTGTTCGAGTCAGATGGTGAGCAGCCGACACTGACGGTGCGGAGCGCGAGGGCGGGGGCGATTCAGGCGATCGACGCCAAAGGACTCGCCGACTGGGCGCGCCGGCACGATTGCCTCGTCGTGCTTCGACGGCGGGTGGGCGACTTCATCCCTGCCGACGCGGTCCTGTTCGAGATCTTCGGGGGCGGCCAGCCCGGCGGCGCCACCGAGCAGCACAGGCTGCGCGGGATGGTCGCGCTTGGCACCGAGCGCACCATCGAACAGGACCCCGCGTTCGCGATCCGGATCATGGTCGACATCGCCGACAAGGCGCTCTCAGCCGCGATCAACGACCCCACCACCGCGGTCCAGGTGCTGGATCACCTCGAAGAGGTACTACGGCTGATCGGAGCCACCGAGCTCGGGGGCAGAACATGGCGAGTCGATGACTCACCCGGGCACGGCGTCGTGATCCCGGTCCGAACCTGGGAGCAATACGTCTCGCTCGGCGTCACCGAAATCCGCGAGTACGGCGCAAGCTCGATCCAGGTGATGCGCCGGATGCGGGCCATGCTCGAGGAGCTGCGCGCCGACGTCCGGCCGGAGCATCGGAGCGCAGTCGAGGAGGAGCTGGCGCGACTGGATGCAACCGTTGCAGCGTCATTCGGTACCTCGGCCGACCTCGACCGAGCCCGCATCGCCGACAGACAGGGAATCGGCGGAGAGACGCCTCCGCTCCGCCATGCGAGCCTGGCCGGATAGGTAGCCGAGCGACGCGGCATGTGCCTGCCGCCAAAGGCGGCCGCAGCTATTCCTACGAAGTCGGCAGCACCGCTATTGCCTCGATCGAAACGAGGAGGCCCCGGGGCAGTCGAACGTGCGCCGGGGCGGACCGTGCCGGCGGGGGATCGGGCATGTGACGGGCGTACACCTCGTTGAGGCGGCCGAAGTCTTCGACGTCCGCGTAAAAGATCGTCGTCTTGACGACGTCTTCGATCGAGCAGCCGGCGGCCTCGAGCACTGCCGCAAGGTTCAGTAGCGCCCGCTCGGTCTGTGCTTCGATCCCGGCGGCAGCCTCGCCGGTCGCGGGATCGATCCCCGCCATCCCCGAGCAGAAGACCAGATTGCCGGCCACGATCGCCTGGCTGTATGGCCCGAGCGCCTCCGGCGCCTGATCACTGGTTACCGCTCTTCGAGCCATGCCTGTGCCTCCGTCGCGTTGGTCCTGGTCAGCGCGACCCTACCGGCGGCAGGTCGCTCGCGGCAAGCATCGTCACCTTCTCCCCGGAGGTTGTCTCGGATGCTCGCTCATGACCCGGGTGGCCATTTTCCTGCCCGGCCGATCAGTTCAGCAAGATCCCAACGGGCCCCTGGAAATGCTGTAGGTTGACTCCGTCAACGGCGCTGGGGCGCGCCCACGGCTGACGCATAGTGGGGCGGCTCATCGCCGGCACCGGAAGTATGGCCGAGATTCCCTGGAACGAGATCGTGAGGCGGATTCAGAGCCGCCAGCTGACCCCTTTCCTCGGTGCCGGCATCAGCCGGCCACCGCTTCCGAGCGGAGGGGAGCTCGCCGACGCGCTGGCCCACGAATGCGGCTACCCGTTCCGCAACCGGGACCTGATGGCGGTCTCCCAGTTCATGGCAACGACGCTCGACGGCGCGGCGCCGAAGGCGGTCGTTCAGGACATCTTCAAGCGAATCGCCGACCCGGACTTCGCCGATCCGGACCAGCCCCACACGGTGCTCGCTTCGCTGCCGGTCCCGGTGTATCTGACCACCAACTACGACGACTACATGCAGAAGGCGCTGGAGGCGGCGCACCGCAGCCCGCACACTGAGGTGTGCCGCTGGAACAGCGCCCTTCGCCGGCGGCCGTCGGTGCTGGCCGAGACCGAGCCCGACGTCGGGCAGCCGGTCGTGTTCCACGTGCACGGCCACGTCGACGACCTCGATTCGTTCGTGCTCACCGAGGACGACTACCTCGACTTCATGGTAAACGTGCGGCGGTTCGAGGCGGCCGGCGAAGCGTCGCTTCCGGTGCTGCCGGCCAAGGTCGACGAACTGATCTCGACCACCTCGCTGCTGTTTCTCGGCTACGGGCTGCGGGACTGGGACCTGCGGGTGCTCCTGCGGGCGCTGGTCGAGGGCGCGGAGCGCTCGTCGCAGAAGCTCGGGGTGAGCGTCCAGCTCGCGCCTGACGACACGCTCGTGGAAGAGCTGGGCAGAGACGCCGCGCTCGAGTACCTCGAGACGTACTTCGCGGGGCTGCGGATGCGCGTGTACTGGGGCACCGCCCAGCAGTTCCTGATTGAGCTCAAGCAGCGCTGGGACGCTGCGGTCCAGGCCCCGGCCCCGGCCCCGGCCGCACGCTGATGGCGACCACGACCGTGAGGAGCCGTCGGGAGAGCGACTCATGGATCGGCGTTCCCGGTCCGTACCCGGGTCCACGCCCGTTCCGTCCCGACGAGACCGGACTGTTCTTCGGGCGCGACCGCGAGATCTCGCAGTTGCGCTCTTTGGTGCTCGCCCACTCGCTGGTGCTGCTGTACTCGGAGTCGGGGGCGGGCAAGAGCTCACTGATCCGTGCTGGGCTGGTGCCTGCGCTGCGGGAGCGGAACGTCACTGTGCTGCCGCTCGGTCGAATCCGGCCGAGCGGGGCCGACCTCCCGGCGGGCGCCGAGATCGAGAACGCGTACGTCGCATCCATGGTCGCCAACGCGGCGGCCGCCCACCCAGACATCATCCCGCGCGTCGATGGGGTGCGCGACCTCTGCGGGTTCGTCGAGGCGATGGCGGCGCTGCACGAGGCGCCGGTCGATGAGCCGCGGGTGTTGATGATCGACCAGTTCGAGGAGCTGTTCACGACGCTTCCCGACCGGTGGGAGAGCCGCGGCGAGTTCTTCGACCAGCTCCAGCGCGCATTCGACGCCGACGCCGAGCTGCGGGTGGTGCTGGCGATCCGGGAGGACTACCTCGCCCAGACCGACCCGTACTCCCCGCTGATCGACAACCACCTGCGCCACCGGTTCCGGCTCGAGCGACTCGACCGCAAGCAGGCCCTCGACGCCGTCACCCGCCCTATGGCGGGGACCGCCCGCCGGTTCGCTCCGGAGGCCGCCGAGTACCTCGTCGACCAGCTCGCGCAGATCCGGTTCGAGCGCGCCGGCCAGCTCGAGGTCGTGCCGGGCGAGTATGCGGAGCCGGTCCAGCTGCAGATCGTCTGCGCGACCCTGTGGGGCCGGCTCGAGGGGCTGCCCGAGCGTGTCGACGAGATCACAACGTCGCACATCGACCAGTACGCCGAGGTCGACCGGGCGCTCAGCCGCTTTTTTGGCGAGGTCGTAGGCCGAGTCGCCGCCCAGACGCGGATCGATCCGCTCGAGATCCGCAAGTGGTGCGAGGACCAACTGATCACCCCGGGCGGAACGCGGGCGCTCGTGTACCGCGGGCAGACCGAGACCGAGGGGATCGTGAATGACGTCCTCGACGGCCTCGAAGGCGAGTACCTGATCCGCGGCGAGGAGCGGGCCGGCTCGCACTGGTACGAGCTCTCGCACGACAAGTTCGTCGAGGCGATCCGAGCCGGTAACCGCGAGAAGGTCGCGGAGTTGCGCGTGCTCGACGCCAAGAGCGCGAAGGCCCGGCGCGGGATCCGGCGCGGAGCGGCATTGTTGGGGATCAGCGCTGCCCTGTTCGTGGTCGTCTGCGTCATCGCCTTCACCGCAAACAATGGGAACAACCCTCCAACCTGGGCAGACGTGCTCGTGGCCATCCTGCTTGTGATCGCGGCCATCGCGCTCATCCTCATCGTCGTGAGCGCGCTCCGGCTCAGCGGTCTCGTCTTCCGACTCCGGGCTAGCCGCCGCCGGGCCCGGAGCTGACAAAGCTCCCGCGTCAGACACGAGCACGCGGGGACCGGCGTTTGGGGTGCCAACGCCGGGGTCGCTGGATCCATTAGGTCCCCGAGCACAAGGCGACCTGGTGAACCTTGGTGCTGAGGCACAGATTGCGAGGCCCGGTCAGAGGGCACCCTGTCGTCACCAGCGAGAAATGCAGTGGGAGGAGACGCGATGTCGGTGCAGAGGTCAGCGATGACGTGGGTCTCGGCGTTCGTACGGGCGGTCATCGGCGCTGCCTTTGGGTTGGCGATCGTGGTGCCGGCGGCATCGGCCGCTGCGCCGGCGCCTCCCGCCCAGGATCCGTTCTACACCTACTCGGGGAATCTCGGGCAGGTCGCGCCCGGAACCGTGCTGAAGGAGCGCACCGTCACGATCGACAGCCTGGCCGCGGCCCCGACGCCGCTGCCGGCCATCCAGTTGCTGTTCCGAACGACCGACCAGCTTGGACATCCGGCTTTGGCGGTGACGACCGTGATCGAGCCGGTGAGCAGCTCTGCGCCGCCGAAGATCTTCTCCTACCAGGCGTATTACGACACGCTGGGCTCGCAATGCGACCCCTCCTACGAGCTGCAAGGCGGCCCGGACACGTTCCCGACCAGCCCCTCGGACTGCGAGCAGGATGGCCAGGAGGAGGGGATGATCGCCGAGACGTTTCTCAGCGAGGGCGCTACGGTCGTGATCACCGACTACGAGCAGACCAACGAGGCGTACGCCGATGGGCCGGCGTCGGGGTATGCGACGCTCGATGGGATCCGAGCCGCCGAGACGCAGCTGGGGTACTCGCCGTCTTCCACGCCGGTTGAAATGCTTGGCTATTCCGGCGGCGCGACCGCGTCCGAGTGGGCGGCTGAGCTTGCTGCGAAGTACTCCCCCGAGCTCGACATCGTCGCCACTGCCGCCGGCGGGGTGCTCGCCGACGTCGAGCAGACCCTGCAGTACATCAACGGCGGCGGCAGCGGTTGGGCGGACGTCCTTCCGGTGTTCGAGTTCGCGGCGGAACGCGGGTTCGACATCAACGTCACCCCCTATCTGAGCTCGCTCGGCGAGCAGGTGATGGCAGCCGATCAGAACGCTTACATCGACGACCTCGTCGGTGGCTTCAACTACATGCAGCAGCTTCTCAAGCCGCAGTACGCCGACTTCACTCAGGTGCCGGCCTTCGCCCGGATGCTGGCCGCCCTGGATATGGGCCAGGGCACGCCGAACGCGCCGATCTTCCTCGGCAACGGCGAGGGCGTACTTGCAAACGGATACGACGGCGACGGCGTCATGGTCACGACGGCAGTCACCGCCCTTGCCGAGAAGTACTGCAAGGAAGGCGTTCCCGTCGAGTATCAGGAGTACCCGGGATTGAGCCACGTCGAAGCTGCCGGACCGTTCCTCGCCTATGCGATCCCGTACCTGCTCGCTCGGTTCCAGGGCGGCCCGGCCGTGTCGAACTGCTCGGCGATAGAGACGGGCACCGCACCGAACGTTTACCCGTCCGGCAGCACGTGCAACTCGAGCTCGACCACGGGCAGCTGCACGGCCTCCTGGTCGGCGGACGTCACGGGCTGGTACTGGGGCTTTACCACCGGAACGTGGGAGCTGCAGCAGCTCAAGTGCACCTTTGGCAATTCAAACTGCTCGTGGGAGACCACCGCTAGCGGCGGAGCAGGGCCATTCGCCAGCGCGCCCGGGACGCTCGGTGCGGGCAACGTCTACCAGGTCGTAGTCGATGGCGAAGGGGAGGCTGCCATCGGCAGCTGGACCGGGACCGGGCCAGCCTGACCCGAAGCGGGGACTGACGCTCACCGCTCGCTTCGGCGCCGAACGTCGGCGCAAGGATCTCCTACAAGGCGACGGCCGCGCCCAGGTGGCGTTTGCAGCAACCGAAGGGCACACCTAGGCGTCATGTTAGTCCCTTCGTTCGCAGCTCTTGGATTGCTGCGGCTCGCTTCTGCAGGTGCTCGAGGGCCATTCCGCGGATAACCGGGGGTGCCTTGGTGAACTGGATGTCCCGGAAGTCGACGACCTGAACCTGGTTGCCCCATGGATCGAGGAAGTTGAGGCGGCGGCCGGGGAGGATCTCGACGTGTTGCGCCTCCAGGGCGGCTCGCGCTGTCAGCATGAGGCCCCGGCGCACTGGTCAGGTGCGTTCTGTGCGACGAAGCTGTCGATCAGCGTCAGCGGAGAGCCGACGGTGAAGATGCCGCCGCCTTGGAGTGTGAGCTCAGGCGAGCCGCTGACGGTGTTCCCGACGACGCTGCTGTGATCGAGCGCGAGTGTCGGCGTCGGGCCGCCAAAGATGGAGCCATTCCAGATGCCGCCGCCCTGTGCGAAGCCGCTCAGG
>Ga0335072_10014292_pt1 | contig 11274 bp, 9 predicted proteins | sample Lox_Sample_21_FD_206725 | JGI IMG/M metagenome (GOLD analysis project Ga0335072, IMG submission 206725) | Soil microbial communities from Loxahatchee National Wildlife Refuge, Florida, United States - Lox_Sample_2.1 | ecosystem: Environmental > Terrestrial > Soil > Wetlands | place: USA: Florida...
ATTCTTAGTTATATACCGTCATGAGTATCCGGCACGCCCTGCTCGCGCTGCTGAGCGAGGGTCCCAAGTACGGTCTCCAGCTCCGCCAGGAGTTCGAGGAGAGAACCGGCGAGGTCTGGCCGCTCAACGTCGGCCAGGTGTACACGACCCTGCAACGGCTCGAGCGTGACGGGCTCGTCGAATCCGACGGCACCGCCGACGAAGGGCCGCAGAAGGGTTTCCGCATCACCGCCGACGGCGAAGGCGAGCTGGCCGCCTGGCTTCGCACGCCGCCGGACCTGAGCCTGCCCCCGCGCGACGAGCTGGTCATCAAGATCCTCGTCGCCTGGCGGGTGCCCGGCGTCGACGTCCACGAGGTGATCCAGGTGCACCGCCGGTACCTGGTGGAGCTGATGCAGCAGTGGACCCGCCTGAAAGAAGACGAGGCCCAGTTCGACCTCGGCTTCGCGCTGGCGGTCGACGCCGAGCTGTTCCGCCTGGACTCGGTCGTGCGGTGGCTGGATACCGCCGACGGCCGCCTCAAGCGAGCCGCGTCCGAGCCGCTCACCCCGGTTTCTCCAGCCATGCCCAGGCTGCGACGCAGAGTAGGAGTGCGGCGATGAGTTTCCTAGAGCTGCTCCACGTCTCCAAGATCTATGGCGAGGGCCAGAACCAGGTGCAGGCCATCCAGGACGTCAGCTTGTCGGTCGCGGCCGGCGAGCTGGTCGCGGTGATGGGCCCGAGCGGATCGGGCAAGAGCACGCTGCTGACCATCGCCGGAACCCTCGAGGAACCGACCAGCGGGCAGGTGCTCGTCGGCGGCGCGGCGGTGTCGAAGATGTCCCGGGCGGACAAGGCCAGGCTGCGGCGGCGCACGTTCGGCTACGTGTTCCAGGACTTCAACCTGCTGCCTGGGCTGACCGCGGTGGAGAACGTCTGCCTGCCGCTCGAACTCGACGGGCTCACCGCCAGGAAGGCGCGCGCCATCGGCCTGCAGGCGCTTGACGAACTCGAGCTCACCGAGCAGGCGGAGCGCTTCCCCGACGAGCTGTCCGGTGGCGAGCGCCAGCGGGTGGCGATCGCCCGTGCCGTGGTGGGGGACCGGCGGCTGGTGCTCGCCGACGAGCCGTCGGGTGCGCTGGACTCGGTGAACGGGGAGGCGGTGATGCGCATGCTGGTCACCGCGGGCCATCGGGGTGTGGCCACGGTCGTGGTCACCCACGACGCTCAGCTGGCCTCGTGGGCGGACCGCGTGGTGTTCATCAGGGACGGCCGCATCGTTGACCAGACCACACCCCCGGCGAGCCCCGAGTCGCTGCTGCAGCCCGGAACCCAGCCAGGGCCGGGCCGATGACCGCGGCGCTGCGGGAGCGGCCGCCCGGGACCGCCGCCACGAACGGGGGAGCGCCAGCGCGCCGGGCGGTGATGCGCTGGGCGCTGCGGCTGTTCCGCCGCGAGTGGCGCCAGCAGCTGCTGGTGCTGACGTTGATCACGGTCGCGGTCGCCGGGACGATCTTCGGCGCGGCGGTGGCGACGAACACCCCGCTGCCCGCCAACGCCGGGTTCGGGTCCGCGAACGCGCTGATCAACCTGCCTCCCAGCCAGAACCTGGCGACCAACATCGCGGCGATCAGGGCCCACTTCGGCACGGTCGACGTGATCGAGAACCAGGTCTTCGCGACCGGCCTGGTCAGCGGCGCACAGCTCCGCGCCCAGAACCCGGACGGCGCGTACGGCCAGCCCATGCTGGCCCTGGTCAGCGGCCACTACCCGCACGGGCCCGGCGAGGTCGCTTTGACCAGCGGGCTGGCGTCATCGTTCAGGATAGGAATCGGAGATACCTGGCACGTCGACGGCCGCGCGCTTCGCATAACCGGGATCGTGGAGAACCCGCAGAACCTCCTGGACACGTTCGCTCTGGTCGCGCCCGGGCAGGTCACCGCGCCCACCCAGGTGACCGTGCTGCTGCACGCGACGCCCCTCGGCTCCGCCACGTTCAACCTGCCGCGGGGCGCGACGCTGCTCCAGCCGCAGCCGCCCACCGGGCTCACCCCGGCGTTGATCGCGCTCGCCTTCGCCATAGTGGGGCTGTTCTTCATCGGGCTGGTCGCCGTGGCTGGCTTCACGGTCCTGGCTCAGCGCCGGCTCCGCTCGCTCGGTGTTCTGTCCTCGCTCGGCGCGACCGACAAGCACATCCGCCTGGTCATGGTGGCCAACGGCGCCGTCGTCGGCGTGATCGGCGCGCTGCTCGGCGGCGCGATCGGTCTCGGCGTCTGGATCCCCTACGCCCCGTACTTCGGGACCCATGCCGACCATCGGGTCGCCTGGTCCAACCTGCCGTGGTGGCTGGTCGGCCTGGCCATGGCGCTGGCCGTGGTCACCGCGATCCTCGCCTCGCGGCAGCCTGCCCGCGCCGTGGCCGACGTTCCGGTGGTGGCCGCGCTGTCCGGGCGGCCGGCGGAACCGAAGCAGAGCCGCCGGTCGCCGCGCCCCGGCCTCATCGTGCTGGCTATCGCCGTCGCCCTGCTCGTGTTCTCCGGCGGGACGCAGGGGGGCAGCGGGTCGAGCGTGTTCGACACCCTGGCCGGCCTGCTGGCCGCGATCGCCAGTATCGTACTGCTCGCCCCGGTGATCATCGGGACGGTGGCGGCGGTGGCCGCCCGGCGGGTGCCGATCTCAGCCCGCATCGCCCTGCGCGACCTGGCCCGCTACCGGGCGCGGTCCGGGGCGGCCCTCGCCGCGGCCAGCCTCGCCGTATTCATCGCGATGCTGATCACGCTGCTGACCACCGACCGCTACACCGAGCCCGTCGACTACGTAGCCCCGAACCTGCCGCCCAACCAGCTCGTCGTCTACACCCCGGGCGACAACCCGGCGAACACCAGCGGCGAAACCCTGCCCAGCGCGCGGCAGCGCCAGGCCGGGCAGGCCACAGCGGCCAGGATCGCCGCGGCGCTGGGCACCCACGACGTGCTCCCGCTCACCTCGGCCGTGGCGCCGACCGACACCGGTCTGCAGCAGGTCGGGCCGGGCGGCGGGCAGGGCACGATAGACATCTACGTGGCCACGCCGGCGTTGCTGCGGCACTACCGGATCAAGGCGAGCTCGATCAGCCCCGGCACGGTGCTGATCACGTCCCGGCCCGGCCTGCAGGGCACGCCCAACCTGGTGTTGCAGTACGGCAACTTCAACTCGCCGAACGCAGCGCTCAAGTTCGTCCCCACCCCGGCGATCCAGACCGTGAGCAACCTGCCCACCGACGTGTCCGACCCCAACCTGCTGATCATGGGCTCGGTCGCGGCCAGGCTCGGGCTGCGGCAGGCCACCGTGGCCTGGCTGATCCAGGCGCCCCGGTCGCTCACCCCGGTGCAGGTCAGCAGCGCCCGGAGGGTCGCCGCGGCGGCAGGCCTGACGATCGAGACCAAGAACGGGACGCCGTCGCTGGATGAGGTGCGCGACACGTCGACCGCCGCCGGGATCCTGGTCGCGCTCGGCGTGCTCGCGATGACGATCGGGCTGATCCGCAGCGAGACCGCGGGCGACATCCGGACGCTCACCGCAACGGGGGCGAGCGCCCGGACCCGCCGTGGGATCGTCGCGGCCACCGCGGGCGCCCTCGGCCTGCTCGGCGCGCTGGCCGGCACGGTCGCCGCTTATCTGGCCGTGCTCGCGACCTCCTGGCGCCAGCTGCTCGCCGGCCACCTGAGCGTGCTGCCATGGCTGGACCTGGTCGCGGTCCTGGTCGGCCTGCCGGTCGCGGCGGTCGTCGGGGGCTGGCTGCTCGCCGGGCGCGAGCCGCGCGCGATCGCCCACCAGCCGCTGGAATGAGCGGCCTCTGGAAGATTGCCCACGCGGGTAGCCAGGGCATGGGGCGCTTGACGCGCTTGGCCGCGCAATATCCTGGTCAGTAAGGCTGGATTGATTCCTCGTGCTGCAATTCAGTGATATATTGCATTCCCCGCGACCTGATCAGCTCACTCCTGACGACGGTGGAAAGCTCCGTGATGAAATCGTCTCGATCCTCATTCACGAGAATGTAGTCGTAAACCCACGCCCAGGTTTGCTGCAGGCTCCTGATCCGAAGGCGATTGTCGGTGTCGAGCGTATGACCCCGCTCGGCGAGGCGCGTTCTGAGTTCAGTCTCTGTCCTCGTCGTGACGAAGATGCCGATCACGCGGCGCGCGGACATCGCCCGGACCTTGACGTAACCCGTTGGCTCGAGTTCCGCCGCGAGAGGGGCTGGGTCCTGGCTGTCGAGCAACTCGCGCGGTGATCCGTAGTAGCTGTCCGAATAGGTGCGGGTATATTCGATCAGCTGCCCTTCCTCGCGGAGTTTCGTGAAGGCCTCATCGCTGACAAAGTTGTATTCTATCCCATTTCTTTCCGTAGGACGGGGAACTCTAGTTGTATACGTGGGAACTCGGCGCACCATGCCCGATGCGACCATCCAGTCGAGCGCGGTGCCCTTGCCGGCGCCGCTCGGGCCAGATATTATGAATAGAGGTGACCTAGCATCCAATTCTGGTCCTCAATTCAACCTTGTCGCGTCGGGCCCCAGCACATATCAGCCGCAGACCTGAACTTACCGTGTCTGGTCTCCAGCGAGGCACTGGCCTGCGGCGGCGGGCGCATCGGGTCCCGCGGCGGGCCGGCTGGGCCGTACGGTGGTCACCGTGAGCGAGAGATTCGGCTGACGTGCTCGACGAGATCGTGCCGCCTGCGGTCATCGCGGTAGAGACATTCGACGATCCCCCGGATGTGCACCTTTACCCGCAGGAGGAGGCGCTGCTGGGGAAGGCGGTGGCCAGGCGCCGCCTGGAGTTCGGCACTACGCGGTGGTGCGCACGGCGGGCACTGGCCAAGCTCGGGCTGCCTGCGGCACCCATCCTGCCCGGCCCTCGCGGCGCGCCGATCTGGCCTGACGGGGTGGCCGGGAGCATGACCCATTGCTCTGGCTACCGGGCGGCCGCCCTGGCGCACAGCACGGACATCGCCGCGATCGGCATCGACGCCGAGCCGGATGGGCCCCTGCCGGATGGCGTCCGGGACCGGATCGCCGGGCCGGAGGAACTGGCCGCGCTGGGCGAGCTCACGGCGGCCGCACCCGGGACATCGTGGGACAAGCTGCTCTTCAGCGCGAAGGAGTCAACCTATAAGGCGTGGTTTCCGCTGGCCCAGCGCTGGCTGGGCTTCACGGACGCCTCCATCGGCATCAACCCGGCCGACGGCACGTTCATCGCCCGGCTGCTCGTTCCCGGAGCGGTGCTGGCCGACCGCCAGCTGACCGAATTCCACGGACACTGGCTGGTCAGGAACGGGCTCGTGGTCACCGCTATCGCCGTGCCGACGGCCCCGGCTTGAGCGTTGCCACCGCAAGGGCCGCTGCCCGGGGGTGGGGAAGACGGCGCTCGGGGCCGTTGACCGGTGAGTCCAGGCCGGTCTGACTTCGGCTAGTCAGCGCAGGCATCCGGATATTTGACGTGTTTTTTCTGGCTATGAGCACCTGACCCGTCCTAGCATCGCTACGGTAGCTAGTTTGCCTTCACCGTGGCTTGCGAGGCGATCATGTCCAAACTGAAGATCTTCGTTGCTGCTCTGGGCGCGACGGCGGCGGTCGTGGCCATGACGACCGCAGGCGCGAGCGGCCCAGCCGAAGCGTTAACGAAGCCAGCAGCCACGACGCTGGCCGGCAGCGCCGTCCCGTTCACCAGCCACACCCGGTCCACCGGTGACGTCGCCGGTTCGCTGCGGCTGACGATCGAGGTGTGGCTGAAGCCGGACCTGGGCGCAGCCGAGGGTTTCGCCACCGCGGTGAGCACGCCGGGCAGCCCGCTGTTCCGCCATTACCTGAGCCCGGGCGCTTACACCGCCCGGTTCGGCGCGTCCAGCGGCGAGGCAGGCCGGGTCGACTCGTGGCTGCGAGCCGAAGGCTTCACCGGCATCACGACTGACTCTGGGCGTAACTATGTGCAGGCCACCGCGCCGGTGTCGAAGATCAACGCCGCGTTCCGGGTGCGCCTGGAAACCTACGGGGCATCCGCGTCGGTGAACGCTGGCGCCTATCCGCTGCACGCCAACAACCGCGCGATCTCGCTGCCCGCATCGCTGGCCGGCAGCGTGCTCGCGGTGACCGGGCTGGACAACGCCGCGCCGATCATCCCGCTGGACAAAGCGACCGCTGCGCCAGCCCACGGGACCGCCCGCACGGTCGATGCGGGGCCCGAGGCACCCTGCTCCGAATACTACGGGCAGCACATGGCCACCGGCCTGCCGGAGATGTACGGCGTCACGTCGTTCCCGACCTTCGTGTGCGGGTACAGCGCCAGCCAGATGCGGTCGGCCTACGGCGCCAGCTGGGCCAATACCGGGCGCGGGCAGACGATCGCCCTGGTCGAGGTGGGCCTGACCCCGGACATGTTCCTCACCCTGCAGGACTACGCCAAGGCTAACGGCATGCCCGCCCCCTCGCCCGAGCGGTACGCGGAGCTATCACTCGGCAAGAACACCTGCGGTGACCCCTTCAACATCGAGGAACAGCTGGACGTCGAGTCCTCCTACGACATGGCCCCGGGGGCGAACCAGCTGGTCGTGGGCGGTGACAGCTGCGATCAGGCCGAAGAGGGGAACCAGGCCGCCTACAACGCGGACATCGCGATCCTCGACGGGGCCAGCAACCACCCGCTGGCCACGGTGGCCTCCAACTCGTGGGAGAGCGGGACCGAATCCCAGCCTTTGTCACAGACCAAGCTCGTGCACGCGTACCTGGTGCGCGCGGCCGCCGAAGGCGTCGGCATGTACTTCTCGGCCGGCGACGGCTCCGGCATTCTCGAGCCGTCGATCGACCCGTTCGCGATCGCGGTCGGCGGCACCACGCTGGGGATCGGCAAGACCGGTAACCGGCTGTTCGAGACCGGCTGGTCCACCGGGGCATCCCAGCTGAAGAAAGGCGCCTGGGTGTTCAAGGGCGAGGACGGCGCCTCCGGCGGTGGCCCCAGCGTGTACTGGCCCCAGCCGGCCTACCAGAAGGGCGTGGTCCCGACGTCCCTTGGCACCACCCGCAGCGCGCCTGACATCGCCGCCGACGCCGACCCGTTCACCGGCATCAACGTGGGCATGCTGAACTTCAGCGGCAAGCAGCCCACGTTCTTCGAGGAAAGCATCGGCGGGACCAGCGAGTCCTCGCCGCTGGTGGCCGGGATGGTGACCGCGGCCCAGCAGGGCCAGGAGCCGTCGTTCGGGTTCATCAACCCGGCGATCTACAAGCTGAACGGGACCAGTGCCTTCTACGACACCCTCCCGCTGACCAGCCAGAGCCCAGCGCTGTACCGCGGGGTCGAATGCGACCTCCTTGAGTTCTTCAACATCTGCCTGGGCCCGAAGACGACAACGAACCGGATCCCGAGCCTGACCACTTTCGACGATCAGAGCCCGAGCATGCAGGGCTACACCGGGCAGGTCACCCTGCCGGGCTACGACAACATGACCGGTCTCGGAACGCCCGACGGGCCCAACTTCATCAGGGATCTGCGCCTGCTGGGTTAGGCGGTGCCAGCGGGCGCGACCGGGCAGCTCAGGGCCGCGGCCGCGGGCTGACGCATGGCCGCGTAGCGGTGGGCGGGTACCCGCGCCTGACGACGGCTGCCCGGGCAACGCGGGGCCGCCTGCGGCGCCCGGGGCCGGGCGTGTGATGGTGGCAGGAGACCCGAGCGTAGGAGGCGAATACCACGATGGGGCCTGCTCATGCGTCCATGCCGCCAGCGCAGCGGCGCAGCACCGCGCAGGTCAACGACCTGCTCCCGCTCGGTGACTGGATCCGGCACTACTCGCTCCGCAGCTGGCCGGTGCTGCTGTTCCTGGTCCTGATCTGCGTGCCGTCGATCGCGCTCGTCATCTTGGGCGGGAGCCCGAGCGCGAGCACGTTTGACCACGTTGCCTGGATCTTCGCCGCGTACTTCGCGATCGCCTGGCTGCTGCTCCTCGGCGTCATCGTCCGGCCGGAGCACGTGACCAGGACGATGCTCGTCATCGTGACGGTGATAGCACTCGTGACCGAGGTGCCGCTGGCCGTCACGCTGGAAGTGGCGCTGCATGTCACCAACGCGGGGCTGGGCGCGAGCATCTACAGCGTCGGACTGCCCGAGGAACTGGCCAAAGCCATCCCGGTGCTGGCGGTCGCGCTGATCTACCGACGCCGGATGGGCCTCGCGCCCCGGGACTACCTGTTCCTCGGTGCGGTTAGCGGGCTGGTCTTCGGCGCCAGCGAGGTCGTGCACTACTTCACGGTCAACGGAGTCGAAGAGTTCTATCTGACGGTGCGGTCGGCCATTCCCTCGATCGAGCACATGATCAGCAGGGGGAACTCGGCGCCGAACTCGGTATTCTCCGCGCTGCTCGGCCCGGTGCTGTACTTCACACTCGACTTCGTCTGGCGTTTCGTCACCGACCCGATCACCCACGCCTGCTGGGCCGGCCTGACCGGATACTTCATCGGGCTGGCGGCGACCGGCCGGCACAAGTGGTATCAGGTCGCCTGGATCGGCCTGATCGCCGCGGCCATCCTGCACGGGCTGAACGACTGGAGCCGGGTAAACGGCCACCCGGCGTGGATCGTGGTCGTCCTGGTCAGCGGGATCTTGTTCCTCGGCTACGCGAAGGTCGGCGCTCGCGGCGACCTGTATCTTGCTGACGCGCTGCCGCCCGCTTTCCGGCTACATGGGACGCCAGCCGAGCACGCGGCCGGATCGGAGGCCCGAACGCCCGCCGCGCACCAGCCGACCGGGCCTGCCATCCCGGGCGCGCTGCCCGGCAGGCCGAGAAGACCTTGGTGGGTGCACTGACAGCGGCCACGAGCGGATGGTGTGGTTCAGGCACTGGACGGGCGTCTCAGGGAGCCGGCGATTCCTCGGGCGGCCAGGTGCGGCGCGCTTCGTCAACCGGGCTCATCAGGCCAACATCGTTGCCGTCGGGATCAGCCACGATCGCGTAACGGGCACCCCAGAAGGCGTCGAAGGGCGGCTGCCGCCCCAGGTAGCCGGCTGACGTCAGCTGTGCGTAGCGCTCGTCGACCGCCTCCCGGGATGGGAGCGAGAATCCGATCACGACGCCGACGCTGGCCGGACCGGAGCGCCAGCCCGCATGCCAGACGCGGGCCGACTCCGCCGTGTCCAGCTCGAGGCTGAAGCCGCCGGGCATTCTCAGCTGCACGTGGGCGCCGGGCAGGTTCTCGCTGTCTGGCATGACGACTCCGAGCCGACGATAGAAGTCGAGGCTGGCCTGCATGTCGCCGACGATCACGTTCAGCATGTGCAGGTCGGGGGCGGCTCCGCTCATGCCCCCGCAGTCTGCCAGACCGGCCCCCTGGCCGTTTGGTGTCCTGGGCCACGGGTATGACCGAGCGCGCCGGGGGCCGCGGGGCGCAGCGGGGTACGGGAGCCGCAGCGGTTTTGCTGCATCGGGGCCACGTGGCCTGGCCTGTCCCGTGGGGGCCGTGCTGTACCGGAGCGAGAAGAGCTAATCCTGCCGCAGTCCCGCACAGCGGGCGTTTGCCAGCGTCGGTCATAAAGGAGATGCCGGATGTCGAATCACTTCACTGGCCTCAGCCTTGGGCCGCCTCTCGGGGATCAGCGACTCGACCTCTGCGATCTCTACGCGTTCCAGTCACCCACGGATCCGGCCCGGACCGTGCTGATTCTCAACGCCAACCCCAATGCCGACGCGCTGCATCCCGATGCGATCTACCGCCTCGCCATAGACAACGACGGCGACTACCTGAACGATATAGCGGTCACATATATCTTCGCCCCGCCGGCTAATGGCCAGCAGACTTTCGACGTCTTTATCGCCACCGGCCAGGATGCTCGCTCAGCCGAAGCCGCCGGGACGAAGGTCGTGGACAGCGCCGATGTCTGTTTTGGCACCACGCCAAACGTGGTCACGTCGGGTAACTACACGTTCTTCGCTGGCAGCCGCAGCGACGCGTTCTTCTTCGACTATGACGGGGTCAACAACCTCTTCGACACCACCGGGGGCAGGAATTTTACCGCACCTCACCTGGGCGATAAGTCTCCCTGGACCGGCGTGGACTCGAACGCCGAGGCCAACGTATTTTCCATGGCCATCGAGCTGCCGACGAGCGAGCTCGGCCCCGATCCTGACATCAACATCTGGGGCCGATGCAGCGTCCGGCGCGATGGCCAGCTCCTGCATGTCGACCGGGCCGGTCACCCCTCGGTCAGCAGCTTCTTCAACACCGACGAGACCAAAGAGGAATACAACGCCAGCGAGCCGGTTCACGACCGCGAGCGCTGGACCGATCAGTTCGTCCACCTCATGGGCCACACCGGAAACTACACGAGGGAAGAGGCGATCGCCGCGATCAACGCCGAGAGCCTGCTGCCCGACATGCTGACCTTCGATCCGGCCAAGCCTGCGCGGTATCCCAACGGCCGCTCGTTCACCGACGACGTCATCAACCACCGGCTGTCGTTCCTGTCCAAGGGCGATATCCCGCCCACCGGTCTCAAGCCGCACACCGACATCCTCGGCCAGTTCCCGTATCTCGGTAATCCCCATCCGAAGCCCAGCTAGCCTCGGCCGTCGTAACTGGCCGGCAACGGTACTGTCGCTGCGCATGCCGTTCCAGGCCCAGTCATGACCGAGGAGCTTCAGCCCTGCCGGAGTTCCGCCAGCTCCGGCTCTAGGTCGCGGTCGGCGGCGGGTGCCGTGCGCGCCGCTGCGTGCCTGCGGACGGCGAGGGCCGCCACGGCGCCGAGGACGGAGAACCCGGCCGCCGCGGCCATGGCCGGACGGTACCCGCTGGTCACGGCGGCCGGGCCGGCCAGGCTGCCGTTCGAGTTAAAGATCGCGGTCCCGATCGCGATGCCGAACACGGCGCCGAACTGGCGCAGCGTGTTGAAGATCGCGGAGGCCTTGCCGAGCGAGCCAGGTGCGACCGCGTTCAGGGCGGCGGCGGACGCGGTGGGGATGGCCATCGACACGCCCACGCCAGCCATGATGAGCGGCCCGATGTAGCGCACGTAGCTGCCGTGCGATCCGGCCAGCACCACGATCCACGCGAAGCCGACAGCCTGCAGCAGCAGGCCGGGTGCGAGCAGGACACGGGCGCCCACCCGGTCCGAGAGCGCGCCGGCCAGCGGGGCGACCAGCAGCGGTGTGGCGGTCCAGGGCAGGAACCGCAGCCCCGTTGCCAGCGGCGAGTCGCCCAGCGCGAGCTGGAAGAACTGGCTGGTCAGAAACGCTGCCGAGTAGATCGCGGCGCCGGTCAGGAAGCCCGCC
>Ga0335072_10014294_pt1 | contig 11273 bp, 8 predicted proteins | sample Lox_Sample_21_FD_206725 | JGI IMG/M metagenome (GOLD analysis project Ga0335072, IMG submission 206725) | Soil microbial communities from Loxahatchee National Wildlife Refuge, Florida, United States - Lox_Sample_2.1 | ecosystem: Environmental > Terrestrial > Soil > Wetlands | place: USA: Florida...
CACGACGGCGATCTGGATCTGTTCATCACGGGAATAGGATTGCCCTTTCGGCAGGGCCACAACGTGCTTTGGCGCAACAACGGCGACGGCACGTTCACTGAGCAGACCGAAGAGACCGGACTCGGTGGGCCGCTGCCGACGTCGGCCGCAATTCTCACCGATTACAACAACGATCGCGCCGTCGATATTGCCGTCGCGGGCAGCGGAGCCGCGCCGACGCTTTACACCAATCCGCGCGAAGGCAAATATCCGGCCACCCCTCTCTATTCCGAACAATTGCCATCGACCACCGGCATCGCCGTTCTCGATTACAACAAAGACGGTTGGATGGACATCGCAGTAACGCATAATGGCGCGCCGGGACTCACGCTGTGGCGCAACGTCGAGGGGCCGAATCACGTCAGCCGCCGCTTTGAGCGCGTTGAGCTTCCATTGAAGGGTGCGTTGCGCGGATGGGGACTGACGCCCATCGACATCGACAACGACGGTTGGATCGACCTTGCGGCGGTTGTCGAAACCAAGGCCGGACCTGAGGTGCGTGTGCTGCGCAATCGTGGCGATGGCACATTTGAAGACGTAAGCCGCGCGCTGGGGCTAGACGGTATCAAGCTGCAGGCGCCGCGCGGGTTGATTGCCGCAGACGTGGATGGCGACGGCGCGCCCGATCTTATCGTCACGCAACTCGGCGCGCCGCCCGTGCTCCTGCATAACGTAGGCGCCAACAAGAACCACTTTGTGCGGCTCGATCTGGCCGGCCTGGCCGACAACAAGACCGCGATTGGCGTGAAGGTCGAGGTCTTCGCCAGCGGCCTTTGGCAAAAGTGGGAGTTGGCCGGCGCTTCGGGCTACCAGACACAATCGCCTCCGCAGATTCTTGTCGGCCTGGGCCAGGCAAAGTCAATCGATATGCTCAGAATCCTCTGGCCCACCGGCGTGCTGCAGGACGAAATCGATCTGCCTCACACCCAGGTGATCGCGATGAAAGAGGCCGACCGCCGCGGCAGCTCGTGCCCCGTGGTCTTTGCGTGGGATGGGCATCGCTACAAATTCATTACCGACATCATTGGCGCGGCGGTAGTGGGCCACTGGTTCACGCCCACGCGGCGCAACACGCCCAACCCCGGTGAGTGGATCAAGATCGACGGCGGAAATGTGGGCCTCGTCAACGGCAAGGTGAGCGTGCGTTTCATGGAGCCGATGGAAGAGGTGAACTACACTGACCAGTTGCGTCTGCTGGCCGTCGATCATCCCGCGAACGTTGAAGTGAATCCCGACGAACGGTTCCTCGACGATCCGCCGTTTGCCTCGGGCCGCGTGATTGCGAGCCAGGACACGCGTTTGCCAGTCGGCGCGTGGGACGGCCAAGGACGCGATGTGCTCGACGCATTGAGCCGCGCCGATCACCAATTTGCGTCGGGCTTTATGCCGCTGCCCTACGATGGATTCGCCAATCTTCACGCACTCACGCTCGACCTTGGCGATGTGAAGCCGGACGCCCCGCTGCGTCTGCTTATGACCGGCTATGTGAACTACTTCAGCGCAACCTCGCTCTACGCTGCGTGGCAGGCCGGCATCAAACCGGAATCGCCTTATGTTGAGGCCCAACTGCCCGATGGTTCGTGGCAGCGCATTCCCGGCGAGGCGGGATTCCCGGCAGGACTCGAGCGCACCATCGTTGTCGATCTCACCGGCAAGCTGCCCGCGGGCACGCGCCGCATCAGGCTGATGACCAATCTGCAGATTTACTGGGACCAGGTGCTGATTGACCAAACAGCGAGCGCCGAATCGCGCACCACGGAACTGCCGCTCGCGTCCGCCACGCTGCACTTCCGCGGTTATCCGAGGCAGATTGAAGGCGCGAGTCCCGGCGATCTGAACTACAACTACAACCTCGTCAGCCTCACCGGGCCGTTCCAACGCGAGCGCGGCAACTACACGCGCATGGGCGACGTCACGCCGCTGCTCAAGTCTGTCGACGACCGGTTCGTGGTCTTCGGCAGCGGCGAAGAGATTGCTGCCGAGTTCGACACGTCGCAATTGCCGGCGCTGCCCGCGGGATGGAAGCGCGACTACTTCTTTTACGCGAACGGATTTGTGAAAGATATGGACTGGTGGGACGCGTCGCCATTCACCGTATCGCAGATGCCCTTCCACGCCATGAGCACATATCCCTATCCCGACTCTGAGAAGTATCCGCTGGACCCGCAGTCCCTCGGCTACCAATTGAACTGGAACACTCGCTTCGACTCGGGCGATCCGGTGCATCTGCATTGGTTCAACTACCAGGTCCGGCCCTCGACCCCGGCCGATGATCGAGCACCCCAACTGCCATCGGTGAACAACTGATGGCCGAAGTAGCGACTGAACTTGTCTTGGCGCCGGCAGTGCGCCAGCTTGAGTTGCTGCGCGCTGGCGAACTCTCCATCGTCGAACTGGCCGAGGCGCACATCCGCCAGATCGAACGTCTCGAGCCGCAACTCAACGCATTCGCCCACTTCGATGCCGAGCGCGTTCGCGAGCAGGCCGAGAAACTCGACGCGTTTGAAGGCGAGCGCGGTCCGCTCCATGGCCTTCCCGTCACCGTTAAGTCTTCCATCGCGACCGCGGGTTATCGATGCGAGATCGGCAGCCTGCTGCACGAGGGCGATATTCCGCGCGAAGACGCCGTGGTGGTAGCGCGGCTGCACGCGGCCGGTGCGCTGATTCTGGGCACGACGAATTGCCCGGAGTTCCTGATGGCCTACGAGACCGCGAACCTGCTGCACGGCCGCACGAATAACCCGTGGGATATCGATCGCTCGCCGGGCGGCTCCAGTGGCGGCGAATCGGCGGCGATTGCTGCAGGCCTTACGGCGGCGGGCCTGGGCAGCGACAGCGGCGGATCGGTGCGCGTGCCTGCACACTTTACCGGCATCTGCTCGCTCAAGCCCACGCCGGGCCGCATCCCCGGTCGCGGCCACCTGCCGCCCTGCGTCGGCCCGTTTTCGATTCTCGGCGCCATCGGCCCCATGGCGCGAACCACGGTCGATGTCGAGCTTCTCTTTCGCGCACTCGCAGGCCAGGACGCTGCCGACCCAGCCAGTCCGCCAATTGCCTTGCGCAATCCGAGTCCCGACGAACTTCGCACCCACACTATCGGAGTCTTTGCCGACGACGGTTTCGTGCCGGTAACTCCAGAAACCCGCGCCGCCGTCGCCAACGCCGCACACGCCCTGCGCGAGGCGGGCTTTCGCACCGAGCCGTTCCGCCCGCGCACACTCGAGCAGTTGCGCAAGCTCTGGTGGAAGTTCTTTGTCCAGTGCGGCGCCATGTTCTATGAGCCCGAAATTCGCGGCAAGCGCGACCGCCTCAGCCCCATTTTCAGGGAGTTTCTGGGCATCGCCGAGAAATCCGGCCCGCTCAGTGCAACGGAGTTGCTCAACGCCTGGGCCGAACTCGACTTGCTTCGTTCCAAAACGCTCGAAGAAATGAAGGATTATCCCGTGCTGCTTTGCCCGGTGGCTTCAGTTCCAGCCTTCCACCACGGCAAGCGCAGTTGGACCATCGACGGCCAGACGGTTGAGTATCTCGATGCCTGGAGATACTCGCAGTGGTTCAATACTCTTGCCTGCCCCGCGGCAGTGGTTCCCGTCGGCGCTTCGCCTGCAGGCTTACCCATCGGGGTGCAGATCGCGGCCCGGCCGTTCGAAGATGAAATCGCCCTGGGGATTGCCGGGGTTGTCGATTCCGCCTTTGGTTACAAACCGCCGCCGCTGGCGCGCAGGTAGGCAAAAGCCGCGCGCTTAAATCAGGCGCTAATGAATCCGGCGTAATTCATGTCCTATCCGGTAGCGGCATAGCGGAGCCATGTTTTCGGGCGCGTTTCAGTTCCTCATTACTCACCCCTCAGCCAGAACGGACTGGGCACCACCTCATTCAGTGCCGCAAATTCTTCGTCGCTCAGCTTGAATGCCGCCGCACTCACGTTCTCCTCGAGGTGCGCCACCGAGCCGGTTCCGGGAATCGGCACAATCACCGGTGAACGGCGCAGCAGCCACGCCAATGACACCACGGCCGTCGTCGTGCCGCGCTCCCTGGCAATCCGCTCCACGACCGCATTCGCCTGCCGTCCCTGCGCCATCGGACCCCAGGGCAAAAACGCAATTCCCTGCTCCTCGCAATAGTCGACCACGAATTCCCATTCGCGGTCGCTGAAGCTGTAACGGTTCTGCACGCTCACGATTGGCACGATCTTCTGTGCGCGCTTGATGTGTTCGAGCGTTACATTGGAGAGCCCGGCGTGGTGAACCTTGCCCTGCTCCCGCAGGCGTGCAATCGCCTCCATCGAGGCGTCGAACGAAACCGCCGGATCGGGAACGTGAAGCTGATATATGTCGATACGCTCGACGCGCAACCTTTTCAAGCTGCCTTCAATGGCCTTGGCAATGTGCGCCGGACTGGCATTGTGCTGCCAGATTCCGGGTCCGTGCCGCGTCCATCCGGCTTTGGTAGTGATTACCTCTCCATGGGCGTACGGGGCAAGGGCCTCGGCGATCAGCTCCTCGCTCACGTCGGGCCCGTAGGAGTCGGCCGTGTCAATCAGGTTCATGCCCAACTCCACGGCGCGGCGCAGCGTGGCCAGCGCGGCCGCTTTGTCCGCCGGCGGACCCCAGATGCCCGGCCCCGTGATGCGCATGGCGCCATAGCCCATGCGATTGACGGTCACGTCTCCGCCCAGAGTGATGGTCCCGGCCGCCGCGGCGAACGAGGATGCAGTGCTTGATGACATTCGTTGATCTCCAAAAGCTGGCGGCTGGCGGCTGTCTTTCAAACCGTCACTTCCCAACCTGGCTCGTACTTGCGTCCCCAATAACTCATCGCCTCGTCATCGTTGACAACGTGCGCGGTCCCAGGATCAAGATGCAGCTTGCGATCGACGAACCAGGCAATGTTCGAGAGCAAAAGCATGATCACGGTCACATTCGCCACCGTGATTGGCGAATGCAGTTCCTCCTGCCCATGGATTGCGGCGATAAGATTGGCAAAATGCGCATCGGTCATCGAATCGCGGCCAACCGTGTCGCGCGACGATGTGTGCGTTCCGACGCGAAACTGGTCCGTCTGTTTGCCTTTCCAGTCGAACACGTCGTAGCCGTCGCGATCGATCACTACGGTGCCCTTGGTGCCGAATATCGCCGAGCCGCGATCGCGCCCGTAATCCTTCATCCCCTGGCAACTGCGGCCCTCCCAGCTGATGGTCTGGTCCTTGTAGCCGAAGTCGGTGATCAGCGTGTCGTAAAACTGCCAGTCGTCCTCATATTGATAACGCCCGCCGGTCGCCGACACAGTCATGGGAAACTCGACCCCCAACGCCCATCGGCAAACGTCTACTTCGTGCGTGCCGTTGTTGAGCGTCTCCCCGGTCCCGTAACGGCGCAGCCAGTGCCAGTTATAGGGGTGGATGTTGTCCTTGTACTCGCTGCGCGGCGCCGGCCCCTGCCAAAGATCCCAGTCCAGCGTCGCAGGCACCGGCACAGGCTTTCCGATCCCCATCGATGGGCGTGTATTCGCGTACCAGGAGCGCGCCAGATACGCCTCGCCAATGTAGCCCGAGTGAATCTGCTCGATCATCTTGATCGTGTAATCCGACGACCGCTGCTGGTCGCCCACCTGCACCAGCTTGCCGTACTTCTTCTGCGCCGCCACCAGCAGTTCGCCCTCGCGCGGATTTTGGCTGGAGGGTTTCTCGACATACACGTGTTTGCCCGCCTTCAATCCCAGCACCGCCATCGGCGTGTGCCAGTGGTCGGGCGTGGCAATGGTGATAGCGTCAACTTCGCTTGAAGCCAGCGCGTTGCGAAAGTCCGATTCGGATTTCGGCGCGTAACCCAACACCTGCTGTGCTTCGGCCGCGAACTTCTCTCGAATCGTCGTGTCCGGATCGCAGATATAAGCCACGCGCGCAGTCTTGCTGTTGTTCTTGAGCGCAGAGAGATGCGCATGGCCGCGCCCGTTCAGCCCGTTGATGGCAAAGTTGAGGCGATCGTTCGAACCCATGATCTGCCCGTAGCTCCGTGCCGTGGATGCCAATGCTGTGCCTGCGGCTCCGGCCGCAAGCCCGTTCAGAAAAGTCCGGCGCGATATCGTTTGAATTCCCATCGATGAATGGCCCTCGTTGCCGCCCAAATTATATCGGTCCAAGACCTGGCAATGCCCGCTTCCCGGCCGGAAACCATTCAGCACTCGCCGCAAATGCGCAGCGTGACCTGACCCTTTTGAGAATCGCGCGTCGAACATGGACAATGCATGACCGGGGCCGCATCTTGAGCAGATCCGGTTGGGTCCAAATGGTCGGGGAGTGCGTCGAAAATACAACGGAGGCTGTAAACTTGCGTGGAATGAAGGCGTCTACCAGAGTGATGGCAGCCGGCACAGGGATTGAGCCGATGGCGGCGCAAACGGCAGAGGAGCTCTCCGCGCAGGCGTTTGCGCGTATCGTCGAAACTCACCGGCCGCAGATCTTCCGCTTCCTGCTGGCGTCTACGCGCGATATCGATCTGGCTGAGACGCTTACCCAGGAGTGCTTTCTGAAGGCCCATCGCAACTGGACCCACTTCCGCGGCGAGTCGACCGCGATGACCTGGCTGATGCGGATTGCGATCAACCTGCAGAAAGACCACTGGCGCAACAGGCGCATGCAGTTCTGGCGGCAGACGCGATCGAACGCCGTGGATGTGGACGAGGCCAGCGAATGGCTGCCCAGCGGCGAACGCACCGCCGAGCAACAGTTGCTGGCGCGGGAGCAGGTCGGCCGGGTTTGGAAGGTTGTCGAGCACTTGAGCGCGCGGCAGCGGACGGTTTTCCTGCTGCGCTACGTCGAAGAACAGGAACTGGGCGACATTGCCACAGCCACTGGGTTAAGCGAGGGAACGGTTAAGGCGCATCTGTCGCGTGCACTGGCCAAAGTGCGGGCGGAGTTGGGAGGCAAGCGATGAACGGCTTCAACCAAAAAACGGGAACGGCAGCTCAGCCTCAGCCCAGCCTGGTGCCCAATCCAATCGTCGATCCGGAGCTCGAACAGGCGTTGGTGGACTTTCGCCTGAGCGTGCATGCCTGGAGCGAGGCCGAGTTCAATCGCCCGCGGACGGCGCGCCTGCCAGTGCACAGCGCGTGGCGCCCCATGCTTGCCTGGGCCCTTGGATGCATGGTCGTTGCCGGCGCTGCCGGCGGCGGTTTGTACGAGCATCATCGCGAAACGGTTGAGCGGCAACTGGCTCAGCAACGCATTGCGCATGAGAAACAGCTGGCCGCACAGAAGAAGGCCCAGGAAGCCGATGAGAATCTGCTTGCCAATGTCGACAACGATGTTTCGCGGAGCGTTCCGGCGGCCATGGAACCGTTGGCTCAGCTGATGGAAGACAACGGCACGAATTAGAAACGTGAAAGAACGAAGGGTTCTGGAGAAAATTTAAGAGGAGATGAAATGAAAGGCAGATTTGCACTGCGGTTGTTATTGGCTTTGGCAACAATTCCCGTAGCGGGAGGATTCGCATTCGCTCAGGGACCCGGCAGCGGTCCCGGTATTGCTCCCGGATTCAGCGAACACCGGCCGCCGATGGAAAGAGCATTTCGCTTCGAGGGCATGCACGGACAATTCTGGAATAATCCCAAAATCATTGAGAAACTCAAGCTGACCGACGAGCAGCGCAAAGCAATGGATGCGATCCTGCTGGAGCACCGCGAAAAGCTCATCGACATGCGGGCTGCCGAAGAAAAGGCCGAGTTGGAGATGGACCCGCTGATGAGGGCCGACGAGCCGAATGAAACCGCGATCCTGGCGCAGATCGACAAAATCGCGTCGGCCCGCGCCGATCTGGAAAAGGCCAATGCGCGCTTCCTGCTGGCCATCCGGGCCAAGCTCACGCCCGACCAGTGGAAACAGGTGCAGGAGTTCCGCAGCGAGCATCCAATGGGAACCCGCGGCCAATGGGGACGCGGACCGGGCGGGGATGGACCGGGTAACGGATTCCATCGCCACGGGCAATCTCAGCCGCCTGGTGCCGGTTCGCAGGGCGCGCCTCCGCCTCCGCCTCAGGGCGGCCCGTCAGGCGACGAACAGTAGTTTCAAAGCGGCTTATGTAGATACGATCGGCCCGGTCATCGATACAAAACCAGCCGGTCCGCAGAAGATTCAGCACAAGCTTCTCAAGGCAGAGAGCATGCGGTCTCGTAAAAGGGACCGTTGGCGGCGTGGCTCCAAAACCATGCCGCCATTTTTTGCTCATTGAGAACAGATGTGCCCCGTTCGCCGGGGCCCCCACAGACAGGTCTTCGTCTGTGGGGTGGATTCAAGCTCCGCTTTAGCGGGAAGCGCATTTTCCGCGCAGCCGACCCTTCTCCGTGCCCACTCCTTTCCGCAGGCTTGATCGCGGAAGGGGTGGGAAACTCCGAACCACTGCCCCAAATTGCTCCACTTTTTGTTGCGTTTCAGTCCATCGGTTGATTCGAACTTATACAGCCTCTGACTCGCTGCCGGACACTCTGATTCGCATCGCTGCAAACCGCCCTTGAATGAGGATTTAAAAAAATGACTAAAGTTCTAGCGCGCCGCTCCGATGAAAGGGGTGGATGCAGCAGGGCCCTCCAAAGGGAATCAAAGCGGCGAGGCAAGATGAGCCGCGGCGGGCAATCGGCATCCGAGAAGGAGTTGGTCCCATGGCCCTCGGAGTTTTGAACAACCTGTCAGCAATTTATGCAGAGAACAATCTGAACAACACAAACAACAGCTTGCAGACGGTTCTGCAGCAGTTGTCGTCAGGGTCGCAGATCAACTCCGGCGCCGACGATGCCGCGGGACTGTCTCTGGTAAACGGTCTCGGCGCCAACTCGGCAGCCCTCACTCAGTCTGAAACCAATTCGACTGAAGGCGTGGGCCTGCTGCAGGTGGCCGACGGCGCCCTCTCGCAAGTCACCAGCCTGCTCGACCGCGCCATCACGCTGGCAACCGAGGCATCGAACGGCACGCTCAACAGTTCTCAAGATGCCGCGGCCAATCAGGAGTACCAGTCGATCCTTTCTGAGATCAACAACATTGGCACCACCACGACGTACAACCAAAACCAGGTTTTCACGGGCAATCCGGCGGGCGTGGCCATCTACACGGGCGACTCGTCCTCGACCGGCGCGTCGATCGACAACCTTTACTTCGCGAGCCTTACCTCAGCAGGCGTGGGCGACTCCGGCGGCACGGTGCAGCAGAGCGACGCCGGCGAGTTCCTTGATCTGTCGGTAGACACCCCCGACCCGGTCACCGGAAATCCAGACTTGACCACGGCTGCGGCTCCAAGCGATGGGATTGGTGGCGGGCTCACTTTCACCATCACTGCCCCGGACGGCACCCCGACCACGATCACCACAACATCGACCTCGGTGAGCGCACTCATTCAGGAAATTAACGGGGATGACATCCCGGGCGTAACGGCCAGCTTTACCACAGCGGGAGCGGCCGGCACCGACATTGCCGGCGGAGTTCCCATCACCGCAGCAGGCGATACCGGCATTCTGATCACCAACACTAATGCCAGTGTCAGCATTACGAATACGGTTGTGGAGAGCGGGGACGGAGCCGGCACAATGTATGCCAGCACCAAGGCCCCGGAGACCATCGAATACGTGACGGCCGCCGGCGGCGATTCAAGTGCCGACCTTTCCGACACCAGCCTCACCAATCAGGGCGACGCACAGAACGCCGAGTCAGTACTGAACGACGCGATCAGCTACGTGGCGGCGCAGGATGGTTACATCGGCGCGCAGATCAACACGCTGAACGCCATCAGCCAGGTGATGAGCACGCAGCAGGAGAATATTGTTTCGGCACAAAATGCCGTGCAGGCCACCGACTACGCCTCGGCCACTTCGAACATGTCGAAGTACGAGATCCTCTCGCAGACCGGCATCGCCGCACTCGCTCAGGCCAACAGCGTTCAGCAGGAAGTGACCAAACTGTTGCAGTGAGCGGTGAACGGTGGACGGTGAACAGTGAACCGCGGTGGTGAACAGCTAAAGGCTTAGCAAGACTGATTCATTTCAAAGAAAACCCAGGGACAGGGCGGCGGCAAAGCCAAAGGCTTTGCCGCCCTTTTTATGTCTGCAACAGCCCGCCACCGGTGTCTCCGACTCGCGCGGCTCAAAAGTTTCGACCAGAGTCCGATCCACTTCAAAACTCCGTGCCCCACCCTTGCGAATTGTTTCTGTCGCAAGGATGGGAGACCGCGCATCTTTTCCCTGCGGCAATGAATCGGATCGGAGAGAATGGAAACAATGATCGCGAAAATCGCCACTGAAGCAACCAGCGCAGCGGATCTAAAGCCGGCTCGGATCTCAAAGGCCCGCCAAGTCGCCATCCTCAAGGCGCTTGCCGATCCACGGCGCTATGAGTTGCTCGAGCGAATCGCCAAAGCTGGCTGCCCGCTGGGCTGCTCCCAGGCGCTCGCAGCTTTACCCATCTCGGCCGCGACACTTTCGCACCATATCAAAGAACTCGAAACTGCCGGCCTTATCGAGGTGCGCCGCGAAGGCAAGTTCGCCTATCTCTCGCTCAAACCGGGGGTTCTGGGGGCCGTTGCAGCCAATCTGACCGCTCTTGAAACCAAATCCTGTAACGGAGTAACGCCCCAACTCTGAGGCATTTTGCCCCCGGTTACTGACCTGAAGCTCTCTTCTCCAACCCAACCTGCAGAAGAATTCCATACCAGGTCTGAATCTTTTTCCCGGATTGAGTAATCAATTCGACAGTTGTCGAAATGTCGAAGCAAAGACATGCGACGCGGGAGAGCTGAAATGAAGAACCTTGAGGGAAAAGTGGCGCTGGTGACCGGCGCTTCGAAGGGTATCGGGGCGGCCATTGCGCGGGAGCTCGCATCGCGGGGCGCGGCGGTTGCAGTTAATTACTCAGGCAGCAAGGCAGCCGCTGAAAAGATCGTGACCGAAATCAACGCCGGCGGCGGCAAAGCGATTGCGGTCCAAGCCAACGTGGCCGACCCCGACCAGGTCGCTACGCTGGTGAAGACGGTTGCCCAAAAGCTGGGACTGATCGACGTGCTGGTAAATAACGCCGGCGTATACGAATTCGGTCCGCTCGAGCAAATTACGCCCGAACACTTCAACAAGATGTTCAACCTGAATGTGCTGGGCCTTCTGCTCACAACCAAAGAAGCAGTTGGGCATTTCAGCCCCAACGGCGGAAGCGTGATCAACATCAGTTCCGTGGCTGCCGATGGAATTGGGGGCGGCGC
>Ga0335072_10014295_pt1 | contig 11273 bp, 7 predicted proteins | sample Lox_Sample_21_FD_206725 | JGI IMG/M metagenome (GOLD analysis project Ga0335072, IMG submission 206725) | Soil microbial communities from Loxahatchee National Wildlife Refuge, Florida, United States - Lox_Sample_2.1 | ecosystem: Environmental > Terrestrial > Soil > Wetlands | place: USA: Florida...
GCAGCGGAGCCAGTACCAACATTATAGCCCGGTGTGTTCACCGCAGCCGAACCTGTGCCGATATTATAGCCAGGCGTGTTCGTCGCGGCAGATCCGGTGCCGACACTGTAACCAGGCGTATTGGTCGGAGCAGAGCCTGTGCCGATGTTATAACCGGGCGACTGCGTGCTCTGCGCAGAAGCGGTCGCCACGCCAAATGCCAGCGCCAACACAGCGGCTCCGGCGATGTTCCATGTCTTCATTTGAGTTCCCCTAGGACGATGATTTTGTCGGAGTGCTCAGTGCGCATTTGGATTGCACACAATTAACGTCGCCTCCCAACCTGGGCGTCGCATTACAGATTGTCAATAGCTGTTCGCAACTGCACCATTTATTATTTCGCCTGTGGTCGCGGTGCAAAACGATGCAGGCGCAATCGCGCGGGCTACCTGCCTGACGTTACCCGATCGTCAGTGTGCGCCCGCCGCGGAGCCCGCACCTTTCCGGAGGAAGACAACCGCCAGCATGGCACCGACCAGCATGACGCCGAGCAATCCGAAGGCATCGGCGTAGGCCATCAGCGTCGACTGGGCGCGCACCGCCTCGCCGACCGCGATTTCCGCCCGATGCATGGCCTCCGCCGGATCCGGAACGCCATGGGCGATAAAATATTGCTGCATTGCAGCGAGGCGCGAGACCGTTGCCGGCTGCAGCAGCGAGACATGGGCATTGATAATGAACGAGTGGTATTGCTCGCGCTTGGTGACGAATGTCTCGATTGCCGCGGTGCCTACGGCGCCGCCGAGGTTGCGCAGCATATTGAACAGACCGGAGGCAGCGCCTGCCTCGCCTGGCTGGATGCCGACCATCGCAATGGCGGAAAGCGGTGTCATGACCAACGCCTGGCCCAGGGCGCGCACGACGTTGGGAACAAACAGTTGCGGGCCGCTATAGTTCATGTCCAGATGCAGGTTCATGAAACAGCTCGCGGCAAACACCGCGAGGCCGATCGCGACCAGATAGCGCGAGTCGAACCAGCCCATCAGCAGCGGCACCAGCGGAATGATGAACAATTGCGGGATGCCGGTCCAGGCCATGACCTCGCCGCTCTGCTGCGCATCGAAGCCCTGCGTCACCGCGAGATACTGCGGCAGCAAATAGGCGGAGCCATAGAGTGCGAAACCGAGCAGAAAATTTGCCAGCGTGCCGAAACCGAAACTGCGTCGGAGCAGAAGGCGAAGCTGAATCAGCGGCTCCTCGCGAAGCAGCTCGACGGCGAGGAAGGCGCCGAGTGCGACCGCCGAAACCAGGCTCAACTTGACGATAAACGTTGAGCCGAACCAGTCGTAGACGTTGCCCTCGTCCAGTACCGTCTGGAAGGTTGCAAGCCCCACCGCCATCAGCGCGACGCCCAGCCAATCCGCGCGGCGCAGCAGCTCCGGGTGTGACTCCGAGCGTGGCAACGAATAGACCAGGCCCGACAGCATCACCACGCCCGGCACGAGATTCATATAGAAGATCGTGGGCCAGCCATAGGTGTCGGTCAGCCAGCCGCCGATCGTCGGGCCGATCGCCGGTGCGAAAGTCGCGGTAATGGCGAACCCGGCAAAGCCGGCCGCACGTTTCGAAGGCGGCAACATCGAGACGATGATCGAGAACGCCAGCGGGATCAGCACGCCGCCAAAGAACCCTTGCAACGCCCGCAATACTATCATCTCGGACAGACTGCTGGCCTGTCCGCAAAGCGCCGAGAACACCAGGAACAACACGGTGTTGGCGATCAGATAGCGGCGCATCGAGAAGACCTGGCTCATGAAGCCGGTCATCGGGATCACGATGATCTCGCCGATCAGATACGCGGTGCTGATCCACGATCCGTTGATGCCGCCGGTGCCGATGCCGCCCTCGATATCGGGCAACGAGGAATTGGTGACCTGGATGTTCAGCACCGCCATGAACGCGCCGATCAGCGAAGCGCCGACCGCGATCCAGGTCTTCAGCGGCACCGCGTCCTGCGCGAGCGAAGGAGCCTGTGCCATGGCACTCACCCCTGATTTGATTTCGTATCGATGGTCGGCTCGACCGACATGCCGGGACGCAACTGCCCGATCAGCGGATCGTCGGCGTTGATCGTGATCTTCACCGGGATGCGCTGCACGATCTTGGTAAAGTTGCCGGTTGCATTGTCCGGCGGCAGCAGCGCGAACTCCTCGCCACTCGCCGGCGCAATACTGTTCACCGTGCCGTGCACCGTGGCGCCGGGGAAGGTGTCGACATCGATCGTCACCGGCTGGCCCTTGCGCACGTCGGTAAGCTGCGTCTCCTTGAAGTTGGCGGTCACGTAGACCTGACGCAGCGGCACCACCGCCATCAACTGAGTGCCGGCCTGCACATATTGCCCGACGCGCAAAGTGCGCGCGCCGACAGTGCCGTCGAGGGGTGCGGTGATGGTGGTGTAACTCTCGTTCAGCTCCGCCTGATGCAGCGCTGCCTGCTTCTGGGCCAGCATCGCACGGGCCTGGGTCTGCTGTGCCTTCAGCACGTCGATCTGCTTCCGTGCCAGACCGAGCGACGCGGTATCGCGCTGCACCGCATCCCGCCTTGCCTGCACCTGAGAGGTCGCTCTCTGGGCCTCCTGGACCGTGCCGGCGCCGCTGCGGGACAGGCTCATGTAGCGCTGGTAGTCCTGGCCCGCGAAGGTCAGGTCGGCCTGGTCGGCGTCGAGACTCGCGTGCGCCGCGTCAACGGCGAGCTGCTGGGCGGCGATTTGCTGCGTGAGGCTATCGATCGCGGCCTGCTGTGCCTCCACGTTGGCGCGGGCCAGAGCGACGGCGGTGCGGTAGTCGCGGTCGTCGATCCGGGCGAGCACCTGGCCGGCGCGGACCGGCTGGTTGTCCTCGACCGCCACCTCCGAGATGTAGCCGGCGACCTTGGGGCTGATCAGGACGTTGTCGGCCTGGAGATAGGCGTCATCGGTCGAGACCATGAAGCGGCCCGTGGTCCAGTAGTACTGACCGTACAGGACGGCACCCGCAATCGCCCCGGCGGCCGCAGCCGCAAGCAAGATCGAGCGAATGTGCAGCCGCGACCGGCGCAGGCGCGCCTGGCGGTCGGTGTAGGTCCGCTCGGAGAGGCGAATCTCCTCGGATGTCTCGATGGTGGTATCCTGATGCATAGACCCCTCCCACGTGCCCAGACCCGTGTCGTACGGACGTCCGGCTCGTGACCAACGCGAAAGTAGTCCGCCGGGCCGAATAATGCGGGGCGTCAGAACATCATCTGTGTGTATTTTCGCTAAATCAGGCGGGCACCGAGGGTTGGAAACCCGATGTCCGGGCACAGCGGCGGCCGGCCGCGGGCATCGCGGGCTCGTTACCGGCGCCTCCGGCAAGGCCTGTTACCGCCGCAGCTCCATCTGGATCGGCCCCTCGCGCCGGCCGTGCGTGAACTGGTCGACTTCGGGCACGCCGCTGGTCATCAGTTCGGACGCGGGGCCGTCCCAGACGATGCGCCCCTTGTAGATCATGGCGGCGGCATCGCCGATCCGCCGGGCGCTGGCCATGTCGTGCGTGATGGCCACGGCGGTGCTGCCCAGGTGCTTCACGCAATCCACCACCAGCCCATCGATCACCGCCCCCATGATCGGGTCCAGCCCGGTGGTCGGCTCGTCAAAGAACAGGATGTCGGGGCGGGGCGCGATGGCGCGCGCCAGGGCGACCCGCTTCTGCATGCCGCCGGAAAGTTCGGCCGGGTACAGATCGCCGACACTGGGCGCCAGCCCGACCTCGGCGAGGAAATCGGCGGCGCGCGGGCGGGCCTCGGCGCGCGTCACCTGGCGTTGGGCAAGCAAGCCGAAGCTGACGTTCTCCCACACCGGCAGGCTGTCAAACAGGGCGCCGTTCTGGAACAGCATGCCGATCCGGGCGCGCGCTTGCTCGCGTTCGCGGCGGGGGAGGCGAAGGATGTCCTGGCCGTCGATCTCGATGACGCCGGAATCGGGTTCGATCAGGCCGAGGATGCATTTGAGCAGTACCGACTTGCCCGATCCGGAGCCGCCGATCACCACCATCGAGGTGCGGGGCATGATGTCGAGGTCGATGCCGTCCAGCACGACCTTGTCGCCGAAACGCTTATGGAGGTTGCGAAGACGAATCTTGGGCGTCATGCCGGGGGGTGATGACGCCTGGCAGGGAGGCTGTAAACCCGGCGCCCGTCGCCGTCCCGCCGTGACGCGCCAGCGGTGGATGCGCCTTGACCTGTTCCGCGTCGCGGGCGAGGTTCGCTGATCATGCCGCATCACGATTGGCGCAGCCGCGCCGGCACTCCGTTTATCTGTGAAAAGCGGCCCGCTGCCGGTACGCGCGGCATGGTGGTCACCAACCATCCGCTCGCCTCCGCGGCCGGTGCCGAAATGCTGGCGGCGGGCGGCAACGCCATCGACGCCGCGATTGCCGCGTTCTTCACCCTCAGCGTGGTCGAGCCAATGATGGTCGGCGTGCTGGGCGGCGGCATGGCGCATATCCGCACCGCCGACGGCACGCACCACGTGATCGACGGCCAGAGCACCGCGCCGCTCGCCACCGGTCCCACCACCTATACGCCCGACCCGAAGGCCGCGCCCGGCACCATGGACACGATCGGCCGCAAGAATGCGGTCGGCCCCACCGCCGTGGCCGCGCCAGGTAACCTGATGGGCTGGTGCGAGGCGCTGCGGCGCTTTGGCACGTTCTCGCTGGCGGACGTCACCGAGCCGGCGATCCGCCATGCCGCCCGCGGGTTTCGCGTGACGCCGTATCTGCATGACTGCGTGGCCGATGCGGCCGCCGACATGGCGCGTGACCCGGAGATCGCCCGCCTCTATCTGCCGGACGGTGCGCCGGTCGCGGCGGGCGCGCGGCTGGTCGCGGGTGACTACGCCGACACCCTGCGCGGTATCGCCCGCGACGGCCCCGGCGTCCTGTATGGCGGCGCGCTGGGTCAACTCTACGCCGACCACATGGCCCGTACCAGCGGCTATCTGACGCTGCAGGACCTGACCGGCTATCGCACCATCGACCGCGATGCGTTGCGCGGCACCTATCGGGGCTTCGAAATCGTCGGGCCGCCGCCGCCCTCATCCGGCCCGCTGCACATCATCCAGATGCTGAACATCCTGGAGGGGTTCGATATCGGCGCCCTGGGCTTCGGGTCGCCCGCCACGTTGCACTTGCTCGCCGAAGTGCTGAAAATCGCCTTCGCCGACCGCGCGGCAGCGACCGCCGACCCGGCGTTCGTCCAGGTGCCCGTCGCCAAATTGCTGTCCAAGGATTATGCAGCCGAGCGCCGCTCGCGCATTTCGCCGGCGCGCGCGCAGTCCTGGAGTGCCGGCGTGGCACAAGGCGAGGGTACCCACACCACGCACGTCACGGTTGCCGACGGCGCCGGAAACATCGTCGCCAGCACGCAGACCATCAATTCCCTGTTCGGCGCCCGCTATATCGTGCCGGGGACGGGGATGATCCCGAACAACTACATGTTCGTGTTCGATCCGCACCCGGATCGGGCGAGTTCAGTGGCACCCGGCAAGCGCATCACCTCGTCGATGTCGCCGGTGATCGCCTTGCGCGACGGCAAGCCGCGGTTCGCGCTGGGGTTGCCGGGCGGACTGCGCATCTTCCCCGCGGTGATGCAGGCGCTGTCCAACCTGATCGATCACGGCATGACCGTGCAAGAGGCGGTGGAAGCACCGCGGCTGTGGACGCAGGGCTACGGCGTGGAGGTCGAAGCGGCGGTGCCGTCCGGCGTGGTGGCGGCTCTGCGAGACCGCGGCCACGAGGTGGTTGCGGTGGGCACCGTCGGCGGTGGCATGAGCGCGATCCAGTTCGATGACGACGGCACCATGACCGGGGCGGCCTGCTGGCGCGCCGACGGCACGCCGATCGGGTTGGGCGGTGGGTTGGCGCGGCCGGGGGTGCGGTTCCGGCCGGAGCAGGCGGCAGGCGCCGCACGCACATAGGCAGCATCGGCAAATAAGTGCGTCAGCACGCCGACAAAGCTGCGGATCAAAACAAAGGCTTAAGGCTTGTTCGACCGTGCAACCGATTCGATTGCTTTCGAACAAGCCCATAGCGGCGCGCGCCGATCCGCTGTCCGTCATGATTGGCGCTGACGGACAGAACCAAATCGTCAGATCGCGATCGCGTAAGCCGGGCGGCGCGGATCGGCCCCGGCGCAAATCAGCCCGCTCGCCGGGTCGGTGACGATCGCCTCCACCGATCCAGCCAGCCAGGTCCAGTCCGGCCAATCGCGAATCTCGTGGCCACGGGCAGCGAGATCGTCGCGCGTGGCCTGGTCGATGCGGGACTCGACCGCGATCCGGCCGGGGAAATATTCGAACGGTGCGAACGACGACGGGAACGAATAGGACGCGACGCGAGGCGCTTCGATCGCGCTCTGCGGGTCCATGCCGAAATGCAGGATGTTGAGCAACACTTGCAGCATGGCTTGCGTCTGCACGTCGCCGCCCGGCGTGCCGAACGGCATGACGCCGCCAGCTTCGGTGAGCATCAAAGCGGGATTCGGCGTGAGCCGCGGGCGCTTGCCTGGCGCGACACCGGCGGGATGCTTCGGATCAGGCCGGCTTTGCGAACCACGGCCCGATGGCGTGATGCCCAGCCCCGGCACGACCGGCACGTTGCCGGAGCCATCCGACGGCGTGGCGCTGAACGCGTTGCCCCAGCGATCGACCACGCAGCAATACGACGTGTCCGCCTCGACTTTCGGCAGTTCCGCCATGCTCGGCGCATGGGCGCGGCCTGGCAGGTCCAGCGGTGCCGGCATCTGGCCGAACGCACGGTCGTCGCGCACCGATGCCGCGCGGCGGGCGATCGTTGCGGGATCCAGCAGATAGTCGATCGGCACATCGACGAAATTCGGATCGCCGAAAAATTGCTCGCGGTCGGCCATCGCCAGGTTCACGCATTCGACGAGGCGGTGCAGATAGCCGGCGCTGTTGTGTTCCAACCCGGCGATCCCGACATGTTCCAGCAGCGCGAGCGCTTCCTGCAAGGCGGGGCCTTGGCACCACGGGCCGCAGGTGATCAGCTCATGGCTGCGCCAGCGGCGGCGTACCACCGGTTCGATCGGCGAACGATAGGACGCAAGGTCGTCCATCGACAGGTAGCCGCCTTCGGACTTTTGGAACTTCACAATCTCCCGCGCGATGTCGCCGCGATAGAACGCGTGGTGGGCGGCGTTCAGGCCGGCGATGCGATCGGTGCCCGCGGCGCGGTCCTGGTCGGCCATGAATTGCAGTGTGCGCGCCAGGTCGGTCTGCACGAATTTTTCTCCTGCTTTCGGCACGCGGCCATTGGGCAGGAAGATCGCGGTGTTGGATTGCCAGCGGCGGTACTCATGCTCGTGCGACGCGATCGACAGGGTGAGCAGGGGATAGGTGGAAAAGCCCTCGGCGGCGAAGCGGGTGGCCGGGGCGGCGACGTCGGCGAAACGCATGGTGCCGTGGCGGCGCAACGCGGTGATCCAGGCGTCGGGCGCGGCCGGCACCACCGTGCGCAGCACGCCGTCGGGGATTTTGCCCCCGTGTTCCCGCATGAACAGATCCGCGGGCAGCGCCTTCGGCCACCAGCCGAGGCCGGCGATACTCTCCACCGTGCCGTCGGCGAGGCGGATGATGATCGGCGCCACGCCGGCGACATTCACCAGGTCGGGTTGCAGCACGCCCAGCGCGATGCCCGCGGCGCAGCCCGCATCGATCGCATTGCCGCCGGATTCAAGGATGGAAAACGCGGCAGCCGCGGCGAGGTAATGGCCGGCGGACACCGCGTGGCGCGTGCCGCAGATCGTCGGGCGATGGGACATGACGGGCGCTCCCCAAGGACGCCGGGAGCGTGCGGCAAAGCGGGTAAAAAGAAAACCTCTCCCGCGGCGGCGGGAGAGGTCAAGGCGCGGAGGGTGAGGGTGATCGGGTCGGCATTTCGTGTTCTTAAATTCTGTTGGGACGAGTATCGACGCTCTAATATCCAGCCTGCCGACCCGATCGCCGCCACCCTCGGCGCCTTGCCCCTGCCGCCCGCGAGCGGAAGAGGATTTCGCGCTATCAATCTCCTGCCAGCATCGCCTCCTCGCCCACGTCTTTCGCGGGGCGGCGTTTGTTGAAGCATCCCGGTACCTGCCAGCCTGGCATCGGCCGGCCCACCAGATAGCCCTGCACGACCGGGCATCCCTGCTGACGCAACAACGCCAACTGCTCTTGCGTCTCGACCCCTTCAGCGGTGACCTGCAGCCCGATGTGACAGCTCATCACCACGATGGCCTCGACGATCGCGCGAGCCTCGGCATCGTTGGTCTGCTTCTGCACGAAGCATTTGTCGATCTTCACCGCATCGAACTGGAAGCGCAACAGATTGCTGAGGCTCGAGAAGCCGGTGCCGAAATCGTCCAGCGCAAAGGTGATGCCCATGGAGCGCAGGGTCGCCATGTTGGTGAGCGTCACGTCGCTGTCGTCGCTCATGACGCTCTCGGTAATTTCGAGCTCCAGCCGCTGTGGCGGCAGCCCGGTGCGTTGCAGGATGCCGCATACCGTGGCCGCGAAGTCCGGATCGCGAAGCTGGATCGGCGAGACGTTCACCGCGACGTAGTATTCCGTCGGCCATTGGGCGGCTTCGCGGCAGGCTCGCTCCAGCGTCAAGGTGCCGAGGCGGCCGATCAGCCCGCACTCCTCTGCAATCGGGATGAAGGCGCTGGGCGACACCCAGCCGTGCCGCGGATGGTCCCATCGCGCCAACGCTTCGAACCCGACCAGGTTGAGCTGGCTGCAATCGTATTTCGGCTGATAGTGCACGTGCATCTGCGCGGTGCCGATTGCCTTGCGCAGATCCTCCTCCAGCAGCACGCGGCGCTGCAACACGTCGTCCATGCTTTGCTCGAACACCGCGCAGCGGGCGCGGCCGTCCGCCTTCGCACGGTAAAGGGCGATGTCGGCCTTGCGAAACAAGGTGTCCCTGTCGTTGCCATCGCGCGGAAAGGCCGAGATGCCGACACTGGCACTGATGCGTATCTCGTGCCCGGACAGCATGACCGGCGTGGAAATACGGTCGATGATCCGCTGCCCCAGTTCCAGGCCCCGTTCGACGCCGCTGGTGTTCGCCAGCACCACGAACTCGTCGCCACCCAGGCGCGCGACGAAGTCGGTGGGATCGGCGAGGTCGCGAATCAGCCCGGCGACCTGCGCGAGCAAGCGGTCGCCCAGCAAATGCCCGAGCGTATCGTTCACACCTTTGAAGCCGTCGAGGTCGATGAACAAGGTGAGCATCATGGACCCGGCAGCCGCCGACTTCTGCATCAGTTCGCCGAACCTGTCGTCCAGCAGGACGCGGTTGGGCAGGCCGGTGAGCAGGTCGTTATGCGCCAGATATCGGATGCGCTCTTCCGCCTTGTGGCGCTCGGTCACGTCGGTCAGCGTATGGATGGCGCCGCCATCGGCCAGTTCGGTCCGGCAAACTTCGATAACCCGGCCGTCGGAGCGGATGGACTTGACGGTCTGGGCGCTGATTTCGCCGCGCTGCGCGGGCATGCTGTCGTCACTGCCGGCACAGATCACCTCCTGCAGACGATCTGCCACGGCGTGATCCCGGTCGCGCGATGGCAGATCCAACAGGCGCAAGGCGCGTTCGTTGATAACCGGCGTGCTGCCGGCCGGATCGACCAGCGCGATGCCCTGGCTCATGTTTTCGAGCGTCAGCGAGAGCGCGTAGCCGGAGGCCAGGGTACGGCGGCGCTGGCGGATCCAGAACCCACCGATCAGCAGGATCACCGCCGTGGCCACCATGCCGGTCGCCAGGAAGTGATCGACCGAGTACCAGTACTGCCGGAAAATCCGATCCTTGTAGAACCCGACCGCGATGGTCAGCGGATAGCCGGTGACCCGGCGATAACTGACGATTCGCTTGCCGCCGGTGGACACGTCCGACCACGCCGGGACGCTATCGTGGTCCAGTAGCGAGCCAAATCCCCGCAGGGTTGAGAAGTTCCGTCCGATACTGCGCGGGTCGGCGGGGCCGCGCGCGAGCAATACGCCGTTGGCATTGAACAAAGCGACGAAACCGTCGCCGATCTGGGAGGTGTCGAAAAACGCCGAAAGCTGGGCGCAGCTCAGGGACAGCACAAACACGCCGTTGAATGCGCCGTTCTGGTCCACCACCTTGCGGGTGAACTGGATCGTTTGCTCGCCGCTGCCGCGGCCGATCACCGGAACGCTGATATAAAGATCGTCATGCGTGGGATCGAGTTGCGCACGGAAGTGCGGCCGGTCGGCGATATTGACCTTGCGCATGTTCGATCGCGCCAGCGTGGACCGCACCTCATTGCCATCGCGGTCCATCAGCGCGACCTGCACGCGCAGTTCGTCGGACCGGATCATGTTCTTGGCCCAACGCATGATGTCGAATTCGCTGCCTTCCATTTCGTAGGAAGCGCGCGCACTCAGCAGCGTCTGGTCGAGCTCGGTGATGATGCGCTTGGTGCTTTCCTCGAAGGCGGTGGCGAGCACGGTGGTGTTGTTCTGTGCGGCATCGACCGCATGGTCCCGCTCGCGGACGAGCAGTAGCGCGATGCTGATCCACACCAGAGCGATCATTCCCAGGATGGCGCCCAGTTCCGGCATGATGGAGATCAGCGTGAGCCTGCCGCTATGCCTGCCCGGGAGGCGGGCATCAGACACGGCACCCGTCGTCGCCGGCTTCCGGCTAAGCGACCTGAAGGACTCCAGAAGTACCATGCGTGCGATGTCCTCATCGGGGCCCATTGCAGCGTCTCGGACCCTCTCGGAGGCGACCTTGGCCCTTCACCCTGGTCGTCCGCAGCTTGCATAGACCGGGCATGCTTACGAAAAGGTTGCGGCTCGCATTGATTGCAACCGATTTGTAGCGTCGGGCGCGCCAATGTGTCCGGACCGAAGCGGGAGCGTGCCATGCCGGACACCGAACATCGCACCATGGTCCTGGAACGAGCGCGGCACTGGGACGATCTGTCGCAGACGAAGTCGGGCGACCAGGCGACGGTTGCCAGTGCGATCGATCATATCATCGCGCTCACCGATGCGGGACTGTTTTATGAAGCCCGCGAGGCCTGCACCGATCTGATGTTCGACTTCCAGACCTTGATCATCGCACGGCCCGAGCTCCTGCAGCGGTTCACCGCCCTGCTGCGCCGCTGCAAGGCCGAGCAACTGCTGCGGCGGCTGCTGATCGCCGTGCAGGGAGAACTGGTGTAGCCCGGCACGCACGTCGATGACCGCC
>Ga0335072_10014300_pt1 | contig 11271 bp, 10 predicted proteins | sample Lox_Sample_21_FD_206725 | JGI IMG/M metagenome (GOLD analysis project Ga0335072, IMG submission 206725) | Soil microbial communities from Loxahatchee National Wildlife Refuge, Florida, United States - Lox_Sample_2.1 | ecosystem: Environmental > Terrestrial > Soil > Wetlands | place: USA...
CACCAGGCCGCAATAGATATGGTGGTCGAGGAAGGTGGCATCTTCGGTGCTGTTACGACCACGAGGGATATATTGCGAGCCTTCGGAAAGAAATGCTATCTCACCTAGAATCACCTTCTATTAATGGCAAGGGTATGTCAGGACTGAACGGACATTCAAATGGTTCTGTAATGACTGGCTATCTCAGCGAGAAATTGTCCAGTCTAGAAGATGCCAGCATGACAGAGAGGATGAATGTGTTCGCACAACGCCCTTAAAGTATACTGGTCGTGGGTTTGAGGCAGTTATCACCGGGGCATTAAAACGGATTTTAAAGCTTCTCATTGGTAAAAGGTTACCCATCGCAATGCACATCGTACACAGAATTTATCAATTACTGCAAGGTCTCTGAAAAACTAGATGTGCATGAATTATGTAGGTTATTCGTGATTTACGCGTATCCGGGATCAAGGAGTATATCAAACAAACACATAACCATGGATTCTTGCAGGGCATAACCTTAATCACATGAAAGAGTCGCGTGTGGCAAACGTGGTTCCCAAGGTGACACTAGCGCGGCTCGCTTAAAATAGCAGCACGACACGCCAAGCATGTAAGGGATGAATGAGATCAAGAGAGGTAACGACGACAACAAGCCCGACAACATTTCGACACCGACGACAACGACGACGACGATTACGACATCTACGAAGTTACGGACTACGAGAAAATAATATCAGCTCTAATAGGAGAACAAACCTTGTGCAGGAGCCTCACACCGGATTGCGGGACCCCTTTATTTGGCTTATGACATCGTTTGGCTTATGCTCATCTTTGACAACGATCGAACGCCAGTTGAAAGATATTGCTTGGAATTAAATCTCAAGTAGCAGAAAGTCCCCAGAAGAAGTGCCTGCAATCTCCAAAGGTCTAAATCACCAGCTGGAGCCAAGGGGCGCATGTCAACAAAATCGCTGTGCCCCGCGATCAAGTAAACATTAATGTCTCCATCTATGGAGGAACCACCATCATCCCCGCCATCGGATCATACGTCTCCAGAAGATGCTTTGGCATACTACAAGTCACAATATGAACAACTGGAACATGAATTAGCGGAGTTTCAAGCTTCCAGCCAGGAGCTTGAGGCAGAGCTCGAGAAGGATGTAGAGGCTGCGGAAAAGAGGGAACGGGCACTGCAAGAGAAGGTTGAGAGTTTAGGATTTGAGGCCGAGGAATGGAAAGTATGTCACCAACTGTGGATCCCCTCCCCGAGGATGATTTAATGAATATCACTTGCTGACAACATATGTACAGACCAAATATAAGCAGGCGAAAGTAGAGGCAAATACAGCGCAAAACACCTTACAAAAAGAGATCACAACTTTACGAGATGCTAATCGAACTCTACAAATGAAGCTTCGAGACATAGAGGTCGCAAATGACGACTTCGAGAGGCAAGCCCGGAATACATCATCATCACTGGAGGATTTGGAGTCAAAACACAATGTGGCTATCGAGCGAGCTGTGATGATGGAAGAGGAGATCAAGATCGGCGAACAAGAGAGAGAAAATCTTAGAATTGAGACACAAAGATTAAGGGACGAGCTGTCTGATCTCAAGATTGAGGCGGAAATCATGCAAGACAAGCTGAGGAAGCAAGGCGCTCGGAATCTCCCCACTATATCTACCGATATTACGGCCCCCAACTCTCCCTCCTTCGAGGGATCACCTGACTCAGCGGCCTCGTCGCCGTTAGTCACAACGCCACCAGACACGAAGTCTGTTTCCACGACTGATACGGTGTCAGAAACACCCACACCCCCTTCACCGCCCATTTCAGAAGCGTCTGGGAAAGCTCCCAAGCAAATAAAGACACCAATGAACCCGCCGAGCAGAATAAGATTACCATCTGCTGATCTTAGTACTACCCCGAAACCGTCTAGACTTGCTTCAGCTTCTCGATCAATCAGAGGGCCGTCCATGCCAGTCAATTCCACAAGGGCAACTCCGTCTGTTATTCGAAATGCTAGCACAAAGTCCGCGCCTACAAGAGGACTACCAAATTCGACATCTCTAACTCACATTCGTAGTCTGACTGCACAGATGCAAAGGCTCGAGCAACGTGTGCAGTCTGCCAGGTCGAAACTCCCAGCTCCTGTAGGCACCCCGCCTCAGCACTCTCCACGGAATGGATCCGCGATGAGTCATAGCTATGTCCCGCCAAGTGTTACCATTAGGAGCAGAAAACGAACAGGAGGAAGCACCGCTAGTGGCGCATCATCTGTAGCGGACGACCCCCCAGGGTCCATGAAGCATGTCAATAGATTGTCAACCTCTGGCATAAGTCGATTATCCTTTGGTCCCGTGGCCGGCCGGGATGCCAGTGAAAGTAGTCGACCGAGTAGTCGCGCCAGCACAACGAGCTTCTCTCGTCTTGAAAGACCTACGAGTCGAAGCGAATTAGCCAGACCAGCCAGTCGAACCTCAATGTCAGGGGCGCGAACCCCTCTAGGCCACTACTCGCAGTCTTCTCTTGCAGAATCTAGACGGCCCCGGTCAAGTGTCGGAGGCAACTTTGCTGCTTCACATGGACATGGACATTCGCAGAGCGTTTCGCAGATCGACCTAGAGGAAGGCCGAGAGCTTGACTTTGCCACACCTAGCAGGAGAAGTACGCTTAATAAACAGGATTTGGAGGGAGGTAGTGCAATACCCGCGCCAAAAGGAATAACTCGGCGACAGAGTGGAGGGTTAGCAATGACACCTGTCGCACGGAGGACAAGTAGTGGGGTGTTAAGAGACATGGATAAGAAGGCAGATACGAACATGAAACCCCCAGGAAGGCTGCGGAAACTGAGCGGTGTTGGGGAGACTTATTGAGTATACTTTATGGGCGCTGCTAAATACTTCTGGCTTGTATATACTAGGCATGGATTGGTCATTGGGGAAGGGGATGACACGGAGTCCAAGGTAGGACAGGCGGGGCATTACAAGATACCTAGCTTTGCTTTTCTGACGAGTATGACTTCAATTCATTCAAAACTCCGGTCAAATTTCTGGATACCTCAATTTCACATTGCCACAGGCGTGACATCTAAATAAGCAGGATCTAAAGCGCAGTCTAGTCAAGCAAGCGGAATATCTATGGCAAAATTTACTACCAAGTTCTACTATTTCGATCTTTTATTTGGAGGACCAAGAGAAAGCCACTTAAAGTATTTACTCACAGTAACGCTTGGCTAGATCAATTGTGCGTTAAACCGGGAGGATTAGAGACTAGAAGAATGTTGGCCTAAACGGTCGCCTCACATCCCCAGCATTCGGATATGTTGAGCGTCTCATTTTCCGCCAAACCCTGCAAGGGTCTCCTGCAGCAGCGTCGTCACCCGTTTTGCGTCACTCAAATTGTTGCCGCCTTTCCAGGAACCTGTTCGCTTTTCTCTGTGGGCACCCCAACAAGTCCTCTTTACTAACCCTCATAGCTAAGTTGCAGGATCTTGGTATGCTCGATCTGTATGACGAGGAGGTTCCGGGAGATTACGAAAAGGATTTCCCACATCCGGCGGAGGCGATCTTCAAATTAGTCCGAAAAAGGCTTAGGTAGTTCAACCAACTCAGCGGAGCTCCGTAGCTTCGGCTCCTTCTCAACTTTCTTGTTCAAAGTTACAACTGTAATAATAGTCCCCTCAATCCCCACCGCCTCACAGACTTCCACTCCTCTTCCAACTCCATTCCTTTCCAATTGTATTCTTTACGCCAATTCCTCCTGCCAATTCGAACTTTGAGCATTCAGACTCCTAATTACGTCTGACGTAAGAGCTGCCCTTCACAACGTCCTTCGTTGCGTTGTAACTCCCAGCATCACTCTACTGACGGCTCCATCTTTTCCGCTCGTGTCCAACGAGCAGTGAGCTCGCCATCATGGCCGCTGCTGAAATAAACGGGAATGGTGTTCCGCATACGAATGGCATTGTGCCCATCATGAATGGCTCGGCCTCCTATGCTGCAAAGCATAACATCGCAGAACACTTCATAGGTGGAAATAAACTAGAGAACGCACCTGCGGGTCCCGTGAAGGACTTCGTTGCTAGTCATGATGGCCATACTGTCATCACCAACGTAAGTAAAGACGAGGGATACAACTAGCAAAATCGAACAATAAAACAGTTGGACCTGACAAATTCTTGAAAATATAGGTTCTTATTGCAAATAACGGTATTGCGGCGGTCAAAGAGATCCGATCAGTACGAAAGTGGGCATACGAGACCTTTGGCGACGAGAGAGCTATTCAATTTACTGTTATGGCAACGCCCGAGGATTTACAAGCAAATGCAGATTACATTCGGATGGCTGATCAATATGTTGAGGTGCCGGGAGGTACCAATAACAATAATTATGCAAACGTCGAATTAATTGTCGATGTTGCAGAGAGGATGAATGTGCACGCAGTCTGGGCTGGATGGTAAATTTTTTCCTCTCTAAGTACTCGGATTTTACTCATTATGATATAGGGGTCACGCATCAGAGAACCCGAAATTGCCAGAATCTCTCGCCGCTTCACCGAAGAAAATCGTATTCATCGGTCCTCCTGGCTCGGCAATGCGATCACTCGGCGATAAAATCTCATCTACAATCGTTGCACAGCATGCCAAGGTTCCTTGTATACCATGGTCTGGAACCGGGGTGGACACAGTACATGTGGACGAAAGCGGATTGGTCACTGTGGAGGATCATGTTTATATGAAAGGCTGTGTGACTTCTTGGGAGGAAGGCTTGGAAAAAGCCCGAGAAATTGGCTTCCCTGTGATGATCAAAGCTTCAGAAGGTGGTGGAGGGAAAGGTATTCGAAAAGCCGATTCCGAAGTTGGCTTTGAAGCGCTTTACAAAGCGGCCGCCAGCGAAATTCCTGGATCACCAATTTTCATCATGAAGCTTGCCGGAAATGCTCGACATTTAGAGGTTCAGTTACTTGCCGATGAATATGGTAACAATATTTCATTATTCGGAAGAGATTGTTCAGTCCAACGACGGCATCAAAAGATCATCGAGGAAGCTCCGGTGACGATAGCAAAGCCCGCTACTTTCCAAGCCATGGAAAAGGCGGCTGTTCGTCTTGGCCGTTTGGTGGGATACGTCTCAGCCGGTACAGTGGAATATCTGTATTCGCATGCGGAGGACAAGTTCTACTTTTTGGAATTGAACCCCAGGTTACAAGTGGAACATCCGACTACCGAAATGGTCAGTGGTGTAAATCTGCCAGCTGCACAGTTACAGGTTGCTATGGGTCTACCTCTACACCGTATCCGTGATATCCGTCTATTATACGGAGCTGACCCTCACACATCCACCGAGATCGACTTTGATTTCTTGGAAGAAAAGAGCTCACAAAGTCAGCGACGACCCACACCCAAGGGGCATACCACTGCTTGTCGTATCACGTCAGAAGATCCTGGAGAAGGGTTCAAACCTTCAAGTGGCATGATGCACGAGCTCAATTTCCGAAGTAGCTCAAATGTCTGGGGTTATTTCTCTGTCGGAACGGCAGGTGGAATTCACAGCTTCTCGGACAGCCAGTTTGGTCACATCTTTGCCTATGGCGAGAATCGATCAGCTTCTCGAAAACACATGGTGGTGGCGCTAAAGGAGCTGAGCATTCGGGGTGACTTCAGAACCACAGTGGAATATCTGATCAAACTCCTTGAGACTCCTGCCTTTGAAGAAAACACTATCACTACAGGGTGGTTGGACGAGCTGATTTCGAACAAACTTACTGCTGAACGCCCGGATCCAATACTTGCGGTCGTCTGTGGTGCAGTATGCAAAGCACATGTCGCCAGTGAGGCCTGCATTTCCGAATACAGAACAAGTTTGGAGAAGGGTCAAGTCCCCGGGAAAGAGCTGCTTAAGACAGTCTTCCCGATAGACTTCATCTATGATGGACATCGCTACAAATTCACTGCAACTCGATCCAGCTTGGATAGTTATACTCTTTTCATCAACGGCTCCAAATGCTCCGTTGGCGTACGGGCCCTAACCGATGGCGGTTTACTTATTCTCCTCAGTGGACGAAGTCACAACGTTTACTGGAAGGAAGAAGTTGGCGCCACCAGGTTGAGTGTAGACAGCAAGACATGTTTACTAGAGCAAGAGAATGATCCAACACAACTCCGAACACCTAGTCCTGGTAAACTAGTCAAATTTACTGTTGAGAATGGAGAGCACGTCAAGGCTGGGCAAGCATTCGCAGAGGTTGAGGTCATGAAGATGTATATGCCTCTTATTGCACAAGAGGATGGTATTGTGCAATTGATCAAGCAACCAGGAGCTACGCTAGAAGCTGGAGATATCCTTGGTATACTTGCTTTGGACGATCCTTCGAGAGTTAAGCACGCGCAACCTTTCCTTGGACAACTACCCGACCTCGGCCCCCCCCAAGTTGTAGGCATGAAGCCTGCACAGCGGTTTAAGCTCCTTCACAGCATATTGAACAATATTCTGGATGGTTTCGACAACCAAGTGATCATGGCTTCTACTCTTAAAGAACTGGTTGAGGTTCTACGTAATCCAGATTTGCCATATGGAGAGTTCAACTCGCAATTCTCTGCCCTGCATGCTCGTATGCCACAAAAGCTCGATGCACAATTCACACAAATTGTGGAGCGCGCAAGAGCCCGAAAAGCTGAATTCCCCGCTAAGAGTCTTACCAAGGCTTTCCAGAGATTCCTAGAGGAAAACGTTGCTCCTAGTGACATTGAATTCCTTAAGACTGCTCTTGCTCCAATGACGGAGGTTCTTGACAGATATACTGAGGGCCAGAAAGTCCATGAATTCAATGTCATGTCTGGAATTTTGGATCGCTATGCTTCGGTTGAGCGACTCTTTTCGGGCCGCACAGCAAGAGACGAGGAGGTCATTCTTAAGCTGAGAGATGAGAAAAAGGATGATATTCTGAAAGTAGTCCAAATGGTTCTTTCTCACAGCAAAATCGGCGCCAAAAATAACCTTATTCTAGCAATACTTGAAGAGTACAGACCGAATAAGCCGAGCGCCGGCAACGTCGCAAAGTACTTCCGTCCTGCTCTGCGAAGGCTGACTGAACTTGAATCCCGACAAACCGCCAAGGTTGCTCTGAAGGCGAGAGAAGTTCTCATTCAGTGTGCGCTCCCCTCACTAGAGGAACGTGCAACCCAGATGGAACATATTCTACGTTCCTCGGTTGTGGAATCTAGATATGGCGAGACTGGATGGGACCACAGAGAACCCAACATTGAGATTCTCAAGGAGGTTGTAGATTCAAAGTATGTGGTTTTCGATGTACTGCCCATCTTCTTCGGCCATCAAGATCCTTGGGTGTCGCTCGCAGCACTAGAAGTCTACATTCGACGTGCTTACCGTGCTTACACTCTGAAGCGGATTCAGTATCATAATGAATCTGTGGAGCCTCCATTCATCATGTCGTGGGACTTCGTGCTGCGGAAAGTTGGTCATGCAGAATTTGGTATGCCCCTTCAATCCTCCGCGCCTTCGACGCCTGCGACACCTAGCTCCGAAAGCGGTAATCCTTTCAAACGTATCAGCTCAATCAGCGATATGTCATACCTTGTAGCCAAGACTGAGGAGGAGCCAACAAGGAAAGGTGTCATTGTCCCGGTGCAATACCTCGACGAATCCGAAGAATATCTGGCAAAGGCACTTGAGATCTTCCCAAGGGTAGGCACTAAGAAGCGTCCTAGCAACGGTTTGATGGCAGAGCTCGCAGGCAAGCGCAAGATACCTCCCCCTAAGTTGGAGAATGAAGATGAGCTTGCCGCCGTATGCAATGTTGCAATCAGAGACGCTGAGAGCTTGGACGACAATGAGACCCTGGCAAGAATCACATCTATTGTAAATGAGTATAAGGATGAGCTCCTTGCTCGCCGTGTCCGTCGGTTGACATTTATTTGCGGCCACAAGGATGGATCATATCCTGGCTACTTCACTTTCCGTGGACCTGAATATATGGAAGATGATAGCATTCGACATATCGAGCCCGCTTTGGCATTCCAGCTTGAGCTTGGAAGACTTTCAAAGTTCAACATTAAGCCAGTTTTTACGGAAAATCGTAATATTCATGTTTACGAGGCTATTGGAAAAGGCGTTGAGAGCGATAAGCGATATTTTATGCGCGCAGTTGTTAGACCTGGTAGACTTCGTGATGAAATCCCTACAGCAGAGTACCTGATTTCCGAAGCTGATCGGCTGATGAACGATATTTTGGATGCCCTGGAGATCATTGGCAACAATAACTCTGATCTTAACCATATCTTCATCAATTTCTCTCCCGTTTTCCCATTGCAGCCTCCTCAAGTTGAGGAGGCGCTTGCTGGTTTCTTGGAGCGCTTTGGTCGCCGGCTGTGGCGCCTGCGTGTTACCGGTGCTGAGATCCGTATCATCTGCACTGAACCCACAACCGGTATGGCATACCCGCTCCGTGTTGTTGTCACCAACACCTCAGGCTATGTTGCCCAAGTCGAGATGTACGCTGAGCGTAAATCCGAAAAGGGTGGGGAATGGGTGTTCCAGAGTATTGGTGGTACTACGAAGGTTGGCCGGATGCATCTGCGACCTGTATCAACGCCATATCCAACAAAGGAGTGGCTCCAGCCAAAGCGATACAAGGCGCATTTGGCAGGTACTCAGTACGTCTACGACTTCCCAGAGCTTTTCAGACAAGCAATCCAGATTAGCTGGAATAAGGCTGTCAGCAACCACTCTACTTTGGCGGAGAAGCAGCCTCCTACTGGCGAGTGCATTGATTACAACGAACTTGTTCTGGATGATCAAGACAATCTTGCAGAGGTCTCCCGAGAGCCCGGGACCAACACACATGGCATGGTCGGCTGGCTCGTTACAGCTAGAACCCCAGAGTATCCAAGAGGGCGGAAGTTTGTGATTGTTGCAAACGACATCACTTTCAGGATTGGAACCTTCGGTCCTAAAGAAGATCAGTTTTTCTTCAAATGTACTGAGCTTGCACGAAAGCTTGGTATTCCTCGAATCTACTTGTCAGCCAACTCGGGTGCTCGTATTGGTATGTCTGAGGAGCTCATCCCACATTTCAAGGTTGCCTGGAACAACCCTGAGAAGCCAGAAGCTGGATTCAAATATCTCTATTTGACCCCGGAGGTGAAGAAGAGATTTGAGGATGGCAAGAGCAAGGATGTCATCACAGAGGAGATCACTGAAGATGGTGAAACAAGACATAGGATTACCACCATCATTGGTTCAGAGGATGGCTTAGGCGTTGAGTGTCTGAAGGGCTCTGGCTTGATTGCAGGTGTGACGAGCAGAGCTTACGAAGACATCTTCACCATCACCTTGGTGACATGTAGATCAGTCGGTAAGTTAGCCTGAAAGCTGAAGTTAAACTCTGCTTACACCTATAGGTATTGGTGCATATCTGGTCCGCCTTGGTCAACGTGCGATCCAGATTGAAGGTCAGCCAATCATCTTGACTGGTGCACCTGCCCTGAATAAGCTACTCGGCCGGGAGGTCTACACCTCGAACCTGCAACTTGGTGGTACTCAAATCATGTACAAGAACGGTGTATCTCATATGACTGCCAATGACGACTTCGAGGGTGTATCCAAGATCGTCGAATGGATGGCTTTCGTTCCTGACAAGAGAAACAACCCTATACCAATTGGCCCAGCCATTGACTCATGGGATCGAGAGGTCGCCTATATGCCACCTTCAAACAAGCAGGCTTATGATGTCAGATGGCTTATTGCTGGTAAAGAAGATGACGAAGGATTCCTTCCCGGTTTATTTGACCAAGATTCCTTTATCGAGACTCTCGGTGGCTGGGCGAGAACCGTTGTTGTCGGCCGTGCTCGTCTTGGTGGCATACCAATGGGTGTCATTGCAGTTGAAACACGCACTGTCGAAAACATTACTCCTGCCGACCCTGCCAATCCTGACTCGATAGAGCAGATTAAAAATGAGGCGGGTGCTATTTGGTTCCCCAACTCTGCATTCAAGACTGCACAGGCCATCAAGGACTTCAATAATGGAGAGCAATTGCCATTGATGATCCTAGCAAATTGGAGAGGATTCTCTGGTGGTCAACAGGATATGTTCAACGAGGTCTTGAAGTATGGCTCATACATTGTCGATGCACTAGTCAAATATGAGCAACCAATCTTCGTCTACATTCCTCCATTCGGCGAGCTACGTGGTGGATCATGGGTAAGTTTCCTTTCCCCCTTTATGCCATCCTAGGCGTCGACTAATTAGAGCAGGTCGTCATTGATCCTACCATCAATCCCGAATTTATGGAGATGTATGCTGATGAGGAGGCTCGTGGTGGCGTTCTTGAGCCCGAAGGTATTGTTAGCCTCAAATACCGCCGAGACAAGCAACTTGATACCATGGCGCGCCTCGATCCCACTTACGCTTCTTTGCGCGCTCAACTTGCCGATAAGAGTAAAATTCTTTCACCCGCCGAGATGAGCGAAATCAAGAAGCAGATGACCGAACGCGAACGGCTACTCCTTCCAGTCTACTCTCAAATCTCTGTCCAATTCGCAGACCTCCATGATCGTGCTGGCCGAATGAAAGCCAAACGGGTGATACGGGAATCACTCCGCTGGCGCGAGGCTAGAAGATTCTTCTACTGGCGCGTCCGCCGCAGACTCAACGAAGAGTACATCGTCAAACGCATCTCCGCAGCTTCCAAACAGACCTCCAACAGGGAACTACACCTGAAGACGCTTGCTGCATGGACGGGCATTCCCGACTTCGACCACGCTGATCGCGAAGTGGCTTTGTGGTATGAGAATAATAGGAAAATAGTCCATGAGAAAGTCGAAGCACTCAAATCTGAAGGCGTCGCTTTCGAGGTGGCGGCTTTGCTACGCGCCAATGGAAAGGGTGGCTTGAAGGGCGTGCAACAGGTGTTGAGCATGTTACCTGTAGAGGAGAGGGAGGAGGCGTTGAAGTTTTTGAGCTCCACTTGAAAAATGTTCCGTAACCAAGCATGGCTGATTCGCTTCATGTTGGCTTGTAGTTCACAGTTTTAATCTTTCTTTTTTGGTTGGCATAGATGCATTTATGGCACATACATATGACAGCTTTGCTGTGGGGGAGTTTTCGCATTAGACGAACTGATTTCGATTGTTCTAATTGACTACTATACTCTATACTAGATGTGAGAATGCGATGATTTCAGTTACCATTGGAAGTTTTTTCATAGCTCTCGTCTGGCGTCACGACTACGAAGCCCCCCCCCCCCGGGCGGGGGGGGGGGGGGC
>Ga0335072_10014301_pt1 | contig 11271 bp, 7 predicted proteins | sample Lox_Sample_21_FD_206725 | JGI IMG/M metagenome (GOLD analysis project Ga0335072, IMG submission 206725) | Soil microbial communities from Loxahatchee National Wildlife Refuge, Florida, United States - Lox_Sample_2.1 | ecosystem: Environmental > Terrestrial > Soil > Wetlands | place: USA: Florida...
ATGCCGATGCGGTCAAGCTGGTCATCGAATTCGGCAAGGCCTCGACTTCCCTGTTGCAGCGCCGTTTACGTATTGGCTATGGCCGCGCCGCGCATCTCATCGATCTGATGGAGCAGGATGGAATCGTTGGCGCGGCGGATGGTCCCAAGCCCCGCGAAGTGCTCAAGCGTCCCGACTGGATTTCAGAGATCGAAGAATCGATGCGGTAAGAGCGTCCCTCATGTCTGTGATCCTGAGCCGTAGGTGTTAGCGGCGAGGTAACTCCGGGATCAGTTCCTACCGCAAAATACATAGATCTTCGGCGCAACAAAAACGAGCCCCGGATGACAGGAATACCGGGTCTCATAAACCGCTGCTGCCCTACAGTCCGAACCACTTCCAGAAACGTTCACCAGCACGGCGCAGTGATCCGGGCATCCAGCCCTTATAGCGCAGCACGATATCGGCCTTAACCTTTTTGGCTGCGTTCGGGGCGAACTTGTTGCTGAAGACCAGATAGTAAATGCCGGCTTCATCGGGAAGGTCCGCTTGCACCTCGCCCTGGGACACGCGTCCGCTCTCGTAGACATAGTTGGCCGCGTACCCGGTCTGCCAGACGGCGAACGCGGGCTCGCTCAGGACGTAGACTTCAACGTTCTTGTCGGACTGCGCATTACTTTCAGGGTTGGATGTGGCGCCCGAAACCGTGAACCGGCCGGCGACGGCCACATGCTCTCCTTCGGGCACCGAGAATTTGTAATAGCGGAAGTTGTGTGCGGAGATAACAAATGGGTTGTCAACGATCGTCTGGTCTTGCTTCGATCCGGCCAACTCCTGCAGTCCCTGCGCGAAAGGATTGCCGCTCGTCGCTGCCCACAGAATAGCCATGACGATAAGGCCCACCAGAATCCAGAGAACCCAACTGCGCCTGCGCGCGCGGGCAACCTCAAGCGCCTTATGCTTTGGATCTGAGCCTGAGGAGGCGTCCGGGGAGACTTTGCTTTCCGGAGCGGAAACGGGCTCGCCGCATTCCAGGCAGATCTGCGAGCCCTTGCGAAGGTCGGCTCCGCATTTACTGCAGGAAGTGGCTGGCACTTGTGGCTCCAAGGAAGAAAGCGATGTTAGCACAGGCCCCGACAACGAGTTTGCCGCCCTGGCCTGGTTTTGAATTTGCTTCCCGTTGCGTCATTCCGAACGCCCGCGCTTTCACCAGTGGGCGGAGGAATCTCGTGCGTGCCGTCCGCACTGCCCGCCAGATCCCTCGCCGCTAATAACAACGCGAGGTTTCGGGACGACGCCACCGTGACATACGAACCTGAAGGCCGGGTCCGAGAGCGGACGACCGCCGCGCGTTTACCCCGTTTTGGCGGCGCTGCCGTCGAGGCCCAATTCTTTCGCGATCGGCTTCATGGCTTCGATGCAGAAGGCGATGTGCTCATCGAGATCGACGCCCAGCGCGGCCGCGCCGTTGATGATGTCGTCGCGATTCACTTTGCGGGCGAAAGCTTTGTCTCTCATTCTCTTTCGGACTGACTTCGCATCGACTTCGGCCAGCGACTTGCCCGGCTTGATTAGCGCGACGGCGGTGATGAATCCGGCAAGCTCGTCGCAGGCGAACAGAGCTTTTTCCATCGGAGTGTCGCGAGTTACGCCAGTATATTCGGCGTGCGACATGATGGCGCGCGTGATCACGTCAGGATATCCGCGCTGTTTGAGAATCTCGTTGCCCTTGTAGGGATGATCTTCGAGACTCGGCCAGCGCTCGTAATCGAAATCGTGAATCAGGCCGACAATGCCCCAGAGGTTCTCGTCCGCTTCTTTCGAAACATCCGTGGTGCCGTTGCCGAATTTGCGGGCACACGCGCGCATGCATTCCTCGACGGCGAGCGCATGCTTCCGCAGGCTCTCGGATTGGGTGAATTCAGTGAGCAGTTCCCAGACTTGCTCTCGTGTGTGGATTGGACTTCTCCTTTGCCGCGGGACTGGCTTTAGCCGTTACTGCGGTCACTTATTCTTTCACGCTTTCTTCCTTACCATAACGGAATACGAGGTCTTCGCGAATATGAAATCGAGCCAGCGAGTCGCTCTTGGCCTTCTGCTCTGTCTATCCAGCGTTGCGCCCGCGTTAGCAGACAGCGATAGTTCCTACTGCGTCGGCAAGGGTTACATCGCTTTCGACCTACGTTCGTTCCTCCACCCCGAGCTCTCCGCCCCCCATGTGCTACGGCTCTACAGATTCGGCCCGGACCGGGGCATCTACAAAGCCGCCGAATGGTCGATGACCGATTTCCAGGTTCACGGAATGCGTTGCACTCCAGATCGCATCGTAGTGGTTGGGTCCGAGAACGCGAATTACGTGTTCGATATCGCCGACCACGGAAATTCCACGCCCGGTGCTGGTAACAACAACGCCGCGTACTCCGAGGAGGGTCAATTGGGGTGGTCCGTAGACGAGGTGAAGGATCTTGAATCCACGGATACGGAACACAAATATCGGTTGGTCCTCTCGCATCACAGAAAAGGCTCGGAATTCACGTACACCGCGGAACTTCTTCAACTCGACTCCCATCAAAAAGTGACGCAGCGCGTTCTCCTCTACGAGCGGCGGGAGCCCGAAGAGTCGGGCGATTAGTCTAGAGATGCGTGGCCCACTCAAGCCCGATTCATCGCTTTTTTGAACGCTGTCGCCGCTTCGCTGCGGTCTTCGAATTCTTGCCTGAGTTGGTTTGAGCTGGCGTGGCGCTTACCTGTTCAATGGCCGCCTGCAGGAATCGCCGCACAGCGGGATTCTCCAGCTCGCGATGATCTCGGATCGTCATGTGGCGAATCGATTTGCCCTTCCCTACCAGGATTCGGTTGGGATCGGGCAGCAGCGCGCCCCGGTTGAATCCCAGGTTCACGTGCGTGGCGTAGGTCACGATGTGGCAAAAGCCATCCTTCAGCGGCTTGCCGGTAAAGGAGAATCCAATCGCGACTGCGTAGCTCTTGACTATAGATTCAATCGCTGCGGGCGCCTCCTCGAGAACCACCTCGCGCAGCGCCAGCGTCAGATCGGACACATGCGGATCGTAGGCGGCGAGATAGCTCAGCAGTCGGGGATCGGGTGGCCGAGACATTTCCACGCAGACTAGCATACTCAATGTCTTACCCTTATGCGTCATTCCGAAGCCCCGTGCTTTCACCAGCGGGCTGAGGAATATCCCAATCCACAGGCCTGTGTTTATTCGTCACAGACAAGTCCACCGCAGCGTTATATAAAGAGCCCGATGAGAGCGTCGCGAAGCTTTTACGTCTACATCATGACCAATGGTCCGAAAGCGGCAATTCTCTTTGTCGGTGTGACGAGAGATATTCGCCGAAGAGTCTGGCAGCACAAGAAAAAAATTGTTCCCGGTTTCACCCAGCGGTATGGTCTAAGCCGCCTTGTTTACTTCGAGCCTTTCGTCTATCCGGATGCGGCGATTCACCGAGAAAAAAAAATCAAGGCTTGGCGACGAAACAAGAAGTTGCGATTGATTAAATCGACGAATCCGCGATGGGAAGATTTGGCGCGAGACTGGCAGGATATGTTTAAGCCCACGAATGCAGTGGATCGGGAGATCCCTCGCTCCGCTTGAAAAACAGCTGCGCTCGGGATGACGCCACTCAGGGGTTTGGGGAACTGCCGGGCATCGACGAATCCAGTTAGTAAACATCTCGGCCCTATGCTGAAATGTTTGTCTATTTTTCTATTGACATCCACAGCCCCTATGCCTCAGATTCTGTGCAGTCAGGAACTCCCCCGAATTAGTTCCTGCGCAAGCTTTAAGGAGTAGCCCGCTCTGGCACTCCCACAACTCGATGGCCACGACTCTTGCCCCGGTCGACTCAAGGGAAGTCGTTCGTTGCGATCACTGCCTGTTGGTTCAATTCCGCACCACGAACAATAACTGCCGACGCTGCCACGCGTCTCTGGATGAGGAGCCTGAACCGGAGCCTGTGGCAATCACGATGCCGGTGCTGATGCCGGCACCGGGCAACGGGCACGGACATTTGAACCTGGCAACGTCGATTCGCTCACTGCGGCTGCGCAATGGACTCAGCCAACGGCAATTGGCTGGACGCATGGCGGTCCCGCGCACCTACGTTTCCAAAATTGAAAACGAGAAAGCCACGCCGACGCTGTCTTCGCTGGAGCGGCTGGCGCGCGCACTGGAGGTTACTGTGCCCGAACTGCTCAGCGGCGGAGAACGCACACGCCAGGAAGAAATCAACGAACTGATGAAAGATCAGTTCATCGCTGAACTGCTGCCGTTCGTTTCTCAGTTGAACGGAATGCAGATGTCGAGCATCTTAACCCAGGTGCGCGATCTGACGGTTCGACCGAGGAGAAGCGCGTAAGGAGAAAGTTCCGGTTTCAAAGTTTCATGTTTCAAGGTTTCGAGCCGTAGCGCGAGTAGTCGTCCTGACCGGTAGACACCTTGAAGCCTGAGAAAAGTTGAAGCCTCAAGCTTATCCGGGCAACCAGCCAACACTTGCCGGGACCATCTTCTGGTCCCGGCTTTTTTGTGACGTTGTTGGGTGCGATCAATTCGACTGGATTCCGGCTCGCAAGCGTGCGTTGGGGCCCGGCGCTTTCCCGGCCAACTCCACGCTGCGCAGACCCGGCTGGGCGCGTTGCCATAACAGGCGAGCGTCGGAAGAGCCGCTCGGGTATGCTTCCGTGGACTGCTTCCCCGCCGGTTCGAGCAGGATGTCGACGCGGCGATTGTAGGCCATCCAGGTGGCTTTTGCGTTGTGCTTCATCCATTTGTCAGGCTTCTGCCGATCCTGATTCTGAAGCTCTTTCACCTTACTCTCACTCAGTTCCTGTTTTTTGCCTTCGGCTTGAACCTGAATCTTCTCGGCGGGAATGCCTTGCGAAACCAGATAATTCTTCACCAGTTCGGCCCGGCGTTCGCTGAGCTGCAGGTTGTAGCTTTGGGGACCGCGGACATCGGCATGTCCCACGATCATGAGCGTGGGATTGTCGTTTTCATATTCTTCGTGGCTCTTGAAGGTATTGGCGGCCTGTATGAGAGCTGCCTTCTCGCTGCCGACGAGACCGACCTTCGGATGGTGAACTCGGGGATAGTTACTGGGATAAAACACACTGGCCAGCGTGACAGGCGGAGCAGGATCAATCGATCCAACTACGCGCAGAGCCGCGGTTTGCGTGCTGGTTCCACCGCAGGCATTGGAAGCGGTGAGCGTGTAGTTCACGACTTCGTTGACCGGTCCGGTCGTGGTTTGCGTGGGCTGCGGCCTCACGGTCTGGCTACCGGTCGTGCTCTCGGAACCCAGCGAAGTAATGGTGACGTGATCGGCGTTGTTGGCCGACCAGTTCAACGTGACTGGATCGTCTTGCACGATCTTGTCGCCGACCTTGTGAAAGTGCACTTCCGGCTGGCTTGCGCTCAAGGTGACTACAGGATTGCCATTGACGTCGACCGTCGCGGTTTGGGTAACATCGCCGCCCGGACCCTTCGCGGTCAGTTGATATGCGGTCGTCTTGGTTGGCGTAACCGAGCGATCGCCAATAGCTGAAACATTGCCGAGGTCGGTAATGGAAACTGCCACGGCGTTGCCCGATTTCCAGTTCAACTGGGTGGACTGTCCGCAGTTCAATGAGGTTGCCTGCGCGCTGAGTGCAGCGGTTACGGGAGCGATTGGCACCGTCGCGCTGGCGATGCCCGCTTCGAATCGTGGCTCGGGCGCCATGCTGTCGCCCTGGTGCCAATTTTTCGTTTTAATCTTGCCGTTCTTGTCGAGATATACGGTGACCTGCTCACCCGCCTTGACGCTGACCGGGCCGGACCATATCTGCTTGCCTTCGCGTGTGACCGTCACGTTGTACGAACCGGGATGCACGAGCAGACGCTGATGCCAGATCCAGTTCCAATCGAATTCGTCGACGTGACCGACAAAATAGTCGGGAGTGGTGCCGTTGAGCAAGACGGCGGCGCGCGGATCTCCCTTAAACTCGATGTCGCCAAAAGGTCCGGAAACTTTGTCGCCAGATTTCTGCAGGTCTACTTTCAAATCGGCGGTCTTGCCGGATTCGATTTGCACTGACTGATTGACCGGGATGTATCCATAGTTGTGGACGCTCACCTGGTGAGTGCCGGGCGTGAGCTTGATGGTTTGACTACCGTCGCGGATTGCGTTGCCATCCACGAAAACATACGCTTGCTTGGGAGTAACGTGGATTTTCAGCTTTCCGGTATTCGCGCTGCTATCCGCCAATGCGGGCAGAGCCAGCAATGAGCAGATGACGATCAGGAATGTGAAACGACGATGGGTGGCAGACATTTGCGGAACTCCTCCTTATTAATTGTGAGCCGTGAGCCTGAACGAGCGATGGCCGCAGTTACGGAACATAGAAAACCAGGATGCGGCGGACCCTCACGCGGGACTCCCGAAACCCCTTTCTCATCCCCATTGACTGAATGCTTTTTTGCAGCGAGACCGATACGGACTGCGAAGAGAAGATTCGGGGCTGCTCGTCACTGGTCCTCAGTTAGAACCTCAAAAGCTTAGATTCGAGGCAGTAGGAGTTTCGTTGTATCGCCTCAAGATATAATCGTGACACGATATACGCCATGAGGTACATAGCACTGCATTTGCAGGTCTGTGCCTGTCAACGACTTAGGCGGGAGTAGTCACCCGGTCGAAAGACATTGCGGAAGCTGCTAAATAAGGTGCTACGAATCGCGCCGCTGGCGGGCGGAGCGCAGCCTTGGACACCACATGATCAACTCTTCGCTCTTCTCGCCACGCCGAACTGGCTTGCCGACTCCAGCAGTTAGTAGCCCGGCCCCGCCGGGTATGGAGGTAACTGGGGGGGGACCGGGGGCAATGTTGGCGGATTCTCCTGGATCTGCTTCATCACCAGTTCGATAGCCTTCTCCAGTTGCGGATCGTGGCCTTCGCGAACCAGGTCGGGACGATTGTCGACCTCGATGTCGGGAGCGACACCGCGATTCTCGATCAGCCATTTGCTGTCCAATCCGTAGAGCGAGAATTCAGGGCGAGTGATATACCCGCCATCGACCAGAGGAATTTCGCCGCGGATGCCACGCACGCCGCCCCAAGTGCGCTCACCGATGAGCGGACCGAGTTTGTAGACTTTGAAAAAGTAGCTGAAGAAGTCGCCGTCGGACGCGGCGTAGTGATTCGTAACACAAGCCATGGGCCCATGAAAAACCTGGCTGGGCTCGGTGTCGACATCGAAGTTTCGCGCCGATTCCATGCCAACCAGAATCCGGCGCAAGCGCTCGAAGATGATTTGATCGACGAAGCCGCCGCCGTTATAACGAACATCGAAGATCATGCCTTGCTTGCGGACCTGCGGGAAATACTGCTTCACGAATTCATTGAGTCCAGACGCGCCCATATCGGGGAGGTAGACGTAGCCGATCTTGCCGCCGCTGGCTTCGTCCACTTTGCGGCGGTTGGTTTCGATCCAGTCCAGTTCATGCAAGCCGAATTCATCCGGGATCGGCCGAACCACCACGTTGTGGGCTCCCTGCTCTGTCGGCTTGCTGTTAATGGAAAGCGTGGTTGCCTGATTTACTGTGTTGATCAGGAGTTCATAGGGATTTTGCGGAACCCGTAGGGGACGACCATTTACCGCCAGCAGATAATCCCCCTGTTTCACGGTCACGCCCGGTTCGGTAAATGGAGAGCGCAGAGCATTGTCCCAGTTCTGACCGGGATAGATTTTCGCGATGCGATACATGCCGCTGGCGGGATCGGGCTCAAGATCAGCGCCGAGCAGACCAACATTGACCCGGTTGATGTGCGGGTAATCGCCTCCGCCCACGTAAGTGTGGGAATTGGAAAGCTCACCGATCATTTCGCCCATGATGTACGTAAGGCTGAGACGATCGGCCACGTAGGGTAATAGCTGCGCGTATTTATCGTGCTCCGCCTGCCAATTAACTCCGTTCATCGCGGGCTCGTAGAAATAATCGCGCTCCTGCCGCCAGACTTCGTTGAAGACCTCTTTCCATTCGGCCGGAGGATCGATCTCCATTTGCATCGGGCCGACATTTAAAGCGCCCTCACCGGCATGCGCAAGGGATTTGTGCTCGCCGCCCGAGGCTGATTCACCTTCGGGAACTTTGGCGTCGACGATGCCGAAGCTATGCTGGCTGGGCATTCCCGCTTCTTCTCCGCCTCCACCTGGCGTTCCGTACAAAATCTTATTGCCGTCGAAGGAAAGCGCGTACTCATCGGCTCCTTCGAGGAACGTGTGATCTTTGCGATCCTTCAAGTCATAGGCATGAATCGCCGGACTGCCGGGTAAAGGTCCAGAGAGCCCCTGGATCGGCATCGAGACGTAAAAAATCACGCCAGCTTTCGCCGTCAAATTCTGCAGGTTCCCCGCTGGAATCGGCAAGGCGACGGTTCGATTCTGAATTCCATCGAGATCAATGCGGAAGTTTTTGACAGCGGGGCGCTGCCCGGGTTTCTGCTCTTTTTCGGCTTCTGCCGTGGGCTTTCCCGTTGTCGAGGGTGGCGTCGTCGAGGGCGTTGGAACCTTCTGCTTCCTCGTTGGCGTCTCGGGCGGTTGCTGCGGCTTCGGCTGTTCTGGTGGCCGAGACAGCAGCACATCCGGCGGCGTGATCGTCACTTCGTCGCTGAGCACCGGAAAGGGCGAGGGCTCATCCGCGCGCAGCGTCGTGATGTAGACACGCCCGGCCAGCGGATTCGAAAATTCCATGTCATAAACGCCTAAGACTTCGTTGAAGTCACGGTTCGAAAGGAAATACAAGTACTTGCCTTCGGGATCGAAGTACGGTCCTGTGCTGTTGCTGGTGTCATCGGTCACCGCGGTGATTTTCTTGTCACCGAGGTTGTAGAGATAAATCACGCCATTGCGATTGATCGCAGCTTTCGAATATGTGACCCAATTACTGTCGGGGGACCAGTTGTAGTCGGTAATGTCGGAGTAGTGTCCCTGATCGATTTGAATTGGTTTTTTATCATTGATATCGACGTACCAGAGACGGACGTCCTTGTCGGAAAAAACGAGCTTCTTGCTGTCGGGAGACCAGATGGGCGGCAAACGATAGACTTTGCCGTCGAAAGTTATTCTCTGCTCCGGACCGAGACCGTCCTGCGGCGCTATGTAAAGCTCCTCTTCGCCAGTGCGATCCGACATGTACGCGACCCACTTTCCGTTCGGGGACCAGGCCGCGTACTGTTCGCGAATGCCGGGTGTGCGCGTGAGATCGCGAATGCTGCCCTCTTTGGCGGGGACCGTGAAGATGTCGCCACGTGCGGTAAATACGGCGCGCTTGCCATCGGGCGCGATATCGAAGTCCGTGATGAGATTACTCACGCGCGCCCAGTGTTTGAGCGTCAGATCGCTGACACCTGGAAGATAAATCGTGAGCTTGTGCTCTTTCTGCGTGGCGAGATCGAACAGGTAAAGATACCCGCCATTCTCGAAAACGATGGCATCGGGACCGAGGCTGGGCCAGTTCACATCGAAATCGGTGAAGTGGGTAAGCTGCTTGATCTCGTGCGAGGTCAGGCTGTAGCTGTAAAGATTCAAGCGGTGCTCGGGGCCCCGATCGGAATCGAAGTAAATCGTATCTCCGTGCCACATGGGAAAAGTGTCGGTCCATTCCGTGTGCGGCATTTGCTCGATGTGATTCTTTTTCAGGTCGTAGATCCAGATGTCCTGCGCCATGCCGCCGGTGTAGCGCTTCCAGGTGCGGAAATTTCGGAAGATGCGGTTGTAGGCAATGCTGTTTCCATCGGGCGAATAGGAGGTCAATCCGCCTTTGTCGAGCGGCAACGCTTCGGGCAATCCGCCGTCGACGCTCACGCTGTACAGCTTTCCGAACCAATCGTTGTAGGTGTCGCGCCGGCTGAGAAAGACGATACTCTTGCTGTCGGGCGTCCAGGTGATGACTTGGTTGTGGATGCCCATGCGTTCATTGAGAGGTCCGCCGCCGGGATTGAAAGTCAGTTGCTTCGGTTGTCCGCCATCGGCAGACATGATGTAGACGTTATGATTGCCGTCGTACTGGCCGGTGAATGCGATCCACTTGCCGTCGGGGGAGAATTTCGCAAACAATTCCTGTCCCGGCCCCGTGGTGATCCGCTCCGCCGTGCCGCCTTCGCGTGACACCAGCCAGATGTCTCCCCCATAACTGAAGGCGATCTTATCTTTCGAGACATCGGGGAAACGCATCAAACGTCCTTCGGGTAGGTTCTGGGCGAAGGCAAGCGCTGTGATACTGAACAGGAAAACTGCAGAAATGAAATGGGATCGCATCAGACGTTCTCCTTGCAAATACGGCCGAAGCCATCGGTTACAGCGCTGCTTGGCGGGGATTAGCCCGATCCGCTCGGATGGCTAGAAAAACGATTGTACGACGATTGACGCTGCTTTGCCGAAAGAGTCACCACTCATTGGATCGCTACTGCGCCGAGATTCGATTTTCGTCTCGACGCTCGACGGCCACGCGGAAACAATCTGAGGCGTGTACTTGCTTCCATATCAAAGTGCGAAACCTTGTTCGGCTCTGTTTTTGGATGAATCCTCCGTGACAACTTCGTCATCTTGAGATGCAGGCGCCACTGCAGATACTATCTAAACACAAGCAAATATCAAGGAAGGCGTAGTGTTTTCACAAATTTTAGCTTTCATTCTCATTGCAGGGTTACCCCTCTGCGCGCTCGACGGCCCGGCAGCGCAGCGGTTGCTCAATCAGGGTCGTGTCGATCAAGCCATTGGGGCGCTCACCGATCAAGTCCGGAATCAACCGAATAATGCCGAAGCCCACAATCTGCTCTGCCGGGTTTATCTCATGGCCGGCAAATGGGACCGGGCTATCTCAGCCTGCGAGCGGGCAGTGAATCTTGATCCGGGGAACAGCCAATATCATCTTTGGCTCGGCCGAAGTTACGGCCAGAAGGCAGAGCACGTGAACGCTTTGGCTGCGGCCCACGCAGCGGGTCAGGTGCGAGACGAGTTTGAGACTGCCGTGCGCTTGAATCCAAAAAACGTAGAGGCGCACGATGACCTCGCGGATTTCTATCTCGAAGCGCCATGGGTCGTAGGCGGCGGTGAAAAAAAAGCGGAGGCCCAAGTCCAGGAATTGCAGAAGCTAGAGCCTGCACAGGCGGATTTGCTCAGAGCGCGAATCGCGATGAAAAAAAAGGACTCTGCGGAGGCTGAGGTCCAAACGAAGCAGGCCATTCACGACAGCGGCGGCGCGGCGGGACCCTGGCTCTCGCTAGCTCGCCTCTATC
>Ga0335072_10014302_pt1 | contig 11271 bp, 8 predicted proteins | sample Lox_Sample_21_FD_206725 | JGI IMG/M metagenome (GOLD analysis project Ga0335072, IMG submission 206725) | Soil microbial communities from Loxahatchee National Wildlife Refuge, Florida, United States - Lox_Sample_2.1 | ecosystem: Environmental > Terrestrial > Soil > Wetlands | place: USA: Florida...
CTGTCTGATCGCGTCCTGGACTGCTGACATGCCTCCGCCTGTCGTCCGTCTTTCAACTGCCCGACGCGTGCTCTGCACCAGCACTGTGGGTAACGCCCTTAGGTCACTCTAGGTCACAGGATAAGTGCGGAGGGTGCGACAGGTGGCCAGAACGTGTAATGTTCATGCCGCGCGGTCCCCACCGCGCGCGGCACCGTGCCAGACCGGTGACATAGAGAGGGCACCACCAATGGCAGGCGTGGTCTGGGGATGACAACCCGAATCCGCTAGAACGGCACTCCGTCGGAGGCCAGTTCGCCGTCCGGAATCCCGGCGGAATCATCGTTCCTTCCCCCACCCAACGGGTCAGGCCCGCTGGCCAGTTCCGTGCTGCCCTGCTCCGTGGCGGGGTTGTCACGCCGCTCGCCCAGCTCGGCCAGGGCCGCGGCCAGGGCAGAGCCCTCCGGGGCCGCGAGGACGCTCGGGTGGATGCCCCGCATGAAATGGGAGAAGCCGTAGGCGACGTCATGGCCGACCGACTCTGCCTCGATCTCCACCATGCTGCGCGCCTTGCCGTTGTCGCTCCAGCTTCGCATCCTGAGCTGGCCCCTGATGATGACCGGGTCGCCCTTGTGGAGTGAGGCTGACACATTAAGCGCCAGCTTCCTCCAGCAGTTAACAGTGAAAAACGAGGTCGGCCCGTCCTTCCACTCCCCTGTGCTCGCGTCCATCCGGCGTGGCGTCGTACCTACCCGGAGGTTGACGACCGGCGTCTGAGCCTGCTTGGTGAACCAAAGCTTCGGCTCAAGCGCCACATAACCCGTCAGGGTGACAGCCGCAACACTCATTTCCCATCCTCCTCGATGATCAAGTTTCCGGCGACTCGCAATCGGCGCCTTTCCTCAACAGTGCGGGACTCCTGCGCCACCGGGAAAAATTCTTTTCGACCTGTGGATAACGTGCCCGCCCTGCCGTCGCCTGTGGATAGCGGCTTGCTTGATCGGCGATGGGCAGGTACCTTGCCCTGCCCCACGACGAGTTGAGGCCGGCTCGACCTTGCGCTTACTATGTAATTATGTAATCGTTGCAAGGAGGCGACAGTGGCGGACAGCGATGCCTTGGATGCCTACTCGCGGATCGTGGTGGGTGTGGCCGAACGGCTCACCCCCAGGGTCGCGAGCCTTCGCGTGCCCCGCGGCGGCGGCCGGGGATCCGGCCCCGGCGAGGCGCTCGGATCGGCGGTCGTCTACACGGGCGACGGCTTCCTGCTCACGAACGCGCACGTCGTCGGCCGCGCTAGTAGCGGGACGGCGGAGTTCTCCGACGGGACGGCGGTCCCGTTCCAGGTCGTCGGCACCGATCCCCTCTCCGACCTAGCGGTGCTGCGGGCGTCCGGTGCCGTTCCCGAGCCGGCCGAGCTCGGGGAGGCAGACCACCTGGTCGTAGGGCAGCTTGTGGTCGCCGTCGGCAACCCGATGGGGCTGGCCGGGTCGGTGACCGCCGGCGTGGTCAGCGCGCTGGGCCGGTCGCTCCCCGCTGGTGACCGGGGCCTGATCGAGGACGTGATCCAGACCGACGCGGCCCTGAATCCCGGCAATTCCGGCGGCGCGCTTGCCGACTCGCAGGCCCGCGTGGTCGGAATCAATACGGCGGTAGCCGGCGCGGGCCTCGGCCTCGCCGTGCCGGTCAACGCGACAACCCGGCGGATCATCTCCACGCTGATGCGCGAGGGGCGAGTCCGCCGTGCCTACCTCGGCGTGGTGGTCGCTCCCTCGCCAGTGACCCCGCCGTGGCGGGAGCGACTAGGCCGGGCGACCGGCCTGCGCGTTGTGTCCGTCGTTCCCGGCGGCCCCGCGGACCGGGCGGGCCTACGCCCCGGGGACCTGCTGCTCTCGGTCAACCGCTCGTCGGTGGCGACCGCACAGGACCTGCAGCGGCTGATGTTCGCTGAGGCGATCGGCGCGCCGCTGCCGGTCACGGTCATGCGCAACGGCGCCCTCGTCGACGTCATCGCGAAGCCGACGGAGCTCGTGGCCGCCTAGCGGTTGAGGACGGCGTAGCGCGCCTCGGTCTGCTCCTTCTGCGGCTTCCACCACCACTCGTTCGCCCGGTACCAGTCAACCGTGGCCGCCAGCCCGGTGGTGAAGTCGCCGTACCGCGGCACCCAGCCCAGCTCGGTGCGGATCTTGGTGGAGTCGTTGGAGTAGCGCAGGTCGTGCCCAGGCCGGTCGCTGACAAAGTCGAAGGCGTCTTCTGGCTGGCCCATGGCCGCGAGGATCGCCGCGATGATCTGGTGGTTGCTGCGCTCGTCACCCGAGCCAATCAGGTAGGTCTCACCGTTGCGGCCCTGGTCAAGAATGAGGTGCACCGCGGCGTTGTGGTCATCGACGTGCGTCCATTCGCGCACGTTGACCCCTGCTCCGTACAGCTTGGGCCGCACGCCGGTCAGGATGTTCGTGATCTGCCGCGGGATCAGCTTCTCGACGTGCTGGTAAGGACCATAGTTGTTGGCGCAGTTGGACAGCGTCGCGGTGATGCCATAAGAGCGGACCCAGGCCCGGACGAGCATGTCGCTCGCGGCCTTGCTGGCCGAGTACGGGCTTGACGGGTCATAGGCGGTCTGCTCGGTGAACTTGTCGGCCGCGTCCAGGGCCAGGTCGCCGAAGACCTCGTCCGTCGAGATGTGGTGCAGCCGGACGCCATGCTCCCTGACCGCCTCAAGGATCGTGTACGTGCCCACGATGTTGGTCTGGACGAACGGGGCCGGACCCGAGAGTGAGTTGTCAACGTGCGACTCGGCCGCGAAGTGAACCACGACATCCGACTGCGCGACCAGGCGGCTCACCAGGTCGGCGTCGAGGATGTTGCCCTGGACGAAGCGGACGTCCCCCGCGACCGGCGCGAGGTTGGCCTCGTTGCCCGCGTAGGTCAGGGCGTCCAGCACGGTCACCTCATACTGCGGGTGGTTCCGCACCGTGTAGTGAACGAAGTTGGCCCCGATGAACCCCGCGCCGCCAGTGACAAGCATCCTCATGGCAGGCATCTTATTCGGCCGACCAGCCCCGCCTTGCCAGTTCGCTCCTCAACCACCCCATCAACCACAATCAGCCATATAGCGAGCACGCCGAGTACGGTGGCGGGAAGCCCGCCCTCGTTGTCACGCCGGGGCCGCGGGGCTGGGCTAGGAGAGGCCTGGGGTGTACCGAGCCTGGACGTCGGCCAGGGCGACCCGGTAGAGCTCGTACTCGGCGATCTCGAGCCCGGTCGGGCCGAGGACGAGGGCATGGGCCACGCGAGCGACCCGGTCCCGCATGTCACGGGCGGACCTGGACTGCTCGCGCTCGGCGGCGGCCAGGGCCATGTTGTGGCAGCCGGACGCGGTCAGCCAGCCGAGCAGCAGCACAGCGGCCGCCATGACCAGTAGCCACGGGATCAGTGAGATATCGCTGACCAGAGTCGAGCCGCCGTTGGCCTCGTGGCCGATGGCGATCACCGCCGACCAGACGACACCGACGACGGCCAGCGTGACCAGCAGCCACTGCCAGGCGGCGATCAGCCGCCACCAGCCAGGGACACTGGCGCGCTTGGGTATGCCGCCGCGGATCGCGGTGGCGAGCGCACTGGGGATCTGCGGTGCCTCGGACCTGGCGGCCTCGCGAAGCGACCGGGCCCACACAGCCGGCGCCTGCCCGCCGATCGCGTCCGCGAACCGGGTTATGGCGTTGTCCACCTCGGACTGCTGGGCATCGGCGGGCTGCACGAATCCCGCCTGTGCCGCCGAGGCTGGATGCCTTGAGCCGCCGTGGGCGGCACCCGAGTCGGTGGCACCGCGCAGGGTCCGCACCGGATCCCGGCGCGTGGCCAGGGCCCTGGCCAGGGGCCAGCCAGTGAACCTGATCGCCTGTGCCTCGCGGGCGCTCGCCATGGCCTCGGACACCGCAGCGACCCCCGAGGCCTGGGCAAACGCCTCGATGAGGGCTGCGGCAGGAGCCTCGGGGACGAACCCGGCGGGGTCGGCTCCCTCGCCGCCTTCCTGCGGTGCCCCGTCCGGCCTGGCGTCCTCCCAGGGCGGCTTGCTCGGCGCGACGGGTGCCTGAAGTGGCGCAAGTGGCTGGCCGTCGTCCCAGTCGGCGGAGTCCCAGGGGGCCCTTCCCTGCTCCCTGGGCTGCGCCGGCGGCTCGGCCGGTGCCGCGCCCATGGCTCCAGCGTCGGCAACCGCCGCCCCGTGGGCGGCGGTTCCGTTCTCGGCCGCGGCCACCGGGATGCCGCCCTCGGCATCGAGGCCAGCCGGCACCGGCCCGCGGGACATCAGCACGCGGAGTGCCGCCGGGGGCGCGATCTGCTCGGCGGAATGAATGGCGAACCCGCCGATGAGCGAGTCGATGTCAGCGGAGATGCGCTCGCTGGCCGCCTGCTGGGCATGAACCGCGCCGGTCAGCGCGGCGCGCAGGGCGTCAAGGCCGGCCCCGGTGCGAGCGGAGACGGGCAGCACCGCAGCGTCGTGCAGGCCCTCGTCATCGAGCAGGCGGCGCAGGTCCTGCTCGCAATCCGCTACCTGCTCCGGTGTCAGCAGGTCAATCTGGTTGAGCACCACCGTGATGACGTTGGCGTGGCCGCCGAGCGGAATGAGGTAGCGGCGGTGCACGGAGGCGTCGGCGTACTTCTGCGGGTCCAGGACGAAGATGAGCATGTCGGCGAGCTTGGTGAGGCGGTCCACCGCCGCCACCGATGCCGCCAGCACCGAGTCGTGATCGGGCAGGTCCAGCAGCAGGAGGCCATTCATGATGACCTCGCCGGAATCCAGGGCACTGGCCCGCGCGTACCGATGGCGACGCTCTACTCCAAGCCAGTCGAGCAGTGGCGCGGCCCCCTGCATTCCCCATACGCAGGCATGCACGTCCCTGGTCGTCGGCCTGGTCACGCCGGGCGGCGACAGTGTCGCGCCGGAAAGCACGTTGAAGAGGGTCGACTTGCCACTGCCGGTGCCACCCGCGAGCGCCACGACGGTGTGGTTGCTTGACAGGCGCAGCCGCTCGCCCGCCCTCCTCAGCAGGGCCTCTGAGTCGGTGATCAGGGACGCGCTGATGCCGTCCAGGCCTTCCCGCGCCTTACTGATCTTGACCAGCTCAGCGAGCGCGTCGAGCCTGCGGGCCAGGTCGTGCTCGGCCGCCCGGGCCGGGACGGCGGCCGGCAGGGTCCTGCTCATCGAACGGCCTCCAGGTTGTACTCGGCCTGATAGAGCCGCACCGCCGCCACCGGATCGATCTGGCCCACCCCGTCGAGCGCCTGGAAGAACCGCAGCAAATCCTCGTCGAGGAGCAGCCGTACGCGGTCCACTAGGTCAGCCCGTGCACCTGCCATCAGGGTGTCTACCCTCGACGCGCCGAATGACTGGGTAAGCACGTCGCGCGGCACGATGATGATCTCCTCATCGGGGCCACCGTGGGCTGCCTTGCCCGTTGCCTCATCGCCCGACACGGTGGATGCGCCATCGCCGAAAACGGCGATCAGGGCCAGCAGGCTGAGCGGCTCGCTGCCGTGGTCGGCCTGGCCGTGCGTACCCCGCCGGGCGGCCCGGTTCGCCTGGTTTTCCGCCGCTACCAACCGCATCAGCTGATCTTGCCATGCGCTAACGGTCCGCACGGCCCGGGCGGGGAGGTCCGGTGAGGACCGGTCAAGGGTGTTCGACGGACGCTCGACGGCGTCCCCGCCCTCGCCTGCCTCGCCACCGATTCCGACGCGGTCCTGCGCGCCCGCCGGGTCGGTGGCCTTGGCCTTGAACCCGGCGGCGACCGACGCCGCCCACGCGGCGCCTTCCGAGCCGAAAGCCGAGGCGAACTCACGCTCGGCCCTCTCATCCCTGGCCCGGCTGGCCTCGACGCCCGCAAGCAGCGTGGCGCCAACAGTATCGGCGCGCCACGCGGCCGATACCTTCTCCGCCGCGTGATCGGCCACCGAGACCACCAGTGCCTCGACCGCGGCGCGCAGCGCGGCGTCAAGCGCCGCGATCCTCGTGTTGCCGATTCCCTTGCGGGCGCGCCTGCCCTTGCGCGGCTGCCGGGTGGCCAGCGCGGCCCCGAGGTCGCCGCTGTCCGCGCAGTCCTGCCAGCGGGCCAGTACCTCGCCGCGCAGCAGGGTGGCACCCCTCGCGCCGGCATCGAACGCCCTCAGCGCGTCGGCGTACTCGGTCTCGGCCAGCCGCCGCAGCCTCATCCGCAATGCGACCTGAGCCTCTACGTGAGCGGCCAGCTTAGGCACGCGGAACTTGAAGGTGTCAAGGACGCCGGCCATGGTCTGGGTCAGCACCGCGACCCGGCGGTCTTCCCGCTGCGCGGTCTCGGTGAGCCAGTCCTTGATCGGCGCGAATACCTCGGGCGGGAGCATGTTGTCCACGACGGCGGAGTCGGGGATGACGAAACGGTTGGCCGGCGTGACCCCGTTCGCGTCGAGCATGGCGCTGAAGTGGCTGGCAAGCTCGGCCAGGTGACCGCGCGGCACCCGGGACAGCACGACGCCGAGCGTCGCGCCGCGCTCCCGCGCGTGCTGCAAGATCTCCCAGACGGGGGCGTCGGCGTAGCGGTTGGAGCTCGTCACGAACAGCCACAGGTCAGCGGCGTCGAGGAACTGGTAGGCGAACTCACGGTGCGAGCTTGCGACCGAGTCGATGTCCGGCGTGTCGAGCAGTGCGTAGCCCCTGGGCATCGTCTCCGTGGCCGCCAGCACCAGCAGCCCGTCCTGGCCCGGCCGGGCCAGGCCCTCCTGGCGGACCCGGGGCAGGGTTGGCAGGAACATGTTCTCGGCGAACCAGTGCATGTCCGCGGGATGGCAGGCAAGGACGGGCGAGTTGGTCGTCGGGCGGCGTACTCCCGTCTGGCTCACCTGCGTACCGACGATGCTGTTCACCAGCGTGGACTTGCCCGCTCCCGTGGAGCCCACCAGGGCGACAAGGATCGGGGCCGCCGACTGGCGAACCCGGGGCAGCAGGTAGTCATCGACCTGGGACAAGATCTTGCCGCGCTCGGCGGTGATCTCCTCCGCGCCGGGAATGTCGAAGACCAGGGGGATCGCGGCGACGCGCTTGCGCAGGTTGAGCAGGGTGGCCTCGAGAAGTCGCGCGTCCACCCTGACCCGCGGCAGCGGGGCCGGGCTAGTGCCTGGCCACCCGCCCTCCTGGCCCCTCTCGGGTTGCTCGCCGGGGGCCTGGTCACCGAGGGCCTGCCCGACCGCAACCTGCTCAGCGGGCGCCTGCCCAGCCGGCGGCTGCTCGGCGGCAGGCTCCGGGGCGACAGCGTCAGGTTCCTGGGTGGCGGGCGGCCCGAAAGCGCCGGGCTCCGGCTCGACAGCGCCGGGCTCCGACCCGAAGGCGCCGGGCTCCGGCCCGACTGGGCCCGGCCCTGCGGGGCCCTGGCTTCCTTGAGGCCGCTCGGCCGGGTCCTGCTCGCTGCCTTGGGGGCCACTGGCCACTGGCGTGGCGGGCGTCCCCGCCTCCGCAGCGGGCGACGGCACCGCGACAGGCATGTCGCTAGCCCGCGGGGCGTCCCCGGGAGGGGACTGTGTGTCCGCGCGCTCTGCCTCGGGCGACGGCGATGGCTGTGCCGTCACGCCCCTTCCTTCCATCTTCCCGCCTGGGTTAACTCGTGCCGTTGCCGCCTGACGTGCTTGCCATGGATGCCGGGTCCAGGACCCGGGCAAGCTCCGCAAGTTCCGCCGCGACGGCTACCACACCACCGACAACTACCACTGCCGGAGGCCGAATGTCCTCCGCAACGACTCGCCTCTCAACATTTTCTAGCGTTGCGTACATTGTGCGCTGCGTGGGCATGGTACCGTCCGCGATCACCGAAACGGGAGTGGCAACCGGCATCCCATACCCGATAAGTGCCTGAGCTACCGCTCCGATGTGCCCGACAGCCATCAGGAGGACCAGGGTTCCGCCACCTCGCGCCAGCGCCTCCCAGTCAACACTAGATTGCTTGTCACCGGGTGCCACGTGCACGGATATGACATGAAAATCCTGGCTGGTGCCACGATGCGTCAACGGCACGCCAGCAGCAGTGGGCACTCCGACTGCGCTTGTAACGCCAGGAACAACCGTCACTGGAATTCCGGCCTGGAGGCAGGCGAACATTTCCTCGCCACCCCGGCCGAACACGAAGGGGTCGCCGCCCTTCAGCCGGACGACGAACCGCCCCGCCGACGCGTGCTCGACAAGCAGGGCATTGATCTCTTCCTGCTTCATCGCTCGACCATAAGGGACTTTTCCGGCATCAATCACCAGAACGTCCGGCGCCAGCTCTCCCAGGACATCCCTCGGCCCGAGCCGGTCGGCCACCACCACGTCCGCCTCGGCAAGCAGCTGGCGGCCGCGCACCGTGAGCAGGCCCGGGTCGCCAGGCCCGCCGCCCACGAGCGCAACACCCGACTTACGCCGCCGGAAGTGCCGGGCGGAGATCGTGCCGGTGCTGAGCCCGGTGGCGATGGCATCCCTGATTCCCGCACTGTGGCGTGGATCACCGCTGAGCACTCCGACCTGGACTTCGGACACCACGGCCGCGGCGGGCGTCCACGCGGCGGAGGCGTCCGCGTCGTCGGCGCGGACGCACCAGGTCCGCTGCGCGTCCGCCTCCGCGGCGACTTGCGCGTTGACCGCGGCCGAGTCCGCGCACGCGCACGCTAGCCAGGCCTCAGAAAGGTCGCCGGGCTGATAGCTCCGCTCAAGCCAGCGGATCCGGCCCGTGCTTGCCAGCGCGTCCAGGCTCGGCGTAACCGCGGGCGAGACCAGCATCACATCGGCGCCCGCGGCAAGGAGCCAGGGAACCCGGCGAGTCGCGACCGCGCCACCGCCGATCACCACCACCCTCTTCCCCGTTAGCCGCAGCCCGAGCAGGTACGCCTGCTCCCGCCTGTCCGTCACACGCCGCCTCTTTCCCGACCCGCGCATTGCGCCCTTCTCGGCGCACTTCCCCCTGACGGCGAGGTTATACGGCGCGCCCGGTTCCACCGTCCTGCGGATGTACCCGCCCGGCGTGAGCACATTCGCCCGGGCAGGCCCGAAGCGAGGGCAAAGCCTCAATCGCGTCTAGAGAAAGTAGACACATCAGCCGCAGCCGCCAGCGCGGTGCTAACCTCCCCTAGCTAGACTGGACTTGCGCGCGTGGTGTCAGTGAGTTCCATGAGAACTCTCAGGGAACCGTGAACCTAGCTGGCTAGCCTCCCCGCTGGGACAGGGTCCATCCCCGGGCAACGGGATCGCGACAACGTTGCGGCAAGATCACGAAAGTATCACGCTAGAGCGCGCCATCGAACGGAGCATTCATTGGCGAAGGAATCAGGCAGCCATTCACCGGGCCGCGTGCTGGTGACCGGCGGGGCCGGCTTCATCGGCCGCAGGCTCGTCCGTGCCCTGCTCGCCGCCGGCCACGAGGTGACAGTCGCCGACCTGCGGCGCTTCCCCGCGGAAGGCGACTCGGCTCCTGCCGCTGTGCGGAACGTTACCGGCGACCTGTGCGACCCGGCCATCGCCGCGCGTGCGGTCACCGATGACACCGTCGCCATCTTCCACCTCGCGGCGGTCACGTCCGTGCTGCGCTCGGTTGACGACCCCGTTCACACCCACATGGTCAACGTGGACGTCACCGGCCGACTGCTCGAGCTCGCCCGTGAGCACTCGGTTGAGTCGTTCGTGCTTGCCTCGACCAACGCTGTCACTGGCAACGTTGGCCAGGCGGTCATCACCGAGCAGAAGGTGCTCCGCCCGCTGACCCCCTACGGGGCGACCAAGGCGGCCGGCGAGATGCTCGTGAACGCCTATACGAACTGCTACGGCATCAAGGGCTGTTCGCTCCGCTTCTCCAACGTGTACGGTCCGGGGATGGCCGAGAAGGACAGCTTCATCCCCCGCCTCATGCGCGCCGCGCGTGACGCCGACGGCGTCCAGGTGCGTGGTGACGGCAGCATGCTGCGCGATGTCGTGCATGTGGATGACATTGTGGCGGGCATCTCCGTCGCCTGGCAGGCCGGGCACACCGGGCCACTGATCGTGGCCGGTGGCAAGTCCGTCACCGTCATGGAGATGGTGCAGGCCGCCAGGCGGGTGACAGGTGCGCCGATACCAGTTAGCTACGTCCCCGTCGGCCCGGGCGAGATGCCCGCCGTCGTCGTGGACATCAGTGCGGCCCGCGCCCTCGGCTACCAGCCAACGATGGACCTCGATGCTGGCCTGGCGACGGTATGGCCCGAGTTCGACCCCGCCCGCACCCCCCTCCCAGCGGCGCCCACCTCAACTTCAGCCCCGGAGACACAGCTTTGACGCAGGCAGAACCCACCCTTACCACGCACTACTCCAACCTGGTGGACGGTGCCATCGATAACACCGCGATCCAGGCGATGCACGCGGTCTACGGCGCGCGCGCCACCCAGCTGCCACCTGTGGCGCTGGTGATCGCGGCCTACAACGAGGAAGGCGCGATCGGCCCCGTCATCGAGCGGCTGCCGTCCGTCGTCTGCGGGCTGGGCACCGAAGTCATCGTGGTAGCGGACGGCTGCGCTGACAGCACGGTCAAGGAAGCCGACAGCGCCGGCGCGATCGTCTGCGACGTGCAGGTCAACCGCGGCCAGGGGGCCGCCCTGCGGCTGGGCTACCGGATCGCCCGCGAGGGCGGCGCGCGGTACATCGTCACCACCGACGCCGACGGCCAGTACGACCCGGGGGAGATCGAGTCGCTGATCGCCCCGATCGTCGCCGATCGCGCGGACTTCGTCACTGGCTCACGCCGGATGGGCAGCGAGGAGACCAGGGACCCGGTCCGCCGGGCCGGCGTGCGTTTCTTCGCCTTCCTGGTGAGTGTCCTGACCGGCCAGACGATCAGCGACACCACGTTCGGCTTGCGCGCCATGCGCGCCGAGGTCACCGGTGCGGTCCGGCTCGAGCAGCCTCAGTACCAGGCGTCCGAGCTGCTGATCGGCGTGATCGCCCACGGCTACAAGGTGCTCGAGGTCCCGGCGACGATTCACAAGCGCACCGTGGGCATGAGCAAGAAGGGGCACAACCTCGTCTACGGCCTGCGCTTCATGCGAGTGGTCGTCGGCACCTGGTGGCGCGAGAGGCGGCGGGCCTAGCAGCCAGCCAAGGCGGATCGACGGCGGGGCCTGGCTCCACGGTGCACCGTGGAGCCAGGCCCCGCCGTCGTCACTGGCTGGCCCGGGCCGCGCGCTCGGTGGCCATCGTGGGGCTGGCCGGGACATTGGGGCCTGAGGCCGCTGGCGTGGCCGCCACGCTCGCCGTCGAGCCAC
>Ga0335072_10014303_pt1 | contig 11271 bp, 8 predicted proteins | sample Lox_Sample_21_FD_206725 | JGI IMG/M metagenome (GOLD analysis project Ga0335072, IMG submission 206725) | Soil microbial communities from Loxahatchee National Wildlife Refuge, Florida, United States - Lox_Sample_2.1 | ecosystem: Environmental > Terrestrial > Soil > Wetlands | place: USA: Florida...
TCGGCGGCGAACGGGGTGAGCGGAGGGCAGCCGGAGTTTATTCCGCTGCTGGCACGGGCGGCGGTGGCGGCGGGGGTGGATGGGCTGTTTCTGGAGGTCCACGACGACCCGGCGCATGCGAAGTCAGATGGCGCGAATGCGCTGGACCTGAAGCTGCTGAAGCCGCTGCTGGAGACGCTGCTGGCGGTGCATGCGGCGGTGGATGCTAAAGGGTGAGTCGGCACTCCGCTCCAACCATATGCCGCGAGAGCTTCACAAGGCTCGGGCGTGAACCGGTTGACTTTCCCTCAGCGGCTAAAGCCGGCCTCAATTTGTGGGGTTTACGGCACGGCTGAAGCCGTGCCCCTTCAAAACTGCTTCAGAAGAGCGCCTTCATGTGCAGGCTCCAAAGCCACAGCTTGTCGAGACTGAGGTTCCCAACGCCATATCGAGTTGCAGTAAGCTAGCGAGATATGCCCAGCAAAGCTCAAGGCTCGATTCACCTGTTCCGGGTGAAAGGCATCGATCTTTTCCTGCACTGGTCCTGGTTTGTCGTAGCGATCTTCGAGATTCGCGGCGGGATGGGGACGTACTCATCCGTCATCTGGAATGTGCTGGAGTACCTCGCGCTTTTCCTGATTGTGCTGCTGCACGAGTTTGGGCATGCGTTCGCGTGCCGATCGGTGGGCGGCGTGGCGAACCGGATTCTGCTGTGGCCGTTTGGCGGCGTGGCGTATGTGAATCCGCCGCAGCGGCCGGGAGCGATGCTGTGGAGCATTGCGGCAGGACCGCTGGTGAACGTGGTGCTGTTTCCGCTGCTGCTGGGTGTATTCCTTCTGGCGAAGGCAAACGGCTGGTCGGCGTCGATGCACGATGAGTATGTGTTTGTGCGGACCGTGCTGTGGATCGACCTGGGGCTGCTGATCTTCAACATGATGCCGGTGTATCCGCTGGACGGCGGGCAGATTTTGCGTTCGCTGCTGTGGTTTGTGCTGGGGCGGGGGCGCAGCCTGATGGTGGCGACGATTCTGGGCTTTGTGGGGATTGTGGGGTTCTTTGTTCTGGCCGCAGTGCAGGGGTCGTTCTGGCTGGCTGCGATTGGTGTGTTCATGCTGCTGAACTGCTGGGGCGGGCTGCAGCATGCGCGGCAGTTGTTGAAGATGGCGAAGCTGCCCAGGCGGCCGGGGTATGCGTGCCCGAGTTGCCGCACCGCGCCACCGATTGGGGAGTTCTGGGGATGCAGGCAGTGCGGAAAATCCTTCGATACGTTTGAGACTCGGTCCGTGTGTCCTCACTGCTCGGCGCAGTACATGGTGACGACGTGCCTGGATTGCGGCGTGTCGCGGCCGCAGGCGGAGTGGGTGACCGACCCGGTGGCGGCGTCGGGGGCGGTGCTGGGGAGTTCGGCGGCGAGGTCATAATGGCGCGTTTGGTTCTTCGTTGTGCCGGGGAGTAAGCTCTTCTGTTGTTTCGAGATGGAGCTATGGACAGACGAAGATTTTTGCAGGGGAGCGCTGCGCTGGCAGGCGTGGCAGCGGTGAATCCGATCAAGGGAATGGGTTCTTCGCTGGGCGGGGCTTCCAGCGCGTCAGCGGCTGCAAGCGCGTTTGGGCAGGCAGTAGCGCAGGGGCCGGGGCTGGCGCTCGACCGGCACCGCTTTGGCGTGAACTACACGCCTTCGCACAACTGGTGGTTCTGCTGGAACGACTGGGATGCCGATCCGATCCGGCGCGACCTGGACGCGATTGCGGCTCTGGGGGCGGACCATCTGCGGCTGATGCTGATCTGGCCGTTCTTTCAGCCGAATCCGGAGTGGGTGAGCCCGGCGCACCTGGAGCGGCTGGATGAATTGATCGGGATGATGGGCGAACGCGATCTTGATGCGCTGGTGACGGTGTTCACGGGACAACTGAGCGGGTGGTATTTTCTGCCGCCGTTCAATCGACTGTCAGACGGGTTTTTTGCCGACGCGACGATGGCCGCAGCGCAGGAGAGGTTTGTGCGCGCGCTGGCCGGCGTGATGCAGAGGCACGCGAATGTGATTGGGTTCGACATGGGCAACGAGATCAACACGTGCTGGCAGGCGCCGCTGGCGCAGGGCGACGCGTGGATGGCGCGGATGTTTGGGCTGATGGAGCAAGCGCTGCCGGGGCATCTGCACGTGAACGGGGTGGATCACGAGCCGTGGTTCAGGGACGATACGTTTTCTCAGCAGGCGCTGGCGGCGGCGCGGATGCCGGTGATGCACTGCTATCCCTACTGGACAGGAGCGGTGAAGTATGGAGGGGCGATGGATCCGCCGAGCGTGAAGCTGCTGGCGGGGATGGCGGCGCTGATTCGCGCGTATGCAGGGACACAGCAGAAACCGGTGTGGGCGGGCGAGTTCAACACGTGCATCAAGGAGCTGCCGGAAAAGGGGCAGGCCGAGTGGCTGGAGAAGGCGGTGGGCGCAGCGATTGAGCAAGGGGTGAGCTGGTTCAGCTACTGGGACAGTCACGATGTGGACAGGAAGTTTGCGTTCAATCCGCTGGAGTACAGCCTGGGGCTGCTGACGAATGACGGCAGGGTGAAGGAACAGGGACGCGTGTTTCAGCGGCTGGCGGAGAGCTATCGCGGGAAGCCGGTCGTGTTTCCGAAGGGCAGCGCGGCGACGCCGCCTGCGGAGCGGACGCTGGAAGGGACGTGGCGATGGCTGCTGGAGTGGATGGGGTGGAAGGCGGGGAAAGGGTGAGTCGGAGGTGAATGTCATCAGGTCGGCGAGCAGGAATGCGCCTGATACCATTTCCGCATGTTGAGAACCCTGTTTTGGCGGCGCGTGGGCGCGCTCACTGTTGCTTTCGTTGCGGTTGTTTTTGCGGGTTCGTTGACGAGTGCGGCGCTGACGGCGCAGAGCACGGATGCGAGCAAGGCGCCGGACCGCTCGCAGATTGAAGAAGTGCTGAGCAGGTTGCGGAATGGGCGGCCAATCGGGCAGGTGGCGGTGTCGCCCGATGGCCGGCGCGTGGCGTGGACGGAGGGTTCTCGCCGCGGCGGCGAGATTGTTGTTGCTCCGATTGACGATTTGAAGCAGACGCAGCCGGTGACCGCGGCGACGAAGAGCGAAGAGCACTGCAGAGAAGGCGAGATTGCGTGGGCGCCGAACTCGAAGGCGCTGGCGTTCTTTTCAGATTGCGCGAAGCCGGACGAGCAGGCCGATCTTTATATCTCGCACATGAATGGGAATCCGGCGCGGCGGCTGACGGTGCTGAATGGCTATGTGAATGCGCCGGCGTTTTCGCCGGACGGTGCGAAGATTGCGTTTCTTTATGTGGAGGGTGCGACGCGGCCGGCTGGGGCGCTGGCGGCGATGAAGCCGCCATCGGGGGTGATTGGCGAAGACGGCGTGGAGATTCAACGGGTGGCGGTGGCGAATGCGGATGCCCAGGAACCGGAAGCGCCGCAGCAGGTGACGCCGGCGAAGCTGCATGTCTACGAGTTTGACTGGGCGCCGGACTCGAAGGGACTGACGTATGTTGCGGCCGATCCGCCGGGAGAGAACAACTGGTGGGTGGCAAAGCTCTATGCGCAGAAGCTGGGCGCTGAGCCGAGGGTGGTGCTCGATCCGCCAACGGTGGATGGGCCGTTGCACGGGCTGCAGATTGCGGCGCCGCGGTGGTCGCCGGACGGGAAGGTGATTGCGTTTATCGGCGGGCTGATGAGCGACCAGGGTTCGACGGGCGGCGATGTGTGGCTGGTTTCGTCGGAAGGCGGCGCACCGAGGGATATCACGGCGGGCAGGCCGACTTCGCCGGCCTGGGTGGCATGGGATGGCAATGAGCATCTGTATGTGAGCGAGCTGGCGGGCGGCAACAGCCAGCTGATGCGGTTCCGGCTGCAGGGCGATCGGGTGAGCCCGGGCGGCGCGATCAACTTTGGGTCGCCGATCTTCAGTATTCCCGGGTCGGTGGGCGACGGGCGGATGCACATGAGCCTGTCGGCGACGGCGGATCGCTCGATGTTTGTGTTCACGGCGAGCACGTTTGATCATGCGCCGGAGATCTACGCGGCGAAGCCGTCGGTGGTGATGTCGGCGGGGCTGGCGGGCGTGATGCAGCTCTCGCATCTAAATGATGGAATCGAGGCGGGCTGGGGCAAGGCTGTGTCGCTGGCGTGGAAGAGCGATCAGTTTCACGTGCAGGGCTGGCTGCTGCTGCCCAAGCACTACGATCCGGAGAAAAAGTATCCATTGGTTGTGGAAGTGCACGGGGGACCGGCGGCGGCGGTAGTGGCGCGGTGGGGCAGCGGCGGCGGAATCAGCGGAACGGCGCTGTCGGCGCTGGGGTATTTTGTGCTGGAACCGAACCCGCGGGGAAGCTTCGGGCAGGGCGAGGAGTTTACGAAGGCGAACCGGAAGGACTTCGGCTATGGCGACTTGCGGGACATCCTGGCGGGCGTGGATACGGTGGAGGCGAAGTACCCGATTGATCCCAACCGTGTGGGCCTGACCGGATGGAGCTATGGCGGATTCATGACGATGCTGGGTGTGACGCGGACGGACCGCTTCAAGGCGGCAGTGGCGGGAGCGGGTATCTCGGACTGGCTGAGCTACTACGGCGAGAACTCGATTGATGAGTGGATGATTCCGTACTTCGGGGCATCGGTATATGACGACCCGGCGGTGTATGCGAAGAGCTCGGCGATCACCTTTATCAAGCAGGCGCATACGCCAACGCTGGTGGTGGTAGGGGACCGGGACGGCGAGTGTCCGGCGCCGCAGTCGTTTGAGTTCTGGCATGCGCTGAGGGACGAGCATGTGCCGACGGAGCTGGTGGTTTATCCGAATGAAGGGCACGGGTTTGTCGATCCGGAGCACCAGAGGGATGTGATGGTGCGGACGGTGGAGTGGTTTGCCAAGTATCTGCCGGCCTCATGAGGTTTGGGGAGGGCCTGGCTGCTTTCCAACGTCGGCTGCGGGAGTCTATTGGACATCGGGAAAGCTGCGACCAGACCGGGAACTGGGATGGCCGCTTTGTCCTGATACACTTTTCTTTGGAGAAATACAGGGTGAGTCACGTCAACCGGCCCAAAGGCAGAGGTTTGCGCGGGGTCGGTTGTCTCAGCCAGATGCCCCTGTGGCCGCTTGCATGCGGACAGGCTGGCGGGTGGCCTCAAGCTCACATTTTCTGATGCATTCGGAGAGACCGTTCCGCGGTTGGAAGATGCGGAACGGGGAGGATTCATGCGGCGGTATTTAGCGCTTGTCTTTTTAGTACTACTGAGCATTCCCGCGGGAGTCTCGATCTCCGGCTGTATTCGCAACCCGGCCGGAAACTATTGCAATGGATTGGGCTACGGCACGAAGGACACCGATGTGTACACCATCGACCTGGAGCCCAGAACGACCGGTATCTCGATCGGGTTTGGGCAGACGCGCCAGATCTCAGCGCCGACGGCGAAGACCTGCAAGGGCCAGTCGGCCAGCGTTTCGAGCTATACCTATGGCACGACAAATAACCGGCTGGTGGATATTTCCCCGACGGGAAGCATTTGTGCCGGCACCTGGAACCGGAACTCGGGCGGCGGTATTGCGGACTACACGATCTGCAGTGCGCCGAGTCCGCTGCCAAGCTCAAGTGGGCTGCCGTACGCGATTGCGTACATTTCCGCCTCGGCAGATTCGGTTACGTCGAACCCTGTCGAGGTGTATGTCCATGCGCCAGTCAGTTCGATCAACTTGACGCTCAACGGCGCCTCGTCGACAACGCAGCAGTGCTCGTCGCAGGGCACGATCGAACAGCTGGATGCGGAAGCGTGCTATTCAAGCGGCGGAAAGCAGTATGAGTTGTGTGCGCCGCCGACTGTGACGCAGTATGCATGCAGCGGGGGCCTGGCGCCGGGTGTGACGTCGGTGCCGGAGTGCACCTCATCAGTCGGGATTCTTTCGTACACTGTGGGAACAAGCAGTGTGGCGTCGATCGATCCTGAGACCAACCAGATTACGGCGGAGTTGCCGGGCACGACGGCCATCACGGCGCAGCTCGCGGGGTCGGGATCGTCGGCCGGATACTTCTCGACGTGTCCGCCAAAGTCGATTTCAGTGACGCTGGCTAACGGCAGCACGAGCGGCGTGGTAACGCAGGGCGTGCAGCAGAACCTGACGACCACGGTCTATGACACGAATAACAATCCGATTACAGGCCTGACTCTCGACTATCAATCGACGAATCCGCTGGACATCAATGCGGGATCGGGTGGCGCTATCACGGCCTCGTTCCCCGGGTCGGCGAGCGTGTACGCGATCTGCCAGCCCTCGACGTGCAATCCGACGCCGATCAACGAGGTGGGTGCAGGCAACGGCACAGGGTTGTCGATTTCGAGCAATCCGGTGGACATCACGACTCCGGGCACTGCGAGTTCGTACATGTGGTTCTCGGCTCCGGGCAAGTCGCAGTATGTGGTGCCGATCGAACTGCTGAGTGGGACAACGGGATCGAATTCGCGGCTGCCGTATGTGCCGAATTCGATGGTGATGGATCAGACAGGCGCGAATCTTTATTTTGGTTCATCGCATGAGCTGATGGTTTACAGCACCAGCGCCAACGCGGTTTCGAAGCAGGACACGACGGTCCCGGGTGTAGTGCTGGCGGTCTCGCCCAACAACCAAACACTGCTCATCAACGACCAGGTGCGGAAGGTCTTCTACCTGTATAACGTGAGCGGCAGCGTGACTGGGACGTTTGGCGGGGTAGGCAATGCGGCCCAGTGGACACCGGATTCGAAGACGCTGTACGTAACTGACAGCGCATCACTGGGAGCGGGGCACAGCAACACGCTCTATGTGTTCAACGCGAATACGGGCTGGACGACCTACAGTCTGAATGCGACGGGCGGGGCGCCAAACCTGGCGGTGATGGTGCCGGGAGTGGGCGCATATCTGAGCGGCGAACCGACGGTGGCCCACACGTGGTGTCCGCAGGGACAGGTGGGCGACTATGCGGGGACGATTTTCTATCCGCAGGGCGACCTGGTGAACGCGCAGACGGATGTGCTGGCGGCAACGACGGATGGCGACCACATCATCGGCGCAGCAGCGACGGGCGGCGGCATCACGCTGTCGGATATCGGCGTGACGATTCCGACGGCCGCACCGCCAAGCGGGAGCGGACCCGCGACACCGCTTCCGTGCCCGATTTCGTCGTCAGGTGCGATGACGCCGCTGAACATCACGCATACGCTGAACCAGTCAGCGGTAAACGTGAATGCAACGAGCGTGAACCAGGTAGTGACATCGCCGGCGGCTGTGAGTTCGGGAACCGCAGGGGCGAGCTACAGCCTGAGCTTCATCACCTACAACGGTGTGACTGCGGGGGCGACCCTGCCGTACTACAAGCAGGTTAACGGGACGTCGAGTTCGTTGGGGACAGTGGGGTACCTTACACTGGCAGGCGGTTCGGCGATCACGGCTCCGGTTGCGGGCGCGTTCAGCGCAGACAGCACGCTGTTCTTTGTCTCGACGGCGGGCGACAACAAGGTCCACTACATCGATACGAAGAAGCTGCTGACGGACCCGGCCAACGCGGACACGCAGCAGATCAGCCCGAACCTGCCGCCGTGCACGCCGGGCACAGATCCGGGATGCGTGCTGACGGCGCCGGTGGGCGGCTCGGTGCCGGCGACGGCGATCGCGGTGAAGCCGCGGTCGACAACGTAGCCGCAAAAGAAACAAGCCAAATGAGCGGAGGGCCGGCGCGATGCCGGCCTTTCTGTTGGCGTGACGATGTGGATCGCGCTGCGGCGTGCGATGGTTCACTGCGGAAGCCGGAAGTGAGGGCAGTCCTGCACGATAGAATCAGAGCATGATCAAGGGGATTTCCTTTTTGCGTCCGACGGGCAGCGCACAGGTCTACGAGCGGCTGTCGAGTTTCTTTTCGGCGCTGGGATTTGCCCATGGGGCGGGCTGGAAAGAGGAAGCTTCGCTGGGCGCATCGTTTTTGGCGCCCCTGGGAAATCTGGAGTTGGTCGACGGCAGGTTTCCGCCGGTTGCGGACGTGCTGGTGGAGGTGACGGCGCTGGATGCCGCACACCAGGCAGCGAGCGCATGGCTGCGCGCGCAGGGCGGCGAAGTGGAGAAGCAGATCTCCGAGATCACGGCGACGGACTGGAAGTCGCGCATATTTACGGTCGAGCCGGAGCCGGGCTACGCATTCAGCTTCTGGGCGTGGACGGATCCGTTAAAGGGCAAGCCGGTTGCGCTGGAAGGCGACTTAAGCGCGGCGGGGATGAAGTTTGCCATCGTGGTGGCGCGCTGGAATGCGGTGATCACGGAGCGGCTGCTCGAAGGCGCGCTCGATGCACTGATGCGCAGTGGGGCGGCGCGCGGCGACATTGAGGTGGTGCGGGTGCCGGGCGCGTGGGAGATTCCGGGCGCGGCGCGGGCAATTGCGGAACGGAAGAAGGTGGATGCAATTGTGACGCTGGGCTGTCTGTTGCGCGGCGAGACGGCGCACTACGAGGCCATCTACAACGAAGTGTCGCGTGGGATCGGGCAGTCGCAGCAGGAGACGGGCGTACCGCACAGTTTTGGCGTGTTGACCTGCGAGACGCTGGAACAGGCACTGCATCGCGCCGGAGTCAAAGCAGGGAACAAGGGATTTGAAGCGGCCGCCGCTGCGATCGAGATGGTGAGCCTGCAGCGCAAGATCAAGGAAGGCGGCGCTGTTTGACGGCCGCAACGCGGCGCAAGGCGCGCGAACTCGCCATGCAGATGCTGTTCCAGGCAGACGTGGGGCGGCAGACTCCGGACGATGTGCGCAAGACATTCTGGCGCGCGGGGGACGCGGTAACTCCTGAAGTACGCGGATTTGCCGAAGATCTGTTTGATGTGGCGACGACGCAGCAGGAGAAGATCGACGAGTTGATTGCTGCGAATTCCAAGCACTGGCGGCTGGAGCGCATGCCGGCGGTGGATCGCAATCTGCTGCGCATGGCAGTGGGCGAGATGATCGGATTCAAGGGAACGCCGTTTCCGATTGTGATCAATGAGGCGCTGGAGATCGGGCGGCGCTACTGTGCGACGGAGTCGATCAATTTTCTGAACGGACTGCTGGACGCCGTTGCGCATGGGCTGCTGCCGAAGTAGAACGGGCAGTTCAAAGAGCTTCTCCATCTAAAGATTGAGAACAATCCCCATACATTGCAGGATGTGTGTGTTCATGCGGGCTCGGTAGGGTTAGGAACGGAGCACGACAGAGAGACAAAGGTGGGATGTGTGCGGCAATTTGCGGCGCATTCCGCACGAAGTCTCAAGACACATGCGGCGTGCCCACGACGATTCCCTATCTTGAGAGAGGTCAATGCACAAGTTCAGCCAGTACTCGCTACGATCCGTCTGCTTCCACTCCGCCTTCATCACAAAGTCAACCCGATTCGCACTGCTTCTTGTCATTGCTCTGCTGGCATGGAGCGCGCATGCCAACGCACAGGGGTGCATCCTGGCGCGCTCGCCTGAGCAGGGACTACCGACCGGGCAGGGCGGCGTGCTGCAGCCGGGACATTTTCAGATCACGATTGGCGAACGGCATCAGTTCTCGTACCAGCATTATGTCGGCGATGTGTACCAGGAGTATCGGTCGCAGGACCGCACCGAGGTGCAGAACCGCATTAACCTGATCACCGCCAACCTGACGTACCAGTGGACGCCGCGGATCAGCTTTGAGATCGACATGCCGTGGCTGTTCGCGTCGCGCAAGCAGCAGAGTTCGCCGATCAAATATGAAGCGACAGGTGTCGGCGACATGATTCTCGGCGTGAACACGTGGATCCGGAATCCGGAGCACGCGCCACGGAGCAATGCTTCGGTAGGTATAGGAGTGCTGATGCCGACCGGTAATGACGATGTGCAGAACACAGTGGACACGAACACCACGGGCACGGGCTCGGCGGTCAAGGTGACGGCCCCGGTTGACTATTCGATTCAGCCCGGTAACGGCGGCTGGGGCATGGCGATGCAGTGGATGGGCTATACGCGCGTTTCGAATTCACTGGTCTTCTATACGGACGGTGACTACATCGCATCGCAGGGCGATACGAATGGCATTCAACGAGGAGCTACGCTGAGCACAACGCAGCCCTTAAACAACTATGTGGCGCGGTCAGATCAGTACCTGCTGGAGGCGGGAGTCTATTTCCCGATCAGCAAAGTTAAAGGGCTTGGGGCAACGTTTGGCCCGCGCGACGAGGGCGTTCCGGCGAAGAACCTGTTCCCGAACAGCAACGATGGATTTCGCAGGCCGGGCTTTGCAGTATCGGCAGGGCCGGGGATTGAGTACACGCGCGGAGCGAACCTGCTGGCGGCTGGGGTGTACAAGGCAGTTCATCGGGACCGCACGGTCAGCTATCCTGACGAGGTCTACGGCTCGCACGGAGACGCAGCGTTTGCGCAGTACGTCTGGCTGGCCAGCCTTACGCACCGTTTCTGACGTAGAGACGAGCGCATGCGAGCGAGCCGGGCTGGGGCCAGGCTCGCTTTTGTGCGTCAAGGCAGAAGTTCATTCACAGGAGACAAAGGATGCGCATCCATCACATCTGGGCGGCGCTGTTCATGATCACGATATTGCAGCCGGCGCAGGCCAAGCGCGCGCCGAATCTTGAGCTGAAGGGCCTGGCTGGGAAGACGGAGAAGATTGCGGATCTTCGAGGATCGATCGCCGTGGTGAACTTCTGGGCGACATGGTGCGGACCCTGCAGAGAAGAGCTGCCGATGCTGTCGAAGCTCGAAACCGAGTACGGACCGCGAAAGGTCCGGTTTATTGCCATTTCGGCAGATGAAGAGAAAGACCGGAAGAAAGTCGACGCATTTCTAAGCAAGAACCCGCTGGGGATGGATGTGTGGCTCGGTGCGGATCTCGACATGCTGGAGCGGGCGGGTTTGGGGAACGAGCTGCCGGCGACGATGATTCTCGACGATCAAGGCGAGGTGGTGGCGCGCATCCTGGGCCAGGCGCGCGAGGAGGACCTGCGGCGGCCACTGGATTGGCTGCTCAGCGGCAAAAACGGGCCGGCGCCGACACCGGTGGTAAAGCATTATTAGCTCCGATAGCATGTCTCACTTCGGGCAGTTGGCGGATTTCACCTGGAGGGCCGTGGTGTTGCAGGCCTGATCAGAAGCGGCCGCGACAACTCAATTTCCTTCGAGAGCGTCCAATAGCAAAGGAACCGGGTCAGCGGGAACCAGAATGAGTTCCGGCTCGTAATTTCAACGGGTTCCGCCGGTTCCGGCTGGATTTACGACGCAGGCCGGGTTTTGCGGCGTAC
>Ga0335072_10014304_pt1 | contig 11271 bp, 11 predicted proteins | sample Lox_Sample_21_FD_206725 | JGI IMG/M metagenome (GOLD analysis project Ga0335072, IMG submission 206725) | Soil microbial communities from Loxahatchee National Wildlife Refuge, Florida, United States - Lox_Sample_2.1 | ecosystem: Environmental > Terrestrial > Soil > Wetlands | place: USA...
GCGCCGAGCGCGACGATCAGCAGGACCGGGCCGGCGTGACGCGGCGCGACGTCGGCGATCGCGAACACCGCGACCGGCCCGATCGCGAACCACGCGTTGGGAACGGCACGGAGCAGCCGGCTCGGTGGGAGGGCGCCCCGCCGAACCCTTTCGAGCCGCTCGATCGACAGCGCCGCGACGACCGCGAGCGGCACGATCGCGAGCGGGACGACGAACACCAGCGGCACGAACGCCAGCTGCGTCGGAACCGTGAAGCCGAACGGCGTGTCGAACTCGACCCTTGTTGCCAGCGCGAGCACCAGTACGCATAGGACGGTCTGCACGACCAGGATGCCGTGCGGCGGGTTGGTCACCCACAGTGCCGCCACGGCCGCGGCGAACACCGCCGTGCTCCCGAGCGTCGCCAGCCGCTCGCGCTGCGACATCCGCGATCGGCGCTGCCGCAAACTGGCAGCGAGCAGCGACTGCTCTTCAATCGTCGGGTCGATCGACATCCTGCGCGATATCGGCGCCGCGCTAATGGTGTGTTAACCGAGCCCCCGTTCAGCGGACGATCATTCGGATCACGAACATGCGTCCACGGATGGCCGACAGACGCTGAAGATCGCCTCCCGGTGGACGATGACTCCTCGGAATCAGCTGAACACGGACGGGACCGGGATCGCAGTACGCGCCTCACACGGAAGTGAGGCCCCTCGTCCGAAGAAAGAAACCACGGAAGGTTGATACATGAAGCAATACCTGTTCCGCAGCATCGGCATCGGGGTCGCCGTCGCTGCATTGGGCGCTGTTCCGGCGTCCGCGGTCGCGCAGAGCGCCGCTAGCACTACGACGGCCTGCACGAACCCACTGCTCACCCAGCCGTTCCTGGCCTGGGGCGACAGCAACTGGTACGCGCTGGCCCCCGGCGAGACCGCCGACCACTTCGCGGGCACCGGCTGGACCCTTACCGGCGGCGCGAAGATCGTCACCACCACCCTCCAGGACGGCACCACGGGATCGGTGCTCGACCTGCCGCGCGGCTCGCAGGCGGTCAGCCCAACCGTGTGCCTGACGTCCGCGTACCCGACCGCGCGGATGATGATCCGCAACGTCTCGGGCTCGAACGGCGGCAGCGTCGGCTTCTCGGTGTCCTACGCCGGAACGAGCACCGCGAACGCCCCCCTCCAGACCGGAACCTTCAAGACCACCGGAAGCAGCGGCGTCGCCGGCGATTGGGCGCTGTCCGACCCCGCTGATCTGGACCCGAGCACCGCCACGGGCTGGCAGCTCATGCAGGTCACGCTGAGCGCGAACGGGCCCAAGGAGTTCCAGGTCTACAACCTGTACCTAGACCCGGCGATGCGCGGCTAGGCCGACCGGCCTCCGCGCATCAGCGCGAGCTGCCGGTTGACGGCAGCGGTAGTCCGCTCGACCTCGCCGGTCGCGAGGAGGTCGAGCAGCGCTCCGCGCAGGACGGCGAGGACGAGCGTCGGCTCGATCTCGCCGGCCGCGCCGGCGCCGGCCGCCTGCTCCAGAACCGCGAGCCAGTCCGCGACGGTGGCGGCGGCAAAGCCGGCCCACGGCCCGTCTGGGTCGATCAGCGAGCGAGCGTAACCCTCCACCCACAGGGTCAGGAGCCCGCGGCGTTCCTCGGCGGCGAGCCACGCCCACAGCTCGGAGGCGACCGTGAGCAGCCCCCCGCCCTCCACGTCACCCGCATCGGCCGCGCCGCGGAGCAATTCGAGCTCGTCCGCCCGGGCTCGAGCCAGCAACGCCTGTACGAGCTCCGCCTTGCTCCCGAACAGGAATAGCAGCACGCGCGGACTAGAGCCGATCGCGGCCGCGAGCGGACGCAGCGACAAGTCGGCCACGCCGTGTTCGAGCACATACGCGTAGGCGAGCTCGAGCAGCTCGTGGCGTCGCGGCGAGGTGGCGGGCGCGGTTGCGGGCATCGGCGGGTAGTGTAAGCTACTGAAACGACTGTTTCAGTGACGATCCGAACGCTCGACAAGCCCGGTGACCTCGGCTGGGTCGTGATGGCTCACGGCGAGGTCTACGCGAGCGAGTTCGGCTGGGACACGAGCTTCGAGGCGCTCGTGGCGAGGATCGTCGCCGACTACGCCTCCGGTCGTGACCCGCAGCGCGAGGCCGCGTGGATCGCCGAACTCGACGGCCGGCGAGTGGGCTGCATCTTCTGCGTGGCCGACCCGGACCACACGGGCGCCGCGCTACTGCGGATCCTGCTCGTCCACCCCGACGCGCGCGGTCACGACCTCGGTCGCCGGCTAATCGACACGTGCCTCGAGTACGCGCGTGGCGCCGGCTACGAGCGGGTGCGGCTGTGGACCAACCATCCGCTCGCGGCGGCTCGCCACCTCTACCTCGAGCGCGGTTTCGAGCTGGTCGGAGAGGATCCCCACCACAGCTTCGGCGTCGACCTTGTCGGCCAGACCTACGAGCTCGATCTGAGCGCCTCCGCCAGAATTGCGCTGAGTGCGGCGCCTGATCGTGAACGCGGATGACTTCGGCCTCGCCGCCGGCGTCAACGAGGGCATCGTCGAAGCGCACGTCAACGGCATCCTCACCAGCACGAGCCTGATGGTCGACCGGCCCGCGGCCGCCGACGCCGCCCGGCTCATGCGCGAGCACCCGGCGCTGTCGGTCGGGCTGCACTACGTCGAAGACGGACCGGAGATCGACGAGCCCGGCCACGCCGCCCGCACGTTCGCCGCCCAGCTCGAACGCTTCCGCGAGCTGACCGGCTCCGAGCCGACGCACGTCGACTCCCACCATCACGTGCACCTAACCCGGATGTCGACGTTCGAGCCGCTGGTCGAGCCGCTCGGGGTGCCGCTCCGGGGCGACGGGCGCGTGCGGTATCTGGGCGGGTTCTACGCCCAGCCGGAGCGCGGTGTCGTCGAACTCGAACGGGTTCGGACGCCGTTTCTGCTCGGGCTGCTGGCCGGCGCCGACACGACCGCCGAGTTCACCGAGATTGGCTGCCACCCGGCCCGGGTGACACAGGACCTCGTGTCGAGCTACACGCCCGAGCGCGAGGTCGAGCTCGCCACACTCACCGAGCCTGGCCTGCCGGCGCACATCGACGGACTCGGATTCACGCTAGCCAGCTACCACGACTGGCGCACGCTGATCTAGTCCCGGCCGTAGGGGGCGCCGACGGGCCGTTCCTCCGGCTCCGGCTCGGGCTCGAGCTCCAGCGGCGGACCGAAACTGACCCTGAGGATCGCGCCGCCGTCCGGCGCGTTGGCGGCCTCGGCGAACCCGTCGTGCGCCTCGGCCGCCTGGCGGACGATCGCGAGGCCCAACCCCGAGCCGGGCTTCGAGCGCGCCTCGGTGGCGCGATGGAAGCGGTCGAACACGTACGGCAGGTCGTCGTTCTTGAAGCCGGGACCGTGGTCGCGGACGGTCAGCACGCCGTCATGCAGCGTGACCTCGACCTCGCCGCCCGCGGGGCTCCACTTGGCCGCGTTGTCGAGCAGGTTCGTGACGGCTCTCGAGATCCGATCCCCCTCACCGCGCACGAGCGTCGGCTCGAGCCGCTGGCCGAAGGTCAGTCTTGGTGCGCGCCGGCGGGCCCGCTCGAGTGCCTCGGCGACGATCGCATCGACCCGCACGTCGCCGGGGTCGCTCGTCTGCTTGACCCCACGCGCGAGCTCGACGACGTCTGCCACAAGCGCGGTGAGCTCGTCGAGCTCCTCGATCACGTCGGCCCGCAACGCCGCCCGATCCTCCGGCGACAGCAGTTCCTCGTCGCGCATCAGCTGCAGGTTGGCGCGGATCGTCGCGATCGGCGTGCGCAGCTCGTGCGAGGCGTCGGCGACGAGGTTCCGCTGGGCCTGCACCGAGCGCTCGAGCGCGTCGAGCGTCTGGTTGAACGTGGCCGCCAGCCGGGCCAGCTCGTCGGAGCCGATCACGTCGAGGCGCTCGTGCTCGATCCGCTCGGGGCTGGCGGCGATCGACTCGGTCTGCCGCGTGAAGCGCGCGATCGGCGCGAGTGCCGTGCGGGCCACCGCGAACCCGAGCAGCGCGGCGAGCAGGATGCCCGCGCCGCCGATCACGAGCAGGAGCAGCAGCTGGTTCGACAGCTCGCTGTCAACCGAAGCCAGTGGCAGCGCCACCAGCAGCGCGCCGCGCCACCCGATGCCGGTCGCCATCACGCGGATGTGGTGCCCGGCGACGGTCGTGTCGGTGAAGTACTGGCCCCGGCCGGTCTTGGCGATCTCCCGCGCCTGCGCGCTGACCGGGATCCCGTACTCCTGGCTCTTCGGTGAGTACGTATCGCCGTTCGGGCACACCAGCGTGAACGTGCCCGACGGGCCTCCGAACGGTTGTGACGGCGGCCGATCGAGCCCGAGGCCCTGGTCCGGATCGGGCGGCTGGCCGCACGCGCTGTCCCCCGACCCCTGCCCCGACCCCTGCCCCGATCCGTGCCCCGGCCCTGGGTGGCCCGACGCCACCGGCGTCGGGGAGAACTCCCCCGGCGGACCCTGCGCGCGGGCCACATACGGGCGGGCAATGCTCTGGAGCGACTGGTCCACCTGCCCCTGGAGGCTCGAGCGCGTCCCCAGATACGAGCCGACTGCCACGCCGATCACGGCGATCGCCACCGCCACCCCGGCGACGAGCACGATTCGCGTGCGCAGGCTCATTCGTCGGGCTCCCGCAGCGCGTAGCCGACGCCCCGGACCGTGTGGATCTGTGCCGTGGCCCCGGCCTCTTCGAGCTTGCGCCGCAGGTAGCCGACGTACACGCGCAGCGCGTTCGACGTCGGCCCGAAGTCGTATCCCCACACGCGGTCGTAGATCAGCGTGTGCGGCAGCACGCGGCGCGGGTTGAGCATCAGCAGCTCGAGCAGCTGATACTCGGTTCTCGTCAGCTCGACGAACGTCCCGTCGACCATCACGCCGTGACGCGCGGAGTCGAGCCGCAGGTCCCCGAACGCCAGCGCGCCGTCCGCGGTCGTCTCGCCTCCCGCGCGGCGCAGCAGCGCGCGCAGCCGGGCCTTGAGCTCGTCGATGTCGAACGGCTTGACCAGATAATCGTCGGCGCCGGCGTCGAGCCCGTCGATCCGGTCGCTGACGGCGTCGCGGGCGGTGAGCATCAGCACCGGAACGCGGTTCCCCTCGCGCCGTAGCAGGCGGCACACCTCGAGACCATCGATGTCGGGCAGACCGATGTCGAGCACGACCGCGTCGGGGAGGCTGCCGTTGACCTCGGACAGCGCCTCCGCCCCGCTCTCGGCCAGCTTGACCTCGTAACCGGCGAGCGACAGTGCCCGGCGGAGCACGTCCCGCAATGCACGATCGTCGTCGACCACCAACAGTCTCATGGTGTGATTTTCGTCGCTCGCGGGCGTTCTCGCGAGCGTTTCATACCTACGTCTTACCCGAGCGCGCGGTCAGCTCACGCAGGACCGCGCCCAGGATGCCGTTGACGAACGCGGGAGCCTCGGCGCCGCAGAAGCGCTTGGCGGTCTCGACGGCCTCGTCGATCGCCCCCTCGGGCGGAATCGCCTGGTCTCCGGGCAGGTCCTGGGCGTACAGCATCTCGGCCAGGCCGACCCGCAAGATCGAGCGCTCGAGCGGGGCGATCCGCTCGAGCGACCAGCCGGTCGCGTGCGTCCGGATCAGCTCGTCCAGCTCGGGCTGATGGTCGCGCACGAGCCCAGCCACCGCACGCGTGAACGCGTGGGTGTCTCGGGGAAATGTCTGCTCGAGGGGCCGACCGAGCAGATCGCTCTGATACAGCGCCCAGATCGCAGCGCGGCGCTGGTCGGTCCTACGCACGGCGACGAGTGTAGTCGCGGGCGCGGCCGGGCTAGGCGACCAAGGCCGCGAATCTCAGTCGACGACGATCAACCCCTTCGAGATCGAGGTCAGGATGTCGCACCCGTCCTCGGTCACGACCACTAGATCCTCGATCCGAACCCCGAACCGGCCCGGTAGGTACACGCCCGGCTCGACCGTGACCACGTTGCCCGGCGCCAGCACGGCCTCCGAGGGCTGCGCCAGCCGGGGCGCCTCGTGGACCTCGAGCCCGACACCGTGGCCGAGCCCGTGGCCGAAGTGCTCCCCGTGACCGGCGGCCGTGATCGCCGCGCGCGCCACCGCGTCCACGTCCCGCCCGACCGCAGCCGGCCTGACGTCCTCGACCGCCGCGAGCTGGGCGTCGAGGACGAGCTGGTACACGTCCGCGGCCTCGGAGCTGATCGCGCCGGTCGCCAGCGTCCTCGTGCAGTCCGAGCAGTAGCCGTCGAGCAGCGCTCCCCAATCGACCACGACGAGCTCGCCGGCGCGGACCGGTTCGTCTCGCGGCCGCCCGTGCGGGAGCGCGCCGTGAGGGCCGCCGGCGACGATCGGCGGGAAGCTCGGCCCGGTGGCGCCGCGCCGGCGCATCTCGAACTCGAGCGCCGTCGCCAGCTCGCGCTCGGTGTGACCGGTCAGGCCCCCGGCGATGAGCTCGGCGAACGCCTCGTCCGCAAGCGCCGCGGCGGCCCTGATCGCGGCGACCTCGCCGGGCTCCTTGACGGCGCGCAGGCCCTCGATCAACCCATCCACGCCGACGAGCTCGATCCGATCGGGCAGGCGCTCACGCAGCCGAGCGTGGGCGCGGACGGACATATGGGCGGCCTCGAACCCGAGTCGCAGCTCGCCGGCACCCAGCGACTCGCCGACCGACTCGAGCAGCTCCTGCGCCGCGCGCCGGCGCTCGAACAACGGGTCGACCTGCTCGGCCGCCTGTTCGACGTAGCGAAAGTCGGTGACGAACAGCCGCGTGTCCGCCCCGACCAGCGCGATGCCGTTGCTGCCGGTGAAGCCGGTCAGGTAGCGGACGTTGAAGGAATCCGTGACCAGCAGCACGTCGATGCCGGCGTCGGGAAGCAGGCCGGCGAGGCGCTCGGCGCGGGAGGTCACGCCGCCAGCTCGTCCCGGACGCGCTCGAGCGCGTCGCGGTATCCATCGGGGCCCTTGCCGGCGACGCGGGCGAAGCACAGCTCGGAGATCACCGAATGGCGCCGCCACGCCTCGCGGGAATCGACGTCGGACAGGTGCACCTCGACCGCGGGCAGGCCGGTCAGCTCAAGCGCGTCGCGGATCGCGTACGAGTAATGCGTCCAGGCGCCGGGGTTGAGCACGATCGCGTCGGCGAGGCCTTCGAGGCCGTGCAGATGCTCGACGAAGTCGCCTTCGTGGTTGGTGTGAAAGAACCGGGTCTTGAGTCCCAGGTCGTGCGCGGCGTCGCTGATCCGGAGTTCGAGCTGCTCGAACGTGAGCCCTCCATAGTGCGTCGGGTCGCGACGGCCGAGCTGGTCGAGGTTGACGCCGTGCATGACTTCGACGCGGTTACGCGTGGCGCTCACGGTGCGATCAATTCCTGCACCGCGGCGCGCACCTCAGCGGGCTCGACGGTGCAGCCCGGGGTCGCCCGCCCGGGCTCCGAGCACAGCACGAACGGGACCGGTCCGGCGTCGGTGCGCTTCTTGTCGCGCCCGGTGGCGAAGATCACGGCGTCGACGTCCGTGCCCTCGAGCCGCGTCGGCAGACCCGCCGCAACCAGCATCTCGCGGACGTGCTCACGCAGTTCGTCCGCCCCCGACAGCCGTAGCTCGGCCAGCAGGCCGAGGCCGACCGCCTCGCCGTGCCGGTAGCGCGCGTACCCGGTCGCGGTCTCGATCGCATGCGCCACCGTATGTCCGAGGTTGAGAATTTGGCGCAGACCCTGGTCGCGCTCGTCCTCCGAGACGATCCGAACCTTGACCTGAACACACGCGGCGATCACGTCGAGGTCGGCGGCCGCTGCCCCGCCCTCCAGGCGATCCCACAGCGCGCCACCGGAGATCAGCCCGGTCTTCACCACCTCCGCGTACCCGGCCGCGAGCTCTTCGGCCGGAAGCGTTCGGAGCGTCGACGGATCCACGATCACCGCGCTCGGCTGATGGAACGCACCGACGTAGTTCTTGGCCTCCGCGAGGTCGACCCCGGTCTTGCCACCGATCGCCGAGTCGACCTGGGCGACAAGCGTCGTCGGTACCTGCACGACGCGCATCCCGCGCTGGTACGTGGCCGCACAGAATCCGGCCAGGTCGCCCACGACCCCGCCGCCCAGCGCGACGACGACGTCCGAGCGGGTCGCTCCATGACGCACCATCTCGGTCCACACGATCTCGGCGTGAGCGATCGTCTTGGACTGCTCGCCGGGCATGATCCGAACGTCGCCGAGGAACGGCTCAAACCGCTCTCCATACAGGCGCCCGGCGTGGTAATCGGTCACGAGCAACCGGCGGCCGGTGACCGTCGACGGCCAGAACCGGTGCTCGGTCACGAGGCCGTCACCGATGTACACCGGGTAATCGGAGGACGCGCTCGTCGCCCACAGCACCCGTGTGTCTCGCTGGGGCAGGCCGTCGAGGGCGGCGACGACCTTACGGATGTCCGTCGAGCGTTTGGCCGGGACGATCACGTCGGCGAGCGACTCGTACACCGGGCGCCGGGCATCGTGCAGATCGTTGAAGCGGCCCGGGTCCGACGCGAGCGGGCGGTTCCTGCTGCCCTCGACTCTCCGCCACGCGTCCTCCCACACGGTCTCGAGCCAGATCACGCGGCATTCGTTCAAGGCCTCGCGCACGAGCTCTGACCCGATCGCGCCTCCGCCGAGGGCCACGAGCTCGACGGCCGGATCTGCGAGCAGCTCGAGCGTGACCCGCTCCTCGATCTCGCGGAAGGCGGCCTCGCCGTCCTGCGCGAACACGTCGCGGACCCGGCGTCCCAGACGCGCCTCGATCACCTCGTCGACGTCCACCCCACCTTCGCCGAATGTCCGAGCGGCGGTCGTCTTGCCCGCGCCCATGAAGCCGATTACGGCTGTCGACGCCACCGGATCCGCTCCTCGTAGGCCGTGGCGGCACCGCGGACGTCGTCGATGTGGTCGCCGCCGAACTTGCGGCGGTAGGCATCGGCGAGCACGAACGCGACCATCGCCTCCCCCACCACGCCGGCCGCCGGCACCGTGCACGAGTCGGTCCGCTCCCGGAGCGCCTCGGCGGGCTCGTGGGTGGCGATGTCGACCGACCGCAGCGGCTTGGTCAGCGTCGGCAGCGGTTTCATCGAGGCGCGCACGACCAGCGGCGCTCCGGTGGTCATGCCGCCCTCGAGCCCGCCGGCGCGGTTGGTCTCGCGGTAGTAGCCGCGCTCCTCGCTGTAGAAGATCTCGTCGTGCGCTTGTGACCCGGGGAGGCCCGCGACCTCGGCGCCGTCGCCGAGCGAAACCGCCTTGATCGCCTGGATCGACAGGATCGCCTGACCGAGCCGGCCGTCGAGCCGCTCCTCCCACGACACGTGGGAGCCGAGTCCGGGCACGAGCCCGAACGCGATCACCTCGAACACGCCGCCGAGCGACTCGTTGGCTTTGCGCAACCGGTCGATCTCGGCCACCATCTGCTTCGTCGCCTCAGGGTCGAGGCACCTGACCGGCGACTCGTCGACGTGCTCGAAGTCGTTTGGGGTGAGGTGGGGTGTGTGCGGCGCTTTGACGCTCGTGATCTGGATGACGTGGCTGAAGACCTGGACTCCGAGCTGGTTCAGGAACGCCTTGGCGACCGCGCCACCCGCGACGCGGGCCGCGGTCTCGCGGGCGCTGGCGCGCTCGAGGATGTTGCGGACGTCGGTCGTCTTGTACTTCTGGGTCCCGATCAGGTCGGCGTGGCCGGGACGCGGCAGATGGACCTCGGCGACCGCTGCCTCCACCGGCCACGGGTTCATCCGCTCCTCCCAGTTCGCGTAGTCGCGGTTGGTGACCTGGAGCGCGATCGGACCCCCGAGCGTCCTGCCGTGGCGGACGCCGGCCGTGACCTCGACCTGGTCGCGCTCGATCTTCATCCGCCCACCGCGGCCGTGCCCCAGCTGGCGGCGCGCGAGATCGCGGTTCAGCGCGTCGCGATCGAGCGTCAGGCCCGCCGGCAGTCCCTCGAGGATGCAGGTCAGGCCGGGTCCGTGGGACTCGCCGGCGGTTGTGAGGCGCAGGGACATGGCCGATGTAGGTTACGGACGGACCGGAATCGGCCCCGTCTTGGTCCCGCGTACGCGATCGTCACCCCCCGGCGCGGGCCAATCCGTAGTTTCTACGGATACGGGTTGTCGGCTGTGGAGCCGATGCCTTGTCTAGTGGTGTCGATGAGCATGCTGCGCGTCCAGTGACGCTTTCCCGATGTCCTCTCCCCTCGAGCATCTTGCAGAGCACGACCTCCTGACCGGCGTCTACAACCGGTCGCGGATGGTCGGCGAGCTCGAGCGCCAGCTCTCGTACTCGGCGCGGTACTCCCGCGCCGGCGCGCTCCTGCTGCTCGACATCGACAACTTCAAGCTCGCCAACGACACCTACGGCCGCGGCGCCGGCGACGTGATGCTCAAGGCCGTGTCCGAGAGCCTCCGCGCCCGGGCCCGCGCCACCGACGTGGTCGCGAGGCTCGGCAGCGACGAGTTCGCGGTGATCCTCCCCGAGGTCACCGAGGAGGAGGCGATGATCGTCGCCCGCGACATCCGCTCGGTCCTGTGCGAGCGACAGATCGGCCCCCCGATCATGGCCAGCATCGGCATCGCGCTGCTGACCGGGGACGAGGAGGTCGCGTCCGACGACATCCTCGCCCGGGCGCAGATCGCGCTGTACGAGGCCAAGGAGCTCGGTGGCGACCAGGCCAGGGTCTTCAGCAGCGAAGCCACCGGCGCGCTCACCTGGGTGCAGCGGATTCGCGCGGCGCTCGCCGAGGATCGCTTCGTTCTGTACGGGCAGCCGATCGCGGACCTGCGCACCGGCCGCATCACCCATCACGAGCTGCTCGTGCGGATGCTCTCCGAGGACGGAGACATCATCCCGCCCGCGTCCTTCCTGCCGATGGCCGAGCGCTTCGGCGTCATCGGCGAGATCGACCGCTGGGTCACGAGCGCCGGCCTGCGCCTGGCGATCGACGGCGAGGGGGTCGCGATCAACCTTTCCGGCTACTCCATCGGCGATCAGGCGATCGTCTCCGAGATCCGGGGCGCGATCGCCGACGGCGTCGACCCCGGCAAGGTGATCTTCGACGTCACCGAGGCGGCCGCGATGACCAAGCTCGAGGCCACCCGGCAGTTCGCCGGCACCCTCTACGGTCTCGGCTGCAGCCTCGCGCTCGACGACTTCGGCACCGGCTTCTCCTCCTTCACCTTCTTGAAGCACATCCCGGCGCGATATCTGAAGATCGACATGGGCTTCGTCCGCGAGCTGGCGAGCAGCAGG
>Ga0335072_10014305_pt1 | contig 11270 bp, 8 predicted proteins | sample Lox_Sample_21_FD_206725 | JGI IMG/M metagenome (GOLD analysis project Ga0335072, IMG submission 206725) | Soil microbial communities from Loxahatchee National Wildlife Refuge, Florida, United States - Lox_Sample_2.1 | ecosystem: Environmental > Terrestrial > Soil > Wetlands | place: USA: Florida...
GCGCATCACGAACACGCCGAACGGCAGGTTGAAGGTCGTGTAGAACAGCGCGAGGCCGGCCAGGCTGTTGGTCAGGCCGAGGGAGTGCATCTCCAGGAACAGCGGTGTGAGCAGGGCCTGGAACGGGATCATCATCGTGACCAGGATGAGGGCGAACACGATGCCCGAGCCGCGGAACCTGAAGCGGGCGAAGCCGTAGCCCGCCATCGTGGCGATGATCGCCGTCAGCAGGGCCGTCCCGATGGCGACCAGCAGGCTGTTGAGCGTGTAGTGCAGGATGTCGTTGGTCTTGACCAGGCCGGTGTAGTTGGCGAAGGTCAGGTGGGCGAAGTCCCGTCCCGACGGGGCCTGGGTGACGAGGCTGTCGGGCATGAACGAGCGGAGCACCGCCCAGGCCAGCGGCAGCAGGAAGAGCACGGCTGCCAGCGTGCCGCCGGACAGGTAGAAGATGTAGCCGGCCCGGCCGCGGGCCTCGCCGCGGCCCGGTCCGGCCGCCCGGGTGGCCTGGCCCGGCCGGGTGGCCGTCGCCGCCGTCACCGGGCCGCCCGGCTGCCGTCCCGCAGCAGGTAGAACTGGGCGGCGCTGATGATGCCGATCACGACGACCAGGGCAATGGCGCCGGCCGTCGCGTACCCCAGGTGATACTGCACGAACGCCTCCTCGTAGATCCACATCACGACCGGCTCGGTGGAGGTCCCCGGGCCGCCCTCGGTCAGGATGTAGAACTGGTTGAATGCCAGGAACGAGCCGATCACCGAGATGATCAGCGCGAGCGCGATGTTGGCCCGCAGCAGCGGGAGGGTGATGCGGGTCTCCTTCTGCCACCAGGTCCCGCCGTCCACCTCGGCCGCCTCGTAGAGCTCGGTGGGGATGCCCTGCATGCCCGCCATCAGCAGCATCATCGTGAGGCCCGAGGCGAACCAGGTCACGAAGACGCAGATGGCCGCGAGCGCGAGGCCGTAGTCCACGGTCCAGGCGGTGGTCGCGTGGGCCAGGCCGATCTTCGACAGCACGTAGTCGGCGGCGCCGGAGTCGGGCTGCAGCTCAAGCAGCAGCATGAACGACTCGGTGGCCAGGCCGATGATGAACGGCAGGAAGAACGCGGTGCGGAAGAAGGTAGCTCCCCGCCGGTTGGACCGCACCAGCACCGCCATCGCGTAGCCGAGGACGAAGATGGGCACGGTCACGATCCCGGTGTACAGGAGCGTGAACAGCACCGAGTGGATGAACTGCGGATCATGGATCAGCAGGCTGTAGTTCTGCCCGCCGATGAAGTGGTAGGGGCCGATCAGCGGCCAGTTGGTCAGCGAGATGTAGACGGCGAAGCCCAGCGGGAATAGCACGAACACCGCGACCATCACGAACGACGGCGCGACCAGGCCCATGCCGGTCAGCGTCCGCCGCCTGGACATGCTGAGGCGCCACCAGCGCAGGCGGCGCCCGCCCGCACCCCGCGGCCCAGGCTGGGCCGCGGTGGCAGGGCGGGCGAGCGCCTGATCGGGTCCGATCACGAAGCAGCCTGCTGTAGCAGTCGTGTCAGGCCCGACTGGCCTTGCTGGAGGGCAAGGCTCATGTTGCCGTCGTAGACGGCGGTGGTGAACATCTGGAACCAGGGTCCGCCGGCCTGGTTGAACATCTGGTCATAGACCAGCGTCACCGGCGCGTACCCCTTGGCCAGGGCCTTGAGGGCGACGGCGTCCTCGGGGTTGGTGGCCGAGAAGGAGGGGGTCAGCACGTCGGTGCGGATCGGCGTGGCCCCGAGGGCCGGGTACTGGTCCTGCTGCTGGGTCTGCATGACCCACTGGATGAACTCCCAGGCGCCGGACGGGTTCTTGGCGGCCGTCGGGATGGCGAAGTCGTCGCCACCGTCGAAGGTGCTGTAGCCGCCGTTGGCGCCGGGCAGCGGGGTGTCCATGAACTCGGTGCCGAGCTGGCTGGGCTTGACGAGGTCAACCAGCTGGCCGTAGCCGCCCGGCATGATGCCGATCTTCCCGGCGGCGAAGTCCTGGCCCCAGGTCGTGCCGTTGTCCGTGCGGTCGTTGTTGGGTACGAGGTTCTGCGCCCACATGTTCCTGTAGAGCGTCAGCGCGCTCTGCAGCGGCGCGTTGCCGGTGATGTTGGCGGTCTGGTTGGTGATGTCGCCGTTGGTCAGGTGCGTGCCGTCGGCCCAGATGCCTGGCTGGACGGTGAAGCCGAGGCAGCCCTGGCAGTCGCCCGCGAAGGTGAACCCGTTGATGCCGTGGCCGAGCTTGTTGATCGCCTGGGCGTCCGACAGGATCTGCGCGTACGTGGTCGGCGGGTCGTCAGGGTTGAGGCCCGCCTGCTTGAACAGCGTCTTGTTGTACCAGAGCACGGAAAGGTCGGCCCAGTAGGGGACGCCGTACAGCTGGCCGTTGTAGGTCGCGAGGCCCACGTGCCCGGGAGACAGGGCGCTCTTGTAGGGGAGCTTGTTGATCTCCGAGGTCAGGTTCATGAACGAGCCGTTGCGGGTGAACGTCGGCATGTCAATGTCGTTGAGGCCGACAACGTCCGGGGGATCCCCGGCCCTGATCGAGGTGGCCAGCGAGGTGACGTCGTCGTTGATAGAGGTGAGGGTCAGCTTGACCTTGAGATTCGAGTGGCTTGCGTTGAACTCGCTGACCAGTTTCTGCGCCAGGGTCTTGGAGACCGTGCGGGCCCAGAACTGGACGGTCCCCGTCGCGTTAACGCCGAACGATGCTGACGCCGTGGTCGGGGAGGAAGATCCGGAGGACGAGCAACCCGCGGCGGCCAGTAGCAGGACGGCCGCTACGCCGGTAAAAATTCTTCCGCTCAAGAGCTTCATTGCCTTGGCCTGTCTGTTCTCGCTAAGTGAGTGGCTGGGTGCCAGGGAGGATGGCTCACTGGGTGACGCCCGCTTCGCGACGCTGGGCCGCCCCGCGGTCGTCTGGCCGCGGGGCTAAGCCGTGGTGTCGCTTGCGTGAAACGAGATGCAAGGAAATCCTTTTCCTAAACCGTAGGAACGGACCGGTCAGCCGTCAACCCCCAACTTTCTGCGAGTAGCCCCCCGTCGACTCCCGGACGACGAGGCGGGGCGGCACGGTGTACACGGTCGACGCCTCCCGGTCCTGCTCCCCGGCGATCGCCGCGAGCAGGCGCTCCGCGGCCACCCGGCCGACCTCCTGAAGGCACATGTCCACGCTGGTCAGCGGGGGTAGCGCCCCCATGGCCATCGGTGCCCAGTTGTCGAAGCCGACCAGGGCCACGTCATCGGGCACGCGACGGCCCACCGCGCGCAGCGTGTCGGCCACGCCCCGGGCGATCTGGTCGCTGCCGCAGAAGATCGCGTCGGGCCGGCTGGCCAGCAGCAGCCCGGCCGCCTCCCGGCCCCAGTGCTCGCTCCACTCGCCGTAGCAGATGTCAGCGCACGGCTCGACCCCGCCCGCCGCCAGCGCCTCGGTGAACCCGCGTGCCCGCAGCCGGGCCGCCAGGAAGCGCTCGGGGCCGGCGATGTGCGCGATCCTGCGACGGCCGATGGCCAGCAGGTGCTCGGCCGCCGCCCGGCCGCCGCCCTCGTCGTCGGGCAGCACCGCGGGCGCGCCGCCCCCGGCGGGCTGCGTCATCGCGTAGACCACCGGGATGCCCGCCATGGCCTGCACCGGCGGGCGCGGCTCGATCCGGCGGCCGGTGACGATCAGGCCATCGACCCGGCGTGCCCAGAGCATCTCCACGTAGCGCCGCTCGCGCTCAGGGTCGTCGCGGGCGTCGCACATGAACACGGAGACCTCACCGGTGCCGAGCGCGTCCTCGGCACCGAGCATCACCGGGATGCTGAACCGGCCGAAGCTGTCCGTCGTGATCAGGCCAACCGTGAACGACCGGCCGGCCAGCAGGGCCTGGGCCAGGGTGTTGGGCGCGAAGCCCAGCCGCTGCGCGGCCTGCATGACCCGGTCGATGGTCTCCTTACGGAGCTTGCCCTGGCCGTTGAGCGCCTTGGAGGCGGTGCCAACCGACACCCCGGCCGCCCCGGCCACGTCCTTGATCGTCGCCCGGCGCTGGCCGGGCCGCCCGTCGCTTGCCTCGCGGCGCCTTGGAGGCACCGCAGTTCCGTCGCCGCCCGTCCCTGCCTCCCCCACTCGCCGACTGGGGCACTCGCGGCTCCAGCCGTACCGGGCTCGTCGCACTGCGCCAGGACATGACCAGCCAGGCCTTGCGGCAGAAACCCGCATGCTCTGGCCGTCCCGGCTCAGATGTTGACGTATCTGAGCCAAGACTCTAGCGTACGGTGCATGCTTGAGGGAAAACCTATTCCTTGTTGTTGGGAGGCGTGTCGACCTGCCTACGCCGGATGAGTCATCGCAGAACGCGTCGGCCGTGGCCGAACAGGCCGCCACGGTCCTGGCCAGCCCGGACGGGACTGCCGAAGCCGCCGCTTTGGCGACGGGCGGCCCCGTCAGGCCGAGCCCGTCGGCTATCGCGGCCCAGCACCCGCTGGCCGCCGGCGGCGCGCGGCTGACCGGAGGCCTGCTGCACGAGTGGCAGCAGCGCAACGTCTCAGCGAGCATGCCGCTCGCGCTCCACCAACTCGAGGCAGCCGGGAACATGGACAACCTCCGGCTGGCCATCAGCGTGGGCACGCACGGGGCCACGCCACCGTCGGCCACGGCCGCCCAGGCCGAGGTACTGCCCCGGCCCGAGGCCCAGTCCCCGGTCATGCCGCCGCCGGCCCTCGGCTACCACGGGCCGGTCTTCATGGACTCCGACATCTACAAGACCCTGGAGGGCATCGGCTGGGAGCTCGGCAGCGGCCCGCAGCCCGTGCTCAGCGACTTCGCGGCGAGCGCGGTCGCACTGCTCGGGCAGGTGCAGATGCCCGATGGCTACCTGAACTCCTACGTACAGGCCAGCCGCGAGCCGCGGTACTCAAGGCTCGCCTTCAGCCACGAGATGTACTGCGCCGGCCACCTCATCCAGGCCGCCATCGCGCTGCACCGGGGGGCCGGTGACCCGGCCGCGCTCGCCATCGCCACCAGGCTCGCCGATCACCTGGTTCGTGAGTTCGCCGGTGCCGAGAAGGGCCTGGATGGGCACCCGATCATCGAGACCGCCCTGGCCGAGCTGTACCGCGAGACCGGCGACGCCGCCTACCTTGACCTGGCTCGCCAGTTCGTCGACCAGCGCGGCTACGGCCTGGCCGGCGACTCCGGGCTCGGCCGCCGCTACCTGCAGGACCACATGCCGGTGCGGGAGTCCGTCACCGAGGTCGGGCACGCCGTGCGGGCCCTCTACCTGGAGGCGGGGGTCACCGACGTCGCGGTCGAGACCCGCGACGAGGAGCTGCTGGCCTCCTCGGCGGCCCGCTGGGCCGACATGGTGGCCACCAAGACCTACCTGACCGGTGGCAATGGCTCCCGGCACGTGGACGAGGGGTTCGGCGACCGGTTCGAGCTGCCGCCCGACCGAGCCTACAACGAGACCTGCGCGGCGATCGCCAGCTTCCACTGGAGCTGGCGGCTGCTGCTGGCCACCGGTGAGGCCCGGTACGCCGACCACATGGAGCGGGTCTTGTACAACGGCTTCGCCGCCGCGATCTCGATGGCCGGCGACCGGTTCTTCTACGTGAACCCGCTCCAGCGCCGCGAGGACCACTACGAGAAGGACGACCCGGGCCGCCGCCGCGTCTGGTTCAGCTGTGCCTGCTGCCCGCCCAACATCATGCGCCTGCTCGCCTCCGTCCATCATTACCTGGCCACGGCGACCGCCGACACGCTGTCCGTGCAGCAGTACGCGGGCGCGCGGCTGTCCGGCGCGGGCCTGGACATCGAGGTCGACACCGGCTACCCGTGGTCGGGACCGGTGGTCATCCGCGTGCTTGACGCGCCCGGGCAGGACCGCGAGCTGGCCCTGCGCATACCGCCGTGGTCTTCCGCCCCGACGGTCGCGGTCAACGACGCCCCGGAGGAGGCGGCCGCCACCGACGACGGCTACCTGCGGCTGCGCCGCACCTGGCAGGCCGGGGACCAGGTCAGGCTGCGCCTCGACATGAGGCCGCGCTGGACCTACCCGGACACCCGGGTCGACGCGGTGCGCGGCTGCGTCGCGATCGAGCGCGGCCCGCTCGTCTACTGCTTCGAGCAGGCTGACCAGTCCGTCGGCCTTGACGAGGTCAGCGTGGTGGCGGGCACGCCGCTGAACGAGGGCACGGTCACGCTGGACGGGGTCGGCCCCACGATCGCCGTGACCGCCACGGGCTGGCACGCCTCCCAGGAGGCGGACGCCCGCCAGCCCGGGACGCGGGCGCCGGTCGTCGCGATCCCCTATTTCCAGTGGGACAACCGGGGCCTGGGCGCGATGCGCGTCTGGATACCGGGCCGGCCTCGCTAGCCAGCCGGCCGCGGACACAGGAACGGAGGAGGAGTGTCCCAGATCGCCATCGACCCGGCGCGGCCCGTCGGAACGATTGACCGCAAGCTGTTCGGCGGCTTCGTCGAGCACCTAGGCCACTGCATCTACGGCGGGCTGTATGAGGAGGGCTCGCCGCTCAGCGACGAGCGCGGCTTCCGCAAGGACGTCCTCGGCCTGCTGCGCGAGATGCGGCTCGGCGTGCTGCGCTGGCCCGGTGGCAACTTCGTGAGCAACTACCACTGGCAGGACGGGATCGGGCCGAAGGACTCCCGGCCGCGACGGCCGGAGCTGGCCTGGGGCGGGGAGGAGCCGAACCGGTTCGGGACCGGCGAGTTCCTCGCCTACTGCGCCGAGCTCGGCACCGATCCCTACATCTGCCTGAACATGGGCACCGGAACGCTGGAGGAGGCCCTGGCGTGGGTGGAGTACTGCAACTCGGCCCGTAACACCTACTGGGCGTCCCGCCGCCGCGACCATGGCCGCGATGAGCCTTACCAGGTCAGGTACTGGGCGCTCGGCAACGAGATGTACGGCGACTGGCAGGTGGGCCAGATGTCAGCCGACGAGTACGTCCGCGAGGCGACCCGGTGGGCGCGGGCGATCAGGATGCTCGATCCGGCCGCCAAGCTGATCGGTTGTGGCGAGACAGGATGGACTGAGTGGGATAGGGTCGTTATCGACGGGCTGGCCGGACTCGTCGACTACCACTCCATCCACATCTACACCGGCAGCGGCGACTACTGGACGAACGTCCTCCAGCCGCACCAGGCCGAGCGGGCCATCAAGGCCACCGCCGCGATGATCGACCGCGTGGCCTACTCTCGCGGGCTCGCGAGCAAGCCACAGATCGCCTACGACGAGTGGAACGTCTGGTACCGGACGATGACAGTCGACCTCGCTGAGCGGTATGAGTTCGCTGACGCGCTCGCGGTCGCGACCTACCTCAACATCTTCGTCAGGAACTCCGCCCGGGTACGGATGGCGAACCTGGCCCAGATGGTGAACGCGATCGCGCCGATCGTCGCCACGCCCGACGGCGTGGCCGTGCAGCCCATCTACTACCCGTTCCTGCTGCACGCCCAGGCCGCGCTCGACCTGGCCGTGGACGTGCACGTCGACGGCCCGACGGTGGCACCCGACCTGCCACCGGACGCCAGTCGCTGGCCGCACCGCGTCGCTGACCTCGGCCCGTTCACGCTCCTGGACGCGGCCGCGAGCGTATCGGCCGACGGGCGGCGGGTCGCGGTGACGGTCGTCAACCGGAGCATGGAGGCCGAGCCCGCGCGGCTCGTGCTGCGCGACCTGGCCTTCGACGGCCCGGCCGCGATCACCACGGTGACCGCGGGAGGCGCCGGCGATCAGCGCGCGCTGCCCGACGTGGCGACCGTGCGCCTGGCGTCGGGGGAGGAGCGGCCGGCCGGAGCCGAGCTCGCCATCACCGTGCCGCCGCAGTCCTTCACGGTCATCCAGGCGCCCATGGCGGCCCGCTAGCAAGCTTCCTGTGCCGCCCTTCAAAGGCGGTCTTGCCATCAAGGAAAATGCAAAGGAGCATACCTATATGAGACCGTTGAGAACGCTAACATCGAGACGGGGAGCGAGAAGGCGCCCCGGCATCGCCGTCGCCGCGATCGCCACCGTCGCGGCGGTCACCGGCCTCGCTGCCTGCAGCAGCGGAGCCAGCAGCAGCAGTTCAACCAGCCCGGGCGCCTCCGCCAAGGCGAGCGGGTCAGCCTCGCCAAGCTCGACCGTCACCGTCGAGGCCGGCGCCTCCTGCTCCTCGAGCAGCGCGGTCAAGCTCACGTTCTGGGCCTGGGTGCCCGGCCTGGGCCGCGCGGTCAACGAGTTCAACTCGACCCATCCCGGCATCTGCGTCACCCAGGAAGACGTCGGCGCGGGCGACCCCGAGTACGTCGCGATCACCAACGCGCTCAAGGCCGGGTCGGGCGCGCCCGACGTGGCCGAGGTCGAGTACGACGAGCTCCCCTCGTTCGAGGTGACCCACAGCGTCGACAACCTCGTGCAGTACGGAGCCAACAACTACAAGAGCGACTTCGTGCCGTGGGCCTGGCAGGAGGTCAGCCAGGGATCGGCCGTCTACGCGATCCCCGGCGACGCCGGCCCGATGGCCTTCTACTACAACACTGACCTGCTGGCCAAGTACCACATCACCCCGCCGACCACCTGGGCGCAGTTCGCCACCGACGCGGCCACCTTGCACAAGGACGACCCGTCCGCCTACATGACCAACTTCTCGGCCGTCGACCTGCAGTGGATCATGTCGCTGATGGCCCAGGACAACGCCTGGCCGTTCACCTACACCGGCGGCAGCTCGGTCACGATCAACTGGACCGGCGCGGCCCAGATGGCCTTCGCCTCGTACTGGCAGAACCTGCTGGCCGCCCACGAGGTCAACGCCACCACCGACGTGTCGGCCACGTCCTTCACCGACATGGACAAGGACATCGACGCCAGCTGGCTCAGCTCGGCCTGGGGGCCGTCCTACTTCGCCCCCGACGCCAAGGCGACCATTGGTGACTGGCGCGCCACGGCCCTGCCGCAGTGGACGGCCGGCGCCGATGTCGCGGCCAACTGGGGTGGCTCCTCCTACCCGGTCTTCTCCCAGTCCCAGCACCCCGCGCAGGCCGCCGAGTTCGCCGAGTGGCTGAACGCCACCTCGGCCTCCTGGAACATCACCAAGACCTCACCGTCGCTGCTGTTCCCGACCTACGTGCCGTTGCTGAACGACCCGACGTTCAAGGACCTGAACGTCCCGCTGTCCGGCACCTCCAACCCGAACGTCGCGTTCACCTCGGCCGCCTCCCACATCAGCAGTGATGAGTGGCCGCCGTTCATGACCGAGGCCCTCAACGAGGCCTCGACCGTGTTCGAGGGCGTGATGACCGGCAAGGAGACGCTGCAGGCGGCGTTCACCAGCTTCCAGAGCATCCTCGTCAGCTACGCCAAGGCACAAGGCTTCAACGTCACAACATGATCAGTCGCTCCGCCTGGACACGACGCAGGGACGCGCGCGGCATCTGGTTTGTCGCGCCGTTCCTGCTCGGCTTCCTGCTCTTCATGGTCGTGCCGATCGGCTACGCCATCTACACGAGCCTGTACACCTACCGGATCATCGGCGGCACGGTCTTCACCGGGGCGTCGAACTACACCCAGGCGCTCCAGTCGGGCGAGTTCTGGTCCGGTGTCATCCGCGTGATCATCTTCGCGGCGATCCAGATACCGGTGATGCTGGCGATCGCCTTCTTCTTCGCCACCGTCTTCGACCTGGGCGTGGCCAAGTTCGGCCGGGTCTTCCGTACGATCTTCTTCATACCGTTCGCGGTGCCCGCCGTGGTCGGCGCGGTCATGTGGTCGTTCCTGCTCGAGCCGCAGTTCGGCCCGTTCGTCCGGCTGGCCAGCGCACTCGGCTTCGGCAGCGTCAACTACTTCTCATCGTCCCTGCTGCTGCCCTCGATCATCGTGATCGTGATCTGGGAGTGGACCGGGTACAACATGATGATCCTCTACACGGCGCTGAAGTCGGTGCCGCGCGACATCATCGAGGCCGCGATCCTCGATGACACCCCGCTATGGAAGATCATCTTGAGGATCAAGCTGCCGATGGTCCGCCAGGCCGTGGTCATGCTGGTCTTCCTCAACACGATCGGCGCGCTGCAGCTGTTCACCGAGCCGCAGATCCTCTCCTACTTCGAGCAGGGCGCGGTATCGGTCAACTACACGCCGTCTTACTACATCTACCAGACCGCGATCGCGGCCGACGAGACCAACCTGGCCGCCGCCATGGCGGTGCTCCTGGCCGTGGTCATCGTGGTCATCTCGGTGGCCTCGCTCATCTTCAGGCGGCGGAGGGGAGAACTCGCGTGACCAGTCAGGTACTGACATCGAAGGCCCCGCCCGCGGGCGGCGCCCCGCCCGCGCCGTCGCGGCGCGAGCGCCGCAGGCTCGCGCGCCTCGCCGAGCAGGAAAGGGAAATCCCGGTTGAGCTCTACGGGCTGCGCCGGGGCACGGTCACGCTGCTGACCGTGCTGGCGTTCCTGTTCGCGATATTCACCCTGATTCCCATTGCCTGGCTCCTGATCAACTCGACCAAGACGCAGGCCAACATCTTCGAGACGTTCGGCTTCTGGTTCGCCCGCCCGTTCAACTTCTTCCACACGTTCTCACTGCTGTTCCAGAACGTCGACGGCTACGGCACCTACATCCAGTGGCTGGGCAACACGGCCCTCTACGCCGTCCTGGGCGGATGCGGCGCGACCGCGCTGTCGGCCTTCGCCGGCTACGGCCTGGCCCGCTTCAAGTTCCGTGGCTCGCGGGTGACCTTCTACGTGATCATCGCCGGGCTGCTCGTGCCGATCACCGCGCTGACCATCCCGCTGTACCTGACCTACGCCAAGGCCCACCTGATCAACTCGATCTGGGGCATGGTGCTGCCCAGCATGATCAGCCCGATCGGCGTCTACCTCATGCGGACCTACGCCGACATCTCGGTGCCGCGCGACCTCATCGACGCGGCCCGCATCGACGGCGCGGGCGAACTGCGGATCTTCTTCCGCATCGCGCTCCCGCTGATGATGCCGGGCGTGCTCACCGTCCTGCTGATCAGCATCGTCGCGGTCTGGAACAACTACTTCCTGCCGCTTCTCATCTTCAACATCAACACCAAGTACCCGCTCACGGTCGGACTCGGCCTCTGGTCGGACCGCGCGGTGAACAGCGGCAACGCGGAACTGTACCCGCTGCTCGTGATGGGTGGCCTGGTGACCATCGTCCCGCTGATCGCGCTGTTCCTGATCCTGCAGCGGTACTGGCGCGGCGGCATGCTGCTCGGCAGCATCGCGAACTAAGGCGGCCACATGTCAGCCATCGAG
>Ga0335072_10014307_pt1 | contig 11270 bp, 9 predicted proteins | sample Lox_Sample_21_FD_206725 | JGI IMG/M metagenome (GOLD analysis project Ga0335072, IMG submission 206725) | Soil microbial communities from Loxahatchee National Wildlife Refuge, Florida, United States - Lox_Sample_2.1 | ecosystem: Environmental > Terrestrial > Soil > Wetlands | place: USA: Florida...
GCAAACAACTCCCCGGCCCGTTCCGGGTCGGTTGCGATTTGCGTGCCGATTTGCGTTTCGGAGGCCTCTGCCGGCGGCCGTTCGCGCGGAAGTTCCATGCTCCTTGAGTTTACCTTGCTGCGCGCGGGCATCGGAGCCTGCGCCTCGGCATGCGAGCACTCGATCGATCGCGCGCCTCCAAGCGTTCCCGCGCCCCGCCCCGTCTTGTTCCCCGTATACTCAACCCGAATGCCGATCCGCCTTTACGCCACGCTCTTTGCCGGGCTCGCGGGCCTTGCCTTCGGCAGCTTTCTGAATGTCTGCCTCACGCGCTGGCCCGCCGGTGAGAGCATCGTCAAGCCGCGCTCGCACTGCCGCTCCTGCGATCGCACCCTCGCCTGGTGGGAAAACATTCCGCTGGTGAGCTGGATCACGCTGCGCGGCCGCTGCCGCACCTGCGGCGCGTGGATCGGCTGGCGCTATCCGCTGGTGGAGCTCGCGGTCGGCGGGCTTTGGGCGGCTGCTGCGTGGCGAGTGCTGGACTCACAGACCCTCGATCAACTTCTATTTGTCCACTCCCTCCCCGTCACCATCTACATCAGCGTTTCGATTGGAGTCGGAGATCTCGTCCTGTACTGGCTGCTCGTAGCTCTGGCCGTGCTGGACGCCGAACACTTTTGGCTGCCCGATTGGGCCACGCTGCCCGGGATCTGCGTCGGTTTCCTCTTTGTCCTGGTGCGCGAAACAATGATCGGCGAGTCGGGATCGATGAAATATGCAGCCAAACGCGCCGCGCTAGGTTCGATCGCAAGCATCCTCGCCGCCGCCCTCCTCATCCTCCTCATCCGCTGGACCTACAAGCTCCTGCGCAAGCGCGAGGGCATCGGCCTGGGCGACGCCAAGCTCATGGCCATGCTCGCCGCGTGGCTTGGCCTTGCGGGCGCGCTGCTCTCCTTCTTCATCGGCGTGGTGCTGGGCGCGCTCACGGGCCTGGTCCTGCTCGCGCTGCCCGCCAAGAGCGCGAATGAACAGAGCGCGGGCGAAGCCAACACCAGCACCCCGAGCTGGGCCCTGCGCAAACTGCCGCTCGGCACGTTCCTCTGCATCGGTGGCATTGTCACCGGACTATGGGGCCAGCCGATCCTCGCTGCTTACTTGCGTTGGGCCGGATTTTGATCCAGGAGAAAGAGAAGGCTACTGCCGCGCGTTCGCGGCCGGCCCCTGCGCGGGCTTCGCATTCGCCAGCTCCGGCTCTTCGAGCGCCTTCTTTGCGTCCTTGGCGTGCCGGCTGCCGGGATCGTACTCCATCACTTTCAGGTAATTCGCGCGCGCGTCGGCAAACTGGCCCAAATGCCGCTGGCTCTCCGCCAGGCCCCAGTACACGTCGGGATTGTCGGGATCGAGCACCAGTGCCGACTCGTAGCGCGAGAGCGCCGCGCGCCAATCTTTGTTGTCGAGATAATATTTGCCCACGTTCTCGTCTTCAGCCGCGCTCTCCTGCGGCACCGGCGCCAGGTCATCGTCGCCGCCCTTGCCGCGCTTCCCGCTCGTATCCGTGCTCGCGCCCGGCGGAGGAAGCAGGCTGTCGATGCCGCTGTCGCTCGAACTGAATCCCGGCTGCGGCCCTTCTTCTCCAGCAGCGTTGTCGGGACTCTGCACCGGGTCCATGTCGCCGGCGGGAAACAACGTGCCCAGGTTCAACCCTCCGCCGGCGTTGCCTTCGGGCACTTCGGGGACATTCTTCGCGGGCAAAACAGGAACCGTGCTTTCGTCTTCCGGAAACGGATTAGCGCCTGAGCCGGATTGGCCCGTAGTCGATTGACTTGAAGACGCCGGTTGCTGCGTGGTTTGCTGGGCCGCGGCCGGCTGCTTCTGCTGGCCCTTCGCACCGGCCTGGTTTGCCGCGGGCGGATTGGCGTTCTGCGCGCGCGCCGCCACGCCCGCTGCCAGACCGCAGCCGAGCAAAACCGCAATGGCAATCGCCCTCTTTACCACAATCTCCTCACGCATCTAATGGTACGATGCGGTCCATACGGTGTCGAATCGCGCTCTCTCAAAGGCGTCGACCCCGTCAAAATCGCCGAACGAAATCGCATGGCACTCATCATCCGTTCTTCCGCCATCCACGCCGCCGGCTGCTACACCACCACGCGCATCCGCAAGGGCGCGCGCGTGGTCGAATACACCGGCCACCGGCTCACCAAGGCCGAGGGCGACCAGGTGTACGACTCCTCGGGCGTCACCTATCTTTTTGGACTCGGCGACGGCTCGATCGTCATCGACGGCCACTCCATGGCCATGTTCATCAACCACAGTTGCCATCCAAATTGCGAAACCGAGGAGATCGACGGCCGCGTGTGGATCAGGGCCATCCGCACGATTGCCGCGGGCGAAGAGATCACCTACGACTACTGCCTCTACGATGGCGGCGAAGACGAGGCCGTGTGCAATTGCGGAGCGGAGAAGTGCCGCGGTACCATGTATTCACGCGCGGAGATGAAGAGCCGCCGCGCCGCGCAGAAGAAAGCCACCAGGCCGCGCGGCCGGCGCAGCGTGCGGCCGAGAAAGGCGCACAAAACCAAATCTCTCTCGATGAAGTGGCGTCAATGAAATGAATCAAGGTGAAATGAAGTTCACTCCGGAGTCGCAGCTCCCCTCTCTCAGCCGCCATCAAATGGAGGCCCTGCGGCGGTTCGCGCTCTTCGAGGTCGGCGCGGACGAGTTGGCCCGCGCTCTTACCGGCGTTTTTGAGTTCAGCGTGGCGGCCCGGGAAACATCTGCCGGCTCGTCTGTGCCGGCGCGCTGGGCCTCCACGCGGTTCCGTGTTCCCGAGCCCGGCATCGTCATTACCCGCGAGCACATCCAGAACGCGCTCGAGCGCAGGCGTTTCGGCCTCATCGCCGAGCGCGATCTCGTGATCTGGGCTACGGTGTTGCTGATGAACGATGCCTACGCCCTCGATCCCGGCGACGAGGACCTGATCGCCGAGTGGCTCAACGACATCAGCCTCAACCTGGACGCATCGTAGCCGGTAATGCAGCTGGGCAGCGCTCCTCGCTTCTGCTCGAGACAAGCCGGAAACGATACAATCTCCCTCAGGCCGCTGCGCACCTGCGGCCGGTTTTCAAGGGAGCATGCACGCGCATGGGTTACCAGGTTCTGGCTCGCAAATACCGTCCGCAGCGCTTTGCCGACGTTGCCGGCCAGGATCACGTAACCCGCACCCTGCTCAACGCGCTCGCGCAGAATCGCATCGCCCACGGCTATATCTTTTCCGGGCACCGCGGCATCGGCAAAACCACCATCGCCCGCATCCTTGCGCAGGCTCTTAACTGCCGCACACAAGTCGGCAGCGCGCAGCGGCCCACGCCTGAGCCCTGCGGCGTCTGCGACTCCTGCATCGAGATCCGCCAGGGCAACGCCGTCGACGTCATCGAGATTGACGCCGCCACCAATCGCGGCATCGACGAGATTCGCGAGCTGCGCGACGCCGCGCGCTACTCGCCCGCGCGCGACCGCTATAAGATCTACATCCTCGACGAGGCGCACCAGATCACCGAAGCCGCCTTCAACGCGCTGCTCAAGACCCTCGAAGAGCCGCCCGCGCATGTCATCTTCATGATGGCCACCACCGAGCCCGAAAACATTCCCCAGACCATCCGCTCGCGCTGCCAGCACTTCAGCTTTCACGCCGTCCGCTTCGACGACATTCTCGCGCAGTTGAAGTCCATCGCCGCCCAGGAGAATGTCGAAGCCGAAGCGGCCGCGTTGGCGCTGCTGGCCGAGGCCGGCGACGGGTCGATGCGGGATGCCTTGTCCATCATGGACCAGGCCATCGCGTCGGCGCCGCTTGAGAACGGCCGCCCCGTGCTCGCCTCCGCGCAGATTCGCGAGCTGATGGGCGCCGTGCCCAACACTGTCTTCGAACGCATGCTTGAAGCCGTGGCCGCGGGCCAGAGCGCGGCGCTCATGGAACAGATCAACGGCTTGGTCAACGCCGGCCACAGCCCCTTGTCGCTGGCGCGGCAACTTGTGCGCTACCTGCGCAACACGCTCATGGCCAAGCTCGGCGGCGAGCAAACGGAGCTGCTCGAGATCTCCGCCGACGAGCGCGCCCGCGCCGCGCGCACCGCGCTGCTGTTCACGGAAGAAGAACTCACGCGCAATCTGCAGAACGTCCTGCGCACCTTCGACGACCTGAATTACCGCCAGGAGCAGCGCTTCCATCTTGAGCTGGGACTGCTCAAGCTCATCCACGCGCAGCGCCTGCTGCCCATCGAAGAGCTGCTGAGCGGCATCGCCGGCGCGCCCACTCCCGGCACATCGGCCGCGTCGCGCCCCTCAGCAATCGCGCCCCGTTCAGCCTCTGCTTCGCCTGCCGCGCCGCAGCCGTCGTCTTCCAAAACGACCGAGGGCTTCATTTCACCCTTCGGCGCGAGCGGCGGTACGGCTTCGAACTCGGCATCGCAGGCGCCCGCGGCCGTTCTCGTGTCGAAGGAAACCGCTCCCGTCCCCGCGACTGCCCAGGCCGAGCGCAACGGCGCAGTGCACGAGCCGGCTTTGCCCGCTGAGCCCGATCTCCTGAGCGGCGCAACCGCCTCGCCGACCGGCGTGCCCACCGTCGAATCCCTGCGCAATGCCATCGTCACCGCGCTTGCCGCGCAGGGGCACAGCTCGGTGGCGCAGCGGCTCAACGCATCCGCGTGGTCGCTTGACGGGGCTAACCTGCGCGTTGAGGTGCCGGAGATCGGCAAGAAAGCGCTCGGCGTCTACATCGCGGACGCCGTCCAGAAAATCTTCCGCCAGGAACTGCAGCGTCTCGGCGGTCCTGCGCGCTTCCTGGTTGTGCCGGGCGAAGCCGGCGCGGCCGCCGCGCAGGACGCGCCGCTCCCCGCCGGCAGCGTGCAGCCCGTCTCCGGCAGTGTGCAGGAAGAAGCTCTCAACAACCCCCTCGTGCAGCGCGCACGGGAAATCTTCAACGCAGAAGTGCGCAGCGTTCTCGACCTTCGCCAAAGCAAGTGACGAACCAAAAGAAAACTGCGCAGAAGGAGCCGCAACCATGATCAATCCTCTCAAACTCACCGAGATGCTTTCCCAGGCCGGCCAGATGCAGGAGGAGATGCAGCGCAAGCTCGGCGAGACCGTGGTCGAGGCCTCGAGCGGCGGCGGCGCCGTGACTGCAACCATGAACGGGAAGAAGGAGCTGCTCAAGCTCAGGATCGATCCCTCCGCCGTGGCCGGCCTGAGCGGCGGCAGCGCCGATGCGGAGATGCTCGAAAACCTGATCGTGGGCGCCGTCAATGAAGCCGGCCGCAAAGCGGAAGAAGCCATCCGCGCCGGCATGACCGGCATGCTGGGCGGCCTGAAGATTCCCGGCCTCACATAAACTCGCGAGGAACACATGCGTTTGCCGCTAGCTGCTTTGGCGATTGTTCCATCGGTCGCGCTCACTCTCAGTTTCCTTCCACTTCACGCTCCGGCGCAGAACCAGGCGGCTCCGCATGCAAGAGTGATCGCTCTGGACAGCGCAGGAAAAACCGAGTTGCCCATTCTTACCGGGCCGCCGGAAACCGTGACCATGCGGTCGGGACTGATCGCTTTGACGGCCGGAAGTTCCGTGGGAAAACACAGCACCGGCCTTCACGAAGAGATCCTCATCGTCCTCGAAGGCCGCGGCAGGATGAGCTTCGCCGACGGAACGTCGCTTCCCGTCGAGGCTGGCCACGCCGTCTATTGTCCCCCTGAAACCGAACACAACGTCACCAATACGGGCTCCGCGCTGCTTCGCTACGTCTATGTTGTCTCCAGCGCCCCGGCGAGCGGAGACGCCGATCGCTGACTGCGCCCGAATGGCGCGCACTTCAGGCCGTGCCCGGCCGGAAGAATTGAGAGGAGAAAACGCACCGTGTCCCGTTACGCCGAGCCCATGGCCCGGCTCATTGAAGAGTTGAAGAAGCTGCCCGGCGTGGGCACCAAGAGCGCGCAGCGCTACGCCTTCCACATCCTGCGCTCGAGCGACGAAGACGCTGCGGCTCTGGCCGAGGCCGTGCGCTCGCTCAAGGCCGGCCTGCGCCTCTGCTCGGTCTGCAACAACATTACCGACGTCGATCCCTGCCTCTACTGCGCCAGCCCCACGCGCAACCAGCGCCAGGTTTGCGTAGTCGAGGAGCCCACCAATATCGAAATCATCGAACGCACGCGCAGCTACGATGGCGTCTACCACGTGCTCCACGGCACGCTCTCACCTCTGCATGGCGTGGGCCCGGAACAGTTGCGCGCCAACGGCCTGGTCGCTCGCGCGGAGCGCGGCGAAATTGACGAGGTGATTCTCGCCACCAACCCTACTCTCGAAGGCGAAGCCACGGCCAGTTGGCTCGCCGCTGCGCTGCGCAGCCCTTTGGTGAAGATTACGCGGATTGCCACCGGCGTCCCCGCCGGCAGCGATATCGAGTATGCCGACGAAGTCACCATGGCGCGCGCCCTCGAAGGGCGAAGGGACGTTCGCTAAAGATAGCGGATTCGCGACTCTGCGCTGAACGCGGCTGCGGAAGAAGCCCCCCTCGTTGCTATGGACATTGAACTTGTGCGTACGCCGTAATCATTTCCTTGAACGGCAGCGACCCGCTCATAGGCGCGTACGGATCCGATGGAGCAAGAACGCTAACCGGCACAGCAGCGGGGCCCGAATCCGGGCAATCGAACACATAGGGCTGCGTGGTGAGCGCATATCGCAAATTCCCCGGTGGGGGCGGCGCAAATAGACCCATCCCCCAACTGACCGCCAGCGGCGCGACGGTGATCGGCGGCGCAGAAAAAGTGCCGCTCGCAGTGAACTGTACTTGCCCGCCATTCGCAGTCTGGTTGATTGTGATGGATTGAAGGCGACGGCTGTCGCTGCGACCGCACCCCAGGCTCAAGGGAACTGCAACGAACAGGGAGAGAGTGAGAACGCAGATCCGAATCATTTGCACCCTCCTACCGAGCATCTTAGCCCGAGGTGCGCCCCACGTCGCGTCCGCCGCGGCGGACGTAACTTGGGGGGGCACGATCTCGAAACCACCGATTCAGTGACGGCGAAAAAAACGGGAGCGCAGTTAGGCACTCCCGCTTTGCTCATGGCATGGCAAAAACCGCTCTAAGAGCTCACTTCGCTGCGTCGTCGAGTGCCAGGTTCAGCTCCAGCACATTCACCCGCGGCTCGCCCAGCAGGCCCAGGGTGCGGCCTTCAATGTGCTGCGCAATCAGCGCCCGCACCGCGTCCTCGCTCAACCCGCGCGCCTTGGCCACCCGCGGCGCCTGGAAGTACGCGTCGTCCGGCGTGATGTCCGGATCCAGCCCCGAGCCCGAAGTCGTCACCAGGTCGATGGGCACCGGATGGCCTGGATTCTCTTTCTCCAGCCGGTCAATGTCGCCCTGAATCCGCTGCGCGAGCTTCGCGTTCGATTGCGCCAGGTTGGTGCCGCCGGAGGCGGTCGCGTCATAGCCGTTGCCCGCCGCCGATGGCCGCGGATGAAAATACTTGTCCGCGGTGAAGCTCTGCGCAATCAGCTCGGAGCCAATCACCTGGCCGTTGCGCAGAATCAGGCTTCCCGCAGCCTGGCGCGGAAACAGCACGTGCGCGATTCCCGTGAGCAGCAGCGGATAGCCGAGACCCACCAGCGCCGCCGTCACCAGTGTGAAGCGGATCGATGTTCTCCATACGGAATGCACGGCCGAGCTCCTTTGCGCTTCTTTCCGGACCACGGTGTCGCTGGCTTCTAGCGTAGCAGTCGAGTGCACGATCGATCTCCTTTTGTGCCTTCCGGCCTTACGCCATGTGCAGGGCCACCAGGCACAGGTCGATGGCCTTGATGCCGATAAACGGAATCAGGATGCCGCCCACGCCGTACAGCAGCAGGTTCCGGCGCAGCAGAATGTCGGCCGGCTTGGGCTCGTACTTCACGCCCTTGAGCGCCAGCGGAATGAGCGCGACGATGATAATCGCGTTGAAGATTACGGCCGAAAGAATCGCCGACTCCGGCGAGTGCAGGTGCATGATGTTGAGCGCGCCCAGCACGGGAAAGACGCCCAGAAACATGGCCGGGATAATGGCGAAGTACTTGGCCACGTCGTTGGCGATGGAGAACGTTGTCAGCGCGCCGCGCGTCATGAGCAATTGCTTGCCGATTTCGACAATTTCTATAAGTTTGGTCGGATTCGAATCGAGATCGACCATGTTGCCCGCTTCTTTGGCCGCCTGCGTGCCAGAGTTCATGGCCACGCCCACGTCGGCCTGTGCCAGCGCCGGCGCGTCATTGGTGCCGTCGCCGGTCATGGCCACCAGCTTGCCCTTGCCCTGCTCGCGCTTGATCAGGTCCATCTTGTCCTTGGGCTTGGCTTCGGCCAGAAAATCGTCCACGCCGGCCTCGCGCGCAATCACCGCCGCGGTCAGCGGATTGTCGCCGGTGATCATGATGGTGCGTATGCCCATGGCGCGTAGCCGTGCCAGCCGCTCTTTCAATCCGCCCTTGACGATGTCTTTCAAATAAATCACGCCAAGCGCGGAAGAGTTCTCCGCTACCACCAGAGGCGTGCCTCCGGAGCGCGCAATCTCTTCCACACTGTCGCGCACCTTCTGCGGCAGCGCCGCTCCCTGCTCCTCGAGGAAGCGCGCAATCGCGTCCACCGATCCTTTGCGGATGCGCGTGCCCGGCAGATTCACGCCGCTCATGCGCGTCTGCGCCGTGAAGGGTACGAACTCGGCGTGGATGCCGCCGATATCGCGCCCGCGCAGGTTGTATTTCTCCTTAGCCAGAACCACAATCGACCGCCCCTCCGGCGTCTCGTCGCTGAGCGAAGCCAGTTGCGCCGCGTTCGCCAGCCGTTCGTGGCTCACGTCCGGCGCCGGTATGAACTCCGTCGCCTGCCGGTTGCCCAGGGTGATGGTCCCGGTTTTGTCGAGCAGCAGCGTGTTCACATCGCCCGCCGCTTCCACCGCGCGCCCGCTCATGGCCAGCACGTTGTACTGCACCAGCCGGTCCATGCCCGCGATGCCGATGGCCGAAAGCAGCCCGCCGATGGTCGTCGGAATCAGGCATACCAGCAGCGAAACCAGCACAAACACGCTTTGCGGCGCGCTGGCGTAGATGGCGAAGGGCTGCAGCGTGACCACGGCCAGCAGAAAGATGATGGTGAGCCCGGAAAGCAAGATGCTCAGCGCAATCTCGTTCGGCGTCTTCTGCCGCGTCGCGCCCTCCACCAGCGCAATCATGCGGTCGAGAAACGTCTCGCCCGGATTCGAGGTGATCTTCACCTTGATCCAGTCGGAAAGAACTTTCGTGCCGCCGGTCACGGCCGAGCGGTCGCCGCCAGCCTCGCGAATCACCGGCGCCGATTCGCCCGTGATCGCCGACTCGTCCACCGAGGCTACGCCCTCGATCACCTCGCCGTCGCCGGCAATGTACTTGCCCGCCTCCACGTAAATCACGTCGCCGGCGCGCAGCAGACCGCTGGCCACTTCCTCAAAGCCGCCGCCGTCGCGGTAGCGCTGGGCGATGGTCTCGCCCTTGGCCTTGCGCAGCGTATCCGCCTGCGCCTTGCCGCGCCCTTCGGCCATGGCCTCGGCAAAGTTCGCGAACAGCACCGTGAACCACAGCCACAGCGTGATCTGCAGGTTGAAGGCGAATGCCACGCGGTGATGAATCTGGTTGTCGATCAGCAGCAGCGAGGTCAGCACGCTGCCCACCTCCACTACGAACATCACCGGGTTCTTCACCATCCAGCGCGGATCGAGCTTGCGCACGCTGTCCACAAGCGCCTGCCCCATGATTTGCGTGTTCCAAAGACTCGTTTTCTCAGCCATAACTGTTCGTTCCGTGTCTCCGTAGCCTCGGGTTTCTTGTTGCGCAGTCCCTAGTCCCTCAGTCCCTTGCTCACTCGGCCCCTGCTTTTAGAACAAATGGCCGGCCTTCAGCAGCAGGTGCTCCAGAATCGGTCCCAGGCTTAGCGCCGGAAAGAATGTCAGCGCACCCAGAATCAGCACCGTCCCCACCAGCAGCACGGCAAACAGCGAGGTATTCACCGGGAACGTGCCCGGCGAAGGTGGCACGCTCTTCTTCTGCGCCAGGTTCCCGGCCAGGGCCAGCACTGGAAGCATCATCAGGAAGCGGCCTATCAGCATGTCCCAGCCCATCGCGATGTTGTACCACCAGTTGGTGCCCAGTCCGGCAAAGGCCGAGCCGTTGTTGCCCGCGCCGGACGTGAATGAGTAGAGAATCTCCGAGAAGCCGTGCGGCCCGGGATTGTTGGTCACCGAAAGCCCCACCGGCAAAAGCACAAAGATGGCGGTAAAGGTGAGAATGATAAACGGGAAGATGAGCGCATAGAGCATCGACATCTTCACATCGTAAGACTCGATCTTTTTGCCCAGGTACTCCGGCGTGCGCCCCACCATCAGCCCGGCGATGAACACCGCCAGCACCACGAAGATGAGCATGCCGTAAAGCCCCGCGCCCACCCCGCCGAAAACCACTTCGCCCAGCATAATGTTGGCCAGCGGCACCATGCCGCCCAGCGGGGTAAAGCTGTCGTGCATGCTGTTCACCGCGCCGCAGCTCGCGTCCGTGGTGATGGTGGCAAAGAGCGTGGAGTCGGCGATGCCGAAGCGCACCTCCTTGCCTTCATAATTGCCGCCGGGCATGGTGGCGCTGCCCGTCTGCTCGGCGCCGTGAATCGCGTTGTACGGGTGCGACTCCGCCCAGTAGGCAGTCACGAATCCCCCCGCGAACAGCACGTACATGGCCGCGAACACCGCCCAACCGTGGCCCGGCGAGCCGGTCATGCGCCCCAGCATGTAAGTCAGTCCCGCGGGAATGATAAAGATCGAAAGCATCTGCAGAAAATTCGAGAGCGGCGTGGGATTTTCGTACGGGTGCGCGCTGTTGGCGTTGAAGAATCCGCCGCCGTTGGTGCCCAGCATCTTGATGGCTTCCTGCGAAGCCACCGGGCCCTGCCCGATGGTCTGAGTCGCGTTCTCCAGCGTGTGCGCCACCGTGTACGCGTGAAGGTTCTGGGGCACGCCCTGCCACACCAGCAACAGCGCGTAGACAATGCACGTCGGCACCAAGATGTAGAGCGTGGTTCGCGTCATGTCTACCCAGAAGTTGCCGATGGTGCCCGAACTGGTACGCTTGATGCCGCGCACCAGCGCCACCGCCACCACGATGCCCACCGCCGCCGACCAGAAGTTGTGCGTGGCCAGTCCCACCATCTCCGTGAGGTAGCTCATGGTCGATTCCGGCGTGTAGAACTGC